>FLSB01000002.1_pt2 | contig 99384 bp, 102 predicted proteins | sample 1550551 | NCBI WGS metagenome assembly FLSB01 (sample SAMEA4031774, study PRJEB14383) | metagenome | biome: human; feature: oral; material: saliva | place: Philippines | collected 2014 | reverse complement strand
CAAGGCTCGGGTAAGGCTGTCCTGTCCATTCAGGGCTGGCGTAGATGCCGTGCTGTGTCGGCGGACCTGGCGGGATCAGAGACCCTTTAATATATCTATCTCTTACCTCCTGCATTTGGACACTCTGGCGGATGTAGTCTATTCCTCCAGCCATGATACCCGTGTTTTTATGTACAAAGGTTCCTTCGCCCAGCTTGGAGACTATCCTGCTACTTCCCTCAAAATAATGCTTGGTAAATCTGCCTTTCTGCACTACAAAATAAGGGTTTACATAGGCGGTATAGTCATCCATATGGGTAATGACTGCCGATGTCAGCCCGTTGGTCACTACCGTACTGCTCTCTCCGCTGCTTTTCAACGCTCTCTCGCCCGTGTGGTCGTAGGTGTAGAGATGCAGTTTTCCATTATCATTAATGCCTCTCAGCCTGTTCTCCTCGTCCCAAACCATAGAACGGAAGCTCTTGGATTCCTCGTAGTAGAGAGGGTTGCCGTTGCCGTCATACTGGTAAGTTCGGGCTTTAGGTTTGCCCATCTCCATGATTTCACTCGGGGCGTGTGGGTGGGAAGGGTTGTTGTAGCTGTAGTCCAGCGTATAGCCCTTCTGCACCCCGCCGGAGAGGTGGTTGAGTTCTTTCTTTGTGATGGTATTAAGATTATTATAACTCATTTTCAGCTCATAGCTGGCGCTGGTGAGCTCTCCCGTGTAGTTTCCTTTGGCAAGGGTCAGTCGGTTGAGATTATCATACTGATATTCATAGCTGGATGCCCCGCCCAGTGCATTGCGGATAATTGGAAGCTGGTTATCCACCTTCAGGATGTTCCCTACCAAATCATACGCATAACGGTTGTTCTGGATAAGGAAACTTCCCCCGCCTCCTGCTGGAGCAAGACTTTCGGCCTTGAGCTGTTCAAGGCGTCTCATCACAGGGTCGTAGTGGTAGCGGGTCTCGGTATCGTTTCCGTAGAGACGGTATACTTTCTGCTCAAACTCATCATAGCCCTGCTGTTTCAGGTAGGTGTAGGTATGCTCCTCTCTTGGTGCTGTGCCTTCGGGAGCTTTATAGCCTTTCAGGCTCGTTAAGTTCCCCGCAATATTATACCCAAAGTCCAGTCTTTCTCCATCAGGATAAACCAGCTTTTGGATACGGTTCCAGCTGTCGTATTCATACTGGGTGACATAGGTCTGCACTTCTACGGGCTTTATACGCAGACTGCGGATTTCCTTCGTCACCTCGCCCATATCTCCGTAGAAGTATTCCGTTCCTCCACTGGCATCTTCTACCAGCCAGAGTCTTCCTCTTCTGCTTGCCTGCTCACTCTGTGCTCCATAATGATAGCGGACATTGTTTTCAGGGTATTTCGGGTATTTTATCTCTTGGAGGCGGTTGTAATCATAGTGATAAGTGATGTAGCCATCAGGCATTTCTCCGCGTATCTGGCTGGTTTGTCTCTTGATGAGATTTCCTGCCTTGTCATAGACTAAAATAGTCGTTCCTGCATCGGGATGTACTAATTTGGTTCTTCTTCCTAAGAGGTCATACTCGCTCAGGGTCTGGTGTCCCTGCATATCAGTTACCTTGGTAAGCTCTCCTATGGCACTGTATTCAAAATGGATCTCTGTGCCGTCAGGCTGAACTTGGGTCAGCACTCTTCCCTGCGCATCGGTATAGATATGGCTTTGTCTATTGAGCGCATCAGTCTGTGTGGTGTGCAGGGTATTTTCTCCCTTGTGATGGGTGATTTTATAGGCCGTTTTCACGCTGGAACCATCAGGCAGAATCTGCTCTACCGGTCGGTCTTTCTCATCATAGAGGGTTTTAGTAGGTGGGATGCTGCTGCTTGGGGCGGGCACCAGCTGGCTCTGCACCGATGCAGTGAATGGATAATAGGTCTCTACTACCCTACCTAAGGCATCATAGATCTGTTTTCCAGAGATGATGTGTTTTTCTTCATCAGCAAGTCCTCTTCCCCTGAAGATGCTTGCGGTCTTTTTCACCTGCACCGCTCTTCCCAGCCCATCAGCATAGGTATAGGTTTCTATATCTCGGTTATGTTCAGGGTCGTAGTTTCTAGTCAGTGCATAAGGCAGTTGTCCAGCAGAATGAGACTGATTAAGGTCTGGATACTCATAGCGGATGGTGTAGGGTTTTCCAGCTTTGGCTTCCTTAGGTCCTAAGATACTGATGGTTCTTCCCTTAGCATCCAGCGTATAGAGCATACTCTCCCCATTTCGGTCAGTAGTTTTTACTGGTACTCCAAAGCGGTAGTCATACTCCATAGTATTTTCATACCCAAAATGATCTTTAATCTTGGTAATATGGCTATGGGTTTCAGGGTTGTACTGATAGTTGAGCTGTGAGCGTTGTCCTTTCTCATTCTCTGCACCAGTTACCTGTATCAGGTTGCCGTATTCATCATAAGAAAGCTGTGTCTCTGTATAGATTCCTACTCCAGAGAACTGGCGTATTTTGATGACTTCTGCAGTCTGCGGGTGGATGTCTGCTTCCCGTTTTCTTACCTCTCCATTAGCATCTTTTACGATAATACTTTGGACAATACCCCCGAAGTAAGGGGTTGCACTTTCATAATAGCGGATATTAGCTTCTATCTTATCAGAAGGTTTTCCTGCTCCATGGTCTATGTACTTGACGATATTTCCTACTCGGTCATAGTGTTTCTCTGTTTTCTTTTCTAGGTAATCACTCTGCTCATATACTCGTTCTCTCTCCTCTTTTGGTGCGATGAATACAGATTTTGTATCCATCTGCGGAAGAGAAAGTTGGTTTGACGGGATTACCGCCCCGCTTTGTGCATCTGCGATGTGGTAAGTTACACTGCTTTCGCTGAGTTTCGCTCCGTTTTTATCAAAGATTGTACTTTTCTTAAGCTGAGATTTTCTAAAAAAGTCTTCATTATAATATTCCTGAACGCTGGTTCTAAGCACTATACCATCTTGTGGATTGATCTGGATCTGCTTTACCTCGCCATAACCATAGAAACTGCGCTCTCTTCGGTCATAGTAAGGTTTGTTATATTCAAATCTTGAGATAGCGTAATCTTCTCCATCACTAGTATAGCCATCAAATACCTTTACTTCTTTGAGTACCCACTGGCTGTTAGGGTTTTCATAAGTTGGCATTTTACGCTCATAATCTATTTCAAACCAGCTTCCTGTTGCTGTTTCTACCCTCTTCAGCATATTGGTTCTGCGGATATTAGAATAGGCTACTCTCAGGTCATTTTCATCTTCAGAGAGTACATAATCTAAGTTGCCATCACCATCTACATCAAGGAAAGTAGCCTCTACACGATTAGTATTGGTTCCATAGGAGCCTCCTCCTGTAAAGCTGAGACGGATAAATATAACAGGTATATTAAATCCAAAGGAAAGGTTCACTCCTCCTCCATGACTTATGGAGACATTTCTTCCTACAGGTCTTCCAGCTGTTTTAGGAATAAACAAAGGAGTGGTATCCCACCGGTTTCCAAGGTTAGGATAAACAAGAGTTCCGTCATCTTGATAGATTACTTTATCTGCCAGTCCATCACCGGTCATATCCAGCAGCTGAGTTTTCATATCAGTGATAGATTTTCCGTAGCTGTATCCTCCAGTAAAGGATCCTGATTGTTTAGAATATCCAAGGCTTGGACCGCCGCTGATATCTGTACTTTCTCCTTTATTGAGTTCTCCAAAATTCCAAGGTTCTGGACTCCAGAAGCCATATCCCGTATTGTAGGAAACATAACTACTCGTTACTCTGTCTGCCAGCCCGTCTCCATTAATATCGGTATAGGTATGCTCTGCATGGTCTTCTCCAGAAGAGATGCCTCCGCTGAGTCCCAATGTTGCTTTTGCCTTATCAGCATCTTGTGTTCCTTGGGTAGCAGTATTTTGCTGTTGTTGGGTAGATTTCTCTGTATTTTTAGATGCAGACGATTTAGCTAAAGGATGGGCATAGGTTCCATTGATAGAGCCTCCTTGGTTAGAGGTTTTAGAATGTGTGAAGTCTCCTATTTCTGCAGCTTGAGCTGAGATGCCTCCTCTCGGAGTGGTATACTGTACAAAGCCTCCACGAACAAAATCTGGGAAACGGTCTCCATTAAAATCCGCCATGGTCTCTTTGATATAGGTATCCCCAGAACCTCTGGAACCACCAATTCCTACACTTCCCCCTCCGAAATTTGCTCCTATAGAGAAGACCTCACTATGCCCTTCATTAACCATATTTAAGGCTATACCGCTACCTCCTGAAAGCATAGGAAGTGAAGTGTCTAAATATTGAATAATATCATTTTCCCCTAATCTGGAAGGAGAAAATTCCTCTCTGCTGACATAAATATCATCTTCTAATCCTATAAATCTTGAAATAGGAGTATTTCCTTTTGTTCTAATGAAATAATGATTAGAAGCTTCCATTTCTGGACGGGTAATACTTCCATCATACTGACTAGGATCTACATTAGGAGGGTTAGAGCTGTCATAATTTCCATAGTTCTCTACCAGCAGAATTTGGTCTATGGTACTAGAAGCTTTAGTTCCATTAAGCACAAAACTTCCCCATCCTCTAAAGGCTTTACCAAATTTTACTTCACTATGAGGTTCCTCAAAAGGAATATAAACCCCATAATCTCTATGTTGCTGAATGGAAGTAGCAATATGATGACGATGAGTAGGTGTATATCGAGGGTCTGTCTTCGCCAATCTTATAGAATCCTTAATTTGAGCCTTAATTTCAAAATGATGGTCATCAAGGAATTCTTTCATTTTTTTATTGGAAACATTGGCTTCTAGAAAAACTTCTTTTCCTAATACCACAGAATCAGATACTATATCAGAAGGTTTTGGATTCAGGCTTAGTATCCCATTCACTACCTTGTAGCGTTTACGCGCTACTACTTTTCCTTCCTGCTTTGCTGTTAGAAGGATATCTCCACTGGTTGGTGGGGTTCCCGTAGCGGGAGTAGGTGTTGGTGAAGTAGCAGAATATAGATGAATCCTTAGCTTTCCTTTTTGTGAAGGCATCATATAGCGTGGAGTATAGAAGTTATCAAGCTTCTCATAAATTTTAAAGTCAGCATTAATAGGATGGCTGACATTTCTCCCCTCTCCGTCTACATATTCTATACTAGGTCTAAAGTCTATATTTCTCCAGTTAATTTCTGTTTCACTTTCTATTTCTACTTTCAGTGCTTCAGCCTGCTGGAAACTGCCCAGCGGGATTAAAGACAAATCATAAGTCGCAGCAGCTTCACTGAAATACTGCTCATGAACAAGAGTTTTACTGCCATGAGAAAGGTCTATCTTATAAAATTTTAATTTAATACCATCTGTAGTAGCCCCTTTTACAAAGTTACCTCTTAATGTAGGATGAGTATCGCTTGGAAAAGCATACATCTGCTCAGAAGAAAAGAGAATATCTTCTATGGTATATTTCTTTAAATCAAGGCTGTTCTCATCCTGTGCTGCAGCAAGAGAAGTATAAGTAATCTCTGGTTTCCAAAAAGTTTTATCATAGTTTCCATCTTCCTTAGAGCTTACTCTGAAGTAAAGCACATCCCCTTTCTGTACATTGAGTTCTTCGGTTTTGGATTTCAAGGCATAATCATCATCAGTAATATCTTCCTGCCAAATAAGATTTCCTTTATGCTGAAAATAAAGCTTTACCCCATCTGCTTTTGGAGTGCCATCATTTTTTGTATACTCAGCTCTTTTAAGAGATAAATCTTCTATCAATTTGTAGGTATGAGAAATGGAAATTCTTCCTGCCATTGGAGCTTTCCAGGTTCTTACCACATCATGAAGCGGATTGTTTCTTTCCAATTCCTCTCGGGTAATTCCCGTGGTTCCTGAGATACTAAGGGTTCCTGTGTTGAGAATAGGAGAAGGTGTACCTGTACTACTTGGTGAGAATGTCGGTATTCCATTTACCAGACGGTTATAGTATATCATCCCTCTATTGGCAAAATCTATCAGCCCATCTCCATTGAAGTCCATGAAATAACTTTCAGTGATACTCTTAGATACCTGTTTGTTATAACCAATAGGAAAACCTACTTTATCGTTAAGATTAACCATTAAATCTGCTCCAAAATTATAGGAATTAGATTTTGTTCTTCCTAAACTAGAGAGATTAATAGGGATTTTAGGACCAAAACCTTCTGTTCCTAAAGCAGCAAGGTTTTTTCGATAGTAAACACTACTACCATCAATATAAATTTTATCAGGAAGGTTATCGCCATCTATATCCTGAAAGAGAACTTTAGAATGGGTGCTTCCCCAGTTGCTTCCTCCACCGCCTCCTAAGGTGCTGTTATTAAATTTGCCTACTCCTGTAATTCCTACCCCCACTCGGAAGTTTACCCCTCCACTCTCGGAATTAGAAGTTCCTACTAATGTTGGTTTACCATAAAAACCATCTATTCCTAGAATAGTATAGGCAATGTTATCAGATGGAACTTGCCAAGTTTTAAAAGCTCCAAAAGGAATGTAATTGCCATTACTGTCATGGACATCATCATAATAATCCATTTTATTAGTATAGAAAAGCTGTCCTTCGGCATCATAACTGCGGATTTCTTTCAGTAATGTTTTTTTGAAGGCACCCTCTCTGTAGACCAGCTCATAAGAGCGAACCATTTGTCCAAAGTACTTTATTTCTATTTTTCGAAGAAGCCTGTCGTGCTGTTGTTTAAAACCAAGCCTCGCAGAAATTTGAATATCATTTCTTAGGTTTTCTCCCAAGTCCTTGTCTGTAATAAAATGTACAGAGTAAGCTCCTTTGGTGTTGTTTTTTCCAGTATAATAAATACTTTTAGGGTAGAGTACTCCTCCATCTTTTACATATTCATAGTGGATGCTGTTTCCTTTCAGGTCTTTCTGAGAAGAAATCGCCCAGTACCCTATATTACCCTGAGGATCTGCAAGCACAGAAGAAGCAGCTATACTATTCTCATCTCCTCCATAGTAAAAAGTAACCCCACTTTTAGATTTTACCATCCAATGATAATTATTAGGATGGTTTCCTTTTCTAATGATTTGGTTAAAGCCCCCTTCCCTTCTTGGGTAAAAATGTTTGTTTGTAGTTCTGTTTTCCCACTCATTTCTGTGGGTATTAGGTAGAAGTTCTTCTCCTGATAAAATATAAGATTCTGTCTCATATTGAGCATCATAACGAGGTGCTCCCCAACGGGTATCAATACTTAGGGAAGGAAGGGTTAAATTCCATCCTGTTCCCAGCCAGCTTTGGCCGCCATCACTGCTGTATTGTATACTCAGCCCTGGCTGCATACCTGCTCTTCCAGCCGGAAGATCTATATAAAAAGAGGTTGAAGCTGAGCCGTCAGGACTTGCTGAAGGTGGAGAAACTGACTGAACTCCAACAAAAGGGCTTGTAGCTTTGAGTCCACTGATGCTGGTAGGAGTAAAACCCGAAGTATCGGGACTTTCAGGAAGTTTGATAATTCCCGCAATAAAATCTGAAGATTCCTTAGTTTTCCCGCTGACACTCTCTGCTAAATGAGATTTTACTTCTGACTGTGGAAGTTTCTGCCATAGCTTTTTAGCTCTGTCGTAGAAAAAAATGAAAATGTCTTTTTCAGTATATCCTTCTGGGATTTTAGTTTTGTCATAAGCAATTTCTATTGAAATCTCCTTTTCAAATAAAATTCCCCCAGGCCGCATACGATAACCCTCCGCATTTTTTGTTAGATTAATTATGTTGCTTCCTATAGCAGGAAGATTTCTTTTATTTAGGGCAGAAACAGATACTCTTAGTGCCTTAGAAACACTTCCTTCTGGAAATTCAGCCCAAAATCCCTTCTGACTAATGACCGCTGCAGAGGAAGGAGTAACAAGCTTTCCAGATAAATTAGGATGTTCTTCTATAGTATCAGGTTTATTTTTGTTTTCTATTTCTTTAGTGCTGAAAAAGTCTAAATGCCTTGAAACATAGGTTACAGCTCCTAAACTGACGCTTAGCCCTAAAAATAAAAATATATGATAGAAGTATTTTTTTCTCATGTTGATACGATTAATGAACAATAAGTTTTAAGCTGCTTTCTCCCAATAGTGTTCTAATATGGATGATATATACCCCTGAGACATCAATATCTCCATGATATTCATACTGAGATAGATTATAGAAATTCTGTGACTGCACCAGCCTTCCTTCTATGGTATAAATGCTGACTTGTCCGCTGGTGGTTTTAGGGAACGCCGCCTGAAGCGTGAATTTTCCTCCTGGAGCAGGATTAGGATAGAGCAGAATCTGGGAGTCCGCAATTTCATGTTCTACATAAGTCTTGAATTTAGAAACAGATTTACAGCCATACTCGTTTTTGATTCTAAGCTCATAGTCACCTGCCTGGCTGAGGAGATAATTTTTGTTTTCTGAAACTAGACGACCGTTCTGATACCACTGATAGGCATAGCTCCCTTTAGGCAAGCTTTCTTCTGGAGATAGTAGCAATGGTTTTTTAGCGATGATATATTCTGAATTGAGATTTGGTAGCGGAGCATCTCCGTCAGAGAGATAAAAGCTATCCTTGTAAGTCCTTCCATAAGCATCAGAAATATTATATAAATACTTTCCTGAAGAAAGACGCAGAGCCTTTTGATTAAGCTCTTCAGAACTTAAGTTCATACTTTGCTGATAGGAAGGGGTTTCTTCTCTATGAAGGGTTACATGATAAGGAGCCTGTCCCCCCACAATATTAAATCTCACTTTTCCAGAGAGACTTTCCCTGCATTTGGAGGCTTCTATATCTAGATGAGAAAACATCTCTGGTGCCATCCAAATACTATAAGCAGTCTGTCCATTGGCGGAATCTTCCCAATTATTAAAACTCAATGGCTTCTGAGAGGAAACTTTTCCTAATTTATGATACTTTGTTGAAGCAGGATGAAATAATCGCTCCTTAGAAGAATCTGTGACCAGCCAATAGTAATCATTTTTCTCACTATACTTTGCTTCTTCATCACTTGAAAGAGGAGATAGAACTCTGGGGTCAGCCTTCCAATGCAATTCTACATCAGAATGTTTATGATAATCCATTAACCAAACTCTGGAGAGTCCTTTGGGCTGACCTTCTTTTTGTTTTTTTAGTTCTAATCCTTTACCATTATCACTCCAGAAAACAAAATAACCATCTGGAATTTCCTTACCATTTTTTGCTGTGAGCCCTACGGTAATCATCTGCTCATCATTAGAATTTCTGCTGGCCATCTGGGAGATTTCTCCCTCTTTATCTTTTCCTACAGCAGTAATATTTTGATTAAATTCCTTATGTTCAGTATAATCCCATATTTTCTCTCCCCTACTGTTATAGTAATTTTTATATTCTGTCTGGCTAAGAGAAACACCATATTTAATGGATAAATAAGATGCTACCTGCTGCATTTCCATAGGGGAAAGCACTCGGTCATAAAGTAAAATTTCTCCAATATATCCAGAAAATTCTTCAAGTGGCAGATGAGCTATTTTACCTACTAAATGAAGTTCGTACTGAGAAGATTCATTTAGGGTATTATTTTCCTTGGACTCTAGATTTTTATAATGCTGGTAATAATGAATTTTTACCTTATCTCTATTATTTCCCTGCGGATAGCTGCTGTACAAAGTTTTTTCCATATCAGCAAAACGACGGTTGGTCGCTACTAGTTTATACTGAGCAGCAGATGTATTTAAAAGAGACCATAAGGGGTATTCTCCCTCGTTTTTTTCTCCTTTATAAACTACAAAAAGTGAGTAATGTTCTGCTGCAGATTTTTCTAAAGGCAGAGAAATTGTTTTTCCTTCCTTGATGTAAAAAACAGGATTTCCATTGATACTAAGCCCTTCTGCTTTATCAAAATGAATTTCCTGTCCTTTTATTTTTTCTTTTATCTGTGTTTTTCCTTTTTCCTTTTCGGTTTTTATCCAGTAGAGCGGAGTGGGAACTCCTGAAGGATATTTTTCTTGTGCATAAACCTTATAAAAGGAAAGTAAAACTCCTAGTGAAAAATAAAGTTTCCTCATATTTTTCGTATATTTTAAAAGTTATTGTATCCGTCAAAAGTAAAGCGGTAACCGATATTGAGGAAAAAAGCATTGACCATGTTATTCTGCTCTCTGTAGCGGTGTCCATTCTGCTGAGTTTCCAAAGCATCTGACAATCCCAAATGATAACGGATGCTTATATTCAGTTTATTATCAAACTCATAACCAACCCCCATTCCTAAATGAAAATAGTCTTTACCTTCCAATGACTGTTTTAAAACATTTTGTACCACAGCATCAGGCTCAAAATAAACCCCCGACCTTCTAGACATCTCTGAGCCGTTGGAGCGGTATTCTAAAGCATCTTTATCTAAATTAAAGTTAAAATATGGACCCATTCCTGCATAAAAACCTTCTGTAAAGTAAAACTTTGCCATAAACCCTACATTGAGGCTATGATAAGGAAATTTAAGGGTATAGTTTAATCCGTTGGTGTCGGTATATTCAAGTTGTCCAGGCTGGTAGGAATAGTAGAGTTCAGGTTGAAAACTGATTCTCACTTCAGGATGGTACCAGTTTAAGAAAGCACCTGCTCCATAGCCAAATTTATAGGGTTCTTTTATGGTATAACCTGCATACATATTATCAGGGATAAGTACCTTTTCAATGTTGGTGATTTTAGAATATATTCCTCCTGCAAATATACCATAAGTAATTCTTCTTTCTAAACGCTGCCCATATGCTGCTGAAGCAAAAATTAACAACAACAAAAATCCTATTTTTCTCATTTCTTTTTACCAATTATGAAAACTATATCCTACAGAGAGACTTAGATAAGAGTTGCGATTAGTATTTTCCAAAAATTGAAAAGAAGTCGCTCTATTTCCTATCATATCTCCCACACCATGATAATATCTTAAATCAAAATGGAAATTATCCTCAAGTTCATATCCTAAGGAAAAACTTAAATTAAAATCATCTTTCCCCACAATTCCTTCTCTATAGAACTGACGAAAATTGGTATCATAGAGACCATTACGCTCATTGGAGTTATAGCTTATTGCATGTGGAGTAAGATTTTTAGAATAGAAGGCTCCTATACCTATATTTAACCCTAAGAAAGGATATACCTTATAAATTCCGCCAAGCATTAAATATGAATACCTAAGCCCTAATTTGTAACTACTACCCGTGGTTTCGTTGTTGTAATTTACTTCTGAACCTGAATAACGAAATAATAGCTCAGGCTGAATAGCAACTCTAGACTCAGGAAATTTATAATTTAAAAAAAGACCGCCTTCAACTCCGAAAACGCCCTTACTTGTAATATCAAACAATTGTCGATTGTTTTCCCTGCCAATAAGCATCTCTGGAAGATTGGTAACACGAGAATGCAGAGCACCAAGTTTCAGACCATAGGTTAAATTATCTAAATACTGACCTTTGGATAGTCCAGAAATTAGCAATAGCATTAAACCTAGTTTCTTCATCTTCTATTAGAATATTTATTTAACAAATTTTTAACATTCACAAATGTATAGACTTTAATATTTCTATGCAATATGATTTTTATCATGGTTAGTATTTGTGTTCAGAAGTATAAAGAATAATCAAAATTTAGAATATACATCATTTAAGGGATTTTGTAATTTAAAATCTATATATCAAGTATTTAACTTATTTATCTCAAATAATTTATTTTTTAATTAAATAATTGAAATAAATAACTAATTTATTTGTTATGTTTGTAATTTTTTTTATCTTTGGCAAAACAAGTAATAAATAACTAATATGTCTGATAATATATTTGGATTAGATGTTTTATTAAAACAAGAAGAAACGAGCTTAGTGCGCTATAGTAGCCGTATGTATGAAAAAGACTGGGATAGATTGATTAATCTTAGAAGGTACAAAGTAGTAGAACTAGGAGACCGTTCTTATAACAACACATCTGCGATAGAAGAAGCAGTAGGAATTTTACAGTCAAAATACGATATTCCTCGTGGCGAAACTCCCACAAAATTGGTTAGTGGTCGTCGTGGAAGCGAGGTAAAACATAAAAGTAAAGATACTTCCATCATGCTGAGTAAAGAAACTGTTGATTACATCAAAGATTTTTTAGCATATAAAGCATTTGTTCAAGGAGATATAGGTTATACACGAATGAAATTTTTTGAAGAAGTAATGAATGTTTTAGAAGAAAAATATAATCTTTCAAAATGAGTTCAGTATATCACAGATATGAAGCTGCTGTGAAGTTATCTAATGGCAGGGTAGTCATATATCATAACATTAATACAGGGCTAAAAAAATTTCATCTTTTCTGTTTTACATCATAAATTCTATTGAGAAATTACCTATTGTGACGACTGCATTTGATTAACACTATTGACGGCACGAAGTAGAAGTTCTTGAACTTTCTCACTTAAATTATTCAATCCTTTTTCAGTGTTATCTACCTGTATCACTGTTTGGTCTTGAAGTTTTCCGATATTGACTACAATATTCGTTTGCCTTGAACCACCTGCAGTAATGCCATTAGCTTTATCTTTGGCTGGGTTTTTCTTTTTACCTTTTTTCTTCTTTTCATCACCAGTATCATTGAGCAAAGAGTTGAAAATCTCTGATTTTCCTCCTCCTGTGGCTGTTTTTTGAGCTTTTTGATTGATTTTAGAGATATTATCTATCCTTACAGGCTTCATTTTTACACCTTTATCCCAACCAGTATTAAAGGTTTGGAAGGCTTTTTTACCATCTTCAAAAGCTTGTTTTGCGGAGCTAGCACCTATGAGGTTTTTTCCTGCCTGTTGGGCTTTTTGTATAGCTCCTTCAAAATCACCACTAAGGAAAGCTACGATAGCCGAGCCTATCCCTTTTATCCCTGCTAAGAGTTCATTAAATCGGGTGATAACATAGTTTTTAATCATTGTTCCCAATCCTTTAAGAACCTCCCAAACGCCCATAACAGCCCCACGTAAACCATCAAATTTATTCCAACATAAAACCAAAATGCCAATGAATGCCACAATGCCTGCAACCACTAATCCGATAGGGTTCATAGACATTGCTAAATTCCACGCCCATTGTGCTGCTTCTACCAGCCAAATAATTCCTTCCAAAATCCCAAGAGTTACAGACCACGCAATAGCAGAGGCATTAGCAATAAGCATATAAGTTCCCACAGTCAATGCTGTAATACCTAAAATTGTAAGTATTGTATTAAAGGTTTCCATACTTGGTAGGAAGCCTAAAACCCACTGCCCAAAAGGGATTAATTTCTCGGCAAATGCAGTTCCTACCTCAAAGAGAGGTTTTACCCATTCAGCAAATCTTAGCCCAATCTTTCCTATAACGGCAGAAAAGGCATCCATCATTGTAGAGAATTTACCTCCTGCGGATTCGCTCATTCTTTGGCTCATTCCGTAGAACCTACCTCCCTCAGAGGTGGCTAGCCTGAAAGCCTCTTCTATCATTTGAGAAGATATAGCTCCTTCTTCCACTTTCTTTTTAAGGTCGCCAACACTTAACCCCGTTTGTTCTGAGATAATTTGTAAAGGATTAAATCCTTGGTTGATGAGTTGGAGTAAATCTTGTCCCATTAGTTTGCCCGTAGCCATTATTTGAGAATACACTAGGGATAGCCCTTGTAGTTTTTCATCACTCCCCATAGCAATATCGCCTAGCATTTTCATATTAGGGATTATCTTTTCTTCTGCTATACCAAAGCCGAGCATAGTTTCAGCCCCTTTTTGTAATCCATCAAAACTATAAGGCATTTTTTCTGCATATTGGGTAAGGTCAGAGAGCATTGTTTTTGCTTTTTCTACACTCCCTAGTAGTACTTCAAATTTAATGTTGGATTGCTCTAATTCTATACCTTTGTTAAAAATAGCTTTGATACTTTCCCAACCTTGAAGTGCAATACCTACACCTCCTGCAAGACCGATTAACCCTCCAAATTGTCCGCCCAAACTCCGTAGTCTTTCTCCAAAGCCTTTGGGTGGGAGATCTTCTAATCGTTTAATCTCCCGTTCTACTTGCAAAGCTTCTGTTTTTAATCTACGAATATCGCTGATAGAAGTAGAAGCCGTTCTTTGAGCATTGAGCCTTTGCAATTTTGCATTTAATTCATCAATAGATTTTGTGGTATTTCTAAAATTATTTTGTATCTTTGATTGACTGGATTGCAGACGGCTTTCCATATTGGAAATGCCACTGCTGACCTTCATCAGAGTAGATGACGCCAAATCTTTTAGAAATATTGTAAAACCGTAACTCATATGATTAGTTTTATTCTTAATGCAATTTTGATTGTTGGACTGATAGCTCTTGCTGTGGTTACTTTGTTGTTTTTGTTCAAATGGGGATTGCTTGCTTTAATGATGAGCATTATCTCATTTTTACAAATTCCCTCTACTCCCTTTAAAAAATGGTGGGCATGGCTTATTCAGTTGCCTATACTATTTTTTCAAATTGTTATTCTTATCGCTACCTACACGGAAGGGGTTTTGTGGCAAGGAATACTATTAGCCATCTTCTTTCAGGTATGTGCTTCTGGTATTATTATCAATATTGACAAAATTCTCACCCAGAAAAGCCGTTAGTCTTTGCTTCTTGCTCTCTAATATTTTGAAGTTGGGCGAATTTCTCCGCCCACTCATCATCGGTAAGAGTTTGAGGATTGATACCTAAATAATATTCCAGCATAGTATTGACATAACCTATCCAGTTGGACTCCAAATCTCCTTTGGAATCCTCTATAACTTTTTTAGCTCGGCATTTTTCACCTCCATAAGATGTTCTAATTGCCCTGCGGCTCCCAAGAAATATTCATCACTTGTTTTTACCTCTTCATCACCAGCGACAAAACATTGATTGAGTATCGTTTCTGCAAAGCCTAATGGATTGGACTGCATTTTAGTCATTGCCATAGAGAGAACATTCCTGCTCGGCTTTTTAAGATAAGCTTTCTTGCCATCTTCAAATTCTATTAAATAAATCTGTCCGTGTTTTGATTTTAATTCTTCAATGAATTTTTCTTCTGTATTTTCCATTTTTTTATGTTATAAGGTTAATAAAAAAGCCAAAGGCTTTATTTTTGATATTCTACTTTGGTGAAGATAATTGGCAGTTCTATAAGCATATTTTTATCACCTTGTTTCATGGATTTTTTCATTTCTGTAAATTCCACATTTTTAATAATATCAGTTACTATTTGCCCTCCATCATGAGGAACATATGAAGCAATAATATCAAAGGATAAGGCTAAAACATCTTTATTTTTTGCATCTCTTATCATTGCTTCTACTTCACTTTGCCAAAGGGTGATTTTCCCATCACCAGTGCGATTTCCTCGCACGACTCCATGAGGGGTACATCCTCTCCCAAATAGATAATCTTTATCTTGTTTAATGGTGTATTCCAATTCGGTAATGCCCTCTAAAATTCTACCGCCGAAAGCGACAGAAAGGCTACACCATGAATATTGTTTTGAACTCCAAGTTGCCATTTTTTTATTAATGATTAGTTTTTAATTATTAATTTCTGTAGTAAAACCGATATTAACGGTGATGAATTTTGCATAGCCTACGGGTTGAAGCTGTAAGCTCACATTCATCATTCCTGTTTTGATGACTTCTTGATTTTCATCAATATAAGCCTTAAATCCGCTGAGTTCTCCTCTCTGGGTCATTTGTCCATTGATATTTGTTTCAATAGTATTTTGCCAAGATTTAATGATGGCTGGGTGAATAGTTCCGTTGCTATTGATAGCAATCTCATCTCCGAGATTCTCCACTAAAACATTATAAGCGATAATCACCGCTTTATCCATGACAAAGCCATTGGTAAGGCTTTTGAAATCATCAGTTTCAGTGGTGAGTGTAGGGTCATCGGTAAAGAAAAAACCTGATTTTCCAGCAAAATTTCGCATGAAAATATAATGTTTATCAGCGATGCTGTCCCATGCACTGGATAGACTCTCTACCTTTTCGCCATTGGTTAAATAAGCCTGAGAAAGCTCCACGGCTCCGTCCTTAACCCTGCCTATATTTCTTTGCACAGGAGTAGAAGCCAAACGCCCTAATGCTAAACCAATACTGGCTTCTTTTTCTCCGTCGGTATTGGCTAAAAGAAGACTTACCCGATTAAACTTTGTAGAGCTGTAATCTTTTAAGTCTTGGGCATTTCCATTAAAATTATTCGCTGAAATCATAACTCTTACAGGGAAATACTTCTCTGCAAAAGTTTCTGCTAATTGTTGAGCTTTCTGTACGGCCTTATCTACATCGGCATCTAAACCATTACTTATGGCTTCAGTTCCTTTGTTTTTTTTACAAAAGCCTAAAATTCTGATTTTGCCTCCTGCATCATCAAGAAGTTTTCTTGCTAAATTCTGCTCTTTATCTGCCATGTTTTCCATTGTGGTTGCATCGGAAACTAGCATTACCCAAAGTTCAGCATTAGTGCCTGCATAATCATAAAAGGCTTTGATATGCTTATAAGCAAAAGGATTTTCTACTTCTGTAATCCCAATTTTCTGAGCATCTTGCAGAGAAAAAATCTGTTTACTTTCTCCTATTTTAATTTTTCCATCAACGCTCACCCCCATGAGGATAAGCCCTGCGTTCTTTTCTATCGTTGCCGAGAGTAGTCCAAGACCATTACTCGCAATATTAAATTTGATTTTTGGTAATCCCATCTTAATTTTTATATTTATGTGTTATAATAATGCCAGTGAAAATTCCCACACCTAAACCAGTGATGAATAAGGCAATCCAAAAAGTGATTTCCTCAAAAATACCTTTGGATTTTTCTTCTTTTTCAGTGTTTTTTTCAGAGATATAATTCAGATATTTTCGTTCAAAATCTTTTCTGATTTGAGCTTTGATGGCTAAACTATCGCATTCTGCCTCCACTAAAATAGTGTCTTTTTCTACTCGTAGTCTCGCCGTAGCATTTCCATTCTTTTGAGAAAATACCTGTGGCTTAAAAGGGTTTTCAAAGTCTTTTAATTCCTTTTGAAAATCATTTTTAAGCAGTGCCGATTTTGGTACTTTTAGGCCACTCACTACTTTGGGAGTATGGAATATTGTATCCCGAAACTCGGTTTTCTTCTCCGTAATACTCTCACTATGGGTTTCATTGCTTTTATTCTCCTGCCGAGTAATGCTACGACAGGAAATTAAAAACATGGCTAAAATTATAACGATGAATAAATTAAATGTTTTCATATTCTTTTTTTGCATCAAATGAGGGGCATTCTTTGGTCCATTCGTTAGGAGAAATAATTCCATCATCATTCAGGTCTGGACTTAAATCTCTATACCCTAAAATCTGAGCATTAGGAAATAACACTCTTGCTTTTTTAATCTCAGAAAGAAGCGAAGCCTTTTGTGCATCTGTCCTATTATCCTTACCGCCTTGTCCGCCTTTGTAGCAGATATGATAAGAATGAGAGTTCTGACCTCTGACGCCATTGACCACCACTTCGGGCTTCGCCAGTTCTTCTACTGTTCCATCTTCCGAGATAAGTTTATGATAACCGACCTGTTTCCAGCCCTTAACCCTTTTCCAAAAGTCTAAAATCGCTGATGTTTTTTGGGTTCTTGGACCTGCGGTACAGTGAATCACAATATATTTTATGGTTCTCATGGTTCTATATTTTCATGAAGTGAATCACTCGCTTCGGCATTTTTATTGTCTTTTTCTGAATTTCCAGTTTGACCTTCTTTATTTTCAGAAGCTGGTTTATCTTCTGATTTCTCGTTTTCCCTTTGGTAAGTTTCTACTTGGGGATTGTCTGGATTTAAGGTTCTTGCATGAGTGAGAGCATCATATTTTTTCTCAAATAAAAAGCCATCTTTCGTTGCAAAAATTTCTTTGACTTCTTGATGGGCTTCTAAATATTCCGAAGCCCTTGTTTTTGTATCGTTCATTTTTTGATTTTTTATAAAAAGAAAATGTTAAAGAATCGCTCCAAAATATTTTGGTGCATTACCTCTGATTTTTCCTATTAAAGCTCTTTGAGCAAAGGAAATCATATCCGCTTGGTAACCAGAGTGTCCTAATGTGGTATACATTTCTGTTTCTCCAAAACATCTGAAAACTTCATCAGAATGCCAGATGATAGATGCTTTTTTGTCGGTTTGCTCTACACTTGCTCCCCAAGGTTTTTTCTCTCCGCTTTGAGTATAAAATGGTGTTTGGGAATAAGAGAATATCTTAAAATCATAAAGCGTTGCTCCTTTCTCAGATTTGATTTCTTTATAAAGTTTTTTATCTTCTTTTCTTATCCTTGCCAAATGGTCTGAGGTAAGGATAATATTCATACCGTCCATATCCACATCTAAATCTTGGAAAAATGCCTGCATGTCAATGAGTGCATCAATCACAGAATCCGATGCTGAAAGATTTAGAATTTTATTGTGTTTATCATTTGCTACTGCACCCCAAGCATAAGCCGTTCTTTTTGCCATTTCCTTGGCAAGTGCCGTTCTATGTCTCTTAATGATAGAAGAACGCTTATCATAGGCAAGCTCTGCTTCAATAAGACTATTGTGTCTTGTCTGGCTGGTAGAATAGATTTTTAGAATTGCCTCATGAGGAATGTCATTAATTGCCTGCACAGGGAGTTCTCCGTTATCTGTTCTAAAATAATCTTCATGCACTGAGGGTTCTACTCCTGCTTCTGCCAAGTTGATTTTATTGGAATTTACATAAGCTGATAAATCTTGCGATTGGCCAATGAAACTATTATCAGGGACAGGATTTTCTGCTAAATCAGAAACCCATACTTCTGTTAAAAGTCCTTGTTGGAGCATTCCTTTTTCTCTCATAGGCACAAAATAGGTAACCGCTAAATGCACGGCTGTAATGCCTATTGCTGTCAAAAAAGGATTGATTTCTATAAAATTAGACACAAGTAATGAAACGATAAATACCATTACTAAATTTATGGCAAATGCCATGAATGAAAATTGTTTTTTCATAATTTTTCTTTATTTTTTTAATTATTTTTTCTTGATGATTAGTTTCCTTTTCGATATTTTTTGGTGAGTTCCAAATACCTTTCTGGCTCTTCGGCTTTGATTCTTCTCAGCTCTGCCACATTATATTTGCTTAAATATTCAAAACTATCTTTATCAGATTCTACTGAATTTGAATTTTGAGATTTTCCTTTGGTCATTGCGACAACATCGGCAATTTGTTTCTGCTTAGTTTTTTTATCATTTTCTGCTTCTTTTTCTGAAATTAACTTATTAAATCTTTCACTTTGTCCGTTAAAATCACTTTCAAAGGCTAAAAGTTGAGCATCTTTCAAGTCTTCTGGAAGTAGCCCTAAACTCACGGCTTTATCTACCAATTTAGAAGCCTCTGTTTTTTGTAAATGGATAAACTTTTCTTTCCATTCATTTGTCTCTTTTTCTGAATTTTCTTTGGCTAATTTTAATTCATTAACCTTTTGAAGCACTACTGCTTCACTTGTTTCTGCATTCAGCCCTAACGCTAATGCAACGGTTTTTAGTTCATTCATTTCTTTATTGATTTTATTCTTTTGGTTTAATAATTGAATTACCGCAGGAGAGCCATTTTTAGAAAGTCTTAAACCCTCCAATATCCACAATGGAAATTTCAAACATTCTACATTTGGTGATGGTCTCTCTGGTTTGACCATTGAGGATTAAATGAGCATCAGAAGAAGTTTCTATCACATCTGCACCGATGGAACACATGCGGATAAAACCTCGCTCCACCTTTCCTGCAATTTGCCGTGCAAATTCTTCCTTCTCATCAAATTCAATCTCTGCAATCAGCTTTCCATTTTCTTTTTTGAGAGCAACGGTTCGTCCAATAACTTCATTCCCCAAAGCAGAATATTCACTGCGATTATGCATATACAATACAATAGGATTTTTCATGTATTGCTCAGTATCTATCCCATCGGTGATGATTCTACTTCCGTAGCTATTGACCGCTTCTGTGCTCACCACAAATTCATAAGTCTTTTTGCTCATATCTTTTGATTTGAAATTTTAAGATTGAGTTTTTGAAATTTCAAATTTTGAACTTCAAATCTCAAATCCTATTGCTTTTTCTTTTTGGCAAAATTGGAGCATTTAAAAACACAAAAAAAACGCATAATCAATCATTTAGATAAATATCTTAATGTTTTAGAATTTTCATTAAACCTCTAAATGCTTGGTTTTATTAAAGCCCTTTTCTTATCACTTTTGCATAAAAAATAAAACGATGAAAGACATTTTATTCCATGATGATTTGGAAATCAATGATGGTGATTTTATTGCTGATTCCAGTGCTTATCAGCACACTCAGCATATTATTTTGGCTCAAAAAGGAGAATACAAGGAAGTCCCCGAAATAGGTGTAGGAATAGAGCAAATGCTCAACCATGAAGAAAGCACCGAATTTCTCATTGAGATTAAAAAAAATTTAGAATACGATGGACAAAAAGTAACCAATGTATCCTTTACTAAGGAAAATAAACTCAGTATTGATGCGAAATATATAACAACATGACAAAGAAAATAAGGAAAATAGATACCGTAGATACAGAAGAAATAAGACAGCAAGGGCGAATGACCAATGCGGAGAGAGACCGTAAAATAAAAGATGCCGAAGCTCTCTATATTCGTGGATATTCTTTGCAAAGCATCTCTGAATTGGAAACCATTGGAGTTCGGATAAAAACCCTTAGAGAATGGGAAAAACGCTATGAATGGAAAGACAAAAAACAACTTTATAATATCTCTCCTAGTGAGATAAAAGCCCTTATTCGTTCCAATGTAGCCTCCATAAAATTAGGAAAACATATGCCTTATAAACCTGATGATATTTCTAAAATGGCAAAGGCATGGAAAGAAATTGATGATGAGCGAAAAAAAGCGGTCTATTCCATGGAGGCTTTTGATGCCTTTATTGATTGGTTCACTGATATTGTCGCCCAATCCAAAGGAAATAAAAGAGAGGACAATCTCCAATTATTAAAACAAATCAGACTATTACAGGATAATTATATTCAAACTCTTTCAACATGACGGCAACAGAATATAAAAAGGCATTAGAGCGGTTCAAAGAAAAATCTAAAATGATTAAGGAAATGACCCTTAATTCTATTGTTAAAGAAACTGCTGATGAACAGGAAGAAAGGATAAAATACCTCCTAAAACCTGAAAATTACGGTGAATTTTTTGATTATTATTTTGGATACAAAAGCAATTTAGCACTCGGAGATGCTAAAACACCGAAATTCCACATTGAGGACTATGTTGCTCTCTACAAAGACCCTTTTATTCGCCAAATGCGAAAGAAATTCAGAGGAGCAGGAAAATCCATTCAGGGCAATGTAGGAAACATCTGCCATTTGAAACAAAACGAAGAGCTTTTCTTTGCTCTTATCATTGGGATGAATGAAGGCTTTGCGAAAATATTGCTTTCTGATTTACAAGCCCATATGATGAGTAATGAACTCTTTATCAAGGATTTTGGGATGCAATATTCTTATGGAGACAGGGCTGATGGAGAGTTTGAAACCCTTGATGGTAAACACTTTAAGGCACTGGGAATCAATCAACCTTTCAGAGGGCTTCGTTTTGGAGCAAACAGATTTGATTTTGCAGTTTTAGATGATATTGAAGATAGGGATAGAGCTAAACGCCCCGATATGGTAAGGAAATTTGGAGAAAAAATCACAGGAGATTTAGTCAAAGGTTTTCACCGAAAAAGAGGGCGACTTTTGGTCAATAACAACTACATTGTCAAAGATGGAATTTTGGATTTTCTTAAAGAACAATGGCAAGACAGCCCACATTTCCACGAGAGCATTACCAACCTTGCTACTGAAAACATCACCCGTGAAAACTATAAAGATATAAATTGGGAGCCTTCATGGCCGGAGCGAGACAGCAGGGCGGATATTATTCGCATTCTTGAAAATGATGATTATTATACCTCACAAAGAGAGGATTTTAATAATCCTATTGAAGAGGGAAAACTCTTCAAATCCAAAGATATAGTGCCTACTAAAATCGCTCAAAATGAAGTTTGGGATGGATTATTAGACCATTGGGATTTATCCTACACCGGTACAGGAGACTATAAGGCAGGTGTGCTTTTAGGTATCAAAGGAATAAAACTCTTTGTTTTAGAAGTATTTTGTCAAAAATGTGAAATCAACTCAGCCATGGAAGTGCGTTGTGATTGGGTCAAAAAATACCTTCAAAAAGGTTACAATATGCTTGGTTTTTTTGATGCTACTGCAGCACAGCAGGCCGTTTATACTCCGATTATTTTACAATCCGCTGAAGATAACCATTGTCCTAATATTCCTATGCCTACCCATCAAGAAGGGGATAAGCATAATAGAATTTCAGCAGGGATAACCAACGCTCTTTTTAGGAAGATTTTATTTTGGGATGATACCTTACCTGTAAGGTCAAAGAGAGATTATGACACTTTTATGAAGCAACTTCTTTCCTTTGAAAAAGGCACTAATGCTCATGATGATGCCCCAGATACTTTGGAGAGAGCCATCACTCTTTCACAAACTTATTTTGGATTTAGTGAGAATCCCATAGGTGGAAAACCACTCATCAGAAAAAGAACCAAAAGAAGAAAAATTTAATGGAAAATAAAAAAATAACCCCACGAAAAGAACTTTTTATAGCTATCAAAAAAGCCCTGATGGAGATTCCAGAACTGGAACTTATTGACTTAGATAGAGGACAAATGAGCAGTGAGCATTTCCCTCATCTCTTTGTTTCAGCTCTGATTAACATCAAACAAATCAGCTGGGAAACCATGACCGAACAAAATCAAGAAGGACGAGCAGAAGTAGAAGTTACTCTTTATTGCCGTGATGGTTGGGCTAATCAGCACCAATACAGCAAAGATTTTGTAGAGGGGCTTAATGAGATTGACTTGCTAGATAAAATTGCGGAGAAGTTACAATTTTTATACGGAGAGCAGTTTAAGGCTTTGGAGCAGACCGAAGATGAAACACAAAGCCAAACGATGGATGGAATCTTTGCTTATACCCAAAGGTTCTCCACCAAAATTTACCGAAAACTTGCTCCAAAATACACCCTAATTAAAATGAAATTAAAAAACCTTTAATACCTTTTGAAAATGGATTTTTTAACCAAGAAGAACTCCGAACCGTTGCTCCTTTGGATTTTGTAGATATTCTCAAAGGCACTGATGAAGAGGTTATTGATAAGATTATCACAGAAAGTATAGATGTATTCAAAACCTATCTTGGACCTTATTATGATACTGAAAAAATATTTGCCCAAAGAGGAGAAGAACGAAATGGTTTTCTTTTGAAGAATATTAAAAAATTAGTGATTTATGAGCTTAAAGCACGCCGAAAACCTACCGTAGACAAAGACGATTACAATGAAGTTATGAAATGGTTAGAAGATATTGCCAGCGGTAAAATGAAAGCCGATTTGCCTCTCAAAATAGTGGATTTAGATGGTGATGGGAATCCAGATGAACCTTTACCATTTATCAAAAAAGGAAGCCGAAAAACCTACAAAAACCATTGGTAAAATCTATTTGCTATGGCAACACTAAAAGAATTACAGAAATTATTAGACAAAGCAGCGGAAGAAATCCCCGAACAAACTATGAAAATTGTAGAAGTGGTGGGCTTAAATTTCATTAAAAAGAATTTTCAAGATGAAGGTTTTAATGATAATGGTCTTACCAAATGGGCAGAGCGAAAAACCACCGATAGAGAAGGGAGAGACCTCACTCGCCATAAAAGAACTACAAAGAGAGGCAGTGCAGGGTCGCTTACCAAGTTTGGAAGAGAAAACATCGGCAGAGCGATTCTCACAGGGCATAATACAGGAGGCGATAAACTCCGAAATTCCTTCAAGGCTCGTAGAGAAAAATTAAAGGTCTTTTTCTACACCTATAAAGATTATGCCCAGTATCACAATGAGGGAAAAGGAAGTCTCCCCAAAAGACAATTCATTGGGAAATCTGCCGATTTAGAAAGAAAAATAGAAAATAAACTTAAAAAAACATTAGATAAACTTTTGAAGCCTTAAAAAGCTTTTTAACATCTATTTAATCACAAAAAATGGAAATTACAGGAAACTTACTTAAAAATAAAATCAATCTAAAAGAGGGCGATAAACACGATGTGAATAAAGTAACCCGCTTTATGCTGGATTTGGTGCGACAACAAAAACGCATTTGGAGAAAGGAAATAGGCGATTGGCAAAGAGCAAGGATAATTCGCCATAGCCGTGAAAATCCTCAAAATTTCCTTTTGCAAGAAGTCTATGAAGACACTATGATGGACGGACAACTCACCGGCATTACTGAAAATAGAACCTTCCGAACCACCAATAAAGACTTTATTTTTCAAGATGAAAATGAAATCAAAAACGATGAATGCACTCGTTTTATCAAGGAAAAAACATGGTTTGAAGATTTTATCAAATTCGCTCACGAGAGTGCCTATTATGGAACGCAGGTGATTTGGCTTAAAGAAATTGAAAATGGAGAAATCAAATCCGTAGAACTCATTGAGCGGGGACATGTTATCCCAGAGAGAAAACTTATTATTCCCGATATAGGTCTAAATAATGGGCTAAAATATACCGATTATCCGGACTTTCTTATTGAAACCCAACTTTATTCTCCCACAGGTTTATTGGAGAAAGCAACCCCTTACACCATTCTAAAACGCCATTCATGGGGTAGTTGGGATGAGTTTGAAGAACTTTTCGGAGTGCCGATTCGTATTGCTAAAATCGCTTCTCAATCCGAGCAAGTCAAAAACGAAGTGGCAGGTTGGTTAGAAGAAATGGGTTCTGCCGCTTATGGAGTGTTCCCACTCGGCACCGAAGTAGATATTAAAGAAAACTCTAAAAGTGATGCCTTTAATGTCTTTTATCAAAAGATTAAAGCCATGAGAGAAGAACTCTCTATGCTGGTGCTTCATCAGACCATGACTACTGAAAATGGTGGAAGCAAGGCACAGGGACAAGTCCATGAAAACACCCTTAACGAACTGGTATATTCCGATGAAAAACGAATTTTGTCTATTCTCAACGATAAGCTCGTTCCTGCTATGAGAAATATCGGTTATCGCATTCCCGAAGGGTTCAAAATATCTGTGTCTAAATCCAAAGACCCTTTGGAGCAAATTAAAATAGACCGAGACTTTTTAAGCAGTGGATACATCCTGAAAAAAGACTATATAGAGGCTCTTTATGGAACTGAAATTGAACAAATGCCCTTTCAGAATCAGGAGGCAAAAACTGAAAACCCAAAAACGAAAAACTCAAAAAAGCCCTAAGCCTACTCAAACTCCATTATCGCACTAAATGTTGTGGAGCTTCGCCCATTAGCCTTACAGCGGATTTTAATTTGAGTAGGCTCATTGAGGAATATTTTCGGAATCTTTTTGAAGAAAAAAAAGTCAGTGAAAGTCAAAGAGAAGAGCTTTGGAGGTATTATTACAATAAACTTTCCAGTGGTGTAGATGAAGGATTTTCACCTCAATCTTCTCACTATGATAAAGATTTAGCAGATGCTCTTAAACTCAGCATTGCAGAGTTTTCAGCATTCAAAGAAACTTCATTTAGAAAAACCATAGAAACCCTTTTGGTAGATGAAAACGGCAGTTTAAGGTCTTGGAGTGAGTTCAAAAAAGAAGCTTACAAAATCTCTGGTGATTATAATCATCGTTGGCTGGAAACTGAATATCATCAAACCATTGCTAATGCACAAATGGCAGAAAAATGGAAAGGCTTTGAGGCTAATGCAGACTTATTCCCTAACCTAAAATTAGTCAGCGTGAAAGATGGTAGAGTGCGTCCAGAGCACCAAGTGTTAGATGGAACGATTAGACCTCTAAACGACCCTTTTTGGAAAACCCACACCCCACCTCTGGACTGGGGATGCCGTTGTGATGTCATACAAACCGATGAAGAACCCACCGAAATTAAAGGAGGACTGCAACTCAAAATAGAGTTTGAAAATAATCCCGCTATCTCTGGGAAAATATTCGGAGGCTCAGTGTATGAAAAGACCTTGACAAAAGATGAAATTACAGAAGCAAAGAAAAAAGCTTCTATGGAGGCTTCTAAAAGAAATTTATTAAAATTATCCCAAGAGCAAAAAGATTATAGAAAAATATTGCAACAAAATGCTATTCATCAATATAGTGGAGTTGTAATCCAAAATATAATTGATATTAAAATAACAACAAAAGGGATAAAAGAGTTTATTAACCAACCTCATAAATATTATTTTGATAAGAATGAATTAGTGAAAGATTTACCAAATCTTATTAAAAATGCTAAATATTTAGGAAAATCTCCTTATCATAAAGATAACGCAGATATTGTTTTTACTCACATCTTTGAAATAGATGTAAAAGATGAAAAATCATGGTTATTGATAAGAGAAGGAAAAGATGGGAAAATAAATTTTTATAGTATTTCAGATAACAACAATGTATTAAAAGACATAAAAAAAGGCTAAATCAATATTCCCCTTTCAAGAACTACAATCCAGTGAGATAAATATTGATATAACCTTTTACTTTCACAAATATACAATATAACTTTTATTCTGCAAATAAATTTCCTACAAAATGATATTTATTAGGCTTTTCTCCGTAGATTCCATAGCCTTTAAGAATTGCAGAAACCGTAGCAGGAGCAATAGGAGGAACCTGCCGTGCCGTTTCCTCTAATAGGGCAGAGAGTTTCCATTGCGGATGTTTTCTCTCCAATGCAGAAAAAATCTCTCTTACTTTATTGTTTCTCAATCTTATACGCTCATTTCTACTCATATCGCAAAAATAATAAATCTGCTTTATTTTTCCAAATGCACATAAAAACCGCCCACATTTCTGCGGACGGCGTTCAAATAATAATTTATAAATAAAATGAAAAAAAATGTTTCTTTACTCCAATCTTAAAAGCCTTTTAATCTCCTTTTCAAAGACTTTTAAGTAGTCTTTTTCGCTACTGGGCATTTCATCAGGTTTCAAGGCACAAAATGACCATTTTAACAACTCTTTTTCACTTACCAGCATTTCTTCTTTGGGTGGAAGATATAGCCTGTATGCTTCTACTCGGTAACCCTTTTGGTTCAGAAATTCCAATATTTGAGTTTGTGACAAATCCATTGTTATTTTCATCGTAATGTCTATTAAAGGTTCGGTTAATTGTATCATTAAATATATCTCTTAAATTTCAGTGGTTTCTTTTTCTTCTCATCAAGGCTTCGTTTGAATCTCTCTTCAGCTAATAAATCCGAGGCTCTCCTAGGGATAATCTCCGATGAAACTCCACCGATTTGATTGAATTTATCCTGCAATTCTTGGGGTAATTCGTGGAAGTATTTTTCGCCTTTTTGTGGCTCTTCGCTTTTAGGCTCTTTTTTACTTCTCAAAATCCGCTCTCGCTCCTCACTTTTCTTCTCCAAATATCGGTTCGCCCAATCCATCACCTCAAAATTATCCACTTTGAAAACCTTACCAAAATCCCCCTTCCGAGCCATTTTAAACATCAAAATTACATCTTCCAGCGTATCGTGCTTGAACTTCTCATAAAGGTCGCCCGCCAAAATTTGAACCTGAAAATCCTCCATTTCCTTACCCGTAACTTTTAGAAAAAACTCCAACACTCGGATAATTTCCCTTACCAAATCCAATTTTTTCCCTTCATAAATCATCAGTTTTCCATCGCTTAAACTTCTCTCTATCGTGAGATTTTGCTCTAATTTTACCAATGTGTTAAAAACCTGCTTACTCTCCGAACATTGCTTCAAGCTCATCAGTGCGGTCGGCAATAGAACCGCTGGTTTTGTTGATTTTTTTATAATACTTTGCATACATTTCTGGATTTTGTTTTACCTGTTGAACCTCATTGTAATACTTCTCAAAATTACTCTCACGAAAAAGAGTCGTGGGGCAGAGATAACCACTCATTTCTGGATTATTCCTCCATTGAAGAGTCTTTAATTGGATAACTTCTATTATCTCTACTTCGGTAAATCCTACCTTTAATAAAGCCTTTATTTTGCTTAAATTACTCTTAATCTCCCGAAATCTTGAACCCGTAATTTCATTGAGTTTGCCCAAAATTTCTACCTCTGGATAGTAAATTTCTGCATTCATTTTCTTTTCCTTTTATAGTTTTTAATTTCAGTTATATTACCCCATAAAGGATGTGTCCTTATAATTAATATTAATGTATCTCCCTCATCAAACGATATATAATCTATTTGCCGAACCTCAATCACTTTTGAATTTATACTTTTGAAATAATAACTATCAGAATCTCTGTCCTTTCTAACAGATACTTTCTCTCTGATTACAAATACTTCATCTTTGCATTGTGTTGTTTCTTTACAACTCAACACCAGTCCTAATAATAAAATGCTTAAATATTTCATCCTAATTCAAATTTTGGTTTTTAATGGCTTTTTTCATCCATGCCTTAGTGAGTGGTTTTTGTGATGATTTTTCGTTGTTACTGCGTAGTTTGTGCATCTGCCGATGGAGGGCTTTTAGCTCATCCAAACTATGCTCATTGAGGGATTTTTTAAATATACTTCCCTTCATCATCCACGAGTTGAATTTTCCCCAATCATTAGGCTCTTTTATTCCCTCTTCGGTGGCGATTCGTAGGATGGAACTTTTCCATTTCTTTTTGGCTATTTCCTCTGCCAATAATGTCGCCGTCTCCAAGGGCAGTCCGCGGGTGTGCTCTCCTTGTGCGGGGGATAGTATTCCGCTGGTGTGTATGGTGTAGAGCCTATCTATCTCCTCGGGGCGGAGTTCCTCAATATTACTCGTGCGGAATCCCGTAAAGCCACCAACCTCAATGGCTATCTCGTGGGGTTTCTTCTTGCGAAATATCGCTCTTAAATCTTCTATTGTTGCCATAATTTTAATAATTTCCAATCAAATTTTTGTTAATGAAAATTGCCACAGAGTGGCTTTGCTCCGCCCGATGGCTCGAACATCGGTGCCTGCCTGTGCGGAAAGTGGTTTTTAATAGCCTTTAATTACACTTTAATTTCTATTTATAAGAGAAATTAAGGTTTATTCCTATCCATTCATTGTTTTCTCCTTTTTTGAAGAAAGAGATATAATCTTTGGTGTGGTTGTATTGATAACTTTCTTTCAGCAGTCGGATACCTTCTCGCCAGTTTTCATCATCAAAGCGGTTCTCCATAGAGTAAAGTTTCTGAATAAGCTCAATATCAAGATTCCCTTTTTTCCTTTCTAAAAGCGACATAATTAAATCTCTGGTGTCTTGGTCGTTTTCAAATTTTGAATTAACAAAATCAATGATGTGTTTTTCAGCTTGGTGAGAACGCTCATCAAAGGAGCCTTTGCCTTGCTTTTTGAATAGAATTTTGTAATGCTCGTTTTTAATCTCAAAATTTCCTTTTCCATCTCTGTGGCGATTGGAATAATCCTGCAAAAGCTCATAAAGGCTTCCCAATTGGGCAAAAGATTTTTCCTTAAATTCTTGTATTTCCTTTGAGATTTTTTCGGCAATAGGTCCCAGCTCGTTGATGGTTTCCTCTCTTAATTGTTCATAGGCGTGGCGTTTTTCTTCTTTTTCTTTACGCTCTTGCTCCCTTTTGTGTGCCGTGATTTTTTTAAATTCTTCATAGGTAAGCTCCGACACGGGCTTTTGTAATAAATCTTCTATTGTTACCATTATTTCTATTTTTTAAGGTTGATTTTCTAATAAAAGTTCTTTTTGTTTTTCTAAAAGTTCATCCAGCTGATACTGTAGTTCTTTCCATTCGGCAAGGCTCTCTGCCTCCTCCATTTGTTTCTCGGTTTCTTTAATCATAGCCTCTATTTCTTCTAAATTCGGTGCAAATAATTCGGTCATATCTTTATTGTTTTAATCATTATAAGGTTGCCATTTTATTTGTTTTATTCTCTCTAAAATTCCTTGTACTTTCGCTTCTAATGCTGGGGGAATCACCCAACTGCCTCGTCGGAGAATTTCCGCCCTCTCATACTGAATATAAATCCTCTCAAAGGCCGTAAATACTTTCTCGTACTGGCTGTCAAACTGCAATACCAAGACTAGTTCTTTCCCGCGTGTGTTGTGTTCCATATTATGTTAATTTTGTGTTCCTTGTAGTTCCTCATATTTTTCTTCCCAAATGATAAAGGGATTTTTTCTGCCATATTTTCGCCCTTTGTTATACGCCCCGTAGGCATCGGTTCTTACTTTCATATTAGCATCGTGCATTATATCAAACTCTAATTGGTCTTCTGGATTATTGCCCCTTGCGTGGGCTGTGATGATAAAAATCTTCTTAGGAAATTTTTTTCTCACCAAATTGATATAATCCACAAATGCGGTTCGTCCCCTGAAAAAGTAAGTAGCTGAGTCTATCACTACTACTTTTGCTGATTGTTTCTTTTCCAGCCTACGGATTAAATCATCATAATTTTCACTCACAGCGTGGAAATTTTGTTTTAATCGCTCTATATCGCACCGCTCCATTCGCTCGAAGAAATCATCATCATCAGGTTCTTCTTCTAATGAATTATAAAGTACTTTGTAATACTTTGCCAATTCTGCAACGAGTTGCATCACAAAACTACTTTTTCCACTCCCAGACGCTCCCCAAATCAGCCAAACACCCTTATCCTGAGGTCGTGAAAAAACTTCTTGAAACTCCCCTGTAAAGGGGATATATTGGCGTTTAGTATTCTTTATATCATCATAGGTCAAGGCTCTTTTCAGTTTAATATCTTCCATTGTTTGGTAGTTGTAATACTTTACGGGCAAATTTCTCTGTCATTAGCTCTCCTGTACGGTGACTCTCTCGAATTATAGGAAGCATTGCATCGTGCAACTCTCCGTAATTGTCGCAGTTCTGTTGTAGGAACTTGATTAATTCTTTGTCTTCAATATCATTTAAAAAGCCCTTAAACGAAGTATCAATGGGGCTTAAAATCCTAATTCCAAATTTTATTCTTCTATAAAACTGGGGCATTCCAGCCTTGTTTTTCTTTTTCAGAATATCTAATTTGTCTAATAGTTGGTCGGTGCCAACAAGAATAAGCGATACATATTTATTCAAATGGTCGTGCAGTTCTTTAATATTGCAAAGCGTGGCTTGTTTCATATATTCGGCTTCGTCAAAGATTAAAATCGGTTTTTCGCCACGCATTTTCCTTACTTTCAGATGTTGCACGATGTCTCTCATTTTCTTAGATTTGGATTTACCGTGCTTAATTTTCAATACATCAAGGATTTTATCCAATAAGTCTGCAATATTATCCATTGACCCCACCGTAATTTTGAAATTCTCTTTGGGATTAGTTGCCACAAACTTATCTGTAAAATGAGTTTTTCCGCATCCTGTTTCTCCAATAATTACTCTGGTGTATCCAAATTCCTTACTTTCTTCCAAATTGGCTAAAATTGCCTTCATTTGGCTGGTAGGTATGGTTTTCCAAAGTTCTTGCTCTGCTCCTTTATTAATAGTGTCTTGGAGCATTCTAAACCACTTGTCTGGAATATCCCTTTCGCCATTTCCAGCATTGTATTTAAAGGCTGAATTAGGCTTAAACATATTACTCAGATATTCCTCACTCACACCCGAAATACGGTGCATATCCGCAGGTTTTAGGTTTCTTTTTACCATATATTCCTGCACCTCTGCGATGATTTGTCGTTTTTCTGTGATATTCATTTTATAGATATTTTTCTAAATCAATTTTTTCCTCCAAATACTCATCTTGTTCTTCTTGCCAACTTTTTTGGTGTTTTTCAGCTATTCGAGATTGGCGTTTTGCTTCTTGTACTACGGCAACTTCTATCGTTTGGCGTTCTTTTAATCTTGTCTTTGATTTTTGGTTTTTATGTTGCCCCAAACTATCCGTAAGGAGATGTTTTGCCAAAGTATCTTCCAACGCTGTATTTTCAGCAAATAAGTTATTGACAATCCTACTGCTATTGGCTCTTTCCTCTGTGATATAATCTTCTACTTCATCATTATAAGCCCAAACTTTGTGCAACTGCTCGGCATCGCCTTCCGTTCTATCATACAGGGCCATTGGCTGAATGTATTTCTCTCGAAGCACAAACTTATGCTTGTTATCCGATGATACCGCTAATATTTCTTTAAGGTCAAACGGATTGTATTTTACTTTCCAATTTGTATGAAGGAGCATTCTAAATCCTATCTCAAAACTATCATAGCAGCGTTCTTCTCCGAGAATAACAGGTGTAATGCCTTGCCCTTCCAATTTGCAGGTCCTCTTGGTCTGCATTCCCAAAATATCAAGCAAATATGCCGTTTCCATATAGCCGATATGTTCTTTTGGCGTTTTATCAAAACCTTTAAGATATTCCTCCAAAAGCTCTTTCCGCTCGGTGTTGAGCATCATTTCTATCTGTTTGCAAACGCCGTTATAATCTGGGAAACTCTTTTTAATCTTATCCAAAAATTCTGTATTAGGCTGGTTTTTGCTCCCACTACTTACATTGTAGCCACTCCAATTATTCGCCAATCGGCAATATTTATTGTTAAATTTCGCAAACCATTGTTCTATCACTTTGGCTTTGGCATTTCCTAATTGTGCTGGGGTATAAATGGTACAAACCCCTTGATAATTCGCCTTTAATTCCTTTCCTCCATAATTATCCGACTGCAACTGATAAGGCTTATAATACTCCCCAAAAAGTTCTTTGGTATGCTCCATTGCGTTGAGCATAGCCTGTTGTATCAGTTGTGGCGTTTCATGGGTACCAATGGCATAGCCCACAGGATAGTAGTTAAATGGGTCAATCACTATCACGGCATTTATTCGGTTCGTATATGTCGTAATGCTATGCCCTTTGGCATTTCGCTCCGTTTTTTGATACATCAGCTCTACATCCCAGCCGTCTAATGTCCAAAATAGAAGTGGTGCCGATGGTCTCTTTCTTTTATTCTGCATCAAGATTTTATTCCTTAAATCTTTTACACCATTTCTACCAGCAAAAATCACAAGCTCTCGCTCCTTTCTTCGGTTAGCTACTGTTCCCGCTGTGATACTTTTCCATTCTAATTTTTGAGCCACTGCATTATACATCGTAGCGATAATCTCATTATCCAAATTGTTATGCTTTGCCAAAAGTTCGTCCAGTAGCGCCGTTTGCTCATCGGTGATGACTTTCCTTGCATTAGTATTTTGTAGGGTGCCGGGTATTAGACACGCATAGCCCTCTTTTTCATATTGCAATACCTTACGGCGGAGGCTATCCTTGTGCTTGGGTAGGTTATGAGCCACTTGGGTAAAGGCATTCACATCATTGCTCAAACTTTGCCACACATCCATTGTTTTAGAATTGAGAGCCTTTTTCATTCCCTTGCGGTTGCTTTTGAGCAAAATACAAGTATTCAGCACACTGGCATTATAGGTATAGAGTTCTATTTGTTCTGGGGTAAGAGTTTTTTCATTTCGCTCGCCGTAGCGGTGGGTTTGATAAAACTCCAATGCTTTGCCATCAGTAAAATAATGCTGAGCAAAATAACTCTCCTTTACTTTCTCTGGGGGATTGCCAAATTTTACATTGAGCATATCTCTCCACTCTTGGCTCAAACTATCGTATTCTACTAACGCCTCATATGCCCATGAGCCTGTTCTTAATTGTTTCTCTGCACTTTTTTCAGAATCCATTCTCCATTTGAAAGACCTGTAAGTCAACAGACAAAGGCTATCTTCGTCCTTATTCTTGTCTGAAATAAGGAAACGCACCTTGACGCCTAATTTGCCCTCGTGGTATTCGTACGGAGTTGCCATTTTAATGGTTTATTTTTTATTGTTAATCTTTCTTTGTTCCCGCTGGGGACTCGAACCCCAGTGTATGCCCTTCGGGATAAAATCACTAATTTTGTAATTGCAAACCAAAAATTATAGTGATATGGATAATAAGTTAAATACTCTTCATCAATTGGTTAAAACACAAGATGATAATATTTCTTTGCTTAACGCGAAATTCAAGGCTTTACAGGAAGTATTATTAAAGCATATTTCTGAAATTCAGAAAACAATGCCTCACATTGCTGAAAAGATTTCTCACGATTTGAAGAAATAATATCTTCTACTTGCTGATTAAATTTCATTTTCTCGCAAAGGTCTTTATCTTTGCAAGGGACTTCTTTTTCCTCACTCGGAACTTGCGAGATGTCCGCTACGGCATTGCCTAATATTTCTGTTATTTTTTCGCCTAATACCACAGCCTCCTGTGGCTCATTGCCGTGATAGTGGATTTCCAATTTTCCAATTAATTTTTTTATTTTTAATACCATTTTAATATGCTTTTAATTACCTTTTAATGAATATTAAACGACTTCAAGAATTCCTGTCGCGTGGCCTTGCGCGTCTCTACATCGCAGAGCCTACGCCCAAACAAATAAAGTGACTTAACCGCAATAGAATCCTGCGGACTCGACCATATCCCTATCACTCTTGATACCTTGATACATATAATCTTGTGTATAATCTTTTTCATAGTCTTATATTACACAAATTTGGAACATTTATGAATAAGTCATTGATTTTAAACAGGATAAAATTAGCATATTCTTTAAAAAATGATGCTGAATTAGCTCGTTTTTTAGAAATACAAAGGAATACTCTTTCAAATTGGTATAGCAGAAACACTATTGATTATGATAAAGTGTTCCTAAAATGTGAATCATTAAATTTTGATTGGCTTCTCACAGGTCAAGGTCCAATGCTAAAAGAATACTCTTATTTAGAGCAAAAAAATTGGATAGTTAATGATTTAGATAAATACGAGAGCCAAAAATATGATTATAATAGTTTGCAACTAGTTGGGTTAAGATTAGATGAAATCAGCATACAAGAAAAAATAGCTTATGATTTAATGGCTAAAAAACTATGTGTAGATCATGCGCTTTTTATGGAATATATATCAGGATCAAAACCTGTTCCTTGTAGTTTATTAAATAAATTATCTGAACTTTTTCCTCATCTTAACGAATCTTGGTTGCATTTAGGATATGGCGCAATGATTGTAGATAAGCAACAAGCATCATCTTCAAATGATAAGTATATAGAGGCATTGGAAAAAATAAATACTTTACAAGAGCAAATAATCAATCTAATGCAAGAGAATAAGCGTTTAACAGAGGAGATTACAGCCTTTCAAGAAAGCCCACAAGATAGAGCAGCGGGATAGTCGCCTGTGGGTAGTCTATATCTATGAGAAAACATAACAAAATATCTTATTTTTAATCAACCTACTATATAATAGCTACGATAAATATCTATTGAGTTGATAATTAGTATTTTACATATATTGTTGTATGTTTTTTAGGTCATTAGGGGGTATTATTCTCTGTTTAATAGTGTGTTTAATGTTTATTTTGGTAGATTAGGGGGTAAGATTTTAAGTGTTTTTTTTGCTAAAAACTACACCCTATATTGCACCCTATATTACACCCTACAACTAAAAAAGGGTATTTTTTATCGTTTTCCTGCTGTCAGGTATATGTTTGTTTTGGGGCTATTTTGGGCGTGTATTTCTATGGGCTATATAAGAGCATAAAAACAAAAAAAGCTCTATTTTTAGGGCTGTGGGGCGGTTTTTGGGCATAATAATAGCCCTATAGTTACATAGGGCATATATTTTTCCGCTTCTTGGTTGTTAAAAGGGCATATAAAGGACACTTTTTACCCCTTTTCAGACATTTTGTTTTAGTCCTATTTTTGGGCTTTTTTGTTGTTAATCCCTTTATTTTCAGTATTTTTTCAGCTTTTTTATCTTACTATCATTTTAGACATTTTGTTATCTGCCCCATACTATCTTAGTTGCCCAATTTATAACATTAACAATTATACTATTTCACTAATATTTCTGAGAATATTTGTGGATATACCCCCAACACAATCAATAATACAATAATCAATACAGCAAGAATATTGTATGTTGCACTAGCCTTTTCTTTTCCTTCGAATGTTGATTCTTTCGTGAAAAACATTGCAATAATTATTCTCAAATAATACGCAATAGATACTGCAGAACCTATTACTGCTATTACTATCAAAAACGGAGCAACATTAATTGCCTGAGCAAAGAGACTCAATTTTCCTATAAAACCTGCTGTGAATGGTATCCCTGCCATAGAAAATAACGATATTGCCGTAACTACTGCCAATAAAGGTTCTGTTTTTGCTAATCCCTTAAATGCATTATATGAAGTTTCATTTTTTATTTTTTCAACATAAATCAAACTCATAAAGACCCCAATAGTAGCCAAGGAGTAAGCAAAAAGATAAAAACCTAAAACATTAATAGATTGCTCATTAGCCCCAAAAAATACTATTGAAATATAACCAGCGTGAGATACAGATGAATAAGCAAGCATTCTCTTTGCATTACTCTGTACCAATCCCATTATATTTGCTAAAAGTAATGTAATAATCACCAAAACTGCAACTACAGAAATCCAAGACGACATAACACCTCCGAAAGCCTCTGTCATTAATCTGAAAAATGCTCCAAAACCTGAAACCTTCACTACGGAAGCCATAAATGCCGTAATAAGAGATGGCGAACCTTGATACACATCTGGTGACCACATATGAAATGGCGCTAAGGATACCTTAAAAGCCAACGCCACTAACATCAATACCACTCCCATTATAAACATTGGTTCCATTGTTTTTGTTTTTGCATATTCACCAATAACAGATACATCAAATGACCCCACACTACCATATACCAATGCCATACCGAATAATAAAAAACCTGTCGCAAATGCTCCCATCAAGAAATATTTCACCGATGCTTCTATAGAGTAAAGATTTGTTTTATTTGCACCAGCCATTACATATAATGGAATAGACAAAATTTCTATACCCAAAAATAGTACTGTAAAATTCTTATATCCAAATAAAATAATACCTCCACAAAGAGCAAAAAGCATCAAGGCGTATAACTCGGATTGATGGCTACGATGATTACTAAAAGCAAATTCACCCAACCCGAATAATAGTATCGTTACAACAAGGGCTATCTTTGTGAATATAGCTACATTTGGTGTATATTCGTACATATTTCTATACTGCTCAAAAAATGCACTCTCGGGTAGGAAACTTATACCCAAAGCAACCAATAATCCTAAAATACTAATGGCTCTTGTGTATTTTCCATTACCAAAAACTCCTGAAAATAATGTTATAATTGCCGTAAGAAAAACGATAATTAATGTATTCATTTAATTTAAAAATTTGAAATTATAAATTACTAACAATTAGGAATATTTAGGCTCCTTTTTTTATTAGTGCTAAATAGATATACTCTACTGAACTATTCACCATATCTAAAACGGGTTGAGGGAAAATCCCCATCAAAATCACAAGTATAGATAATACTCCCATCACTATAAATTCTGATGTAGATAAATCTTTCACCTGAGAAAGAACCTCCTCATTCCCCTTACCAAACATTGCTTTCGCATAAAATCTTAATAAATATACAGCAGCCAAAATCACGGTAATACCTGCTATAATTCCAAATACAGAACTATAATCAAACACCGATTTAATCAGAATAAATTCACCTATGAATCCATTCGTAAGTGGAACTCCCAATGAACCAAACATTACAAGCATAAACAGCACCGCAAACTTAGGAGCCACCCTTGCTAAGCCTCCCATTTGATTTATATCTCTCGTTTTGAATCTTTTATATAGAATATCACTACAATAGAATAATCCAACAACATTAATTCCGTGGGCAAACGCCATCACCAACGCTCCTTCTCCTCCCTCAGAAACCAAATTACCTTTATTTATAGTAAGCATTGCCGATGCAAAAACACCTGCTACAACCAAACCAATATGTGATAAGGAAGAAAATGCAATAATCCTCTTGCTATCGTTCTGTACAATAGCAATCAAAGCTCCATAAAGAACTCCCACAACTGCTAATATCAAAACAATATAACCTGAAGTACCACCGATAGCTAATGGAGTAATTGGTAATAAATATCTCAACAATCCAAAAATTGCCATTTTAAGCATAATCCCCGATAAGAGCATTGACCCCTGAGTCGGAGAATAGGTATATGTATCTGCTTGCCAAGTATGAAATGGAAATACTGGTAACTTTACTGCAAAAGCAAAGAAAATAAACCAAAACACCAATGTCTGTTGCTCTAATGTGAGTTTTGCATTATATAAATCAACAAGTGCAAAGGACTCTGTAGTTGGTAGGGCATATATATAAACTAATCCCACCAACATAAATAAAGAACCTACAAAAGTATATACGAAAAACTTAGTTGTAAATTGTGGATTCTTATCCTCTTGCCCCCATATCCCTGCTATAAACCAAATAGGTATTAAGGTAATTTCCCAAAAAATATAAAAAATCAAACCATCTAATGCTGTAAATACTCCTACCAAACCAAATTGCATCAATAATATAAGTGCATAAAATGAGTTTTTATAGGATTTTGCCCCATTAAAAGATGATAAAATAATAAGTGGTATCAAGATATTCGTAAGTAACACCATCAGCATAGACATACCATCTATCCCAAAATGTATTCTACTCTTGATAATATCCAACCACGGATAATTAATTTCGTATTGCAATGCCGAATCTATCGTAGGAGTAGTATCAACCCCCAATAAGATACAAATCGTGAGCAACAACTGAACCACTGCCACCCCTAAGGATAGATACTTACTACTCTGATTTCTGAATGCAAAAACTAATCCCGAACCTATGAGAGGTATTAGTAGTAATGCCAATAATTGATACATTATTAAACTTTTTTATTTAATGATTTATTTGCCATTGGAACACTCCATTAGCACTAAATGAAATTAACAATTAATATAATAATCCCTACTGCCAATGCCATAATGAGAACATAATTCTCCACATTTCCATTTTGAATTTTCTTCATCGTTTTTCCTGATTCTTCAGTAGTACAACCAATTAATTCTACTGCATTATCAACAACTTTCTTATCAACAACTTTGAAAAATCTACCTAAACCTTCCACTGATTTTACAAAAACGGCATTATAAATCTCATCAATATATAATTTATTTGCTGATAATTTTTCCCAGCCAATATATTCAGCCAATGGCAATTTGCCTTTATTAACATAGGTATTTTTAACGAAGAACCATACAGCAAAGAACATTAGTATCGTAAGTGATAACAAAACCATTTCTATATTAAAAGATACCTCGGCTGTTTCTGTTTTGTACACGATTATTTTATCTAACCATTTAGCCAAGAACTGAAAATGCCCATGTCCTATGAAGTGAGGCAAGTTTAAGAAACCACCCTGCAATGAAAGAATCGATAGAATGATTAATGGAATTGTCATATTAATTGGGCTCTCGTGGAGATGGTGCTTCTGTTCCTCTGTCCCTCTAAATTCTCCGTGGAATGTCAAATAATACATACGGAACATATACGTTGCCGTCATCGCTGCAATTACGAAAAGTATTACCCAATATATCGGTGATTTAGCATAAGCTGTTATTAAAATCTCATCTTTGGAAATCATACCAGATAATAATGGCATACCTGAAATTGCCAATGTTCCAATAAGAAAAGTACAATGAGTAATAGGAATATATTTTTTCAATCCTCCCATAAATCTCATATCTTGCTCTCCACTCATAGCGTGGATTACCGACCCTGAACCTAAGAACAATAATGCCTTAAAAAATGCATGTGTCATCAAATGGAACATTGCCGTAGTATAGGCTCCTAGTCCCAATGCTACGAACATAAAACCAAGTTGAGACACTGTTGAATAGGCCAAAACTTTCTTTATATCATTCTGTCTAAGAGCCATAAATGCCGCCGAACCTGCTGTAATAAGAGCTACAACCAAGATAACATTAAGAGTCTCAGGAGCACTATGATATAAGAAATTAGTTCTCACTATTAAATAAATCCCTGCTGTAACCATCGTCGCCGCATGTATCAATGCCGAAACGGGTGTTGGTCCTGCCATTGCATCTGGAAGCCAAGTATATAGTGGCATCTGTGCTGACTTACCGACCGCACCTATGAACAAACTTAAAGTAATAAAAATTGTAATCTTAGGGTCTATATTTTGAGAATTTGTAGCAACAGAAACATAATCTAAAGAATTACTCTGCTGAGCAATTAAGAAGATGCCTATCAACAATCCTAAGTCTCCTATTCTATTCATTATAAAGGCTTTTCTTGCAGCCTTTCCATATTCCCAATTTTGGAACCAAAATCCGATAAGTAAATATGAGCAAACACCTACTCCTTCCCAACCGATGAAAAGAATAAGATAATTACTTCCCATTACCAATAGTAACATTGAGAATACGAAAAGATTTAGATAAGTGAAAAACTTATAAAAACCTTTGTCATGACTCATATATCCCACTGAATATAAATGAATTAATGAACCTATACCTGTGATTATCATTACCATCATCAGAGATAATTGATCTATTTGGAAACCAAAATCCACAGACATACCATTCACCCTAAACCATTCAAAAGCCTTTACGATGATAGGATTAGAATCTACCTTAAATTGGCAAAATAAATTTACTGCTATACAAAATGCTACGAAAACTACCGCCGTCGCAAACCCTCCTACTACTTTTTTAGGGAGAAACTTCCCCAATAAACCATTCGTGAGGAAACCAATAAGCGGTAAAAGTACAATTGCATAAATTAAACTTTCCATACTGACTTTATCCTTTTAATTTATTAAATATACTCACATCTACTGACTTGGTATTCCTATATATCATTGCAATAATTGCCAATCCCACGGCAACCTCTGCTGCTGCCACCACCATTATGAAAAATACCAAAATTTGACCATCACCATTACCTTTATAAGTAGAAAATGCAGCAAGTAACAGATTTACAGAATTAAGCATCAACTCTACACAGCCTAAAATAACGATAGTATTTTTTCTTAGCAACACTCCAAGCACTCCTAAACAGAATAACACCGAACTAAGAACAATAAAATTCTCTAATGGAACGCTCTGCACAAATGTATTCACATTATCCATACGATTCTATAAATCTTTTTTACCAATAAGTACAGCCCCCACAATACCTGCCAAAATCAAAATAGAAGCAAGCTCAAAAGGAAGTACATAATCATTAAACAATAATTTTCCTAAGTTTTTAGTGAGTCCAACATCACCTGCTACATCTTTACCTACCACAAGACCATAATTAAACCCTTTATAGGCACCAAGCATACCAATAAACAAAATCCCTCCTGCTGATATTCCTGCTATCTTATTGATACTTTGTTTTTTGCTCTCATTACCTTTCTCTAAATTGAGCATCATCAATATATATAGGAACAAAACCATAATAGCTCCTGCATATACTATAACTTGTATAATACCTAAAAACTGTGCATTCAATAATACATAAAGCCCTGCAATAGAGAAGAATGTTACTACTAATGATAGAATTGAGTACAATGGATTTTTGGCAAATACAAAATACCCTGCACTAAGCAATGCTATCCCCGAAACTAAATAAAAAAGAACCTGTTCCATTACTTTTTCAGTTTTAAAAAGTTTTTCTGTCTTTCAGATTGTCTTTCAGACACATCAATACGATTATCCATTGTCTCCAACAACTTATTTTTATCATAAACAAAAGATGCTCTTGATACATCTGTATCTACCAATCTATCTGTAAGATAAATAGCCGATTTTGGACAAGCCTCCTCACAGAGACCGCAAAATATACATCTCAACATATTAATTTCATAGGTTGAGGCATATTTTTCCTCTCTATATAGGTGTTTTTCATCTTTCGTTCTCTCACCAGCAGTCATCGTAATAGCTTCTGCTGGACAGGCAACGGCACATAGCCCACAGGCAGTACACCTCTCACGCCCTTCATCGTCTCTTTTTAAGACATGACGCCCCCTCCAAACTTTTGCTCTTGGCTTCTCTTCATCAGGATAAGAAACCGAGCCATTTTTCTTAAACATATGCTTCAATGTAATACCCATACCTTGAATAATTGATGGGAAATAAATACTTTCAGCAAATGTCATTTTTTTATTAGAAACAACTTTTCCTCTATTTGTTAATTTCATAATATAAGTCTTTTTACCACAATGAGTAATGATTGATTTTTAAGATTAATTAGCAAATGCCAAAACTACTGCACCTGTAATTAATAAGTTAATTAGTGCAAATGGTATCAATTTCTTCCAACCTAAATGCATCAATTGGTCATATCTAAATCTTGGTATCGTCCAACGAATCCACATAAATAAGAATATGCCAAAGAATACCTTCATAAGGAACGCCACAATACTCAGAATACCTGCAATATTTTCACCTAAATTTTCGCCAACCCAATTAATACCTGGATAGTTATACCCTCCAAAAAACAATGTAACTATCAGTGCATTGGATATAAACATATTAACATACTCTCCAAAAAGATAAAGACCTAATTTCATTGATGAATATTCGGTAGAATATCCCGTAACCAACTCGGACTCACATTCAGGAAGGTCAAATGGGTGTCTATTAGTCTCTGCCAAAGCCGCAATTAAGAATATTATAAATGCCACTGGCTGGTAAAAAATATTCCAATTCATACCATCTATCTCAAATAGGCCCCATAATTTTCCTGTGGATTGATCAGAAGCAATTTTACCTAAATCAAGCGAACCACTTGTCATAATCACAGCTAAAAGAGATAGTCCCATTGCTAACTCGTAAGAAATCATCTGAGAACTTGCACGAATAGCACCGATTAAAGAATATTTGTTATTTGATGCCCATCCCCCAATCATCATTCCATAAACTGAAATTGAGGCTAGCCCCATTATATACAATACCCCTATGTCTATATTTGCAACTTGTAAATCGAATGATTGCCCTGCGATATTTAACGATTTTCCCCAAGGAATCACAGCTCCTGTGAGTAATGATAAAAACATCACTATAGATGGTCCCAATACGAATAAAAATCTCTCGGCATTATCAGGAGTAAAATCTTCTTTAAAGAAAAATTTCCCACCATCAGCAAGAGGTTGTAACAATCCAAAAGGTCCAGCCTTGTTTGGCCCGATTCTATCTTGCATTATTGCTGCTACCTTTCTCTCTGCCCAAGTAGAATAAGCTGCCACAGAAAGAGCCAAGAGGAATAATGCAACTACCAATATAATTTTAAATGTTATTAAATCCACTTTTATTAATTTTGATATTTATGGTTAAATATTAATATATCAACTACTTATCCTCTATTTTCTGTTTTTCAATCTTCTTCTGTTGAAATCTATTCCAAAGATTAACCTGCTCTTTTGGTTGAGGTGTTTCATAGTGGTTAAGTGATATTACAGAGTGTCTTTCTATATGGCGTGGTTCCTCTATATTCCAATATTTAAGGTCTTTTTTATGGAAACGGCACTCATCGCAAATAAATTCCTCTACCTCTCCGTAAGTATCTTTTCTACCTGTAACTCTCACTATCTCATCCCCTTTTAACCACACTACAGCCTTACCGCTACATTTATCACATTTACAAGTGGCATTCATTGGTTTTGTGAACCATACACGACTAGAAAAACGGGCAGTTCTATCAGTGAGAGCTCCAACAGGGCATACATCTATCACATTTCCAATGAAATCATTATCTAAGGCTTTATTTAGATAAGTTCCTATTTCAGCGTGCTCTCCTCTGAACAATATTCCGTGGTCTCTACCCTCTGTTAGTTGATTTGCCAATAATACGCATCTTGCACATAAAATGCATCGATTCATATTAAGCTTAATATTTGGCCCTATATCTTCAGCATCGAATGTTGTCTTTTCAAACTCAAATCGGCTATCGGATAGTCCGTGTTCGTAGCTAAGGTCCTGTAAATGGCACTCTCCAGCTTGATCACAAACGGGGCAATCTAATGGATGGTTAATCAACATAAATTCAGTAACCGCCTTACGAGCCACTTGAGTTCTCTCAGAGGTAAGGTTTTTCACTTCCATTCCATCCATTACAGTTGTTCGACAACTTGCTACTAATTTCGGCATTGGTCTTGGGTCAGCCTCAGAACCTTTAGATACCTCTACCAAACAAGTTCTACAACGGCCACCGCTTTGCTCCAATTTGCTATAATAACACATTGCTGGTGGTACCGATTTTCCACCAATTTTTCTTGCAGCTTCAATGATGGTTGTACCCGGCAATACTTCTGTAGTTTGCCCGTCAATGGTTACTTTAAACAATTTTATTTCTTCGCTCATATTTTCGTATTATTACGATAGGCAAATAAGCATTTTTGCCTTTTTATTAAAATTATGATAAAAAATATTGCTATTTTATAGTAATTACTATAAATCTATTTTTGTTTTTTTGTTTGGAAAATATATCCAACTCCGAGATTAAGTTGTCCAAAAACGAAATCTTGCTGAGCTTTATCTGGCTTATTATTAAGGGTCGTTTTAATATCTGGCATATTTATATAACCATATTTACCCTCTAATCTCACCATTACATGTTTCCAAAATGTGAAATTAATACTCGTTCTTGCATCAACTCCAAATCCTGCGGTATGGAATCTGTCGCTTCGCTCGTTACCGAACAATTTAATATTAGATTTTGGATAAAGAACTCCTGCCCCTGCTCCATAAGACCAAGAAACATCAAAATTTTTCTTGTTGTAGATATTATTAAACTTCTCAACACCAATATTCACATAATTAAGGCCATCGGTATGCTCAAAAGTTAAAAATTTTTCATCTGATAAATCAACTTGTTTATTTTGAATCATTTGAGAATATAATGGATCAGAAACATTCCCTGAAAAATCAACTTTTTGGTCTTGTTTCATCACATATTTCATATGGTCTAATCCCAAAACTACGGCTACATTATCTTTCACGAAATAAGCAATTCTAGCATTAGTCTGTGGTATTGTCACCCTCCCTGGGTGTAAATAATCATTGAAACTCAATTCAGTAGGTCTATCTTTTGCAACTACATTATATAGTGTAAAATCATAATCAGCACCTTTGAATCTAATATCTGATTTGCTATATAAAGCTCTATTCCACCCCCAAAATAATAATACTGCTCCTTTTCTATATGGACTTTCCTTCTGTTGATTTTCGCTGCAATGTCCTTTTGCGTGATGATGACAAATTTCTTCTTGTGCTGAAATTGTACTAACTCCTAAAACGAATGCCAATACACTGATATATAACTTTTTCATTTTATTATAATTTTATAATTTGATATTTAATTTTTAGATTCTGGTACTGGGATTGGGTCTGCATAGTGTCTCAACCCAAAAGGTGTTGTTTTTGCCAATTCAGGATTTTGAACATAATACTCAAACTCATCTCTGAAATGTCTAATTGCTGCTGCCACAGGCCAAGCAGCTGCATCTCCGAGCGGGCAAATTGTATTACCTTCTATTTTTCGTTGTATATCCCAAAGTAAATCAATGTCTTGCATTGTTCCTTGTCCATTCACAATTTTTTTCAAGATTCTATACATCCAGCCAGTTCCTTCACGGCACGGAGTACATTGCCCACAACTTTCGTGATTATAAAACCTTGCCAAGGTCATTGTATGTTCTACAATAGATTGGTCCTCATCTAATACGATAAATCCCCCCGACCCCATCATAGTTCCTGTAGCAAAACCTCCATCTGATAGGGATTCGTAATTCATATATCTCGGTTCTCCATTGATTGTTTTCAATAATAAGTTGGCAGGTAAGATTGGCACAGAACTTCCTCCTGGAATACAAGCCTTTAATCTTTTTCCATTAGGAATGCCACCACAATACTCATCAGAGTAAATAAATTCTTCTACCGTGATGGTCATATCAATTTCATAAACACCTGGTTTATTGATATTTCCGCAAGCCGAAATCAACTTCGTCCCCGTAGAACGTCCAACTCCAATTTTCGCATATTCAGCACCTGTCATATTGATAATAGGCACTACGGCAGAGATAGACTCCACATTATTCACCACGGTAGGTCTTTCCCAAAGTCCCTTCACTGCTGGGAATGGTGGTTTTAATCTTGGATTTCCTCTTTTTCCTTCAAGAGACTCTATTAAGGCTGTTTCTTCACCACATACATAGGCACCAGCACCTCTTTGTACATAAATTTCCAAGTCAAAACCTGTTCCTAAGATATTTTTTCCTAAGAATCCATTTTTTTTAGCCTCTTCAATTGCGTATTCCAAAATATCAGGTATCCAAGAATATTCTCCTCTAATATAGATAAAAGAAGTATTTGAACCTAAACAATATGAGGCTATAATAATCCCTTCTATCAAGATATGGGGGATATATTCCATTAAATATCTATCTTTAAAAGTTCCAGGCTCGGATTCGTCAGCATTGACGATAAGGTGTCTTGGAATACCTTCTGGTTTTGCTAAGAAAGACCATTTCATTCCCGTAGGGAACCCTGCTCCTCCACGTCCACGAAGTCCAGAAGCCTTTACCTCATCTAAGACTTGTTCGGGGGTCATTTGTAGAGCCTTTTCTGCTGCTTGGTAGCCTCCTTGTTTTCTATAAACATCAAAATATCGGATACCTTCTATGTGAGCATCTTTAAGTAAAAGTTTTTTACTCATTATTTTTTTATTCGTTTCGTAAATTATTTTATATAATCTACATTAAATTATTTAATATTTTCAATAACATTCGTCATTAAGATGAATATAATCTCATCTATATAATATAAATTATCCTAAATCTATTGCACCTTCTCTGCATAAGTCAAGGATTTCATCTACTTTTTCAATAGTAAGATTTTCATGGTAAAATTTCCCTAATTGCATCATTGGAGCATACCCACAAGCTCCGAGACATTCAGCAGGTTTTAGGGTAAAAAGTCCATCTTCCGTAGTCTCACCATCTTTTATATTCAATTTTTTACGAATATGGTCTAATATTTTTTCGCTACCTCTAGTCATACAAGGTCCTGTTCTACACACTTCAAGTACATATTTCCCTACGGGCTTCATATTGAACATTGTATAGAAAGTTGCCACTTCATAAACCTCTATATTTCGGATGGACAATAGCTTTGCAATATAATCCATCACTGGGACATCAAGCCAGCCACCAAATTCCTTTTGAGCAATATGCAAAATTGGTATTAATGCTGATTTTTGGCGCCCCTCAGGATATCTTGCTATAATTTTATTTACCTTATCTAAGACTTCAGGTTTGAAAGTTATGGTCGTTTCACTCATCTTTTTTTAATTTAAACAATAGATTTTAATCATCTATTGAATTAGAATTTATTTTATCAAAGATTCAATCTTTTTCTTTAAAAATTAAGCGTCAAGTTCTCCTGCAATAATATTCATTGAACACATCGTAACAATAGCATCAGAAATAACAGAGCCTGTAATCATCTCTGGATAGGCCTGATAATAGATAAAACATGGTCTTCTGAAATGCAGTCTATAAGGACTTCTTCCTCCATCGCTCACTAAGTAAAACCCAAGTTCTCCATTACCCCCTTCTACGCAGTTATATACCTCTCCCACAGGGATATTAGTTTCTCCCATCACGATTTTGAAATGCCAAATGAGAGACTCCATTTTGCTATAAACATCCGCTTTATTTGGTAAATAGAACTCTGGAGCATCAGCGTGGAAATCTCCATCAGGAAGATTCTTATAGGCTTGTTCTATAATTTTCAAGGACTCCCAGACTTCTTGCTGACGAACCATAAATCTATCATAGGTATCCCCCGAAGTCCCCACTGGTATAATAAAATCAAAATCTTCGTATGAAGAATATGGACTTGCTACACGGACATCATAATCCACTCCTGTAGCACGAAGATTAGGTCCTGTGAATCCGTAGCTCAACGCTCTTTCAGCAGAGATTTTTCCAACATCTATTGTTCTATCCATAAAGATTCTGTTTCTCTCTAATAGAGAACAGAATTCTCCATATCTTTTCGGAAAATTTTTAATAAACTCCTCCAAATATTCTCGGAATTTATCATTTATATCTCTCTCAAAACCACCTATACGCCCCATATTGGTTGTCATTCTTGCTCCACAAATTTGCTCGTACATATTATAGATACGCTCTCTATCTTGGAACATATATGTAAGTCCAGTGATTGCCCCTGAGTCCATCCCTGTCACACCATTACAAATCAAATGATCTCCAATACGAGCCAATTCCATAAGGATAACTCTCAAATAATCAACTCGTTTAGGAACCTCAATACCCAATAATTTTTCAGCTGTCATATGCCAACCAAAATTATTAATCGGTGCGGAACAATAATTCAATCTATCTGTAAGCGTCGTTATTTGTGTTAAAGTTCTTCTCTCTGAAATTTTTTCAAAAGCTCGGTGAATATACCCTACAGTCTGCTCAGAGTGGAGAATCCTTTCTCCATCCATTGTAAGAACATTCTGAAAAATCCCGTGTGTAGCTGGGTGAGTAGGTCCAAGATTGAGAGTATATAACTGTCCATCAATCTGCTCCTGTACATTTGCGTGGCTTAATATATTTGATAATTCGTTATCTTTCATAAAATTAGATTTGAGGGTTTAAGATTAAAAAAATCTTTATTATACTCAATTTTATTCCAAATTTTTATCTACCGAACATTAAATCGTTCTTGTCCGTTCTTGTTCCGTCCTCCAATCTATATTCTTTCAATAGAGGATGATATCCTAAATCTGGCATATTGAGAATCACTCTTAAATCAGGATGTCCCGTGAATTTTATTCCAAAGAAATCGTAAGTCTCTCGCTCCATCCAATTGGCACCTGCAAATAAATCTACTAAGCTCTCCACTTCGGCACCTTCTCTCGGCATAAAGGTTTTTAATCTTATTCTAACATTTTCCACCATATTGTGCAAATGATAAATTACACCAAGTTCTTTTTCTTTATTGTCAGGATAATGAATACCACAAACATCTGTTAGGAAATGAAAATTAAGTGATGATACTTTTAGAAAATGTATTACTTTCTTGATTTCCTCTTTTTTAATTTCAATAGTGAGCATTCCGTGTGTTTCCGAGGCATCTAAAATAGCTTCTGGAAATTCTCTATCTATCGCTTCTAAAATATATTCGCTATTCATTTCTTTCATTAAATTTTAAGAATCAACTAAAAATATATCATTAATTAATTCCGTAAGATTCCAATAATTTTTGATATTCTGGTAAGTCTCTTCTTCTAATACTTTCACTCTCAGCCAATGCCTGAACCTGTAATACCCCTTCTATAATTTGCTCTGGACGAGGTGGACATCCTGGCACATATACATCTACTGGAATAATTTTATCTATCCCCTGCAAAACAGAATAAGAATCAAAAATACCACCGCTACATGCACACGCACCAACAGCTACTACCCATTTCGGCTCTGCCATTTGGGTATATACTTGCTTCAATACAGGACCTAATTTTTTGGAAATGGTCCCACAAACCATCAGCATATCTGCTTGTCTTGGCGAAAAAGAGTTTCTCTCCATACCAAAACGAGATGCATCGTAAGTAGGGTTAAGTGTAGCCATAAACTCAATACCACAACAAGAAGTGGCAAACGGCAATGGCCAAAGCGAATACTTTCTCGCCATACCAATCACACTACTCAATTTGGTAGCAAAAAAGCCTTCTCCCTCGAATCCCTCTGGCCCTTCTGGTAATATTATTGGTTTCTTATTATCTGACATATATCTTTTTTTAATCTTTATCTTTAAATAATCATCTCAAAAATATAGAGAATATTCCTCTATTTATTCCAATCCAATGCTCCTCTCTTCAAAACATAAAAAAATCCTACGAAGAAAATTGCCACAAAAGTAAGAACAGCTACAAAGCCCTCTATACCAAACTCTCGGAAATTAACTGCATAAGGATAAAAAAATACAATTTCTATATCAAAAAGGACGAACAAAATTGCCGTAAGAAAATACTTTACCGAAAATGGTGTTCTCGCATTCCCCTCCACTTTTACTCCGCACTCAAAACTTTGATTCTTCATCGTAGTCGTTTTCTTCTGGCGAGGCCCCAAAAAATGAGCACCTAGTAATGACACTGCAACAAATCCTAACGCTACAACAGCTTGGATAAGTATCGGTAAATAGTTGATTGGTAGATTCAAATTCTCTACTAAATTCATAATATTTTATTTTGTTTGCAAATTTAACTAATTATATATTGACAGATAAGAAAAATACCAAACTATATATTAATTTATAAACATTTTAAATAAGAAAGATGAATTTATAAGAAAAAATATATCTATTTTATATTTAATATATTACCATTGAAAGGAATATGTCCGTCTTTTCTTATGATTTCGAGGATTGTAATCTTTCCATAGCAATTGTATAGATTTATTCTCCTCAAGCTCAGGATTAGTCTCCAAAATCCTCACCCCTTTCTTTTTAAAAACATCATATATTTCCTTGAAAATAATGGAAGTAACACCTCTTCTCTGATATTCCGGATGTATCCCTATCAAATAAAAATTAGCTCTATCATTATGTTTGCCTGCCTGCAAAAGATGCCACCAACCAAAAGGAAAAATTTTACCATTTGCCTTCTGCAAAGCCTTAGAATACGACGGCATTGTAATAGCGAACGAAATCAATTCCTTTCGTTCGTTTTCGATACAAATAATATAATCTTTATTTATGAATGAGAAATATTTTTCCTTGTAAGTTTTTATCTGTTCGGCTGTGATGGGGGTATAGGTAGAAAGTGTCTTGTAGGTCTCATCAAGTAACCGAAACATAGGTTCTACATACGGTAAAATTTCCTTCTTATTCTTAAATTTCACAACATTGAGATGATATTTCTCCGAAATGATTTTATTAAATTTCACAATCTTTTCATCCAATTTTTCGGGAAAAACAATTTCAAATTCCACCCATTCTTTCTCTTTTTTAAACCCTAATTTCTCCATATGGATAGGATAGTATTCTGCATTATAAATACCAATCATTGTAGCTAATTGGTCAAAACCCATCGTTAGCATTCCTGCCTTATCAAGATTTGTAAATCCCATAGGTCCCTCTATTTTATGTATATTTTTGGCCCTAGCATAATCTATTACAACATCTATCAACGCTTTGGAAACAACCTCATCATCAATAAAATCCAACCATCCAAAACGAACCTTGGAAATACCTAATTCTCTTGCTTCTTTGTGATTAATCATCACGGCAACACGACCTACTACTTCGTTATTTTTCAATGCTAAAAACTGCTTAGCTTCCGAATATTGTAGCGCAGGATTTTCGTTTGCATTCCAAATATTTTTTTCATCATTTATCAATGGCGGGACGAAATATGGATTATCCTTATACAACTTCATAGGAAATTTTACAAAATCCATCAAATCCTTATTCGTCCTTACTTCTTTTATAATGATATTAGGCATATTTTATATTTTGTCCCACAAATATAATCATTTCCCATACATCTATAAAAATTTATCTATCTTTGCAAATATCAAAACTCATAAAATGGATACAGAAAATCTACATATACAAATAAAAACTTTCTTTGGACTAGAAAATGCTTTGGCCGACGAAATAAAAAAATTAGGTGGCAGAAATGTGGAAACAAAAAACAGAGCGGTAACATGTATCGGCGACCTCGGATTCCTCTACAAAATAAACTATGCATCTCGCTTAGCACTCAAAATTTTGGTCCCCATATACGAATTTAAAGCATTTAATAATGATAAATTCTACAAAAAATTAGTAAATTTCCCTTGGGACGAATATCTTGACCTAAACCAAACTTTTGCTATTGACGCCACAATTCACTCTGAAAAGTTCACTCATTCTCAATTCATTACCTTAAAAATGAAAGACGCCATAGTGGATTTTTTCAATAAAAAATATAAAAAACGACCAAATATTAACACAAAAAATCCTGATATAAAATTTAGTCTCCATATTGATGTTGATTTAGTTACTATATCACTAGATTCCTCGGGAGAACCGCTATACAAACGAGGCTACCGAAGAGAACAAGGAGAGGCTCCTATCAATGAGGTACTTGCTGCGGGACTTTTACATATTGCAGGATGGGATGGCAAAGAAAATTTCTTAGACCCAATGTGTGGCTCGGGTACAATCCTAATAGAGGCTGGAATGATGGCTATGGAACTCCCAGCACAGATTTTCCGTAAAAAATTCGCCTTCCAAAATTGGAAAAACTATGATGCTAACTTATTTGAAAAAATTAAGGAATTTAGACTTAATAGAATCAAAGAATTTACAGGGAAAATTATCGGGTATGACATTGATTATAAAATGCTTATACTTGCAAAAGAAAATATCGCTGGAGCCGATATGGAGGACTTAATAGAGATTAGGAAACAAGATTTTTTTGATAGTAAGAAAGATTTGTTTCCTCTTTTAATTGTTTTTAACCCTCCTTATAATGAGAGAATTAGTATTCACGAGGAACAATTTTACAAAAAAATTGGGGATACCTTTAAAAATCACTATCCAAATACTTTGGCGTGGTTCATTACATCGGATTTGGAGGCAGGAAAGAAAATTGGCCTACGACCTTCGCGAAAAATCAAACTATTTAATGGTAAATTAGAGACCCGTTTCTTCCAATTTGAAATGTACGAGGGTACAAAAAAAATCCATAAAGATACAGAAAAAAAAGAACGAAGAGTCATTAAATCGAACAGAATTTTGTAATAAAAAAACTTCTCTGATTAGAGAAGTTTTTTTACGAAAATTGATTATTCTACAATCATACAAGCACCTACAGTGGAATTACTTGTTTCATCTATCAATATAAAACTACCTGTTGATTTATTTTTTTCAAAAGTATCAAATATCAATGGAGATGCTGTTTTTAAACGAATCTTCACTACTTCATTGAGTTTTACTCCCTCATTTACAGAGATTTTTTCCAGAGTATTCACATCAATTTTATATTCTATTTCTTTTATTATTGCCTTTACAATTTTACTTCGTTGTTGTAGGAAATATTTATTTCCCTCGTGAAGTTCTCGTTTGTCCATCCAACATACAAGGGCCTCTATTTCGTTTTCTACTTGTGGCTGATTATCTGTTTTCACAAAGAAATCACCACGAGAAATATCAATATCATCTTCAATATGAATCACAGCAGGTTGAAGAGCAAACACCTCATCCACCTCATTACCAGCTGTTTCTACCTTAGATATTATTGTCTCTATATTTTGTGGAAGAATAGTTATTTTGTCTCCTTTTTTATAAGTTCCAGACATTATTTGCCCTGCATAACCTCTATAATCGTGTAATTCGTCGGTCTGCGGACGAATCACATACTGCACCTGAAAACGAGCATTTTCATAGTCAGTAAAATCTGACACCTCCACATTTTCTAAGAAATCCAAGAGGGTTTGCCCATTATACCAAGGCATATTTTGGGATTTTTCTACTATATTATCTCCATAAAATGCTGATATTGGGAAATAATCAACATTTTCCAACCCTAAAGTTTCGGCTACTTGGTGATAATCAGCCTTAATTTTATTGAAAACATCTTCGGAATAATCTACCAAATCCATTTTATTCACTGCCACTACGATATTTTTCATTTTGAGGAGAGAGGCAATAATAGAATGTCTCTTGGTCTGTTCTATCACTCCTTGCCGAGCATCAATGAGGATAATTATCAACTGAGAGTTAGATGCTCCCGTAATCATATTTCGAGTATATTGAATATGTCCTGGCGCATCAGCAATGATAAATTTTCTTTTTGGAGTAGCAAAATAGCGATAGGCAATATCAATAGTTATTCCCTGCTCTCTCTCGGCACGAAGTCCATCTGTAAGTATAGCCAAATCTACCCCATTGGCATTTTTATTTTTGGATTGTTTTTCCAAAGCCTCCAATTGGTCTGCCAAAATACTTTTACTATCATACAAAAGTCTACCGATGAGAGTACTTTTTCCATCATCTACACTTCCTGCCGTCAAAAATCTTAATATATCCATTCTTTCTTTATTCTTAAAATCGTAATTGCATATTTAACTTAAAATACATATCCCCATCTTTTTCTTGATATAAATTTCCAAATGTAATCTTAAAAATATCCGCTTTTTTTTCTATCTTCCATTGCGGCTTCGGTTACACGATCATCTATACGAGTCTCTCCCCTTTCAGAAATTCTAGAAGCCATAATTTCGTTAATTACTTGATCCAATGTATCTGCTGAACTCTCTACCGCTGCCGTGCAGGTCATATCTCCCACTGTTCTGTATCTCACTTTTTTGGTAATAATTTCGTCTGTATCATCAATTTGGATAAAATCGGAAACAGCAATAAGCTGACCTTGATAGTCTAAAACCTCTCTATCGTGGGCGAAATAAATAGATGGAAGAGCAATATTCTCCTTTCGGATATAATTCCAAACATCTAACTCCGTCCAATTGCTTATTGGGAAAACTCTCACATTTTCCCCTTTATGGATTTTTCCATTATAAATATTCCAAAGTTCTGGGCGTTGTAATTTCGGATCCCATTGTCCAAACTCATCACGAACGGAAAAAAAACGCTCCTTTGCTCGGGCTTTTTCTTCGTCGCGTCTAGCTCCACCGATACAAGCGTCAAACTGAAATTCTTCAATTGTATCCAATAAAGTATGTGTCTGTAACCAATTCCTACTAGCAAATTTCCCTTTTGGTTCCGTTAGTCCCTTTGCCTTTATAGTATCTTCCACCTTTCTCACAATAAGTTCTGCACCTATTTTCTGTGCTAACTCATCGCGAAAATTAAGAGCTTCAGGAAAATTATGCCCTGTATCAATATGTACTAATGGAAATGGTATCTTCATCGGAGCAAATGCTTTCATCGCCAAATGTACAAGAGTAATGGAATCTTTACCACCACTGAACAAAAGTGCAGGTCGCTCAAACTGAGCGGCCACCTCCCTCATTATATAAATACTCTCAGCCTCTAAATGTTCTAAATAATCCATATATCGTCTATCCATAATTCTTTATTCTTCAATATGATTTGATAATAAAAATTTATCTATAAAAGTAATTTACTACTTATTTTTCAAAAAAACATGTTTAACTTTACCTAAAATCTCGCCTCGTCTATACTTACGAATGAAATTAATTTCTTGCTTATTCAATGGTATTTCGTGATTTTGACGGAAATAAGTTTTTACTATGGTCAAAAACTCCAAAATAGACTTATTTCTGCTAAAAACCTTCAAACTTGCCATCAGCATCAATGGAAAATCCAACCCAATATTATAAAAATATTCACCTAATTTCTTTGCTTTTTGATTCTTATACTGATACGCCGTAGGCCTTAAATGTTTCACCCACAACTCTTTAATAGTATAAATCTGCCAACCATTTTTCCTTGCTAAAAGGACATCTATATTATCCCAACCAAGTATCGCCCTCAATCCATTCATCTGCAAAAAACACTCCTTTCGATAGGATTTTATTGGCCCTCGTATATGATTTTTAGATGAAATATCCTCGAAAATCCAATCTTCATTCTGAGAAAAATCATATGCTTTAGTAGGGGCAAAAGGTATCTTTGTAATTTTAACTAACCCCGAAGCCATACCTATTTTGGGATTTTTTATATAAATATCATTCACCAACGAAAGGTAATTTTCAGGAAATATAATATCTGCATCAAATTTACAAATAATATCAAAATTTTGTAAATCAACACTATACAACCCTTTGTTAAAGGTATTTACCACCTTAGAACCTGGGGAATGTTCGGACAATTCCAAATGCAAAACCTTGATTTTCGACTGTATCGAAGAGGTTTGTAAAAAATCGTCAATCTCCTGCCTAGTTCTATCCGTAGAACCATCATTTACCAACACAATCTGAAAATCTTGATGCTCTTGATAGGCCAAGGATTGCAGACAAAACCTCAAATTTTGCTCTTCATTATGACATGGTATAACAATCAAAAATCTCATTTATGAAATAAAATCATTAACCAAACTACTGATTTTCAACTTTGCATCTTCCAAATCATCATTCACAACGATAGTATCAAATAAATGTTTATGAGCCAATTCCTCCTCCGCTTTTTCCACACGGATTTTAATAGTATCTTCATCATCAGTAGCCCTTCCGAAAAGGCGTTTTTCCAACTCCTCAACGGACGGAGGCATAATAAATATAGACAACGCCTGCTCCTTGAAGTACTTCTTCAATGCAATTCCACCCTTTACATCTACATCAAAAATCACAACATTACCACTGCTCCATATTCTGTCTATTTCCTGCTTTAATGTACCATAAAATTTATCTGTATAGACCTCCTCGAACTCCACAAAATCATCATTATCAATCTTTTGCCTAAACTCATCAGGAGTGATGAAATAATAATCTTTAGCATTCTCCTCTTGCCCTCTCGGCTGTCGTGTTGTACAAGAGATTGAAAATTCTAATTTTGGAAATTTCTCCAAAACATATTTCACCAAGGTCGTTTTACCACTACCTGAGGGTGCCGAAAATATAATAACTTTTTTCATTTTTTAAGGTCAAAAAAATTATAAGATATTTAATGATTGTTCCTTTATCTTCTCCAAATCATCTTTCATTACAACCACCAATTTCTGAATATCGGACTGGTTAGCCTTCGAACCTAAGGTATTAATTTCTCTACCTATTTCCTGTGCTATAAAACCTAATTTCTTCCCTACAAACTCCTCATTTTGAAGGACTTCTTGAAAATAATTAAGATGCTGAGCCAATCTTACCTTTTCTTCCGAAATATCTAATTTTTCGGTATAATAGGCCATTTCTTGATAAAATCTAGTCTCATCAATATTGTCAAATTCGGAAAGGGTTCGTTGGTATTTTTCTTTGATATTCTTCAAGCGAATCTCCTCAAAGGGAATAATTTTTTTGGAATTTTCTTTAATATTTTTCAATGATTTTAGTAAATCTTTCTCTAAAATCTCCCCCTCTACTTGTCTAAATTTCACGAACTTATCAGTCGCCTCTTTTATCACTTGTAATAGAAATTCCCATTCTTCTTCTTGTAATTCTTCGGGTTTAGACGAAATTGCTTCGGGCATTCTCACTGCCATTTTAAGATATTCAAAATCAGGCCCATCACCAGCACATTCTTTTAAAGTATCCATATATGCCATAATGAGGGGTTTATTAACCTTAACTTCGGTACTATTATCCAATAGTTCAAAATTAATAAAGCAATCCACCTTACCGCGTATAATATTATCATTCAATATTTTACGAATATCAAATTCCTTTTCCTTATATCTTAACGGTAATCTAATACTCAAATCAAAGGATTTAGAATTAAGGGATTTTATCTCTACACTGATTTTCTTTTTCTCAAAAACTCCTTCGCTTCGTCCGAAGCCTGTCATTGATAATACCATAATATTAAAATTAGGGCAAATTTAATGATTTTTTTCTAAAATCACATCATTTTAATAATGGGAAATATCATATAATTTGAGATAAAAAAACCTTTGCAAAGGATTAACAAAGGTCTTGATGGATTAGAGTCCGAAAACGATTCCTACACTTGGATAGAATCCACTCCCCAATACGGATGATTCTTCTTTATATAGCACATTATAGTAGGCTCCAAACTGCATATAGGCAGAATTTCCCACTCGCTGGATATACCCACCTCCTAAATAAAGAGCAGGCTCATTCCCAGCATATTTGTTGTCATTAATTTTATTCTTCTGATGATAGAAATAATGAGAATATCTCCCAGAAATATAGATAGTTCTATTTATATAATAATTAGCATAAGGGCCTACTCCAATCATTATACTTGTATGATATTTAGATGTAGTCCAAGAAAAGTCGCTGGATAACCCCGTCTCTAAATCATCACTCACGAGATACCCTACTCGTGGATATACACTCACATTTGTTCCGTAATATCCTCCCGAAATACTTAGACCAGCTCCACCTCCGTAGCTCCATCGATTTGATTTCGGTGTATCAACATTTTGGGCATCTGCAAAAAATGTTCCAACAACAAGAACAAGAAATGGAAAAATTACTCTCTTCATTTGTCTTTAATTCAACTTCTTTGTTAATTCTTTGTAATTTTTTTCAGCATTACCTTCTTCATACAATATTTCATAAATAGCATCAATAATCGGTGTTTTCATCCCTTTTTCCTTAGATGTTTCGTAGATAGATTTCGTAGCATAATATCCCTCGGCAATCATATTCATAGATTGGATAGCCGATTTCACCGTATATCCTTTGCCTATCAAGTTACCAAGATTTCGGTTCCTTGAAAAAAGAGAATATGCTGTAACCAGCAAGTCACCCAAATAAGCACTTTCATTGACATCTCGTGGTGCTTCGTAGATATTATCCAAAAAATGTTTCATCTCACGAATGGCATTACTTACAAAAACAGCCGTAAAATTATCCCCATAGCCCAAGCCACTTGCTATCCCAGCTCCAATGGCATAAATATTCTTCAAAATGGCACTATACTCATTTCCCAAAATATCACGACTGCAACTCACCTTAATAAAGTGAGAGGAAAACAACTGAGATAACTGCTCACAAATCTCCTCCTCGGCCGTGGCTATCGTAAGGTAAGATAATCGTTCCATAGCTACTTCTTCCGCATGGCAAGGCCCTGCTATCACTCCTTGATTACGAAAACCTATTCCAAAACGATTACGGATATAATGAGCCACTATATCATCCCCCTCAGGGACGATTCCTTTGATTGCAGAAATGAATATTTTCCCAGAATAATCACAAGTCATATTCTCTAATGTACGCCCTAAATAAATAGACGGCGTAGCCAAAATAACCACATCGCAAGCCGATACCAACTCATTAATATCTGTCGTGAGGCGTAATTTTTCTGGGTTAAAATTAATTGCCGTTAGATAGTTTGGGTTATGACCTCGTTGTTCTATTGAGCCTTTTACAAACTCATTTCTCACACACCAATATACTGATTCCGAATTCTCTACCAGCATCTTAATGATGGCCGTACCAAAACTACCACTCCCCACTACTCCTACTCGCAATAGAGGTTTGTACTCATTTACCCTATCGTTATTATTGTTTATATTTTCATTAATAGCCATAAGGCAAAGATAAGATTTTTTATTATTATAGATATTTTTTATTACTACAAATATTTTTATGATAACATAATCGACATAAAACCAAATGTGAAAAATATTTCAACTACAGAATCCTATTTTTGGTTCGAAGAAATAAGTTTAATATAACAAAATTTAAACACTCTTTAAAGAATATTTAAAAAGTGTATTTTTATTACTCAAACCACTGCAATTTGATTTGTGAAGAGAAAAAAAGCATTGATGGTCTTCAAATTGATTAAGCAAGAAAATCTACACTTCATAACCGATTTCAACATTTATATTTTTAATTTTATAGAGCAAATCATCATCTACATTTTTAGGAATGACCATATTTCTTCCTTTGGTATCCTTTACCTGTGGATATCTATCCAAAGGAATTTTTACCAAAACATAGAAAATATACTCTTAACTCAACTATTAAATACAAAAAATCTGGTGAAAATCACCAGATTTTTTGTAAAATTTCTTTTACTTGAAAAGTGCAATTACCGCACCTACCCCTCCTCCAATAGCACCTCCAATAACAGTTCCTAACACTGGAACAGCTGTACCAATCGTAGCTCCAAGAGCTGTCCCTGCTGCTATTAAACCACTTGCTGATGTATTTTCACTCGTTGATTTATTATTTTCACTCATATACTAAAATTTTATTTATTAATTAACTTTATTCCTTTATTCATTTGATTTACAAAACCTGATACCCAATTCTCAATTTCTAATAGGGTAGGTTCATCTACTCCCAATCTCTCCGCAAGATTATGGATAAAAACTTTCTCACTTTCACAATATACCCCATCTACATAGCAAAGCTGTATTAATTCTGTTAATACAATTTTCTTCTTTGAAAAGGTATCAAGTTTAGACAAATCATTACATAAATTCTCCGTATCATACCCATCTTGTCCTAGTGTGTTTAAAGACAAAACTTTAATTTTCTCTTTCTCATCTTGCGAAAATTTATCATCTACACTTACTAATTCCAATGCTAAAGAAAAGAAAACCTCTTTTTCTTCCTTACTCAAATACTCTATAAACATATTCTTTTATTTTTTTTGCAAAGTAAACGATATTTCTATCATCACAACAACTACTTTTAAGAATAATTTATTATCTTTGCGAATAAATAATTCTTATTATGAATAATGATATCATCGGAAAGAATATTAGAAAGTTTAGAGAACTAAAAGGTTATAGCCAAGAATACATGGCAAATGAAATGGAACTTACCCAAGCCTCTTATGCCAAATTAGAAAGTAATTCTACCAAAATAAGTGTAGAAAGACTTTTCACCATTGCAAAACTATTAGAAACTGATGTTGCGGATATTTTGGAGCTTAATAAACAAACTATTTTTAATCAAAATAATACAGGAACTGCTAATGCTTTTGGAAATATAGAAAACTACCAAGACAATAAAGAAGTTTATGAAAAACTTCTCCAATCCAAAGACGAGCAAATTGCTCTACTAAAAAGTCTATTAAGCCAATATATAAAACTCTAATTCTTTTTTAGTGGATATATAGATATTGATTATGAAGTGGTTGCAGAGTAAATAGCTCATATTCTCATTACGAATATCCATTAAAAGTATAAAATTACTTAATTATACATAATTTTATATTTTTGCAGTCTAAAATTGATTGATTAACAATGAACTATATTTCGGTAGAAAATCTCACCAAATCATACGGAATAAAAACACTCTTTAAGGACATTACTTTTCACATTAACGAGGGAGATAAAATTGCCATCGTAGCCAAAAATGGAAGTGGAAAATCTACCCTACTAAAAATATTAATGGGTAAAGAAGTTCCTGATTCTGGAAGTATTAGCATTAACAAAGAAATACAAATCGTTCTCTTTGATCAAGAAATATATTTTGACCCAGAAATTACCATCGAGCAGTTTATGATGAGCCTCGATACTCCTCCTATCATAGCTCTGAAAAACTACCATCAAGCTATCATTTCGCAAAATCCTGCCGAGATGGAAAAGGCTATCACTGAAATGGAAACTCTAAAAATATGGGATTTAGAAAACGAAATGAAACAAATCCTTTCCCAATTAAAAATCAATGATTTATCCCTCAAAATGAAAAATTTGTCTGGGGGACAAATCAAGCGGGTGGCCTTAGCAAAACTCCTTACCGAAACTCGTGCGGAACACAAACATACTCTACTAATAATGGATGAGCCTACCAACCACCTTGATATTGAAATGGTGGAGTGGTTGGAAAACTATCTATCCAAAGCCAACATAACCCTCCTACTCGTTACTCACGATAGATATTTTCTCGATTCCGTCTGCCAAATTATTTGGGAAATGGAGGATCAAACTCTCTATACCCATCACGGGAGTTATGCCACTTATATAGAAAATAAAATAATCCGTGAAGAAAATCTAAACGTAACAATCGATAAAGCTAACAACCTATACCGTAAAGAATTAGATTGGATAAGACGCCAACCCAAGGCAAGGACCACAAAATCCAAGAGTCGTATAGATGCATTCTACGAAACTGAAAAAATTGCTAAAACGAATACTAAAAAACAAAATCTTGAACTGGATTTTGAAATGAAACGATTAGGCAAAAAGATTTTGGAACTAAAAAATATAAATAAAAGTTTTGGAGATAAAATCTTACTAAAAGACTTCTCTTATCAATTTCAAAGAGGTGAAAAAATCGGTATCGTTGGGAAAAATGGTGTTGGTAAATCAACTTTATTAAACATCATCCAAGGACTTGAACCGAAAGATTCTGGCGAAATAGAAGTTGGAGAAACCATCAAATTCGGATATTTTTCACAAAAAGGTCTATTTGAAAATGACCAAAGTCTATCCGAAATAAGAGTAATAGACTTCATTAGAGAAATTTCAGAAAACTTTCCATTAGCAAATGGAAAAATCCTATCAGCATCCCAATTTTTGAAACTATTTCTCTTTGACGAACAAACACAATACTCACCGATTGCTAAACTTTCAGGGGGAGAAAAACGCCGTCTGAACCTCATCAAAGTGCTATATGAAAACCCTAATTTCTTAATTTTTGATGAACCTACTAACGATTTAGACTTACCTACATTATCCGTTTTAGAAAATTTCTTACTCAATTTTCAGGGATGTCTCATCATTGTTTCTCATGATAGATATTTTATGGATAGAATTATTGATAGAGTTTTGGCTTTTGAAAATGAAGGAAGAATACGAAATTTCACAGGAAATTTTTCTGAATATAGAAGCCAAATACAAGAAGCCAAAAATAGCCAAGAACAAAATAAAAAAGCCGAAAATAAACCAACAAATAGACACGAAACAAAACAAAAGAAGCTAAGCTATAAAGAGCAACGAGAACTAGAGCAAATAGAAAAAGACCTACCAATATTGGAAGAAAAACGAGATGAAATACTTCAACTTCTTAACAATGAGACTGATTACAGCAAGATATCCATCCTATCCACCGAACTAAAAACTCTCTCCGAAAAGATAGAAATAATAGAACTTCGCTGGCTGGAACTCCAAGAGAAATCGTAAAATTGGTATATTGGCTAAAATATCCATCTTTTTTCCGTATTAATCCATTTTTGGTATAGATAAATCTTCTTAACTTTGTACCAACAAAATAAAGTATTAATTTTATGAGACAATTATTAGAATTCGTTGCTGGTAGCCAAAGAGGTTTTATCAACTTCATAAGAGTGGCTATCTTTATAGTAATGGCTTGGATTGGAGGACTTAAAGCATTCCAATACGAAGCTGACGGTATTGTACCTTTCGTTACAAACAGCCCTTTTATGAGTTTTTTCTATCATAATTCTGGTAAAAAAGCTATTGATACAGAGGGAGTAACTGGTGAGCAAAACAAAGGAAAAGAAGTTCCTGAGTATAAGTTACACAAAAATTTAGAAGGAAAAATGGTTGCCAAAAATATTGAGTGGCACAAAGAAAATGGTACTTACCCTTTCTCCTATGGATTAGGAATTATGATTTTCACTATCGGAACACTTACTCTATTAGGTATTTGGGCACCAAAAATAGGTTTTTGGGGTGGGTTACTAACTTTCGGGATGTCTATCGTAACTCTTTCTTTCCTCATAACAACTCCTGAGGTATATGTACCTAACTTAGGTGGAGATATGCCAACTCCTAACTTCGGTTTCCCTTATCTTTCTGGGGCTGGTAGATTGGTACTAAAAGATGTGATAATGATGGCTGGAGGGCTAATAGCAGCTTCCGATTGTGCAAAAAGATTACTTGGTAAATAATCAATAAATTTTTCATCATAACATATATTAAATTTTAATATCCTTGGTGTTTTCATCAAGGATTTTTTTATCTTAATGTTAAAAAATTATTATATTTGTCATAATATACATACACAAACTATGACGACTAAAATATTTTTGGAGAAAATAAAAATTTATGCCCATCATGGAGTGCTTTATGAGGAACAAAAAATCGGTACTTACTACCTCATAGATGCAGAAATACACACTGATTTCTCAAAAGCAATGCTTTCTGATGATATTAATGATACTATTTCCTATGCAGATATTAACGATATTATTCATCAAGAAATGTCTATTCCCTCTCTGTTATTAGAAAGAGTGGCTGGTAGAATCATCCACCATATACAGCAGAATTTTTCTAATATTTCGTATATTAAACTGAAAATTACAAAAACTAACCCACCAATGAAAGGCGAAATGAAAGGAGCTGGTATTGAAGTGGAACATTATAACTAAAAATAATATTAGAAAATATTAGAAAATTTTAAACAATCGGTATTTAATTTTTAATTTAAATTAAAATTAAAATTAAAATATTATATCTAAAAAAATCTTATTTTTGTAGTCATTAATTTAATTAAAAGAAAAAAATGAAAGTTTTAATCGTAGGAAATGGAGGTAGAGAATCTGCAATCGCCCAGAAATTAGTCTCTGACAGCAGACCAGTAGAATTATTTTTTGCAAGTGGTAATGCCACAACCGAATCTTTGGGAAAAAATATCCCTTTTGATGGTATCAAAGAACTAAAAAATTTTGCTCTTGACAACCACATAGACCTAACTATTGTAGGTCCCGAAGCCCCACTTGTAGATGGTATCGTAGAAGAGTTCAAAGGTGCAGGACTAAAAATTTTTGGTGCTAAATATCGTGCCGCCCAACTAGAAGGAAATAAGGCATTTTCTAAAAAATTTATGCAGGACCATAATGTAAAAACTGCTACCGCAAAAGTCTTTGATTCCTATGTAGAGGCTGTAGAATATTTAGACTCCAAAACATTTCCTATCGTAGTAAAAGCAAGCGGATTAGCAGGTGGAAAAGGTGTTGTAATTTGCGAAAATAAAAATATCGCCAAAGAAACTCTATATTCTTTTATGATTAATAGAATCCACGGTGATTCTGGTATCAGAGTTGTAATAGAGGATTATCTCATCGGCTTTGAAGCGTCTATAATTGCTTTTTCTAATGGTAAAGAATTTTTCCCTTGCCTACCAGCAAAAGATTACAAAAAAGTAGGTAATGGAGATACAGGACTCAATACAGGAGGTATGGGAAATGTATGCCCAAGCCCCGAATTTACCCAAGAACATTTTGAAGATTTCAAAAAAAATATCCTCAATCCTACCCTAAAAGGGTTAAAAGAGGAAGGATTGGAGTTCCAAGGTGTTATTTTCTTTGGTTTGATGGTAACTGCCGATGGAACCTATCTATTAGAATATAATATGAGACTCGGCGACCCTGAGACACAATCTATCCTACCATTATTAGAAAATAACCTACTTGATGTAATAGAAGACTGCCTTGAAGGAAAAGAAATAAATCTAAAATTCCGAAACAAAAAAGCAGTATGCCTCGTAGTATGCTCAGGAGGATATCCTGGAACCATACAAACAGGGCTAGAAATCTCTGGATTGGACAAAATAGAACATAGTCAAGTATTATTTGCTGGAGCAAGAACAGAAGATAGTAAAATATTAACATCAGGAGGTAGAGTAGCAAATATCGTAGCTATTGGAGATACCTACGAAGAAGCACGAGAAAAAGTCTATGCTGATGCCAAACACTTGAAGTTTGATTATGCTTTTCACAGAGATGATATTGCTAAATTCTAAGATTTAAACATCCTAAAGAGACTTTTTAAGTCTCTTTTTCTTTATAAAATATATTTGGTTAGATTAATTTTATTTTTATATATTTGTGCAATAACCTATTAGTCGGTACTACAAACCATAAATTAGGTTTTAACTTAATCCGATTCTTATGAAACTAAATATTCAAAACGAAACTGGAAGACTCAAAATGGTCGTTTTGGGACAACCAATATCTATGGGAAAAAATCCTACATTGGAAGAAACCTATGATGCTAAATCCTACTATACCACACAGCAAGGAAATTATCCCAATGAAGAAGATATAACTTATGAAATGACTTCTTTTGAAAATACTCTAAAAAAATACGGAGTAGAAGTCCTAAGGCCAGAAATTATAAACGATTACAACCAAGTTTTCGCTCGAGATGTAGCCTTCGTGGTTGAAGATAAAATGTTCATTTCTAACATTATAGAAGACAGAGCCGATGAGCAAGATGCTTATTCAAAAATTTTTGAACAAGTAAATTGGAAAAACATCATCAATCTACCTACTACCGCTCATATCGAAGGAGGAGATGTTATAGTATGGAATGATTTTATTTTCGTGGGAGCGTGTTTTAGTCCCGATTATAGAAATTACAAAACAGCAAGAACCAACCAATTAGCAGTGGAATTGCTTCGCGAGTTTTTCCCAAACAAACGAGTTTTAGAGTTTGATTTACGAAAAAACGACAGAGACCCATTCAATGGGGTACTTCATTTAGATTGCACTTTCAATCCAATTGGAAGAGATAAATGCATCATCTACAAAGATGGTTTTGCAAAGGAAAAAGATTTCAAACTGATATTAGATATTTTCGGTGAAGAAAATTGCTTCCAAGTAACCCAACAAGAAATGTTTGAAATGAATCCTAATATATTCTCTATTTCTCCAGAAGTGTTGGTTTCCGATAAAACTTTTACGAGGATGAATAATCACATCCGTGACAAATGGGGTATACAAGTGGAAGAAATTCCCTACCGCGAAATATCAAAAATGGGAGGATTACTGAGATGCTCTACAATGCCTTTGATAAGAGAATAAATAAAAAAAGTTGTCTTAAAGACAACTTTTTTTTATTTAAAAATATAGCTCACTCCAATGCTAATAGCTTGTTCTGATTTTTTTTTCGTTACTTCTTTGGGCATATTTTTCAAATCAGGATAAGTATCAGACAACCCCAAGTCGTATTTTAAGGTAAGCTCTAATTGTCTTCTATAACTAAAACCTAACCCCAAACCAATCCCCCAATTGAAGGAATTTGCTTTCCCATACTTATCAATAGCGTAATAATCGCGTGATGGTTTCTCTACTTTTTGATTTAACAAAAAATTAAAATAAGGCCCTCCTAATGCAAAAAACTCAGATTCTGCCTCAGAGAAATACCCCTTCACATAAATTGGCACGGAAATATAGTCATTATAATATTTCGTTTCTTTATTTCCTCCCTCGGCCTTGTTATAGCCCGTTTCTCCTGCTTGATGGTATTTCACTTCTGTTTGTAGATATAGCATATCATCGTGGTCAGCAGGGATTAGAGCCATTGCTCCCGCTTGTAGTCCTATTCTTTTTCCTGATGGGTTATGGGCATTTCTCACACCTGAATAATTACCACCCGCCAAAATCCCAAAACGAGTTTCGGAAAAACGAATATCTATCTGAGCAAAAGACATTACTGAAACCAATAAACTTGCTCCCAATATTATTTTTTTCATAAAAATGTATTTTAAAATATAACTGAAAAACCTTAGTATCCACAAAATTTGTAAATACTAAGGAAATTTTATAGATAGTTTTATACTTAATTTACCCTAAAACTTTTGCTACCATAGCACCAATTTCTGCAGGAGAATCTACTACATTGATACCATTTTCCCTCATAATGGCCATTTTGGCTTGAGCTGTATCTTCTGCACCTCCCACAATAGCACCTGCGTGTCCCATTGTTCTACCTTTTGGAGCTGTTTGCCCAGCAATAAATCCTACTACTGGTTTTTTAGAACCGCTTTGTTTGTACCATCTTGCAGCTTCAGCTTCTAAGGAACCTCCAATCTCTCCAATCATTACAACAGCCTCAGTTTCTGGGTCGTTAATGAATAATTCTAGAGCCTCCTTGGTAGTAGTTCCAATGATTGGGTCTCCACCAATACCGATAGCTGTGGATACACCATAACCTGCTCTTACAACTTGGTCTGCCGCTTCGTAAGTAAGTGTTCCTGATTTAGAAACGATACCTACCTTTCCTTTTTTGAAGACAAACCCTGGCATAATACCAATTTTTGCTTCTTCTGATGTGATAATACCTGGGCAGTTTGGCCCAATTAATCTGCAATCTTTATCTGCAATATAGGCTTTCACTTTTACCATATCTGCCACTGGAATACCTTCTGTAATACACACAATTACTTTAATACCTGCCTCTGCGGCTTCCATTACTGCATCAGCTGCGAATGCTGGTGGTACGAAAATAATAGATACATTCGCACCTGCTTTTTCTACAGCTTCCGCTACGGTATTAAATACTGGCTTACCAAGATGCTCAGAGCCACCCTTACCTGGGGTTACTCCACCTACCACATTTGTTCCATACTCAATCATTTGAGTTGCATGGAAAGTTCCCTCATTTCCTGTAAATCCTTGAACAATTACTCTAGAATCCTTATTAACTAATACTGACATATTTTTTCTATTTTTTTTGTAAATTTTATTTGCCGTAAAATTAAGTTTTTTTTTTGAATTAAAAGCATTTTTTATAATTTTTTTTTGTATATATTTAAATATCAAAATGATATTGTCATTTTTAGGTTTCTTAATTTTATGGAGAATTTTTCTTACTTCAAGTTTCTCAATTTTACTTCCTTTTTCAAATATCCTCTGAAATCTTCTGCAATAGGTCCAAAATAAGTTCCTTTTTCAAGATTTCTATTTACCCCCACTTGTGCAAGGAGGATTGTTCCTTTCTCTATTTTCAATCCCGAAGCTACACCTACTTGCCCCCACATCGTTACCTCATCTTCTATGATACAACATCCTGCAATCCCTGTTTGGGAAGCTATCAAGCATCTTTTCCCAATAACGGTATCATGGCCTATTTGTATTTGATTGTCTAATATTGACCCTTCGCCGATGATAGTAGATGCCGTTACGCCTCGGTCTATTGTACAAAGGTTTCCTATCTCTACATTATTCTCTATCAATACATTACCAACAGAAATCAGTCTATCAAAATTACCATTGAGCTTTCTGTAATAGAATGCATCACCCCCTATGATGGTTCCTGATTGAATGACTACATTATCGCCAATCTCCGTTCTATCACCAATTACCACATTTGGGAAAATATGGCAATTTTTTCCTATCCTCACACCATTACCAATCACTACCGACGGATGGATAAAAGTCCCTTCACCAACAATAGCATCATCAAGATTTTCCTTAAAGTTAGATATTTTCGTGAAATAAGTATTGATTTTATTAAAGTCTCTAAATGGGTCATCGGAAACCAATAATGCCTTTCCCTTAGGGCACTCTACTTCTTTGTCTATCAGTATTATTGTAGCGTTAGAATTAAGGGCTTTATCATAATATTTTGGATGATTAACGAATACAATATCTCCCTCTCTCACCATATGGATTTCATTTGTACCAAATACGGGGAAATTTTCATCTCCAATGAATCTCGCTCCGATGATTTCTGCTATTTTTCTAAGTGTTTGCGGTTGTTCAAAAGTCATTTTATTATTTTATGACAAAAATATTAATTATATACCAACTAAGCAATTTTATAAAAAAAATAACTACCTTTGGCCGTATGAAAGATTTAATGGGCCAGGCTATTTGGGATTTTTATTTCCAAAATGATGCCGAAGATATGGAAACAGAGACTTCTATTTCGGAAATTGACGAGTTCCCTACAGAGTATCTATTTCGTAACTATTCTGAGATGAACAATATTGAAAAAAAAGCTCTACAACTATCCTATGGGCATGTTTTGGATATAGGTGCAGGTGCAGGATGCCATAGTCTATATCTTCAAAATGAAAAAAATATCCCCGTTACCACCTTAGATATTTCCCAAAAATCAATAGATGTATGCAAGAAACAAGGCCTACAAAATAGTATCTGTATGGATATTTTGGATTTTTCAGCAGAAAAATTTGATACGATTCTTATGCTAATGAACGGAACTGGGATTTTCAAAAGTCTTAGCAAAATAGATATTTATCTCCAAAAATTAAAATCTTTGCTCAATGAAAAAGGGCAAATACTCATTGACAGCACAGATATCATCTATATGTTCGACAAGGATAAAGATGGCGGTGTATATATACCTGCTAATGGATATTATGGAGAATTGGACTATATTATCTACTATAAAGGTGATATGGAAATAACAAAATGGCTATATATGGACTACCAAACCCTAAAAAATGCGGTAGAAAGCAACGGTCTAAAAATAGAACTCATAGCCAAAGAAGATTATTCATTTTTAGCAAGAATCACTTTAAAATAACATAAAAGTTGATGATAATCATCATCAACTTTTGTTTTTCATTAATTATAAGTTATTATTTATAAACCAATTTCATTACTTTTTTGTCTATTTTTAAGAAATAAAATTTTGCTGGAAATTGTCCAATATTAATCGGTTGAAATCTATCAATTACAATAAACTTTATAAATAATTATGAATTTTTCAATGCTTCTGCACCTGATACAATCTCTAATATTTCATTAGTAATTGCTGCCTGTCTCGCCTTATTGTAATAAATAACCAACTCATTTTTAAGAGCTTGGGCATTATCTGTTGCTTTATGCATTGCCGTCATTCTTGCTCCATGTTCTGATGCCACAGAATCCAAAACAGCCTTAAACAACTGATTTTTAATTGATTTTGGAATCAAATTATCCAAAATTTCCGCTCTATTAGGCTCGAATATGTAATCTGCATCCACATTATCCTCCCCCTCTGGAATAGATATCGGCAAGAATCTCTCTGTTTGCACTTCTTGAGTAGCTGCATTGATGAATTTATTATAGATTAGATACACCTCATCAAATTTACCACTTACGAAATCTTCCATCACAGAGAATGCTACATTAGAGACATTATCAAACGATAAGTTATCGTAAATTTCACTATGGTTTGCATATACATCTCGATTTCTTCTCACCGCATCAAAAACTTTTTTACCAATAGTCAAAACTTCTACTTCTATATCAGTGTTTTGAGCAATCTGGTTATTTAATTCTTTTACCACAGATGAGTTGAAAGCTCCTGCAAGTCCTCTATTAGATGTTATTGCGATATAAAGAACTCTCTTCACCTCCCTACTTTGTGCGTAGATAGAAAGATTATCTGGATTGGAGCTGGAATTCACATTTTGGATAAGTTCCTGTAACTTTTCAGAATAAGGTCTAAGCATTACGATTGCATCTTGTGCTTTTTTTAATTTAGCAGCAGAAACCATCTTCATTGCACTGGTTATCTGCATTGTAGATGAAATAGATGTAATCCTTCCTCTAATTTCTTTTAAGTTTGCCATTCTCTTAATTTAGATATTATTGAATCGCTTCGGTATTAATTAATACTAAAAACTACCTGCGAGTTTCATTTTTTAATTATACTTCGTTGCAATATCATTTGCTACAGCCTTCAATACATCGGTAATATTACTATCAATTTTACCTGATTTTATTGCTTGCATTGTGTCAGGGTGTTTTGTTCTCAAGAATTCTACATATTCTTTCATAAACTCCTTCACCTTTCTTACAGGGACATTTCTCAATAGGTTTTCAGTTCCTGCATACACCATTGCTACTTGATCTTCTACACGAAGTGGAGAATTTACAGGTTGTTTTAAGATTTCCACATTCTTCTCCCCTTTTGTAATTACGGATAGCGTAGCTGCATCAAGGTCAGAACCAAATTTAGCAAAAGCCTCTAATTCTTTATACTGAGCTTGATCAAGTTTTAAGGTTCCTGATACCTTTTTCATTGATTTAATTTGAGCGTTACCTCCTACCCTTGATACAGAAATCCCCACATTAATTGCGGGTCTTACCCCAGAGTTGAATAAATCAGACTCCAAGAATATTTGCCCATCTGTAATGGAAATAACATTCGTAGGAATGTATGCAGATACATCTCCTGCTTGTGTTTCAATAATTGGCAATGCTGTTAGAGACCCTCCACCTTTTACTATTGGTTTCAAAGATTCTGGTAAGTCATTCATTTGCTTAGCTATTTCGTCATCAGCGATTACTTTTGCTGCTCTTTCTAATAGACGAGAGTGTAAGTAAAACACATCCCCTGGATATGCCTCACGACCTGGTGGTCTCCTTAGAAGAAGTGAAAGTTCTCTATATGCTACGGCTTGTTTAGACAAATCATCATAAACAATAAGTGCTGGGCGACCTGTATCACGGAAAAACTCTCCAATCGCAGCCCCCGCCATTGGTGCATATACTTGCATTGGTGCTGGGTCAGAAGCATTTGCTGCAACTACCACTGTATAGGCCAAAGCTCCTTTATCTGCCAAAGTCTGAACGATTTGTGCTACTGTAGAACCTTTCTGTCCTACTGCCACATATATACAGAATACAGGCTGTCCTGCATCATAAAATTCTTTTTGGTTAAGAATTGTATCAATAGCAACAGTTGTTTTACCTGTTTGTCTATCACCGATAATCAACTCTCTTTGTCCTCTACCTACTGGAATCATAGAATCCACAGCCACAATACCCGTTTGTAATGGTTCATTTACTGGCTGACGATAGATTACACCTGGTGCTTTTCTTTCCAATGGCATTTCGTATAACTCTCCAGTGATAGGACCTTTGCCATCTATTGGATTCCCTAGAGTATCTACCACCCTTCCTAATAGTCCCTCTCCCACTCTGATAGAGGAAATTCTATTAGTTCTTCTTACAGTATCACCTTCTTTTACCAACTTGGATTCTCCAAGTAATGCTACCCCTACATTATCCTCTTCGAGGTTAAGTACTATTCCCTCTACATCAGATGAAAACCTCACCAACTCTCCATATTGTACATTTTCGAGACCATACACACGAGCGATACCATCACCGATAGTTAATACCGTTCCAACCTCTTCAATATTGGACTGAGTATCAAAATTTGCTAATTGCTGTTTCAATATTGCTGAAACTTCTGCTGGATTTATTTCTGCCATTATCTGGTTATTTTTTCGTTAGTTTAACTGAAAATTTTTCTTAATTTGATTAAGTTTATCTTTTACAGAAGCATTTATCTGTTGGTCTCCTACTCTTAAAATGTACCCTCCTAATATTTCTGGCTTAATAACCAACTCCAATTCGTATTGAGTAGATTTCACCAAATCGGTAGATTTCAAAATACCATTAATAGACTCTTGAGAAAGTTGTGTAGCAATGGTGAGAATCACTTTTTGCACCCCATTTTCTCTATCTACTTTATCCACAAACTCCTGTGCTATATCATATAAATACACCTCTCTTCCTCTGGAAATCACCAACTTAATAAAATTAAGAGTAGCCAATGAAAAATTTTTGAATACTTCTTTTGCGACCTCTATTTTTTTCTTATGATCAATAAACGGTATTGCCAAAAATCTTACCAAATCCTTAGAGTCCGACAAAATTTTCACAACATCTTTCATCTCATTATATAATACATCAGTATTATTAGCTTCTTTTGCAAAATCTAATAATCCCTGAGCATATCTTTTTGCGACTTTACTCCTAGACATAGTATTTTAATTTTGGTTAGAGTTATTTAAATAATTTTCTACCAAAGTATTTTGAGCATCGGTATTATCCAATTTTTGTCTCAAAATTTGTTCTGCAATACCTACTGACAAAGCACCAATTTGATTTTTGATATCCTCCATAGCAGCAGACTTTTCCGCTTGGATGGTCTGTCTTGCTTGTTCAATAAGTTTTACTCCCTCTTCTTTTGCAAGAGTTTGGGCCTCAGTTACTATTTTATCTTTCAATTCTCGTGCTTCTTTCAAAATTGCATCTCTTTCAATTTTTGCTTCACGAATAATTCTATCATTATCAGCTTTCAGCTCCTCCATCTCTTTTCTTGCTAATTTTGCTTGATTAATAGCATCTACGATGGATATTTCTCTATCATTAACTGCTTTAAGAATTGGCCCCCAAGCAAATTTTCCTAAAAGAAATACCAATGCTAAGAATACAATAGCCGTCCAAAATATATTACCAATAGCTGGTGTTAATAATTCCATTTTTTTGAATTTTATACTTTTAATTTGTTGTTTTTTTATAACTTTTTAATAAAAAGACCCCTGCAAACCAACCGTTTGCAGAAGTTCTTATTTCATATTATCCATTTCCAAGCATTGCTACCACAATACCGAATAGACCAGCACCTTCGATAAGAGCTGCTGCAATAATCATTGCTGTTTGGATTTTACCTGATTGCTCTGGTTGTCTTGCAATACCCTCCATTGCTGAAGAACCAATTTTACCAATACCAAACCCTACACCAAGAACTGCTAAACCAGCTCCAATTGCTGCGATACTACCTGTCATAATACTATAATTTTAAAAAGTTAATAAATTTAAATCCTAATGTCCATGATGTGGTTCCTCAACTGCTGAACCTATAAATAATGCCGTAAGCATCGTAAAAATATAAGCTTGTAATGCTGCTACCAACACTTCCAAAGTATAGATAAATAAAGACATACCTATGGATACTGGAGCAATACCGTATGATTTCATGATGAATATTAAACTAATCAAACTCATAATAATGATGTGTCCTGCCGTCATATTTGCAAAAAGACGAATCATCAAAGCAAATGGTTTTGTAATAATACCCAACAACTCTACTGGTACTAATATTATATATATCAATATCTTACCGCCAAAAGGCATTCCTTTACCAAGCGGATCAAACATATGCAACCAATATGTCTTTCTACCACTGAAATTAACAATCAATAAAGTAAAGACAGAAAGAGTCAAGGTAAATGCAATATTCCCCGTAGTATTTGCCGCACCTGGGAAAAGTCCTAAAATATTCAACACCCAGATAAACAAAAATGTCGTTACCAAATATGGCACATATTTTTTATATCTCAAATGTCCAATATTCTGCAAAGCTACATCATCTCTAATAAACAACACTATCGGTTCTATAAATTTTGCAATACCACTTGGTATAGTAGATTTTTTATAACGAGATGTCGTAGCAACACCTAAAATAAGCAGAATAATTGCTCCGAAAAGCATCTGTGCAACATTTTTGGTAATAGAAAAATCTAACGGCTGATTATTCGTAGGGTGATGATGCTCGTCCATAGACAACTCTCCCTTCTCATTTGTCTTATAAATTTTCTCGTGATATAACTTATAAAAATCACCATCTATAGAAGCTACACCCTCACCATGTCCAAACCTAGAAGAACTAAACACTTTCAGTCCATTATCCCAAAGAATAATTGGCAAATGAAGAGTAACCGAATTCTCCCCTTCACCCCAAAAATGCCACGAATGACCATCTTGTATGTGGTGCATAATGAACGGAACAGGATTATAAGTTTCCTCCTTACCCAATCCCGAATGCCCCTCGTGTGCATCATTGGCAAATCCGAATGAAAATGCTAATAATGATAAAATGACCAAAAGTCTTTTGAATTTCATAACAAAACGCTATTTCTAAAATTTTCGCAAAAATATAAAATATTATTCTTATTAACAATATTTACAATTAATTTTATTAATATTTCTTTAAATTTCGTCTATTTTATTTCTATTTTTTTCTTAACTGTCTAATTATCAACATTATTTCAAAGAATAAATAAATCCAATAAATTACGAAATATGTTAAAATATTAGCCTTAAATTCTTTTTCAACCATAGCAATATATACTACGGCAAATAATTTCAGTATAATGAACCCCAAAAAAAGAAAACCTGAAATTCCTTTTTTTAGAAATTTTTCTATCAAAATAATACTTAAAATCCCTATGAATGTAATGAAAAATATTAAAAAATGTATTCTATAACTGACCACCACACCACCATATTCTCCGAGTAAAAAATGTACTCCAAAGAGAAATATTGTAGCAAGTACAAAACTCAAAATATCCTTCATATATTATTATATAATCCTATCCAAAACCCACTGAATAGCATCTCGCTCTACCTTATGATGGTCGGCAGAAAACTCACCACGGCGTCTATTGGCAATTACGCAATTTACAGTAATAGCACGATGTCCTAATAATTTAGCCAGACCATAGATAGCCGAAGTCTCCATTTCAAAATTACTAATTCCTAACTCATTGAGTACTTCTAGAAACTTATCATCAAGGGCTCTTAATCTCAATTGTCGCCCCTGCGGAGCATAAAAACCTGGAAAAGTAGCCGTATTCCCAAAATATTTAGCATCCTTATATAGATTCTTTAACTCCGAAGAACATTCCCCAAAATATAACATATGCTTAATATTATCATACGGAAAATCTGAAAGGAATTTTTTAGAAAAATCATTCTCAAAATGATAATCTGAATAAAAATGTAACAACCCATCTAATCCCACTACATTCTCTGATACCAACATATTATCAACCTCAATATCAGGATTTACACTACCACAAGTTCCCAAACGGAACAATTGCAAAGATTTTTTCTCACTATGAAACTCCTTATTATTTAGGTTTATATTCACCAAGGCGTCAAGTTCGTTCATTACGATATCTATATTCTCTGTGCCGATTCCAGTAGAAAGTACCGAAATTCTCTCCCCTCTCAATACCCCTGTATGGGTATAAAATTCTCTCTTATTTTTCTTTATCTCTACCTTATCAAAAAACTGAGATACCTTCGGCACCCTATCAGGATCACCCACCAAAATTATTTTATCGGCAATATCCTCTGGCAACAAATTAAGGTGATAGACACTCCCATCTGCATTAAGCACCAACTCTGATGCTGATAATTTATCAATCATATTCTATGTATTTTAAAGGGCTAAAAATACTCATTTTTTCCTAAACTGAAAAATAAAAACTTCGTTAAAATAATTTTCTCCTACTAAATATTCTAATTTATCCTATAAATATAATTATACATTCTCCCCTCTCTTCATATTTTTGTTTATTTTCTTTATTAATCCAACTAAAACATAACACAAACCTATATTTAATTTATAGGAGTATAATTAATTTTTTATTACTTTTGCAAATATTTATTATAAATATTATGTTCAATAGCTTACAAGATAAATTAGACAAAGCACTGCACAGCCTATCAGGACGTGGTAAAATCACAGAAATCAATGTAGCAGAAACCATAAAAGAAATACGCCGTGCCTTAGTAGATGCCGATGTAAATTACAAAATCGCCAAAGACCTAACCAAAAGAGTACAAGATAAGGCCATTGGGCAAAATGTATTGACCTCCCTAACACCAGGGCAGTTGATGACTAAAATCGTGCATACTGAATTGGTAGAACTAATGGGAGGCACTCAAGAGGGTATCAATCTCTCTGGTAAGCCAACAATAATCCTAATAGCTGGGCTACAAGGGTCAGGGAAAACTACTTTCTCTGGAAAATTGGCAAACTACTTAAAAACAAAAAAAGCTAAAAAACCGCTCTTGGTAGCGTGTGATGTCTATCGTCCCGCAGCTATTGACCAGCTAAAAGTTTTAGGAACACAAATTAATGTTCCCGTATATTCCGAAGAGGCTAATAAACAGCCAGCCAATATTTCCGAAAATGCCATCAACTATGCTAAGGCAAATGGATTCGATGTGGTAATTGTGGATACAGCAGGGCGTCTTGCTGTAGATGAAGAAATGATGAAGGAAATAAAACTTGTCCATCAAACCATTACTCCACACGAAACACTCTTCGTAGTGGATTCTATGACAGGGCAAGATGCTGTAAATACTGCTAAAGCCTTCAATGATGTACTAAACTTCAATGGTGTAGTTCTTACCAAATTAGATGGAGACACGCGTGGCGGAGCTGCCCTTACCATTCGTTCCGTAGTAGAAAAGCCTATAAAATTCATCTCCACAGGTGAAAAAATGGAGGCTCTTGACCTATTCTATCCAGAAAGAATGGCCGACAGAATACTCGGAATGGGTGATGTTATTTCCCTTGTGGAAAGAGCTCAAGAACAATTTGATGAAGAAGAAGCAAAAAAACTCCAAAAGAAAATAGCTAAAAATGAATTTGGCTTTGATGATTTCCTAAAACAAATCCAACAAATCAAAAAAATGGGTAATATGAAAGATCTTATGGGTATGCTCCCTGGGGTAGGAAAAGCCATCAAAGATATAGATATTAAAGATGATGCCTTTAAACATATTGAAGCCATCATCTACTCAATGACTCCCGAAGAGAGAAGAAGACCTTCCATCATCAACACCCAAAGAAAAAATAGAATAGCCAAAGGCTCGGGAAGAAAAATTGAAGAAATAAATCAACTAATGAAACAATTTGACCAGATGGGAAAAATGATGAAAATGATGCAGGGACCACAAGGAAAACAATTAATGCAAATGATGAGTAAAATGGGAGGAGGAATACCAAATATCCCTGGGCTTGGCGGTCTCGGAAAAATGTTCGGAAAATAATTTCAACCTTAAAAACATATCAAAATGGAACAATATTGGAATAATGCCGTTACCTTTGAACAATATTTGAAGGACGCAAAAGAAAAAATTGAAAATCCTAAAAATCAGGATGATATTGATAAAAAATATTATTACGAACTAGCCGAACAGAGAACCAATAGAATGCTGAAGGTTTTCAAAATCAATGAAGAGCAACTCACTACACTAAAAGAAAAAAACTTCAAAGGCAAAATATTAGTAATTACCGAAGCATGGTGCGGAGACTCAAGCCAGACACTTCCCGTAATTGCAAAATTCTTTGAAGGACACAACGAAGTAAGGATATTTTATAGAGATTCCGACCCATCTCTAATTAATCAATTTCTAACCAATGGAGCTCAGGCTATCCCAAAAGTGCTAATTTTAGATGAAAATTTTGAAGTAAAAAATACTTGGGGACCGCGTCCAAAGTATGGTTTTGAACTTTTACAAAAACACAAAGCTACCCCAGAGGAATACACAAAAGAACAATTTTATAATGATTTACAAGTGTATTATGCTAAAAATAAAGGTAAGGACACAATTTCAGAATTATTAGAATTATTATAAACCAACTCAAAAGCACGAAATTAACATTCTAATTTTGTGCTTTTTTCCATCAATATGAAAAGAAAACACATTATTAATATCATATTTATTGCAGTATTGGCAGGGATTTATTTTGTGCCATCCGTAAGATTAAAACTTAGAGAATTATTATTCCCCATAGCTACTGTAACGGATAGTGAGCAATTAACAGAATCCGATTGGAATATAAATTTAAAAGGTATCAACACGGCAAATGCTAGCTTAAAAGACTTTAAAGGAAAAACTATTTTCCTTAACTTCTGGGGAAGCTGGTGTCCTCCATGCAGAGCCGAATGGGGAACAATACAAAACCTCTATAATACCAAACAAGGAAAGGTAACTTTCGTGCTTATTGCAATGCAAGACAAGGAAGAAGATATTAAAAAATTCTTAAAAGAAAATAACTATACAGCTCCAGTCTATATTGCAGATAGCCCTATTTCGGACAAATTACTCCCTAATGTATTTCCAACCACTTTTATTTTGGATAAAAATGGCAAAACCATTGTTCACGAAACAGGTGCTGTAGATTGGAATACAGAAAAGATACATCAGATTATCGATAAGTTATAGCAACCACCTTAAAATAGCCTTTTAAAAAGATTCAGATAACAACCTATTTTTAAGTTAATAAAAAAATTATCCCTCTCGTTATGAAAGGGATAATTATTATATATTAAAGAGATATATTATCACACTTTAATTTCTACATCTACTCCACTTGGTAATTCAAGTTTCATTAATGCATCTACAGTTTTAGAAGAAGAAGAGTAGATATCCATCAATCTTTTATGTGCAGAAAGTTGGAATTGTTCTCTTGCTTTCTTATTTACGTGTGGAGATCTCAACACGGTGAAGATTCTTTTATGAGTTGGCAAAGGGATTGGTCCATTTACCACAGCACCAGTAGCCTTCACTGTTTTTACGATTTTTTCAGCAGATTTATCTACCAAATTATAATCGTAAGATTTAAGTTTTATTCTGATTCTTTGTGACATTTTAATCTAATTTAAAAATTAACCTTTTGCTTTTGCGATTACTTCGTCTGCAATGTTTTGTGGAGCTGGTTCATATTTTTCAAACTCCATAGAAGATGTTGCTCTACCAGAAGATAATGTTCTTAATGAAGTTACATATCCGAACATTTCAGAAAGCGGAACAAATGCTTTAATAACTTTTGCGTTATTTCTATCATCCATACCATTTACGGTACCTCTTCTTCTGTTCAAGTCTCCTACTATATCCCCCATATATTCCTCTGGAGTTACTACTTCTAGTTTCATAATAGGCTCCATTATCACTGCTTTTGCTGCTTTTCCAGATTCTTTGAATCCAAGTTTTGCTGCTAATTCAAATGACAATTGGTCAGAGTCCACCGCGTGGAATGAACCATCTTTAAGAGTTACTTTCATCGCATCAACCTCAAATCCTGCTAAAGGTCCATTTTTCATTGCTTCTTTGAAACCTTTTTCTACTGAAGGGATAAATTCTTTTGGAATATTACCACCTTTAATCTCATTGATGAATTCAAGACCTGTCTTACCTTCATCAGCAGGACCGATTTCAAATATAATATCAGCAAACTTACCTCGACCACCAGATTGTTTTTTATAAACTTCTCTATGGTTAGCCACTTTTGTAAGAGCTTCTTTGTATTCTACTTGCGGTTGTCCTTGATTAACTTCTACTTTAAATTCTCTCTTCAATCTATCAACAATGATATCAAGGTGAAGCTCACCCATACCAGATATGATAGTTTGTCCAGATGCCTCGTCAGTTTTCACTTGGAAAGTAGGATCTTCCTCTGCTAATTTAGCCAAAGCATTTCCTAACTTATCTTGGTCTGCCTTAGTTTTAGGCTCAACTGCAATACCAATTACTGGGTCTGGGAAAATCATAGATTCCAAAACGATAGGATTTTTCTCATCAGAAAGAGTATCTCCTGTCTTAATATCTTTAAAACCTACTGCTGCACCAATATCTCCTGCTTCAATATATTCCACTGGATTTTGTTTATTGGCGTGCATTTGGTAGATTCTTGAAATTCTTTCTTTGTTACCAGAACGAGTGTTAAGAACATAAGAACCAGCATCTAATCTACCTGAATAAGCACGGAAGAAAGCTAATCTACCTACGAATGGGTCAGTAGCAATCTTAAATGCTAATGCAGCAAATGGGTCTTTTACATCTGGTTTTCTTGAAATTTCAGCATCCGTATTAGGGTCCGTTCCTTTGATATCATCTTTATCCAAAGGTGAAGGTAGGTAACGGCATACTGCATCTAGCATAAACTGTACCCCTTTATTTTTGAATGAAGAACCACAAGTCATTGGAATAATAGAAAGGTCAATAGTAGCTTTTCTAAGAGCAGCATTGATTTCGTCCTCTGAGATAGAATCCGGATCCTCGAAAAATTTCTCCATCAAGGTTTCATCGTAATCAGCTACAGCTTCTACTAATTTTTCTCTGTATTCCATTACTTCGTCTTTCATATCTTCAGGAATAGGGACTATATCAAAAGTAGCACCTTGAGTATCCTCATGCCATATAATTGCACGGTTTTTAATCAAATCTACTACTCCTTTAAAATCTTCCTCTGCTCCGATTGGAAGAACGATTGGCACAGCATTAGAACCTAACATTTCCTTAACTTGATTTACTACATTAAGGAAGTCTGCTCCTTGTCTGTCCATTTTATTAACGAACCCCATTCTCGCAACTTTGTAGTTATCCGCCAATCTCCAGTTAGTTTCAGATTGTGGCTCTACTCCATCTACTGCTGAAAAAAGGAATACAAGTCCATCTAATACTCTAAGGGAACGATTCACCTCAACAGTAAAATCCACGTGTCCCGGAGTATCAATGATATTAAAGTGGTATCCTTTAGTTTCAGGTAAGTTTTTACCTTGATCTGTTGGAAAGTTCCAATTACAAGTAGTAGCAGCAGAAGTAATAGTAATACCTCTCTCTGCTTCTTGTTCCATCCAGTCCATTGTAGAAGCTCCTTCGTGAACTTCCCCAATTTTATGAGTTTTCCCTGTATAGAATAGGATACGCTCGGTAGTTGTAGTTTTACCCGCATCAATATGTGCAGCAATACCGATATTTCTTGTGTATTTTAAATCTCTACCCATTTTAGCAATTAAAATTTAAAGTGTGAGAATGCTTTGTTTGCTTCTGCCATTTTGTGAGTATCTGTTTTCTTTTTGAAAGCAGCACCTTCTTCTTTGGAAGCAGCGATAATTTCAGCAGCTAATTTCAAAGCCATTGATTTATCATTTCTTAATTTAGCATACTTAATTAACCATTTCATTGCCATAGAGATTTTTCTATCCGCTCTGATAGGCATTGGAATTTGGAAGTTAGCACCACCAACTCTTCTTGAACGCACTTCTACATGAGGCATTACATTAGTAAGGGCATCTTTCCAAATTTCAAGAGATGTTTTTTCATTATCTCCTTTTTTTGCATCTACAATATCTAATGCTTCATAAAAAATTCTAAAAGCGATAGATTTTTTACCATCAAGCATTATATTATTCACAAATCTCGTTACCAACTGATCATTAAATTTAGGATCTGGCAACAGAACTCTTTTTTTTGCTTTTGTCTTTCTCATTGTCTCGATTCTTAAATTTTAATGATTACTTTTTCTTAGCTGGAGCTGCTTGCCCTGGTTTAGGTCTCTTAGCACCATACTTAGATCTTCTTTGTGTTCTACCATTTACACCTGCGGTGTCTAATGCACCTCTTACGATGTGATAACGAACTCCCGGTAGGTCTTTCACCCTTCCGCCTCTTACCAATACTATCGAGTGCTCTTGAAGATTATGTCCTTCGCCCGGGATATAAGCGTTGACTTCTTTACCATTAGAAAGTCTCACTCTGGCAACTTTTCTAAGTGCAGAGTTTGGTTTCTTAGGCGTTGTAGTATATACTCTTGTACATACTCCTCGTCTTTGTGGACAAGAATCAAGTGCAGCCGATTTGCTCTTCTTAGCAAGCGTGGCTCTTCCTTTTCTAACTAATTGTTGAATAGTAGGCATTTTATTGCTTTATTTTATTTCAGTTTGCAAAAGTAAAACTTTTTTTTCATATAAACAAATAAATCACAAACTTTTAACTTAAAAAATCACTTCCAAGGAAGTGATTTTTTAAGTATATCTAGAATTTGTAATTTAACTGAACCGCAAAGTTTCTCGGGTCATTTCTATTGAGAAAACCTCCTCTATAATAAGCGTTGTACCCAATAGCGTCCGTTATGTTATTAGCAAATACTTTAATACTCACATTTTTGAAACTATACCCCACTTGTAAATTGAGGGTCGTATAAGCATCGAGAGTAAATGGTTTCACTCCTGGTTTAGTATTATGCACAACTACTTTCTGAGTATATTCATTTACAGGTCTATCTCCTACATAATAGGCTCCACCACCGAAGTTTAGCCCTTTCAAGGCTCCGTGTCTCACAGTGTAGTTCAACCATACATTTCCAGTGTGTTGAGCTGCCATCATCGGACGAGAACCATCAACATAAGCTGGGCTATTTTTATATTTCGCATCAAGATAAGAATATCCTGCCATTACTTCAAGTTCTGGAAGTATCCTACCGATAAGGTCTATCTCAACCCCTTGTCTTGTAAGGTCTCCTGCAAAATCATAATACCCTGTAGATTTCCCACTAGTATTCAATACCTCGTAAGACAAGTTATTCATATCCATAGAGTATAAATTGAGATTGAATCTCAATCTCTCATCGAACCAATCAGATTTAAAACCCGTCTCCCATTGTCTTGTTATGGACGCACCAACCGTACCACCATTTAATAGTGGTCTATCGTTACCTCGTAAGCTGGTAGTAGTTGTATAAGAACCATAGATATTAACATTTTCTAATGGAGATATCATCAATCCTAACGATGGGTCTAAGGCATCTCTCTTTCCCGCCTGATTATTTCCTTGGTAAGAAGAATATCTTACCCCGAGTACAGCCTTCACATATTTACCAATACCCATAACTTCTTGTGCAGAAACGCCATAGATTGGGGATTTAGCATTTTGTACAGAACCTACTTTAATGATATCATCTGTATTAACTGTTGATGGAAAAATATTGCTAACATCTTTGGTTACATCAATTATATCTACATTCAATGCGTTATTTTTCGTATCTTTTGGTGTTGCTTTTAGAGCGTAAGAATCTGTTATTATATAAGATTCTTTCCAATCAAACCCTACTTGGAAGGTATGTTTCAATATACCTGTTTTTATTTCTTGACCTATTAAATCTGCTTGAAATACTTTAGAATGGTCTTCTCCACTACTTTTAGAGATAGTTCTTTGTCTCTTTTTGTAATCATCACTACCTTTCAATATATCAAGTTTCCCTGAGGAAATCCCATCACTAGTTTTATCCCCTTGCAAATAAATAAGCCACGCGAACTCTCAATTTATCACTTAGTTTTCTATCAGCATAAATCCCAAAATTGAAAGATTTCTCTTTGGAATAATCTGATGCAAAACCTAAGAATTTGTTTTTAGGAAGGTCGTAAATAGCATTCACATCATCAGTAGCGAGATTCACAGTTCCTCTATTTGGTGTTCTCTCGTTATACATATAGTCCATTTCTGTCACGATTTCTGTTTTGCTATCTGGACGAAATGCCAATGACGGATTCACATAAAACCTCTCACCTTTCACATAATCTGCATAAGATTTATTATTTTGATAAGACGCATTCATTCTCACGGAAACTTGTCCTTTGGAATCCAATACCCTTTCAAAATCTATCGTTGGTCTATACATTTCCCAACTTCCGTATCGGAAACCTACATTCGTAAAGTTACGGAATTTTGGTTTCTTAGTTGTAATATTTATCACTCCCCCAGCTGCACCGAGAGCCGAACCTATACCTTGTGTAATAGCCACCGAACCACGGATAACCTGCATACTCTCCACCCCTTGCATATCAGCAGTCATAGAGCTCGTTCTGAAATCAGAGTTCATCAATACACCATTTTTCAACACAGGTGTCCCTCTATATCCACGGATGGACATAGATTCAGCACCGCCACCATAGGTACTAAATAGTACTACACCAGGTATATTTTTCGCTGCATCAGTTATTGTGAGGGCTCCCATATCCTCTATCGCTTTATGAGAAATCACAGAGATACTCTGTATTTGGTCTCTTACTTTCAAAGGCATGCGTGTTATTACCTCCATACCTTTTTCCTTTTTCTTCTTCTCTCCGAAAAGTTCCACTTCATCAATTTTCTTTTCGTACCTCACGGAGTCTTTCACTTGTGCATACCCTATTGTTCCAAGGGCTAATAATGCAATTGTAACTGAATTTTTCATACTCTTTCAAAAAAATTTGCGGCAAATATAATATTTTAAATTATTCTAAACAAATCGTATGTTAAAAAAATATAAATTAACAATATCAACGACATCCTTAATTATTAATTAATACTAAATAATATTTTTACTAGATTTATTTGTACAATTAATATATTTTTTGTTAAATTTGCATAAATAAAAAAATATACTTATGACATTATTTGACTATTACAAATTGTTTTGGCAAAGAGCATTTAATTTTACTGGTCGTTCCAGAAGAAAAGAATATTGGGCTGCAACCTTATTTAATTCTATTTTTATTTTTATATTTCTATCTAGTATATTTATTGAAGATCATAGCATATCTAAGATTTTATATTTCCTTTATGTAATCTTCATCCTTATTATAGCTATCCCAAATTTATCATTATGTATCAGACGGCTCCACGATGTGGGCAAGAGTGGTTGGTTTTATCTTATAGGTTTCATTCCTATCATAAATTTATGGCCTGTTGCTCTTATTCTTTTTGTAGATAGCGAACCTCACACTAACCAATGGGGAGAAGACCCAAAAAAAGATGAGAGAATAAAAATACACTAATTTCCATATGAAAAACTCGGCAATATTGCCGAGTTTTTTTCTATTCTAAAATTTTCTCCATTATGTTAATTACCTCATCTATACATTGGATATACTCTTTCCTCATCATCAATTGCTGTCCATCTTTACTAATTTTCTCCTTCAACTGAGCATCTTTCGGATATTTTTGTAGATACGAAAGTACTTTCTTAAACTTATCACCTTCATAGAATTTATCCTGCGGATTACTTGGGAAATAAGCTAAAAACACTCCATTCTTCATCACAATTTTCTCAAAACCAATTTCCCCTGCTAACCACTTCAATTCTACAGATTTCAATAAATTCACGGCTTCTTTTGGTAATATACCAAATCTGTCGCTTAATTCATAGGCGAATTGTTTCAAGGCTTCTTTACTTGGCACGGAAGCAAGTTTTTGGTAAAGATTCAGTCGTTCCTCAATATTAGATACATAATCATCTGGTAACATCAAATCCCAATCGGTATCAATATTGATGTCTTTATTAGATTTAAATAATTTTTTTCGGTCTTCTTCATTAGAGAATATATCCTCAAATTCACCATCATTTTGTAGTTCTTCCAGTGCCTCTTGCATAATTTTTTGATATGTTTCGAAGCCCATTTCATTGATAAAACCACTTTGCTCGGCACCCAACAAATCACCTGCACCACGAATTTCCAAATCTTTCATAGCTATTTGGAATCCGCTCCCCAAATCAGAAAACTGCTCTACTGCCTCCAATCGTTTTGTAGCATCAGAGGTTAGCATCTCGTAAGGTGGTGTTATTAAATAACAAAATGCTTTTCTATTACTTCTCCCCACTCGCCCTCTCATTTGGTGTAAGTCAGCCATACCGAACCTTTGGGCGTCGTTGATAAATATCGTGTTGGCATTAGGCACATCGACCCCACTTTCTACGATGGTTGTAGAGACCAAAATATCGTATTTCCCCTCTATAAAATCCAAAACTCTCTGTTCCAATTCTTTACCATCCATTTGTCCGTGTCCTGTAATTATTCTTGCATCAGGAACGAGCCTTTGGATAAGCCCAGCCACTTCCTTTAAATTTTCTATTCTATTGTTAATAAAATAAACTTGCCCATCTCGCTGAAGTTCATATGAAATGGCATCTCTTAACACCTCCTCATCAAGCCCAATAATTTGTGTTTCAATAGGTTGCCTATTTGGTGGTGGAGTTTTTATCACCGATAAATCTCTTGCTGCCATCAATGAAAATTGTAGTGTTCTTGGAATAGGAGTTGCAGTAAGAGTAAGCGTATCTATATTTGATTTTAAAGTTTTTAGTTTATCCTTCACCGAAACACCAAATTTATGCTCTTCATCAATAATTAAAAGTCCTAAATCCTTAAATTTAACCTTATCAGACACCAATTGATGCGTTCCTATGACGATATCTAATTTTCCACTTTCAAGTTGATCCAAAGTTTCCTTTTTCTGTTTTGCTGTTCGGAAACGATTGAGATAAGAAACATTCACTGGAAATTCTTTAAGTCTCTCCTTAAAGCTTCTAAAATGCTGAAATGCCAAAATTGTAGTAGGCACCAACACTGCCACCTGCTTACCATCGGACACCGCCTTAAATGCCGCACGGATAGCGACCTCTGTTTTCCCAAATCCCACATCACCGCAAATCAATCTATCCATCACCGTATCAGTCTCCATATCTCTTTTGACATCCAAAGTTGCTTTTTCTTGATCTGGCGTATCCTCATAAATGAAACTCGCCTCTAGCTCGTCTTGTAAATAAGTATCTTGCGAATAAGCGAACCCTTTTGCTGTTTTCCTTTTCGCATAAAGTTTTATAAGGTCAAAGGCTATTTCTTTAACCTTAGTTTTGGTTTTTTGTTTAAGATTTTTCCATGCTGGCGATCCCAATTTAGAGAGAATGATTTCCTTACCATCAGCTCCATTATATTTAGAAATTTTATGCAAAGAATGGATACTCACATAAAGCAAATCGCCATTTTTATAAGATAATTTAAAGCATTCCTGCACCTTTCCGCCGTTATTGACTTTCACTAACCCCATAAACTTCCCAATCCCGTGATCTATATGTGTGATATAGTCACCTATTTTCAATGACATCAAATCCTTCAAGGTGAGTTGCTCGGATTTCGCAAAGGCATTTTTTTGCTTATATCTTTGATATCTGTCAAAAATTTGATGGTCAGTATATACGGCTATTTTGTTTTCAACATCTACAAACCCTTGATTTATATTAGAATAAAATGCATTAAAAATCAATTTATTGTTAGTATTTTGATTTTTTATCAATGACTGAAAAATCTCTTCTAATCTATTCTTCTGTTTCTCAGTAGAGAATGAAATCCAAACCTCATAATTTTCATTAGATTTATTGACAATATCCTCCACCAACAACTCAAAATTCTTATTAAAAGACGGCTGTGGAGATTGTTTAACTTCTAAAATTGGAAATCCTCCAAACGACTGAGACGAAAAATCTACTACTTGAAATTTTTGTAGAGTCTTCATCAAATCATTGTTTGTAAGGAATAACTCTTCTGGTGTCTGATGTTTAATATCCTTACTAAGAGTAGTAAACTTCTCCTCTGCCTTTTTATAAAATTTATCAATTTTATCAAGAATCAACGATATATTTTTAGTAACTATAATCGTATCTTTTGGGAGAATTTCAAATAGAGAAACCCTATCATTTTTCACCGTAATATTCATATTAGAAATTAACTGAAATTCGTCTATCTTTTTTGTAGATAACTGAGTTTCAATATCAAATTCCTTAATACTCTCCACCTCATTACCAAAAAGAGTGATACGATACGGCCTCTCATTAGAATAAGAAAACACATCGACAATCCCTCCTCGAATAGCAAATTCCCCAGGCTCGGAGACAAAATCCACAAGCTGAAAATGGTAATTACCCATCAACTCCTCCGAGAAATCGGAACTCAACTGGCTACCGACTTTTATTTTTTGAGAAATCGCTGTAAAGTCCTCTCTCTTTACGACTTTTTCCGACAGAGCCGAAGCACTTGCTATAATGATTTTTTTTGTCCCACTATCCCTAAGAATCTCCTCCAAAACTTCCGTCCGTAACACAATATTAGCATTTTGAGTTTTCTCAATTTGGTAGGGTTGCTTGTAGGTTTCTGGAAAATATAAAACATTCTCAGCACCAACAAAATCCTCAATTTCGGTGGTAGCATAATACGACTGCTCTTTGTCGTCAAGAATAAAAAAAATATTTTTTTGCTGTGCAAGAAATATTTCAGAAACAAAAATTGAAACTGACGACCCCACGCTTCCCTTCACAGATAAATGTCTCTTCTGCTGTATTCTATCTATTATTCCTCTCCCAAAATCTTTTTTAATAAGTTCCGAGAGAAAGGTATTTTTTAAAACCTCCATAAACTTATATTAAAGTTATCCATTATTAACACACTTATTAACTTAGTTATCCACTTACTTATCCACAAAGTTTTTCACTTTTTTATTCACATTTTAGTGGATAAACAAAATAAACTACCTCACAAGGAGATAATTTATTTCAATATTAATCATATCTATTTTTTATCCTCAGTGTACATTAACGATAGAACTACCGATACCAAAAGTACACCTGCTACAATCCCCAATGATACAGACGATGATATGTGTAGCCACGGAGAGATGAGCATCTTCAATCCTATAAAACTAAGGATAATCGCAAGACCATAAGGTAATTTATCAAACATATGAATGAAATTAGATAATAAGAAATACAATGACCGAAGCCCCAAAATCGCAAAAATATTAGATGTATATAAGATGAATGGATCTTCTGAAATCGCAAAAATAGCAGGTATCGAATCTACCGCGAACAATACATCGGAAAACTCTATCACGGTAACAACCACCAAAAGAGGTGTAGCGTATTTCACTCCATCCTTAATAGTAAAAAACTTATCGCCATCATATTGGTCGCTTACTTTGTAAAACCTTTTCACCAATTTGGCTCCCATCTTATCACTATAGTCCTCTTCTTCGTTTTCCTTGCCTATCTCCTTCCAAGATTTAATACCTGCATAAACAAGGAAAACACCAAATATCGTAAGTATTGGATTTATTTTTACTACCTTACCAAGCAAATCCATCTCTGGAAGATAGGTAATATTAATAAGTCCAACTCCTGCAAAAATAAATATTGCCCTAAATATTAAGGCTCCAACTATTCCCCAAAACAATACTTTATGATGCAACTCGCGAGGCACCTTAAAAAAATTAAAAATCAAAATAAACACAAATAAATTATCTACAGAAAGTGCCTTCTCCACCCAATATGCTGCCTGAAATTCTGTAATTTTATCAATCGCTACCTCGTGGCCTCCTATATCTTGGTTAAAGACATAATATATCACCCCCGAAAATCCCATAGCAAGAGATATCCACACCGCAGACCATATCATAGCCTCCTTAAACGATACAATATGGCTTTTTTTATTAAAAATCCCTAAATCTAATAATAGCATTATTACCACCAATACCAAAAAACCAATAATAAGACCTGGATGCATATTAAAAATACTTTGCTTCATTCTATTTTTTTAATTTTTACAAAAATAATTTTTTTATTAATACAAAAAAGAACCGCACTATAAAAAAATTATAATGCGATTCCAAAAACACAAATGATGAAAAAAAATTATTGCTTCTTTTAAGTTAAGAAATCACATCTCGTAACTTCTACACCTTTCACACTGCAAATATATATAAATATCATATTACTATCAAAATATTTTTACATTTTTTTTCATATTTTTCACCATTTTCATTTATTTTATTAAATATCAGCAATATACAAATAAAAACTATACCTTTTATATTAATTGAGATATACTTTCTGCAGTCTTTTTTCTCTGATACTCACCTAATTTTTGTCCTATAAACTCAATAATTATCGGTAAAAAATAGAGCAACGCAGTTCCTAAAATCTTTCCTCGCCAACTTGATTTTACAAACTTTTTTTGAATATAGTTAGTGACGATATGGGACATTGCCAATTTCGCAAGATACTGAACGATATCTCCCTCATAATGAGTTTTCTGCATTTTGGATAAAATCCCTCCTTTAATCGCTAATTTTAAAAACTCGGTAACCTTATCTAAAATGAAACCTCTACTAAGAACCAAACTGCCCTCTCTATTGTTTTTATAACCTTTTGTTATTACCCTTAAACTCTCCTTCGGATTCTTGAAAATAAGAATGGATTCCAACCTATCAATTTCGATTTGTAATTGCTCTTTTTTAGCTCTCAAACTTGCCAAGCTATCATATCTATCACTCATAATCAATCATTTAGAGATTTAATAAATACATTAACAGCATACTCCTGAATAGATTTCCTGTATCTAAATAAAAGTACGAGGGCTAATATACATACTAAAGACATCAATAGAAAACCATAAGCATAACTCCCTAATAAAGAGCCTACTAGCATTCCTATTGACAATATCAAAAAGGCAAGAAAAAACATAGAAACTACCAAAACGATAGCGAAAAAAAAGATTAATCCCGAAATATTTGCCGATTGCTCCATTGCATTGATTTTGATAAGATTAATCCGTTTTTCAATATATTCTTTGAAAATACCAAACATCATCCAAAGATTAGATTACCTCAATGCGTCTAATTCAGACTCAAATTCATCCGTCTTTTCTACGGCTTTGTCTCTTATTTGGTCATATTTTTCTCTTACTTGACTGGAGATATTACCGTAGGTATCTTTTGCTTGTTCTGCTAAATCACCTACTTTCTTTTTCAATTTTTTACGAGTCTCTTTTCCTTCCTCTGGTGCAAAAAGTACTCCCAAAACCACACCTGCTGCTGCTCCTAAGAGCACACCTGCCAATAAACTTCCTGTTCTTGCCATATCTATTTTATTTTTAAAATTTAAATTTTTGCGTAAAGTTACATTTTTTTTTCGAAGTAACGATATTTTTCCTATATTTTTTTCGCACTCTACTTTCTTTAATACCTTATTAATGAAAATTTATGCTTTATGCTAATATTTATAGCAAAAGTAAAAAATAAAATCAACTTTTAAGTATATTTGCAGAAATTTTAAGTAGAATGTACGAACAATTTAATTTCATCATAGAATTTCTAGGAATGATTTCTTTCGTGATGTCAGGTGCTTTCGCTGCAATGCAAAAACGACTTGACCCACTTGGCGTGCTCATTGTAGCATTTGTAACGACGATTGGAGGTGGGACAATTCGGGATTTGCTATTGGATATTCCCGCCTTTTGGATGCACGATTTGTGGTACATTTATATGATACTCGTAGTAACGATTATTGCTATCATCTTCAAATCAATAGAAAAAAATTTTCAAGTTCCATTGTCTATTTTTGATAGTTTTGGACTAGGGCTTTACACTATTGTTGGAATACAAAAAGGACTTAATGCAGGGCTTAATCCTGTAATTTGTGTAACCTTGGGTACCATCACCGGTTGTTTTGGCGGAATTTTGAGGGATATTTTACTCAATAGGATACCTCTGATTTTTAGAAAAGAAATCTATGCTTCCGCATGCATTGTAGGGGGGAGTATTTTCCTATTAATGAGAATCTACACATCTATACCTTACATTTTTGTACATATTTTCACGATTTTATTAATCGTCTTAATTAGGACTTTGGCGGTAAAATATCAATGGGAATTTCCAAAATTCTATATTTCCAAAGACGAGGAAGAATAACGAAAAAAGGCCTTACAAATTTGTAAGGCCTTTCTTTTTGAATAAATCTATTTTACGATAACTTTTTGAGAATATTTATTTCCCTCATTATCCAAAATATTGAGTAGATAAGTTCCCTTCGGCAATAAAGATAAGTTAAGAACAGCCTCATTTGTTTTAAAGGTGTTTGTCTGTATCAACTTTCCTGACAAATCATATACCTCAGCCGATAGATGAGTTTTATTTGTTTCGGATTTTATCACAAATTGGGAGTTATTAATCTCATAAATTCTAAAACCATTTTTGCCCACTTCTTGGGTAGAAAGATTCACAACTCGCACCTCTATGGTTCGTTTCTCGGATTTCACATTATCAGAGTAGAGTGCATACACATCATAAGTATAGACGCCATTTTTGTCAATATTATCTAAATGAGTCAATTGGTTAATATCATCTACATTTGCTAATTTTACTTTATTTTTATACACTTCATATCTAACTAAGTGCGGAAACTCTGTGATACCATAGGACTTAACATTATTGTTTGTAGAATAATTCTCAAAAGCTTCTTTTAGTTCTTCAGAGGTTATGATTCTACCTTTTTGCACTGCCTCTTTTGCTAATTCGGCTTTTGTTTTCTCTCCACTTACGATTGATTGGGCTGGTTGGCCTGATGCTACTTCATTATTATACCCTACTTTAATATCATCAAGAATTAAATGTAGTCCATCATCTTCCTTCGTTGTTCTATGATGAAAAGCAACATAAAAATCTTTACTTGTATGAGGTTTGATATCGATTGTTTTTGTCTCAAAACCAGAAGTTTTTGCATCTTCTACAGCCTCTATTTTTATTCCTTTTTTAATGGCATCTACATTTGGTTGAGTATCACCATCAGCTGGCACTATATAAATATCATATCTCTCTTTGTAAGGACTAAATATATTATACGAGAGGATTTCCGCTCCTTGATGGAGTTTTGGAGTAATAAACCAATCATCCACATTTAAGGCCTCGTGTTGCCAAGATTTAGATATTAATACATTTCTCCCACCTTTGTCATTTCTCGGATTTCGTCCCACATACCAAGTTCTTCCATCATTATTTACATCTATTGTGTATAGATTTGGGGAAGCTTCAAAATCTTCTTCATAGATATTTTGCAAAGTAGGGCGATTCCAAGTAAGTTTTACATTTTTATTCTCTTGGCTTGCGTTAAGATTTCTTACTGCCTCGTGGATTCCCTGAACTATAATTTTAGATTGAGCATTTTCGGAACTATGTGGCGAAGTAGCCTTCATATCAATAGAGAACTCTCCATAGTGATTAAATCTAATCTCTGGATTTTTGGAAGTGCTAGTCGTATTATTCACATACTCTACCCCCTCGCTTGGAGTGATAGTCCATTCAAATTTATTTGGCTCTGGATTTCCCTTAGAGGTATTTTCCATTGTAACTATCTCACCCTCAAATATTTTATCAGAAGATGGTTTAAATGATGCTCTCACCTCTCTATTAGCAATTCTGATTATATCTGATTTTTTCAGTTGATATTCTCCTGATGCTGTTTTAGCAATGAGTTGCACAGAATAGGTTCCCTCTTCATTGAATATCACTTTTGGATTTTTGGAAGTTTCATTCCCCTCTGTAAAGGTAACGGTATTCGGCTCAAAAACCCATTTGTATTGTGGTTCAATTGTAGTTTTTGGGGCATAAGTTTCATTCGTAAGACTCACTACCTCATAGGAATTTGCTTTTTCTTTATCGATTGAAAAATCCACAATAGCCACATCTTCGGCCTTATAAACACTAAAATCATCAATTGATACAGCATAGGAAAGCTCTCTATCAGCAGATTTATGATTAAAACCTAAGTAAATAATTCCGTCTTCCGTTGGTGTAAATTCATAATTATATTTTTTATAATCTCGGATACTGAATACCTCTACATTATCATTGATTGAGTTGGTCATACTCGTGTGAATCGGTTCTTTTCCGAAGCGAATGGATATTTTTTCCTCTCTATCTTGGAATTTTCTTGTGTAAAAACTCAAAATATAAGGTTCTCCTCCCTTCACCTTGATAGGGTTGCTATACAACCAGTCGTCAGCAGTAGAAACATTTGGAAAATTCGTTGCAAACTTAGTTCCCGAACGAGCGTATGACTTATCATCGTACTGTACCCAAGTTTTCCCATTAAAGTCTAAACTCTCTGATTTCCAAGAATTTTTAGGAAAATCTGATTCAAAATCAAAGCTAAACGAAGACCCCTTCTTCGTAAGGTCAGCAACCACTCCATAGATATTCTTCACCTGTCTATCATTCAATGTAATAACATCACCATCTACCTCAATTTGAGTTTCCAAAACATAATCTACAAAGGATTTAGACAGGTCTAAATTAATATCTGCTTGGATACTTTGCCCTACATTAACATCGGATAACTTTTGCTCCCCTGCTGTGGCATTATTAGGGTTATTTTTTTCGTAAAACTTGTATCTCAATACCGCTCCTGATATATTTTCAGAGGCTTTATTATCTATAACTACTTTTACTGGTGTGTTGCTGGAATATTCCGTAGGGGATGGAATTTGCACTGCCGAAATAGCCAAATCTTTGGTAATACCATTGTTAATCCCCGTAGCGATTAATGAAAAATTTTGACTCTCGGAATCAATTAAACTTACTTTTCCCGAAGTATCCACTTTATTAGTTTTCAGTGGTGATTTATGAGTTACCTTTATGGTATAAGTTTTCCCAGCCACAGCATTTGGTATCACTACCTGCTCTACATTATCTCTCACATTATCGGCTTTTTGAGCAGGATTTGCAGGATGTTCGGGATCTAACACCCAAGGAAAATAAACATTTCCACTATCATCTGTAATCCTCAAATCTAAGTCATTGACCAATACTTTTTGTCTATTATTGAGAGTTTCCGCTGGCATATGTTCCTTATCTACCACAGGATCTTCCCAAACAATAGTTACCTTCAAAGGCTCTGTTCCCATAGCCTTTACAGATTGGGTGTATTCTTTTGTATTTTCTATTTTTTCTTCTTTTATTAAGGCATATTTATCTTTCAAAAAGATAGTTTCAGCCCCCTTATAAGCATTTAGTAGTCCCCAACCAAACTGATAATCAGGCCCATCGTATTTACCTGCCTCATTGGCTGTATGTATTGCTAATGCCTTTAAAGTAGCAGATTTCATAAAGGCTGGCGACGAGGTATTACCATAGATTTTCTTATAATACTCTTGAAGGAGTGAGAGTGCCCCCGTTACATTTGGAGATGCCATAGAAGTCCCACTCATAGCTTCGTAATTGGTATCCCCCGTAGAATTTGTGGAATACACATCCACCCCAATACCTGTGATATCGGGTTTTATACGGCCATCGTCAGTAGGTCCAAAAGCTGAAAAACTTGCAGCCACCACATCTTCTGGTTTTTCATAACCATCCAAAATTTTATTTGCCGCTGCTACAACCAAAATATTTTTCCCGACGGAGCCTGTATTGATACAATCATAACCAAATTCCCCCCCGTTTTTTTGACGAACTTTAGTAGATTTTACCCAAACTTCCTTACCATCTTCCTTCACCTGAACATAGTGTATATCTCCCTCCTTTGGACCATCACCTCTTGGATTTCCTGCTGCCTTAATAGGCAAGAAATATGGTGCGTTATAAGAAATCAAATCCCATGCAGAATCCGTATCTCCATAGTGACCAAAGCCTACATATTCAGTATCTTCATCTTCTCCGAACCAATGCCAAGCACTAAACCCAGAATAGTTACCATACTCAAAACCACCTAAAAAACCATAGGAATGATTAGATACCAACGCCCCATTTTTGATTGCAGCAATCATTTCCTCTTGGTCAGAAGTCCAATCATAGGCCTCCAAAGTTGCCTTTGGAGCCATACCTTTTGCCTTGCTATCAATCCCTGAGGCTATCATTGTACCAGCAACATGAGTAGCATGTCCCGAAACACTCGTAGGAACATCTCCTTGCTTTGCCCTATCGCCGAACTCAGTATGAGAGGCACGAATCTTACCACCATCCCACTCATAAATTTTTATACCTTCACCTTCTAAATTGAATATATTTTCATTGGACTGAAGTTTTGTAACACCAGTTTCTGCTGCGGCATCTCTGTTATAAGTAATGTAATACTGTGGTTTCCCTTTATTCGTAAATCCTTGCAATTGGAAAAAACGCCCCTCAGCCTCACCAGAAAAAGGCATATTTAATCTATTTGCTCTCCTTTTTAATTGTGCTACCGAAAAGGTATTTTTCCTAAATTTCTTACCTATCGCAGTAAGGTCTTGCAGATGATTGTATTTTTGTATTTGAAGTATATCATCAGTATTCTGAGCCATTGCTGATACAGATAATAAATAGCAAAAAGCTATCGGCAACTTCTTCATCAAAAATCGTTCATTAAAAAGTTGTTTTTTTATCATTTTTATCAAAATTTAACACTGCAATTTTATCATTTTTTCATAAAATACACAAATTAAACTCTAATTTAAATAATAAATTAGATTATTAATTATAATAAATTACACAATAAAATATTTATTTAAAATAAATATTAATGAAAAACACTATTTATATTATCAAGAATATTTCTAAATACGATAATAATCTACAATTTTAATTATTTTAAAATTTAGTAGATGGAGCATAAGAAGTTAAGGGTTAAATTGAAATAGCAAAATACAAATAAACAGGACTTTATGCTACAGCAAAGAAAACTAAATCACGAAAAAATATTAAAATATCCGTTTCTTACCATAACTTATATTGAGAAAAACAAAAGCTGGATATTTTTTTTAATTCCATTATAATAACATAGCTTTTTTATTACTTTTACGAAAAAGTAACAATAATGATTGAAATATTAACTCAGCAACTTCCCATCATAGAATAGAGGTTTTTAAGACAGAATCTAGATTATTATCACATTATTTTAGTGATTGTAATAGCACATTTTGTATGTTCTTTAGCACTGAAAATGATTCTTTAATTTCTGCCATAGAAATTTGCCGAGAAGAAATAAAAGTGGCGTATAGAAAACAGTGTATCAAATGGCGCCGAGATAAAAATATTAATATAGATACTACCCAAAGAATGCAAGATATAAAAATCAAGCATATTTAATCCTTAAAGATGAGGAGGCAAGGAGTAAATATGACATAGAATATCTGAAATTTAAGGGTTATAAATCTGAAAATATAAATAATAATCAGTACAAATATACTAAATGATGATAATGCTTTAGAAAAACGGATGCAAAACGCTGAAAAACGAACAAAACAAATGGTTAAGGACACTATAAATGAATTTCAAGGAACTTCTGCTGAAGCAGTAAATTCAATAGTCTTTAACAATTAAAAAAATAACTTAAAAATGAATACAATGTTTTTAGTCTTTTCTATGATAGCTTATCATTCCTTTTTCATAATCTTCTGACTCAACATTCACACCTCTTATCCATATACTTATCCTTAATTGTTTCTTGATTTTTCTTTAAATAGCTTATCAAAATAATAAAAATAGGAAATATTTATTACTCTTTTTATGCCTTACATCTTTTAGTTTTTGGAATAATAAAACAACTATTAAAATAGTAAACCATGAAAAAAATAAAACTTAAATTGATAGTAATTTTCCTAATATTAACGCTATTAATACTCCTTTATATGAAAAAGTTAGGGTTTATATTTATGATACCTCCAAATTCATTTTTTATTTAAAATCAATATCATGAATGAATTAGAACTATTTACAGAAGAATTATTTCCACCCACAAAGGAGGAATTAGAAGAAATTTTGAAAACTATACAAAAGCAACTAGAAGACCCAAAGTTTGAAGAACATTGGGAGTTTTTACACCTTTTTTGGGTTTCGCAAAATTAATTAAAAAAAATTATTACCTTTGCAACAAGAACTATCTTCTTCAAAATAGTTTTTAATCATAATTGATTATTAATAGATAGGCACCTTAAAGGGTGCCTATTTTTTTCCGGTTGAAAAGAAAAACTCAACTAAAATGAACGCTATTAGTCATATCAGCTATTAGTCATATCATCAGGGTCTAATTCTACCGGTATTAGATAGGGTTTAATGTTGAGTGCTCCACAGATTTTTAGGAAGTTGAGTAAGGTCATTTGTGTTTCCTCTCTAAAATTCAGGGAGAGCACGGATTCATTTATTCCTGTAAGTTTTGAAAGTTTATACATCGTTATTCCTTTTTCTTCCATTATTAATTTTAAATGTTTTAAAATCAATTGTTTGCCAAAGTTGGCTAAATTATCATATTGTCCCATTTTTTTATTTTTCAATTTCTTTTAGAAATTCTTTATCATTTCTTAATCTCTCAGACGCATAATATAATACATACCCATCGTTTTTAACGGCTGCTAAAACAATTTCTTTATCATCTCTTAGTCTTTCAGATGCGTATTCCAAATTCCCACCATCCTTTTTCACTGCTGTCAAAATAAAATCTTTATCATTTTTTAACCTTTCGGATGCAAATTGCAAAGCATACCCATAGTTTTCCACCGCTGTCAAAACCACTTCTTTATCGCTTTTTAATTCCTCTGAGGCATACTCCAATGCAAAACCACTTCTTGTAACTGCCGCTAAAACAATTTCCCTATCATTTGGCAACTCCTCAAACGCAAATCGCAAGGCAAAACCATCATTTTTAACGGCTTCTAAAATTTCATTTTTATTAGTTATTGTTGTTTTCATATTTTTTAAATTTTAATTTGTTAAATATTTCTTTATTTTTTCTAATACAAATGTATGAAATATTTTTTTATACTTGCAAATTTAAAAGTATTTTTTTTATTTTTAGATATAAAATTAAAAAATTAATCAGAAACAGAAATAAAAAATGCACCCGCAAATTGGATTTTTTTAATGAATTTTTCACACCTTAAATTTAAATAATTTAGTTTTTATAAAAAATCAGACCAAATATAAAATAATAAAGGCTCTACAGAAATGTAGAGCCTTTACCAAAAGTAGTGAGCGCGAAAGGATTCGAACCTTTGACCGTCTGCTTAGAAGGCAGATGCTCTATCCAGCTGAGCTACGCACCCTTATTATTATTCGGTCGGGGCGGCAGGATTCGAACCTGCGACCTCCTGGTCCCAAACCAGGCGCGATGACCGGACTACGCTACGCCCCGAATTT
>FLSB01002943.1_pt1 | contig 104411 bp, 159 predicted proteins | sample 1550551 | NCBI WGS metagenome assembly FLSB01 (sample SAMEA4031774, study PRJEB14383) | metagenome | biome: human; feature: oral; material: saliva | place: Philippines | collected 2014 | reverse complement strand
CCTCCAGCCTCTACTTCGCTCTTCTTAGTGTCGAAGTCAACTGTGTTCTGACGAGCCTCTGGGCGATAATACTGGCAGCCAAAGTTGGCTCCTACAATAGAAAGAGATTTACGATTGTTTGCTACTACTGATGGTTTTACTGTTTCCATAATTTTTCATCCTTTTTGACATCGTTTTTGATAAACCAACGATGAAAATTAATAATATTTTATTGCTGTTTACAGCTTTTTTGAAAAGAAAAACATTCTTGCCTCGCTGGGTCTGAATGTTGTGAATAAATCAACTTCAATGGCTGTGCTAATGGAAAGCCCGCTTCCAACTCTAACTGTTACACTTCTATATTCCTTTAAATGAAGCTCAACTCATGTAACGGGAATCCAACGGTAGGATTATCTTAGCCCATCATTAGAATTGCTATCTTAAGCTTTGAATGTTGAATGTAGCACACTCAAGTGCCGAGATTTATTTTATTCATTGTTTAATTCTAATAAACAATATGTGAAGTATACTGTTCTGCATCCGTCAAAGTCTCTGATGATTCAGGATTCGCGGAGGGTTACAGTGCTGAGATACAGATGTAAGTTTCCACATATATATGATCCACAAAAACTTTGGTAATTTCTTCTCGTACTTTCCACATACTTAAAAATAATTACCATGTATATTTACTTCATTATAAGTATTGCTACTTAATCGCCAGTTATACTTCTGACGCTGCCCCTATGCTCCTCCCATAGGTTCCGTACTCAAGAGATACGTGCGTGTGTATCTGTTACGCTTGGAGTTCACGTTTCATTATCGAACCATCTCACCTTCAAGGGGATCACGGATGCTACGGCTGTTTTTGATATTGGATTTTGCTTCCTCATTTGTTTTTAATCTCTCATTTCTTCGAGAAAGTGCACGAATACTTGGGAATTTAACCCTATCATTACCCTTGTCACCCACAACATCCTTTTTAGTATATCGAGACAGGATATACTAATGAGTCACTAACTCCCTGTTCTTATTACAAGAACGTACTTAAGTTCTGTTGCTGCCCATCAGTTTACTGATAATTACTCTATAGACTCGACGTTTCATACAGTTGCTGCTATATGACCTAACCTATCTATTCTGCATAATTTTTCAAAGTCACGGTTGGCACTCGGAATTCCGACTCGATTTCTTTCTTACAACGAAAGGGGTATATCTATCGGGGGACATCCATTTTTGTTAAACATGTTAATTTTTCTCAACTCTCTTTTCTTAATACTTATCTATAGCTAGAATACTTATTCATGTATAATATACCAGCTTACTACTCTGTAGAGACTATACAATATTATAAATATAATGCAAAGCACTAATACTTGTAGTCATAGAAGGTTGACGGATCTTTCATCGACATTGGCAATATGACGTTCAGAATCAGGTCTACCTAAATAAAGTTCATTCCCAGTATCGCCTCTGAGTGCGGCTTTTGATTGTCACGTAATCATCGCGTAGTGGAATCGTTTTTAGCGACACTCCAAATGTACACACTTATATCTTCACCCCGCCTAAAGGGCTGTTATACACTAAATCAGACTTTGTCCGCGGCCTCGTTTCGCGTAGCATTTCTGCATTCAAGGGCTGCCCTACCCTGCTGGTCATTTCACTTTTATATCCCGCATAAACGACTAAAGCCTGGCGGTCGTACTTCGTAGTATATCAGACGTTTTACCCCATCCCCGGACCCTAAGGTGGCCCAAAAGGTGACTGAATCGAACAGTCGGGATTTACATAGTCAGCATAGTTACGGTATACTTCGTGAGTATTACTCTTCACGATATTGTTATACTCCATACATTTATTCACTCCTTCATACTCTACTTTGGTTGTAGAGGAACACTGAGCTCGGCATTTTGTCGATACTTTATATAATAAGATTTGGCCTTGCCTTCATATGACCATACCATGTATCATATTCTTCGGGGTTTCTTTATTATATTTCAGCTCGTGTAACGTTCTTGTATACATAAGTATCATAGCATACATTTCCGATACGGCATCAAGTTCTGTGTGATTGTCAACTCACAACTTACGCGTCTTCTTGTATATCCATCACCAGACGGTTCTCATTTCAATACAAATAGGGTTTGATACTACGCTCACCCTAATACAAATAAGTTTTTCACGCTTAAATGTCTTCCATCCTATCTTTTGGGTTTCTCACACTTTGAGAGTGCTAACATATTTTCGGATCAAGTTATTTCGCTTCTAAGACTAATGAGGTCTTATACGAAACTAATACACTACTCCTACATACTAAGCGCAGAGCTTACAATATGTAGGAGACCGACTAATATACGGCATTATGCTTGGTTCTTTTATTTTGATGCTACTTCTGTAGAATCATGGGAGGTTTCCCAACTCCCCTTCGGTATTTTTAAACTAAAAGCTGGGAGATACGGATTCTCAACTTTAGTCTTAGTACGAACCTTTACAACGTACTTAAGTTTTGTTGTTGTCACTTGGACTGTATCGTGTTTTGTTTTATCAACAAACACTGTGTCCTTTTTGGCTTTCTCTTCAGTATTACTCTGATTAAGAAATAACGGAGCCGATACTTTAGGTAGTGGGTCCGCAAACGCAACAGCATTTCCAGGTAACTGTGGCGGTTCTGATTTACTTACAGCAAGACAAATGCCACTAAGAGCAAATGCCATGCTGCAAAGAATCGTTGTTAATCGTTTCATCTTTGATAGATTTATTCGCCTTTTAAAGCTTTATAAGCCTTACTAATTCGACTACCAACTTCGCGAATTTTTTCTTTGGTAGCCTCTACTAGTTTTTTGACTCTTCAGCTTCTTTAGGCTCTTCTTCCTTAGCCTCTTCAGCTTTAGCTGTTTCCTTCTCAGTTGCCTCTAGTTCTTCCTTAGACATGAACTGAAGCTCTGGAATCTCTGATGGCTTGTAATTAACCATCTGACAAAGAGGATCACGGAACAAGTTTGTTATAACTCCAGCCTGCATCTTCATATTGTTGACGAGACTGTCTTGCTTAACACCGTGAAGATCTATACCGCGATAAAGGCTCTCGCGCAATGACTTAAAGATCTTCATTGCTGTAGCATCCTTTTCTTTGCACTTGTCTAAGAATGACTCAACTACATCGTCATCAGGACTGATTACATACTTGATTGTTACATCAAATACTTCAAGATTGTGCTTGAGTGTCTCAAGACGCTCTTCCTGATCTTTGATTGCTGTCTCATTCTTCTTTTCGTCTTTCTTGAGAACTTCAAGATTCTTCTCTACAGCCTCAATAGACTTCTTTGTTTCGGCCTTCTTAATGTTAGCCTTCCAAATGATGATCTCACGTACGACGTCAGCTATAAACTGATCATCATAGTCACACTTTCCGGTCTTACGATCCGTAACTGTGTTCTTGAGATGGCAGAAGGCTGATATTGGAGACTTAGACGTAGAGGTAACGGTGTACAGAAAGGAGCCAATACCATTCATCACGATAGGAGCTTCCCCAACTAGCTCAATAACACCATGCAAAAGTTGGATGCGAGTCATACCCTTGGTGGCGTCGGCTTTCTCTTTCTCCAAATATGCTGCGTACAAGCTAATAGCTTTCTGAATATTCTCTAGATAGTTCTGACGCTCTGACAAGAAGAACAACAAGCTCTTGCGCAACTGAAGCTTATTCTCAATCTTATCTACATCTACCTCTGGACTGTTGTCCAAAACTTCTTTCTCCTCCTTCAACTTCTTCTTAGTTTCCGCTGATACTTTCACGTTCTCTTGCGTAATAGTTACATTACCGTTCTTGTCTGGAGCAGGCAAGGACTTAAGATTGATTGTAACACCAATCTCTTTTGCAACTTCTGCCATGTTCTCAAGTACCGCAGGACGCATTGTACGAGACCATGGGGTATCAGCTAGAGCAACTTCTTGAGCAAACATTGTCATTACACCAATGGCTGTACACTTGTCCATTGTTTCAGCTACTTCCTTCTTAATACCATAACGCTTTGCGGCATCATCAGCATCGTGGAAATAACTGTGGCTAAGTGAAAGCAAGTCTACTGTACGATTAGGATCAAGACCACGTGCTGTAGCCTTCTTTACCTGCTCTGTAAACTCGTTCATTGGGTTAGCTGGTGTCTGAACCTCTTCTACTTTAGGTTCTTCTACCTTCTCCTCTTCTTTGGTCTCCACTTTTGGAGCTTCTACCTGAGGAGCCTTGTTTGCCTTATTGTTCTCTACTGGCTTTGTCTGTGACTTCTTTGAAGTCTTTTGTTTCTTACTCATTTTGATAATGATTTAAAAAGTTATTTACTTGCGGAATATCGCGTTAATAAAAATCTGGGTTATGTCATGTAATGTCATGACGTGTCGAAAAATGTAAACATAATTGTGGTGGTTTTAAAGGTGAGTAAACTATTCCGCTGTTAATTAGCGGACTATTGAAACTCTGCAAAGATAATTCAGGTATGTTTGAATCCTTACCCACAGGTTTTAGCTCTTCGCTTATTGTGCTTACTAACATAGCATCTGCCAAAGGAATAATTCCTGATGCGTTATTCGGCGCCTGTGTGGGACATACCTGAGTGATTCTTTGCTTAGTTTCCTTAGAGCTGTGTGAAGATTTCACAACAACTGTAGCTACTGCAAAACTACCAACAAATGATACGAGCAGCACCCAGAATAACTTATTACTCTCATTGTACCGACCGATACATAAGATTATAAGTATTCCAAGGAAAAACCAAAGTAAGTCCATTTTAATTTTGTTTAAACGATTTTTTAATTTGCTTACGAGTCCTTGATAAAATCGACTTAATAGTTCCAGTGGGGATTCTCAAAGCTTCACTAATTTGTACAACAGTCATATTATTAACATAAAATAGTTCAAGAATCTGCTTCATATGAGCAGGGAATCTTTCAAATTCTTCGAGTATTCTTTCATATGCGAGACGATTGACAAGATCATCTTCATCTGAAGATATAGAAGAAGCTCGTGATAGTCTTTCACTTTCTTCTCCTACGGGTTTCGCGTGGTTCTTGATACTACGTAAGTAATCGATTGCTGTACGATTGGTTAAAATTCTCAGCCATCCTCCAAAAGAGTCATAGTCTGTGAATTGAGAGAGTTTTTCATAAACTTTTAAGAATACAATATTAGTTATATCCTTAGCTTCATCTTTATCTTTGAGATAGTAGTACAATATTGTATCTACAAACCCCTTGTAACGATGAAAAAGTTTATTGAATGCTGATATATTACCAGCTTGTGCACTTTTGATAATCTCCACCTCCTCTGGGGTAATACGTGGATTTTTCAAAACAAAATAACTATTTATTAGCGTGTCACTCGCCTTGTGGATATAGTTTGACCACAATAGGAGCTATAGACCAACCCAATGATCTATAGCTAAAAAGGTAAGCTCTTGTTGATTAGGTAAAACATTTCGTCTCTCAACTGAGAAACTATTATTTCATGTAGTTTTATTTTTGTATCTTTGTCAATATCGCATTTGTTTAGAAGACCCGTTGATATTCGTATCAATACATCAAATGTAATATACGTTAAATCTCCCATACCTTTTACGATATTTTCATGAATCCACCCAAGCAAATCTATGAAATCTTGCTGTTTCATAAGATCTCTATATTCTGGTGGTATTCTAACATTGAAAAATCCATGATCATTCCAACGTCCACAAAGACTCCATACTACATAATCATAACCTAACCTGCTAACAAGATATTCCTTCTTTGTACGTGGAAAATACTTGTTCATTTTTTCAAGTAATTTACGATGAATGCTGCTAGTTTACTTCTTGTAGGTTCGCTAACAGTTCTTAGGTAACTAGAAGAAAGTTCTTCGATAAACTCCTTTTCAGTCCTATCTAGCGAGAGATTAATTTTCCAAGTATTTTCAATAAATGGAAAATAGTGTTTAAAGAAATTGATCCAACCAATAACTGGTTTAAGTCTATTTCTTTCTTCTTCAGTAATCCAACTCCAGTCTACACTATCCTCAAACTTAAATACACGTTCTTTTGAAGACAATCCAAGAACTATGCGAGTAGCATTATAACGATCTTGCTTGTCTGAAAATAAGTTTATTTGAGAATTATAGACGTGATTTAACCAAAGCTCTTTGACACGGCACCATTTTAGTGCCATATCTGCGTATACAGGTAGCCTGTTACGGAGCATTTCTTTATAACCTGTCTTCATAATTGTGGAGGAGGTGGGAATCGAACCCACGTACAGTTGCAAAAAGTTATCTAAAAACGGATTAATAATTAAGTTAAATTAAAATTCATTTTATTTCCTTTCTCCCCCAAATCTAGACCACTTTGGTAGGTCTTGCATCCACCTGACTTTTACTTACGCTACGCAAGTATAGTCAACAACATTAAAGTTGCCATTTGAATTTATACAGTATCCTTCCTAACTTAATAGGTATATTTACTTCCACGCCAATCAAAACCATACAGCCCCTTATTATTATGAGTTTGTGGAGCTGACGGGAGTCGAACCCGTGTCTTGGTCGTATACCTCATACGGATAAAGTTTTTCTTAGTGAATCTTTAGATGATCAATTCTAAAGACTCTAAATAAGGCCATTTCTATGCGTTCTAAGACGTTTTAACGCACTTTGTGGGTAGCTAATCCACTCAGCTTGTTTAAACGTCTTAAAACGCACGTAAAAGCCTTTACAAATATGCTTCATATAGCTGGTTCTAGACTCTTGTATATTTAGCATGTATCTGTTTTTGATACACAATACAGTGTTTACGTACCTCTCCAATGAGGATTCCTTAGTAAGAGCACCGACTCTATGGTTCGCATATTGTAATTGTTTGATCATACTGGACATATTATACAGCGTGTCCTCGCAGTTTGTGTTGCACGTGGCTCAAAGGCTCTAGTGTCTGTGTTAATTCACAGAATGGAGTTCTCTTTTTGTACCCATTCGTACCCGCTTGAACTAGCTTCATCTCCTTATTAGACTGGCTCAATGGCTCTGCTAACCCAACACTAATTGTGTATTCTAGGGATATTAATCCCACCAATACGAGTAGCGACCCTCAAAGCTATTCTGTAGCTCGGTCAACTCCTCATCAAGGATACGATTACTGTCGCGCTGTTCTTTGCGACACGTTTCCTTGAGCTCAGCACGCTTCTTCTTGTAATCAGTAGGCGTGATCTTTCCAGCAAGCGCATCATCCAAAACCTTCTTAGTTTCAGACAAATAAGCCTTAGTAGCTTTTTCTTCGCGACGACGTGCACGAAGTTCAAGAAGAGCCTTGATGTTGTTGTACTTAGCAACACAAATCATGTCCATAGCGTCTTTCTTCTGCTTCTCGTCCTTCTGCTTCTCGATCTCTGCGATTGCAGCTTGAACGTTAGACTCTTTGAGCATGTTCCCGCTCTTGATTTGCTCCATTACATTGTCCTCAGTTGTTGCTACTTCTGTAGCTGCTTTTGCTTTTTCTTTTGCCATTTTGATAATGATTTTAAAAATTAATATTATGTTAATAGATTACTAACACACAATGAAGTTCGTAATCTTTAAAATAGCCGATTCTGGCCTACCTATTTTCACACACTCTGCATCTACAGGAACAAAATTATGTCCTTTAGAAAGCCTAATTAAAGCTCTTTTAGCGCTTTCAGCTTCTTCTTTTGTATTATACAGAGATGTAAATAATAAGTCTTTTTTGTTACCATGTGAGTTTCTACTCCAACCTTCAACTTTATACATCTTCTTCGTAGAATTTCGTTTTGTACTTTGGGCGTTTATATGGCCTAGCATTTACATGTTTAGCACGCTCAGTTCTTTCACTCTCTTCTCTGATCACCTTATGATGATCATCGTAACGTTTTGCCATTTTAGATCAATGTTACAACAGATTGTATAGCTGTTAGATGTTGTAGTGTAAAACCGTACTTTAATGCTAACTCAGCACTTACTTCTTCTTTACATAAGATTCTCAGTGCTGTTCTTGTTTCGGGGTTAAGAACTTCTCTGTTCTTGGCTAAATGAATACCAAATAAGATTGGATTCTGCCAAACCGTCTTTCCGTATAAACCAGAAAGATAAATAAGAGACTGTTCTACTGGACTCTTTTCAACTACTTCCTTAAACACGATAGTATTGTCTACTTTTGACTTAGCCAAAGTAGCAGCAATATCATCTTGATCAAGAATAGAAATTGAAACATTCTCTTCTCTTGTAACTCCTTCTTTACGAAGAAGTTGAGCAAGTTTTACTACAGATTTTTCCTGAATTTTGTTACCATCATACAGGATTACAATAGCTCTTGTATTCATACTACTTCCCTCCTAATGTATCTGGTAACGCAGTACTCGGATCATCGCCATAATCTTCAGGATCATCTTCTGTACACTTCGGCAAATTATCATATACCTTTCGGTTAGATATGTATTCCTGACATACATCTTTAATGGTAAATACTGCTTTGGAGTTACTTTGTCGTTGTAGTACATGAACAATCGCCTTAAGCGTACTCTGTGGTAAGTTTACAAATAAAGTTTCATACTCCCTTTCGGATAGTAATTGGTTCTGCACCAAAACAGCATCGTCTTCGTTAGAGATCTTTGGGTTGTGATACTCTTCAATGAGTCCAACAACAAACGCCGAGTCTGAATGTTTTAGTTTCTGTTGTACACTCGCATGGTCGCAGCTTGTTAGGCTATAGCCGAGGAAAGCTACAAATAACAGCGTTGCCGCTGTCATAATCCCCTTAATCCATTTTTCCATTTTGATAATGTTTATTGGATTTAACATAAATTAATTACCCAGTTTTTAAAGAACTTGGAATAAACTTATAGTAGTCTCATGGAGAATCGAACTCCAATTGCAAGAATGAAAATCTTGTGTCCTAGCCGTTAGACGATGAGACCATAATATACACTATCTTCACAGACCATGTATATTCCAAAAATAATAAAACTTGACAGTCTAGAATTTCCATAGACAAGAAAAACGTGATCTCAATGGGACTCGAACCCATGACCCTAACATTAAAAGTGTTATGCTCTACCAACTGAGCTATAAGATCAAATATATACTTACTTTCTCAAGCAAGTATATACACGATAATCGCTATTATCTATTAGTGATGTAATTCTAAGAATGTTGTTTCACAACAACTAAGATGAACATTAACTAAACTAAATAAATATTAACAATTTAAATTACAACAAAAAGTGAATTGATATGTGTAGCGTGTGAAGTATTCGATACTTAGCTTCGCGCTCTTGATAAGCACACGCTTAAATGTACATCCCCTCTGTATCTTTCATTCTGGACTTGGGACCAGCCGTACCTCCTCGTGGCCTTTGAGGCTGTAGGTTACATTAAATGTACATGTGGGGCGTTAGTTTGATACTAACACTCCACACTATAGTTATTTGACTCTCTTAAATATTATACATTGATACCTGCAATCCATTTTTGCTCTGCCGGTTTTGCCATCCACAATACCCAAACAGCTAAATGGATTATTGAAAGCGCACCCTTTACAACCATCTTTTGATCTATAAGCTCTGTAAACTACATTGTTTATAGTACAAAATTGGCCAGGTTTAGGTGTTTTCATTCAAATAAGATGTCTTTTATTACATATCTAACAGACAGTATTTCTTTCGTTAAAACTCCATTTGCGCTTTCTTTAATGATCTTTCTTTTTATAGATCTGTCAATGGAGTATAATCTCAAATATACACGTCTATTAGCATGTGTTAGTTTTATAACATTAAACTGTTTGTTCTTAAAACCATCTACCAAATCAATCCATTTTGGTGTAATGCGGTGATTGATAATACGAACTCCAGATTTAATCTTATCCATATCCTCTTTTGATATTCTCAAACTTGGAACTTTTGCTGGATAGAAATCATTTCTTTCTAATATCGCTTCTTTGCCGAGTTCATTTTTGGCTTTGATAACGTTTCCACGTGTTCCCTCGACAAGGAACATATGGAAGAGGTGGCCGTATTTATGTTTACGGCACACCACTACACCTTTTACAATTCCATCTCTAGTCATCGCCTAACAGTTATAATTGTTTTGATGCGAATAATACTTTGGATTGCACCGTTCCTGAGCTTAATACCTAATTGGGCAGGAATCCCATAGGTTTTGCATGTCTGAATGTAGTCAAATGTACTTTCTGACACGTTAATAAGCTCATTCACGTTGTGTTTAGAGTCTTTGTATACAGCAAAGATACGTACTTTCCCTGTCTTTTCGTTAGGAATTTGTACGTATTTCTGAATACATGATTGATCACACATTACTGTGTCATATACAGCTTTTTGCTGTACTTTTTGAGCACTACATTTTGTAGTTGCACCCAACAAAAGTAATAGGAAAAACAATATAAGAACAATTGTTTCAAATCTGTTATTATTGTTATCACTATTGTAACTTGGTACTCCCATTTTGATAATGTTTTAGAGTTTTATTTACTTGTGTTAGACTTAGCACTAACACTTGCTTCTAGTAATTTCACTATAGACTTTGCAGCTTTCTTCTGATGTTCCATAGTAAAAACGACTTCTTGAAAATGTTTATAAGGCTTTACAGTTGTCATTCTAGCTCCATGAAGCTTAAAATTAGAACCGCTACCAGCCCATTTGTACATAAGAGAAGATATGCAATATATGTTATCGCGCTCTAACTCTTTATACTTATCCAAAATGCCTTTTAGAGATTTTTCTAAAGACTTATCATTTTCTATAGCATCTATTGTGTCTTTATTGAAAACAATATTAGTCCATATGTTTTTATAAACGCCGAAGCCGTTCATTCCAGACTTCCATATCACAACTTTATCCATAGTAGTTATTTATCTATTGATAAAAGTATTTCTTGACTTTTCAAAGCTTCTCTAACCTTTTTCATATGTCTTTGCTGGTTGTTAACTATAATAAGTCTTCTTTTATACTCACTTAACCTCAGATACGTTTCTATAACCACATACTTTCGTAGAACTTTCCAGTTTTTATTATCACTTTTGTCTATTGTATAACCAAATCCTATAGCTATTACATTTTCACCATAAGATTTTTTATACCTATAGATTGCTTTTGATATTTTTTCTGGCAAGTAATCGTCTTTAATTATAGCTTTTTCTTTTTCAGTTAAAACAATTTTGTATTAACATGAAAATATCTCGTATCTTTGATTATTGTAGTTTTACAACCATCTACTTTACGCTTAGCCATATTCCTTCAAGTTTAGAATCGTAATTTTTGAGATTATCTCCAAACTGTTTAGTTAAAATATAGATCTCATTCTTTGTTAACCCTTTTGCTACAAGAATACTAGCTCCTCCAGATTTAAAGAATAACCTAAACCTTGGATTACCAACAGAATCAACAGCGGCTTTATCTTTTCGCTGCTGAAACTGTTGATTTTGTATATGGACTTTAGTTTTCTTCTGTTTCTGAACCATACAAGAATTTGTTAATATTATTTAATTTCTTAAGCTGACCTTCTATATCAGCGTTAAGACCGTTTAGAATAATAGATGTTGACTCTCTCTTAAGGATCGCTTTTACAGCTTTTTCTTGCATATTTGCAAATTCGTTAACCTCATCAAGATCAGTTGGTTTAATTTCTTGTGAAGTGACCATGACAACCTTATTAAAGTTTGCTTCCTCACAAGGATTTACATCAATCTCGAAACTGCTGAATGATGGGCATTCTTTCAAGATAGACTTGTTCTTGTAAGAACTACAGTTCTCAAACTTTTCTGTTAAACTATCAGATATAGCTATAACTGTTACTACTACAAAACCGTTTTTTGTGTTCTTTAAAATGTTCATTTTGATAATGATTTTAATTGTTTGTTGTTTTGTACGAGACTAAGCACTCATACTTGCTTTTATTTGTTTAAGAATTCTTTTCATGTACAATATTTGATTATAGATTAGCTTTTCTCTATTTATCAAGCTTACGTTATTAAAATAGACTAATAATTCGATATATTGTACATATCTTTGACTTCTTAAATCTGTTGCAAACCATATTCTTGAATATTCCCTAATGGCTTCATTTGTGCTATCTTTATAATCTGAAATTAGCTCATTAATCTTATTTATTAGGGATTTATTTCCTTCAAAGACTTGAGCTTCCTCTCTTGTAAAAGATATTTTTGATTGAATGCCAAAAAACCTTCTAAAAACTCTAGAAGTTGTATCAAATAATTTTGTACCTTCTTGAGTTCTTATATAAGTAGTCTGATTCATACTACATACTACTAAATGATTTAAGTATATTTCTTACAGCATCCACATACGCAGCTTCGAGAGATTCAAAGGATTCTAGTTCATATTTATAAACTATCCTCCTATTACGCGTCATACAAATAATTGGCTTAAACACAATCTTTTGATCTTTGTCAACATCATGACTCATAAGAACAACAGCACCTTTGCGTTTGAATAAGAATTCAATAGCTTGGTGCGATGTTGGCATAGCAACAAATTGTGAACCTTTTTCATTCCAGCTGCTTGTTAAAGATGGAACTACAGGAATTTTACCAATGTAATAACCATTAGTTTCTCCTTTGTAACCTAATTTCTTCAACAATACACAGTCTGGATAGCTTAACCTACTCTGCTCCATCTAGTAATCCTATTGGTCGTCCACGATGTTCAGCTAAAAATCTAGCTGACGCTTCGTCAAGTGGAAGTATGTCTGAAAGTTGATCGTTCTTGTCAAAGACTAACGTGTAGTCTCCAACTGGTAAGAATTTCTTCTCGCTCTTATAGTTGAATCCGTGTCCAAAGAACTCTCGCTCTTCTTTCCTTGACATCTTAGTTTTCGCCTTGAAACGCTTAACTTTGACATATTTGTCTTTTTCTGGATCATAAACGTGATTGATTACTTGGTGTTTAGCCGATGAATGATGTTTCTTTCTAGCTGCAATATCTGCATACTTCAAGAACTCTGAATAATCTACTTTCTCCATAGCTATTATAGTTTAGAGATTATAGAATCGAAGGATTCTCCAGTTTCAAAATTACTGTCATTTGTAACAACACATACAATGTCATCGTCATCTTCATCTTCATAAATTGAGATGATGGCTGATTTTCTGACAGCATTTTTCTTACCGTAAACATCATTGAATAATATAAAATCATTCATAACATTACCTTGCACAAGGATTTAATTTAATGTGCATATTTCCACTTTCGTGGACACTCCAGACAGTTCCTATAAGTGTTACTATTATTCACACAGGGGCTGACAACAAAAGGGGGACTATTGTAGAACTGTAATAAATTACAGACACTCCTAGTCCAAAGTCTTTTATTTATAAAATAGAACAGAACATGCGTTTTACGCCACAAAGAACTTAGTAGTAGTCGTGTTCCTACTAAGATAAGAATTGGCGTCCTCAACGACTTGGAAATACACTAGTCCATAGGGTTACTATGCAAACTAGTGTATATTTTGTATTGCTTTTCTTTTCAACTAGTGATTAATTGTCTTTTTCATCTAACACATTCGTCACTGCTCTGTAGGCGTCTAAATAATTAGAACCACAATCAGTCTCAAAAACTGGATCATCTTCCTCCATTACGCTGTCTAACAGAGATTCTGTAGCTTTGTAATAGTTATAGTATTTATGATTTAGATCTTGAGTACGTTTTTGTAGTTGTATTCTCTCAAAATCATTACCATCTACTACGTGGAGATTAGCACACCTAAGTAGAAATGCTATTGCTAGCATACCTAGACAGAAAGATATAAATGAATAAACAGCTTTCTCACTTCCTAATACGTTTAATAACTTTACCATAGTTTTATTGTTATAATTGTTAAAATAGAAGGCGCTCCTGGAGTCGAACCAGCCATATGTTATATTAACATACGTTTCTCCGTTACAGATGAGCGCCCAACAGCTACTATTGTAGCATTAAATTATAAGTGAGGTATTTGCACTACCGCACCCCCAAGTACGGGATTTGTTAAAAGGGTTCAAACATTTGTGTACTTCCTCCTGTCCAAATCTAATCGCTGTATTTCATTGCATTTCGCGACATGCATGAAAACGCAATTTTGCATTAATGATGCTAACATCAATGCCCTATCCATATTATCATGGTGCAAACATGAACAATATGTGGATAGCTATACGTATTAATACGTACTCGTGGTTTGCCTTCACCAAGAATTAAGGTTGCTACCCTACGATTGTTGTATGTATTAAAAGGCTATATATTAACCTTTCTATGTCTAATCAGTGTTACGAATAATCAAAAAAAGGAGGAGGCTGTTAGACCTCCTCACCATCATCAGTTTCTACCTCATTATTGTTACTTAATTCAGGCGTAACATACTTGTAGCGTCCTTTCAATACAGCTGTATCGAAGTTAGCCTTTACACTTGTAAAGGTTTCATTACGTGGTAGCAATGATAGTACACGCCTTACGCTCATTTCTCTACCAGTAGATACGATTAGCACACGACTACACGCACCACCAGACAACTCGCTAATTGAAAAATCAAGACAAACAAACTTGTCTTTGTTTTCTTTTACAAGTTTCTTAAAGGTGTTGAAAGCACCCTCTAAGTCTATGTTGTCCTCATCCTCGAAGAATTTTGGACAAACGCGCGAAATGTCGAATGTAGCTACATAGTCTCCTGTTGTGTTAACGAAAGAACCAGCTAACAGCGGGTTATTACCCTTTGTTTCACTCACAACTACATAAGGCTTAGATTTTGAAAAATCTTTTACTTTTTTGATGTTCATAACACTATTTGCCCACTTTCCAATACAGCAACGTGTTGCATTTCGTGTAGGGGGTCTTTCCTACCAATAGAGGATATAGGGGTCTGATTTATTGCTGTTTCGTGTATTTACATTCATAATACAGTTTTAAAATAATAAAAATTTATTTTTTGTTTCATATTTTTACGCTCACACTATTATTATTTTGTAAAGATTTTTCATAATAAAAAATTTTATTTCTATGTTATATATTTGTAAAATAATTTTACTTAACAAGACCACAGTTTAGTTCTTATATGCACACAAACTATTCTGAAATAACAAAAATTTTATATCTAAATCTTTATGTAAATAAAACTGTTCTGAAATAAAAAAAATAAAAATATTTTTGTAGAGAAATATATTACATTCGATTTAAGGCTATTTACAGGCCCTCTAACGGCTTATAATGTATTGACTGGATAACTTATCCACCTTAATAGTTTTAAAGGCTTAGAACGGCTTAAAATGCGTTATGTTCAGATAATCGTATAAATTGCTGTAATATTAGGCTAAAATATCTGTTCTAATAGAGAATCTCAATCATCGTAATTTTACTCTGATAGAGAAAAGAAGTAGCAAGATAAAGAGATTAGTATAGATTATATAGAGATTAAATAGAATAAGACAGTATATAGCCCCTCCAAAAGAAAGAAATATATAAAGAAAGAAAAGGTTCCCCTATAGGTAAAATAAAACCCAGAATGAAATCAATCACCCTGGGTCTATATTAACCTTTTACAATCTCTGTAATCTTATTTATTTCTTCAGTACACTGTTTTATGTCTCGCTTAGTGCTAAATGAGAAGCTTAAAGCAGTTAATGTTGATACTATGTATCGTTTAAATACCAAATGCGTACCTAGAATAGCATATACTATAGAGTTTAGCACATCTGTATTGTATGTGTCTATTGCACATTTATATAGAGCTCCAGCTGCTACAAGTGTCAAGAATTTTCCTAACAAACTATATGTATTATACTTACCTTTTGTAAAGATTTCTTTAAGTAAATCTACTTGTTCGTCGCTCAATTTACGAGCTATATCTACTATCTTAGCTATATTCATATTACTTAATTATTTTATACATAATAAATACTAATAACAGCTGTACTGCTTGTCCAAACATACCTCCGATTACCGTTGATACAAAATCTAACCAATTAAACTTATTTCCATACTGTTTATCTTTATATTCTGCAGCTAATCCAGCACCAATAGCAGCAAATATTGTCCCACATAGACCAGCATAGAATCCGTATTGAATATGCTTTAGTCTATTGCTCTCAGTCACCCAATGAAATAGATGAGACTGAGCTTTAATTATATTTTTCATAGTTGTTCTTTTATTTGTTCCGCTATATATTTTGCATCAGGGTGAGCGTGATCTGATATTCTAAGCTTAAAGAGTTGTTCCCATTGTGATTCTGTACCTGTCATTATAAGTTCTGTTTTAAGTTGTAATGGTAGTACATCTCTAGCATCTTCTGGTTTAACACCATAATTTACTAATTGTATATACACACTTTCAGACTTTTCCCAGGATCGTATAAACTCATTCATAACGCCTTTAAATGTATCAATTCTAGTGGGCTTTACAACTTCTATTTCGCTGTTAAACTTACCGTTGCTGTAATTACAATATCTTGTAGACTCCATTAAGAATGAGAATACCCTATGTCTTACAAATGAATCAGCTTGCACTCTGGCGCACGTTAACCTAAATGTTGTGCGTTTTTCATGATATTCTGTAGGTTCACATCTACGCTGTAGATCATCAAGTGTATTATTTTCAACCATCACTCTATAATTCGTAGTCACAGCCCATATTGGACTACCATCATTATCTGGATACGGTAATAGATTACATGTAGAATATTTATTGTAAAAATAATGCTGTATAATATTATCTTTTGAAGATATTAAAAGATATACAGTACCATGCTCTAATGGGGATCCATGACCTAGCTCTATCATCTTATCTACAAACGCTTTAGCCGTTTTAGATCTTCCATTCTCGTCATATTCTATCTTATCTAATGACTTATACGCAGTTCTACCAGCTATTTCTATTTGTTCATAGATGCCGAGAAGGTCGTACTTTTGCTCTAGTTTTTCTATTTTGTTTTCTATTAGCTTCATATGCTTGTTTATATATCATATACGCCTAAGCGTTTAGTTTAACAATCTGTTGTGCTTGTTCATCTGTACAAGGAATCCAATCTTTTTCAGGTTCTTTATATGCGGCATATATTACTTCTACATAGTCTGTAAACTTTAGGTAATAGTTCTATACGTTAGCTTTCTTTATCATCTTTTACCTCCTCACACTCTACGTATTCGTCTTTACTATCATTTACATCGTATGACTTTAAGAACGCTCCTTTAGAAAACTCCTTCTCGTTTTCAACGTCTTCCTTAGACATGGTAACTTCTTGTCCGTAGAGGTTGAATTTAATGTTGCTGTCACCATCTCTCCGTTCTTTATCAGCCCTAGATTCTTCAGATACTCGTACTCCTTCTGATTCAGTAACAACACTGGTTTTTGTGGTTCCATCTTGTTGAATTCCTTTGTCCATTTCATTAAGAGATCTTGTAACTTCTTCTTTGTTAACTCGTAATCTGTCATTTAAATCTTTTATAAAGTTTTCTTTTTCATCATTATACTTAGAATCGTTGTACATTTGCATAAGTATATATGACGCGTTATTAAATCCTTCTTGATCTTTTATATGACCATTCTCGTCTTTCTCTGTGCCAAGTTTGTCTACTAGATCTTGTACTTCCTTTAGAGTGTATTTCCTAAGTACTCCTTTATCATCCACATGTCTTTCTAGAGTATTATTTCTGTATAGATTGCTGTATTTGCTTATTTTCCCCATTGTTCTTAAGATAAATTAAAGTCATTATTGCATAGTTAGCTAAGTCTAAAAGCGAGTCTTCTATAGACTCTTCTACATAGTTCTTGTCGTTTTTGATCAAGCTATTTATACGTTCAACCTTATTGTTGAGAGGTATAGCAGCTGCTACTAATCCAAACTTATCACATAGTATATCAAAACTATTACCGTAGTCTTTATTCTTCTTCTCATACGTTTTGTACATATGATTAACTATGTCTTTAAATATCATTTCTTTTGTTGTACAGTCCATTCTTAAGTCTATATCTTTGTTCTTTTTCAAGCCATCTCAGGGCTCTGATAAACGATTTGTTTTCCAAGCATCCTTTCAGAGTGTGCTATATATCTCGAGCACTATTGTTCTATTCTATCTCCATTCTCGTCTTCTACGAATTGTATGTATTTCTATTTATCGAGCCATCTGTAATACCTAGAGAAGGCTTTCTTTCTATCTATTGTTGTACTGTATCTATGTATACACTTAAGCATTTGTTTAGCACCTACTGTACCACAAGCTCTTAGTTCTGATATATTCTCTAAGAATGACATTACTCCAGCTTCTCCAAACTTATTCTTAAGCTGAGTAAATTCATTCTCTGCTTGTTTGTAGAATTGATTATTTTCGTCATAGAATGGTGTTAGATCTACTATATAAGCAGAATTTATAGGAGTATTATGAATGAAGTAATACTTACAATTATCAGTTACAGGAGTACTTATAGATCGTAGAGATAAATAGTCAGCATAGTATAATATTGCATTTAACTCTATAGTATTCATTTCTTGTATGATTTATATATACATTCACAGATCCATCCAATATAATAAGCATAAGGTTCTTGTACATGTACACTAACTACTTCATCCATCTTATCAAATGTATCTAGTAATATATGCATAGCTTCATGAGCTATAGTATTTATTAGATCAGCATCTTTTTCTAATTTAGTGTTACCAAATACTTTCAATATTCTTACTACAAATGTAGTATGTCTATTATGTTTATTTATAGCTCTAAAAGAATATGCACTTAGAGTAGGACTTACAGATAAATATTCTTCTGTTATCTCTTTATCATCAGATGTTAAGAAGTTGTTTATTATATCTTTATCAGTACATTTCTTATTACATACTGCTATATCTGCATTGTACATCGTTTCGTATATATCTATATTCTTCATAGTTTGTATATAGTTTATATTATATATATCACACCCACCCTACCCCCTATATTCCCCATAACGAATATTATATCTTCAAAAGTTGCAAATGACAAAAATATTTCAATTTTGCAACCGATTTTGACTATGTTTACGTTACGCAGTCGTAATTTCACAAAAATATACACAATATGACAAAGGAATTAAAAGTAATCGATCCATTTTTCAATCTTCAAATTGGAGATAAATTGACTCTATCAGAAGATGGTAAGTTCTATGTTTTTACAGATAGTGATAGTTCTGTAGATAAAACAGAGGCTGGTGATTCAAAGTTCTCTTTTAGTGCTACATTTAAGATTGATTCTGTATACGCACAAGAGTTAATTAAAGATGGTTATCTTGAAGAGGTTACTTACAAGAAGAGCGAGACTCCATTTAAGAATGTATTTGACGAGATTGATATTATGCTTGAAAGATACAACAAAGAACTTGATAATCTTGATCGTGATTTTGATGACAAGCCTGCTTGTTTAAAGGTTGAGAAAGGCACAGTTTTGAAGAATCTTATTAAAGCTTTAAATCATCTTAAAGAGTTGAAGAAGTAATGGAAGATAGTAAGTTGATGGATCAGTCACAGTTAGCAGAGAGTATTGCTAGTAAGATTGAATATAATTTTACAGACGCATTTCTAGTTAAACTGTTGGACCCGATCAAGGTAAAGAAAGAATTTAGTAAACCAGTCGATGATAAGCCTGCAAAGAAAGATAAAAACGGTATAGAAGCTGTAGACTTTGATAAGGTTGAGACTGAGGTAAAAGAAGTAGAATCCGATTTTCGTAAAGCTGTAATAATTAAGACTCCACTTTCTCTTGAACATAAAGATAACATTCCATACGAAATAAAGGTTGGTGATGTTGTTCTTGTTAGAAATATGAGAGGTGAGTATTTTGATTTACTTAAAGATAGTAAGTTAGTACATTACTACGATATAGTAGCTGTTTGTAAATGATAGATATAGATTCTGTCTCTAGAGAAGTATCAAAAGAAACTGGATATGATCTAGATACTGTAAAGAAAGTTTGTCAGCACGTATTTAAATAGGCTGAACAAATAATGAAGTCAGAAGATACAAGCGATATACTTTTTAACAAGCTATTCAAATTTAAGCTTAAACGAAGATATAAGGATAATAAACAAAAAGAATATACTACAAAATGAAGTACACAAGTAAAGATTACGCTAAATATAATATCGATCTCTCAAAGTGTGAGACATTTGATGATATTATTATTGCTACAGTTGAAGGTAATGTAAAGAATGGTGCACCACTTGATAAGCACATGTTTGATCTATATGTAGCTATTATGGCACATGGCGCTATTCAAGATATGTTCGATACCGTATTAGCTATTGGTAATACAATCAACATCACCAACAATGGCATTGAGATCTGTAAGTCTACACCAATCGAGCTCGGTAAGAATGAAGCAGCTAGAGTAGAGAATGGCGAAGTTGTTATTAGAAAGTCTTCTTTAATTAGAAGGTTCTGGAATTGGGTAACACGTAAAAATAAGTAATTATGAAGAAGGCTATTGAAATTAGAGGTGCCATTTATAGCATTACAGAAAACAATGGGGTATTTGAATGTGCTACTATTCCTTCTGTATGGTTATCAATGGGTGATACGTTTGTAGCACAAGATGATATGGAGGTGTCGATGAATGGCAAGGTATACAACATCAAGAAAGACGATATTGTTTTTGCATTCCGCAGAGGTAAAGATGCTGCTGAAATTGTAACATTCAGAAATGACGCTATTGCTAACTATATCAAAACTAATATCGAAGAGCGTAATAAGAGTAAGGAAGAAGCTAATTGTAGCTGCGATTGCTGCAAGAGTGAGTCTATTGGCTAAATTTAACAGACGATCCACGCTGTAAAGATGGATTGACTATAAAATTAATTTTCATTTTAGATAAGCTCTATCAAAGAGCTAATATCGCGGGATGGAGAAGAGGTAACTCGTTAGGCTCATAACCTAAAGATCGCAGGTTCGATTCCTGCTCCCGTAACAACTTTCTGAAATACATTTCATTTTTCATAAATAAATTAATTAGAATTTAATTAAAATTATCTGCATTACATTTACATCAAAGTAAATGAATTAATCAATAAATGTTCTAACATAAATAAAAATTTATTCATTCATATAAGATGGTGCAGCATCTATAAAATCTGCACATTATTGCCCTATGGTGTAATGGTTTTTAGCACAGGGAGCTCTAACCTCCTTAGTCTGGGTTCGAATCCTAGTGGGGTGACTTGTTTATGTATAATTTTAACTAAATACGAATGGAACTAAAAATTAAAAGATTGAATGATAAGGCTGTATTGCCTATACGCGCACATAAAGGTGACGCAGGACTTGACTTAACAGCAACAGATATTACACTTGAGCCAAACGATTGTGGTCAGACTGTTGTTGTATACCATTGCGGTCTAGCTGTTGAAATTCCAGAAGGCCATGTTGGTTTAGTGTTCCCTCGTTCTTCTATTTCTAAGAAGTCTATGTTTTTAACTAACGCTGTAGGTGTAATTGATTCTGGTTATCGTGGTGAGATTACTGCTAAGATGCATGTCACTACTGATGCTGCTCCAGCTGTATACAAGGTTGGTGAAAGGTTTGCTCAGTTGATTGTTATACCTATTCCAGAAGTTACAATTACAGAGGTAGCAGAGCTTAGTGAGACAGAGCGTGGTGAAGGTGGTTATGGTTCCAGCGATGAGAAATTGAGCGCACCTGATGCTGAGACAGAGAAGACTCAAGACGTTGAGAGTACTACTGATGAGGCTACTATGGCAGCGGCTGACTCCGCAAGCGAGTCTGAGATAGCTGAGTAACGCGTGACAAGGCTATGCGGAATGGCGTCGAGCGTGGTACTGGCAAAATTCCGACGGTAAGGGGATTACACAAAATGTGTAGTTCCCTTTCCTTGTTTGTATGATTATATAAATTATAGCACATGAAAAAATCGAAACTTTTTGGTTCCAGACTTGTGGAAAACGTGCTAATACCAAAGACTCCTAAGGTTATAATGTTTAGTGATAGTGATAGTATTACTAGACAAGTATTTGAAGAAGGAGATCTATTAGACGCTAATACCATAAGGAAGATATTAATAAAAGGTGGGTTTAGTTCTGGTGGAGGTGGCGGCTCCTAGCCATCTATTGATTATGTAGATCTTAAAGCTTAGATAGATAGACTTAAGAACTATATAGATGAAAGAGATAACTTGATTAGTGATGCTCGTAGATTGATAGAAGCTAATACTACTAACATAACACAGAATGCTACATCTATAAAAGAAATACGCAACATAATAAGCAATTTTAATATAGACAATGCTTTATATGTTGGCGAAGTTGAGCCAAGTACAAAAGATGTACTATGGCTGGATACTAGTGATGGTATCCAATTAGACGGTTCAAATTCTAATGAACTGTTAAAGATTAAAGAAGCTATTAAGGATATATACTCAAATATGGGTACTATAAATAAGATGATCCTTAATGGCATTGTTGCTGGTGATTCCAACTCTAGCGCTAGGCAGATGATTATGCGCACAGCTAATCCTATTAGACCTACAGAGATAACAGAAGATCCACATACTAATACAGATCCTACACAGCCAAATACAACAGGCGTAGAGCCTACAGTTAACCATATATCTATAAAGATGGATACTGCTATTAACTTTAGTAAGAATAGGTAGAATCTTATAGATGGTGAACTATTATACTATACAGATAGAAAGAAAGTTGTTCTGTATAAAGATGGTAGGTTTAATGTTGTAGGAAGCGAACAATCTTCCGGAGGATCTGGTGGTGGTATATCTGTAGAGGATTTATATGCTACACATCTCGATCATCTTACATTTACTGGTGGTGATTCCTCTTATAGTGTACAAGTTGATCAGAGTGGAAAAATAACTGTAAGAAAGAAGATCGTTTAGACTACAAAAGTTGGTAATGTTGACCCTGCATGGAAAGTATATGTTGATCATTTATTGTGTATAAATGAAGTATATTGTGGAGGTGTAAATAATGATAACCAAATATGCAGTCATAACTTTATAGAACTTGCGAATGGTTCAAATAATGATATTAACTTAAATGGTTTAATGTTATTGTATACAGATGGAACTCTATACGGAAATGGTCATAATGGTTTTAAATGGAAGACGCTTAAGCTAGATGGTATTATAAAAGCTGGCTCTACATACTTGATACGTGGAGCAAGATGTAATACTAATAAGAGTGCATTCATAGAAGTTAATACATATGATCAGATATGGATGGATGGAGATAATCCAATAGGCTTTAGCCAAGATGCTTCAAGCTTCTATCTATGCGTTGGAGACATTGATAACAACTGGGTATATGACCAACAAGGCAATCCTCTTGATAAAGGAGAGTTAAAGTCTCCATGGAATAAAAACTTCACATATCAAGGATATATTGATAGTTGTGGATTTGGTTCTGGATCTGTATATGAAGGCGATGCTACATTCTAGGTTAATAGTACAGATAATGCTAAAGACTGCGTATATATAAGATGGTTTATGCTTGAACCAGCAAAGCAAGGTAATAAGGCGTATGGAGCAAGAAAGACTAAGTCTTTATGGACGTATATAAATATGAACACATAGACATAGTTTGTAGGTAACGTTCCTATGTACTATTACCCAGATAGTCTTAAGCAAAGATTTACACCTAAAGCTTCATGGGAAGGAAAGAACTTCTTTACTAATAAAACTTCATTTGATCCATTTAAACCTAATTGTCTAAGGTGTACATTTGGTATACAAGCTACAGTAGATACTGCTAATCATAAGCTTGCTTCTAGGTGTTTTAACTGGGTTTCAGTTGGTTGTTATGATGAGTATCTGCAGTACAGGAAACAAGGTGATACCGGATGGGCTACAGTTAGATCTATAACAAAGGGAGACAGTTTAAATACTGCTAATATAAATCATTTTATAGATCATTACGATAGACTAAGATGGAGAACTCCAAGTGGTACTTGGGTTACTACTCACAAAGTTGTCCTAAGTAATATATTTGAAGAAGGTGTATATGAATTTAGAGTAGGTAGGTATGACGACGATTCATATAAGAGTAAGATATATACAACTACTGTTATAACATCAGATCATGTAGATACATACGGCTTTACATTTATACAAGAGACAGATCAACAAGGATTTAGTTGGCTAGACTATAGGCCATGGGTTAGGTCTGCTGGTATGATAGCTAAAGAAGATTTTGACTTCTTGGTTAATACAGGTGATATAGCTTAGAATGGTAATAGAGAAAACGAATGGATAGATTATTATAGCGCACTAGATATGCATGTTCCAAATAAAACAGAGATGTTTACTATTGGTAATAACGATCTATGTAGTGAGAATCCAACATTACTTACAGATGGAGAAGACGCTACATCAAAGTTCAATCATATTAATGTATTAAAATATTTTACTTTTGAACTTGATCCAGATTTAGATTATTCTTTTGAGTTTAATGGTAATAGGTATCCATTGTACTCATTGTATTACTTTAAGTATGGAAAGTATGGATTTGTATGTTTGAACTCAGAAACTTCAGAAGCTTCTAGTAAGACTTATATTGGAACAGCTGATGCTTAGTTTACTAATGCCGCTAATGCAAGTATAGAGAGCTGGTTCGAGGCTCTTATGAATAAAAATGTGTTTACTGTTAAGCCTTTTATATATATGCATGAAATGCCATTTACGATGGTTACTTGGTAGTTTATGAAAGGTAGCGCTGGTAGAGAAGGTTCTCATTTAAATGTATATAATGCACAAGGTAAATATAGATTCTCTAGACTATTTAAGAAGCACGGAATAAAGATGATATTTGGTGGTCATAAACACACCTATACATTAAGTAAGCCTATATATGATGCTCCAGACGGTTACATAAAGTCAGATAATAAGGTAGATCCTTCTATAGATCTTATGGGAGAAGTTACAGATGAATTATCTAGAAAACCAGTTATACAAGTAACTAGATAGCAAGATATAGACAACACTAACAACTATGCTAGATATGAGCTTGTAGATAAAATAACAGCTCCTACGTACGTCATGTCATAGGCTACAGGATATAAGTTAGTATCTAATAAAGAGCAGCCTTCTGGTGATGAATATACTATTCCATGGTTGTTATCATACTTTAAAGCATCTTCAAATTCTACAGCTCCTACAGAGAATAGAAAACAACATTATCCAATGTACATTAAGTTTAAAGTATTCCATGATACGGTTCTTGTACAAGCAAAATAGATTCATGGTGTATGGGATGTTAATGAGGATAAGAATACAGCCAAATGGGATCCTAATAAGCAAATATCAAACTTAACGGTTGTTGGCATGACTTGCGAACCAACTACAGAAGCTGACAAGGCTGCTTATAATGTAAACGATCCTAAAGAATACGCAATAACTCTTTAATCTTTTAATAATGAATAACTTAAAGAAATTTAATACCGATCGTAGCAAATGGGAAATATTAATGAGTAGTGATGCCAAAGGTGTATCATTAACAAACCCAAAAATGCTAAAAGCTAACGAATCGGTAATATCGGTAGATACTGCTATTGAGAGATTAAAAGACGATCTTTCTATAGCGTAGGGAAATATATCATGGCTTGCGCTGCATGGCGGTGGCGGCTCTGGTGGTGGAGGAGGCACAGCCCCTGCTGGAGAAGAATTATCAGTAACTATTAAGGTTAATAATAAAGAATCAAATTCTACCATTAATATGGGAGAAGATGGTTTATAGGTTAACATTGAAGGTATATCTGTTAAATATAATAAGCCTTGGGAAATATCAGCTTACGTTGGTAGTACTAAGGTGTATGCTACATCAGTAAATGCTTCTAATAGTGTATTCTTTATACCTTATACAAATATAGCCAAATCTCTTAATAATCATACTGGTAGACTTGTTATATCAGCATCATACAATGATGATAGTAATGGTGTATACGGTCAGAGTCAATGGAGTGGATCCGTTATTGATAATAATATTATATTAAAATGTGAAGACGTTGCTGCTTCATTAACAACACTTAATACATCATTTATTAAACTACAATATAGTGTAGGTGCTATTGGTCAATATACATTAGACTTAACAATACAAGGAAGTAGTAATACTATTTAGAAGTCTTATGATATAAGTGTAGCCTCTACGAACCAATAGACTAACTCTATAGAATTATCTGATTTGTTTACAGAAGATACAAAATGGATAGATGTATATACAGTAAAACAAACCCTTACTAATAAACAAGATTAGAATATAACCAAAACTATCAAATCTTCATTAACACTTGTATCAAATAACATTATGATTTCAACTAATGTTATGAGTAAGGATTAGAATAATCCAGTAGAAGTTAATATGGATGGTAGTTTATATCTTGAATTTACCCCATACGTATCACAGTTAACATCGTTTAACTACGACATATTTATTGATGATACTCAAGTTAGATTAAATCAACCAGGTATATTTGCACAAACGGTTAAAGATTATATATCTGTATCAAATAAAGAATTTGCGGTAAAAGATAAAGTATCTAAGGTTAGAGTTGTAGTTAAAGCTGGTGATAAAACCGCCGAAGCTACATACTATATAAAGTTTATAAAATCAAAAGTTAATTATATCAACGATACATTCAATATGTATAATAGTTGTATCTTTGATATGACAGCAAGAAACTTTAATCAAGGTACATACGAATTCCCATATAGTAACTCTTTATATAAGCTTAAATCAAAGACCGCTAAATCTAATATGTCTACTATTAAATAGAATATTAGATCTACTATAAGCGTTAAAGATACTGGAGAGTTCTATTATAGAGTAAGTAATGGAGCTACTGGTATTATAAATAAGTTTAAGCTTGATAATTCAGATTATAAGTTTGACGACTTACTATCATCTTTGGGAGATGTATATACTATATGTTTACATTATCATGCAGATTATCACCCAGATGATAATAGAACTATATTGTTCTCTGGTGATGTTTCTGTAGCTGATAATAACTTAGGTGATATTACAAACGGTATATCAATAGATGTGCATGGTCTATATATAGACAATCAGAGAGTTCTTGAACTTGAAGATAACATTGATAATGATATTGCTATTGTTTGTTATTCACAATTAGTTGATGGTAATATAGAATATATTGTTAAAGTATATCTTGATGGTGTAGTATCAGCAGTACGTAAATTGTCAACCAGAATAAAGATGGGCGATAGTTTATATGTAGGTTGTAGAAGATACATTAAAGGAGGTAAAGAATACTTAATAAATAAGTGTGATACTAATATATATAATATTAGAATTTACACAGAAGCTCTTAATGAGTTTGATATAATGTGTCAGCATATAAATAATATTATAGCTACAAACTATGTTAATAGTGCACCTAACTATGGTAGAATTGATGCAGAACTGAAAAAGAACTTCTGTTCAAGAGATGCTGATGGTAATATTAAATCTTTGCTATATAATCAAGATGCACAGCAATATTCTATAGACTTTTTGCTTGATTCTAATAACAGACTTGATGTAAATAAGCTTTCTGAGAATGCTAAAGAGATTGGTGTTCCTATCATGCTTATTGATGTTAGTAATGATTCATCGTGGTCATTTAACTCATTTGTTAAACAGCAATCTTCTTCATCTGTAACATTACCAGAAACAGAAAATAAGGTTGTTTAGTATTGGGATCCAATTGGTATTAGTAATGATGGCTCAAATACAGATAATACAGTAAAGACTATTAAAAATGCCACTATAAGTCTTCAGGGTACATCTACTCTTAAAGACTCTGTAAAGAACTTGAATATAACGTTACCGACTGGCACAGTATTTACACCTAAGTCAACATGGATACCAGAATAGACATATACACTTAAGGCTGATATTGTAGATAGTTCTCATGCTAATAATGCTGCTATTGGTTCATTTATAAATACTGAACTTGGCAAGAAGGATAATCCTTACTTCCCATTTGATCCTGCAGCATTAAAGAATGTATATGATTCTCAATATGTTAAAACACAACAGCCAACAGCTACACTTAAACACACAGTTGAAGGTTTTCCTGTGTTTGTTATCATAAAGTTCTATACAGATGCTTAGAACACATTATCTGTAACTCCACTTGGAGTTTACTCATTTAACATTGGTCGTGATGCCCATAGAAATTTAGGTTTTAAATAGGTTAAGTCAATAAAGAGTGCTACAGATCACAATCCTATTCAAGTTACAACATTCCCATTCTATGCTGACAATGTAGAAGTAGATGAAACGTTTGATCAAGATAAATCAGCCTGGATAGAGATTAAAGATACAAACTCACTTGTTGGATTTGAAAGAATAACAAATAGTCTTCCAGAAGATCTTGATACAAGTAAAGGCGATTTCTGGTAGAATGATGAAAATATTCTAAATTAGAAGTATGAGGTTAGATTTCCAAATGGGAAAAGAACTTCGGATTATCCAGGTTTTAAAGAGTTTGTTTCAAACATCATGAAACTCCCTATTGAGGGTTGTTATTCAAGTGATGTTAACGGATCTAATACAATCCCTATGATCTCTGGCTCTTATGATCAATATACAGTTGATTCTAGTGGTAATTATAGTAAGTTAAATAGAAAGCAATAGATTATAGTTGATCCTAATAGTATTAGTGATAATATGGGATTTAGTGTAGATAGTGCTTTCAAATACTTTATTATATGTAACTATTTCGGTCTTGTAGATAACTTTGGTAAGAACTCTACATATAGAACATGGGATGGATCTACATTCTACGTTGACTTCTATGACTTGGATACTGCTAATGGTAGTGATAACCAAGGTGAGCTTAAGATTGATCCAGATGTATGGATTAAGTACATAACTAATCAAGCTACGTCTGAGAATGCTACACGAGGTATGTAGTATGTTGCTGAAACATTTAACCACGATAAAGGTTTGTCTAAAACTACAGTATCTGCAAATACTAATAAGCTGTGGCTTTCTCTTGATACTCCATTTACAAAAGCAAAGTGGAGAGATGGGCAAGATACAGTAAACTCTATATACGCACAATATTGGTATGAATTTAGAAGCTTTACTGAAGCATTAGCAAACGCTAATGGTTATGATACATTTATGAATTACTTTACAGATAAGTATTTTGTAAAGCAAACAGAGCTTTGTGGATCTCTTATATTTAACTATGACTATAAGCTTAAATACATGCTTTAGTTTACAAGTAATATTATTACTAATGCTAAGGATATTGTAAAGCTTCATGGTCGTAAAGTAGCTCATAATAGAACGTGGCTTAAGAAGCATGTAATATTCTTAGATAGTTTGTTTAGGTGGAGAGATATGTCTAAAAGATAGGCAGCTATGACGTTTAAGAACAATACTGACGTTACAGTTAATGCTACTGTTGCTGGTACTTAGGTTGATGCTTTACCAGTAACATCTAACTGTCCAGTTATATCAAGAATAGCTGTTGGTGATACTGTTCAAGCATTCTACTTCCTACCAAACAATACAAAGACTTATGTTAATGTTGGTAATATGCAGCAAGGTGGTCCTTATACTTGGACTATGAATAACTCTAATTCAATTATAGAATTAGGAGATAGGCTTACTTCGTTGTATAATATGAAGATTAGTTCTATTGCTAAATCTATAAATGAATTAAATATTGATCCTCTTGGCTTACCAGCTATACATACTATAGATATGCATAACAATAAGTACTTTAGTGGGCAGTTTAGTCTTGATGTATTTAGACAAGCAAGCGTATCAGAGGTTAGAACTATAAACTTTGCTAATACAGCATGTGCTATTAATGGAGATTCATTCTATCTTGATATTGAATAGAATCCAGGTACTGTTAACGCTAAAACTAAGTTTACAAAATTAACTGATATTGATATATCTGGTAGTAATTGTATTACTAATATATTTATACCAACAAATGTGCCTTTGTAGAGTCTTAATATTACAAATAGTAATATTATGGATTTAAGACTTATACATCAGCAATATCTTCCAGATGTGGATCTTTCAGGATGTAATAACTTAAGTTCTGTATATATAGAAGATTGTAATACTGTTAAAGAATTAAATCTTACTGGATATGCAAACCTTAGAAGTGTAAAGATTACGCATTGTGAAAACTTACAGAGACTCATTGTTGATAGTAACTTAAATCTTGAAATAGTAGATATTGAGAACTGTCCTAATTTATCAGATGTAAAGATTACAAACAATACACAATTAGTTGGTGGTAGAGAAGATAATTTCGTAACATTATCAGACTTAAACAGTTTAACAAATATTAATTTATCTGGTAACAATAATTTAAAGACGGCCAATATTACTAATTGTAATCAATAGAATATACTTAAGTTGTATTTAAATAATACATAGATTAGCAACTTTAATAACAATCAACTTCTTGATTTATCAGATTTCTCAAGTATACAAGAGTTTAATATACAATCAAATACTGGAATTAAAGAAATCTAGTTCTCTACAAATGCAAGTAGACCAGCATATATAACTAATACCTTTGAGAAGTGCGAAAACTTATTAAGAATATACGGTAATATAGTTGTTAAATGTAATAGATGTTTTAATGGTTTATCTAAGTTCTCTATACACGGAACCACAAGCACAGTTAACTTTCAGGGTAAGAATGTATAGGCTATAGCAGATAATACACATGTTGTTAAGCTTCCTAGCGAAGTACTTACAAACAATGCTATTCCTGATGATAATTTTGTTATGCCTATAAATGTATCTAACAAGTAGACTAATATTACATTCCAAGATATTAATGATGCATCGCTTATGTATAATGGTACAGCATGTACTTTATTTGATATATATTATACATTACAGAACTTGGGATCACTTAAGAATCTTGACTTAATGTTCTACTTTGTGTAGAATGCTAAGTTCCAAAAGACAAATCAAGCCGATAACTCTCCTAATAGATATATGTTTAAGCTTGCTAAAGGTATTACGTCTTTACATGATACATTTACTGGATGTTGGGGCAACAGCGCTGTATTATACTCTCCACACTTTGTAGGAGATGATGTTACTGTAGATGATGGTTTGTTTAGCCCATTGGTAGATTCTATTATTAATATAAGTGATATTTGGACTGGACCAGTAACTGGCGTATTTGATAGATTCTTATTTAGGCATAGCTCTAAAAACTATAAGATAAACAATGTTGAATATTTTTTAAGTTCTACAAACAATGTAATTGTAAATAATACAAATACATTAAATACATCAGATGTGTTTAATACGGCTGTAAAAGATAATCTTGATGAATCGTTTAAAACTAATGCATCTTTGTATGGTAATCTTAAAGACTTCTTTAAAAACTTAACAAATCTTAGTAGTATAAATAGATTTGCAAATGCTAATTATATAGATTACGATACAATAAATATAACAACAAATGTTTCTTAGGTGTACGCATCATTTATTGCAAAATATGGTCATGGAACAATTAACTTTACAAATATATTTAAGAATCCTCAATATGTTTCAAGAATAAATGGATTTCTATCTTCTGAAAAATTAAATGGAGGAGTTACATTTAATATAAACAATGATTCTTTCAAAGGCTTTGTAAATCTTACAGCAATAGATTGTGTAGATAATAATTACAATTAGAGTATATTTGGTTCTGGTTGTACTAAAGTTATTAGTGGTCAATTCCCGTATGATATATTTAAGAATTGTCCTAAACTTTAGAACTGTTGTGGATTCTTTGCATATACAATAATGCCTAATTAGATAAATGGTAACCACGTAGAGCTTCCAGGTCCATTATTCTTAAGCAATACAAAACTTAATAATATTACTGGTTTATTTAGAGATGTTAAGTTTACATACAAATTGACATCTAATGGCTTTGCTAACTGTCCTAATCTTTAGTATGCTAATGGTATATTCTCAAACTCATCATATTCTGAAAGTAATCAGAGCTATATTCCATACAAGCTATTCTATCATGGTAGTAAAACTATAAGCAATACTTATTATGGTATACAAGATGGAACGCTAACAACAGATACAGAGTATAGAGACAATAGAAAAGTTGTAATATATAATATAGTAAGAGCTGATGGTAGTGAAGTTAAGATGGAGAATACCAATAATGTTGTTAAATGGTTTAGTAAGAATGCTGGTAATTGGGAAGAAGTAACTAATCCAGAAGGTGTTTTATACTTTAAACAAGTTGTATCTACTGAAGCTCCAAATACATCAATATTAGGTTTATAGAATGCATTTGCAAATAGTAGAATAGAGCCATATATAAATAATGATCCAGAGTTGATACATAACGAGAATTATAATCCATTTAAGTTTATATACAAAGGCGGTATTATTTCTACTAATACAAGCTATGATAATATTGATGAAACTATAATGTGGTCTTATGATGGTGTAACCACTAAAGATAATAAACATAATGGTGATTACGAACATGATCCTAATACAATATTAGTATCAATAGGACAAGGTGGAAATGTTGTTAATGGTAGCTTAAACTTCTGTTGTGCTCCAGACCTATTTAGGTATTGTAATGGTAATTGTGATATTACAAGTATATTTAATAACTGTGGTCCACAATGGCCATATTACAATGAATCTGGTCTTAGAGGTAGAATACCAGATATATTGTTACTACCATTTAAGAACTTTAAGAAAGACTTATCAAACATGTTTAACACATGTTCAAGTTTGACAAGAGTTTCAAAGAGTAGTAGCAGTAGTGATGTATATGTAATACCTCCACACTTCTTTGAATATGCTCCTAATATAACATCATTGAATGGTACGTTTGCAGATACTTCTGTATATCCAAATCAGGTATTTACAGCATTTGATTATATATCAAATAATACACTTGGTAATATTAGTAGAGTATTTGCTATGGTTAAAGCCCCAGAGAGTACAGCTTCTAATCCTGTAGTATTTAATTCTGTGTTCCAGAAGTTTACAAACTTAATAGATATAAATAGTGCATTTGTTTAGGATTATGTAAATTATGCTAATTAGGGATACTTTAAGTTCGTATCAGTATTCCCATCTAATAGATATACAAGTGCTTCACAATATTCTCGTAATCAAAGATTTAGCAATGTATTTGCAGGTTATAGTAGTGCTTGTGTAGTACACGAGAATCCTAAGACATTGATTAATAATAATATAACAAATAATTATAAAACCGTATAATGGATGCGGGATTAAATTAATATAAAAATATGAATACAGCAAAATTAGTTAATTCCGCACTTACAGGCGGCGGTTTAATATATCCAGAAAATCTTAATGTTGTTATTGGTAATTAGGATAAAGGTTATCCAAAAGGATACGTGTTAGATGCTAATGCTACATTGAGTTTAGCTGGTCAAGCATCATAGGGATCAGGGTCACAAGCATCTGGATAGCAGGGTAACAATTCAAATAGCGCAAGTTCAAGTCTTGATAAATATATAAAACCAAACGAAATATTGCATGATGTTGATAATGACGGCAATAAATTCTATATACGTTCGCTTGATATATTATCTGATAAACAAAATGGTTATTTATCTATTAATTTATAGAATAAAGAATACCAATCTGATTTTCCGCTTAATATCATAAATGGATCAGCAAATTTAAATATAGGAAATGTAAATGCTATTTTAGGTAAAACTAACTTCTGTATAGGGTCTGGCTTAATTTCATCGGAAGGTTCATATGCCAATATTTTATTAGGATCATATCTTATTATATAGGCTAAGAAAAACCCAGGAAAGAAATTAAGATTATTAGTTAAAAAAGATAGTCTTGTTGAATATTATCTTAAAGAAGGTTTAATTGGTATAACAGATAGATTTACTATTAAATCATTAAATGGTAAATTTGTATTTGAAAAAATATTAGACACTGATATAATATCTAGAAAATCTAGTTCTTTTACAAGAATAGATAATGACACAATAGAAATAGAAAATCCTCACTTATATAAGTTAAATGAATATGAGTATGTGATAGCATTATCAGTTGAATCTAGAGGTAAGTGTAGCATATTAGGTGGAACTGCAATTTCTAACGGAGGAAATAATTCTATATTTGTTGGAACTGCTTTAAAAAATATTCCTTCACAATCTGGGAAATATCCAAATAACACTTAGTGTTTTGGTGTTGGAAATAAAGTTTCTAATAGTTCTGAATTTGCTAGCGGTTTTTATAATGTATCAAATAATAAAGAGGTAGGAAATTATAAATACAATACAGTATTTTCTATTGGTGCTGGATCTTTATCAAAAGGTAATTTAAACGCTTTTGAATTAATTGCCAAGAAAAATATTACAGATAATACTAGTATAAATGCGTTATATATAAATGGTATTGGCGGATATGACGGTACAAACATTTCTGATGATAGCACTAAATCATTACAGCAAGTTATTTCTGATATAGAAACAGCAGTATCTTTAAATAGTAATGGTCCTTGGGATATAGATATAACATCTGAATTTATCAATGGTAATGTTACTATTTATCCAACATAGATGTGGAATATAAATCAAGCTTCAAAGCGTGTTTATTTCTTAGCGGATTTAAAACAAGGTGATGTGATTACTATTCCAGATTCTTTAAGAATGTATATTGGTTGGAAGAAAACTGATGGCACATTTGGTTTAGTAGATTGGACTACAGCTGCTAAGAAGTACACTGTTACAGTAGATGGAAAGTATGTGATATTAGTTGCTAATAATATTGTGAGCGGTGATGTTCAAACAAGCACATTACCATCTTTTGGAAAGATAATGTTGAGAACATCTAATCCAGATTTCAAACCTATAGCTCAAACCGAAGCAAAGAAAGATCATACTAATGATGACAAAGTTATGCGTGGTATAGCTCATCAAGGTTTCCACAAAATGGAAAGAGCTAATTCTTTAGCTGCGTTTAGAGCTGCTGCAAAAGAAGGTTGGAGATATGTAGAGACTGATACATATATGACGTCTGACGGTAAGTTTATTGTTAGTCATGATCCATATTTACCAGCTGATTGGACAAATGGTACAGTAACAACTACATAGGGTTCTTATAAATACGAAGAACATACATTAGCAGAGATATTAGCGTTCCATGGTCCTAATAATGAGAAAACTGATACACTTGAAGAGTTCTGCAAAACTTGTAAAGAGTGTGGTTTGCATCCATACATTGAGATAAAACAAGGCAAAATGGCAGATCCTAATACATTGGATACAACTAATCCTAGATATAGTGGCAAGGGATATTGCATTAAAATACTCGACATTGTTAATAGGTGCGGTTTAAGAGGTAATGCTACTTTTATAGCATCTGTACCTTATACGCTTTTACTTATGGCACGTGTAGATTAGAGTTACAGATATGGTATTGTTTATTTTTACCAACTCAAAAAATCAGATACACAATGGACTACAGTTTTAAGTAAGATAGATGAATATAATAATGATGCGGCAGCATCAAAAGCATATCTATTCTTAGATGCAAATATTAATAATCTTAAAGTTGCTGATGCTGACGCAGTAGATACGCTTGCTTTAAAGAATTGCGCGCTTGAGGTGTGGACAGCTGTAACTAAAGATGATCTTGATAACTTAGATCCGTATGTAACTGGAGTTACAAGCGATAATATACACGCAGGTGAAATATTAGCTAAAAATATTTAATAATGTTTGACATACAAGGTGGTAAGATAAAACTTAGTACTTAGGATTTAGCAATACCTCCATTTAAGGAATATTATAATAATGCAGAAGATAAATCTTAGGCACTAAAAGAGATTGAATATATTATTTGGCTATATAAATGGAATAGTCCATATGAGGCTTATCCAGAGAAAGAAAGAGAATCTGTTGTAGGCAAAGATATGTTTAATAATGATAAATATAAGCCTACTGCCGAAATGAAGATATTAGCAAAAAGGTTTCAGGAGTTTCAATAGACTCCTGGAACTAGATTGCTTTCATCATCATAGTCAGCAGCAGAGGGATTAATTGAAACTCTGAATTAGTATTCAGAAGGTAGTATGGATATAGACACAGCACTTAAGATCACACGAATACTTAAAGATGTTAGCGGTGTAGTTAAGTCATTAGATATAGCTATGAAGCAAGCTAAGGCAGAACAGCTTGAATCTGGTAAGGTTAAAGGTGGTGGTGTTATCGGTCTATATGAAACAGTTAAATAATTATGGTTGACTTTAATAAGAAGATTTATAATAGTGATAAATTTAGATAGGCAGCTATATTCTTTAAAGAGCACGGTGCTTACACATTAGCTCCACCAGGAACTACTGATTATGTAAAGTACTGGGACGAAGAGACTAATAGATGTCTATATGGATATGTTGCTCCTGATGGCGATGCTATAAGTGGATATAATTACTTTTATCTTAACTATAGCCCAATTATGAAACTTAGCGAAGTTGAGTATACAGATAGATATGGTAATAAACGTACAAGACGTGAACGTATATTAGAATTCCCAAACTTCTGGGATTACGACTACTATTACTTTAACGCCATAGAAGAAGCTGAAACTGAAGGTAAGCATTTAGTTGTGCTTAAGTCAAGACAGCGTGGATACTCATTTAAAGGAGCATCTATGTTAGTACGTAATTATGAGTTAATACCTGGATCTAAAAGTTTTGCTGTAGCTTCAGAATAGAAGTTCTTGATTGGTGATGGTCTTCTTACTAAAGCTTGGCAAATAATGGATTTTATAGACAAGAATACAGCTTGGTCAAAACAACGTCTTACAAGTACACGTATGGAACGTGTCGCTGGTTTTAAGATTACAGATGAGTTTGGTAAGTAGACTGAACAAGGTTACTTGTCTAGTATAACAGGTATCACACTTAAGAATGATCCTGAAAGACTTCGTGGTACTCGTGGTAAGCTTGTACTATTTGAAGAGGGAGGTAAGTTTCCTAATCTTGAAACAGCATGGCGAGTTGAACAGCCTGCTGTAGAAACTGACGACGGCGTAGCTTTTGGTCTTTTGATTGCTTTTGGTACTGGCGGTACCGAAGGTGGTGCATTTGATGGCCTTAAGAATTTATTCTACAAACCAGAAGCATTCAACTGTTTGTCTTTTCCAAACATTTGGGACGATGGTCAAGAGTAGACTAAATGTGGTTTCTTTGTTCCATCATGGTCTAATATGGAATCTACAGACTAGAATGGTAAGTAGAGATTCATGGATCAGTATGGTAATAGTCTCAAAGAGAAAGCTATTGAAGAACTTATTGCTCAAAGAAACAAAGTGAAAGATGGTGGCGCATCTTAGACTTCTATTGATAGATTTATATCAGAGCGTCCATTAAAACCATAGGAAGCTGTATTGGAGCTTGGTAAAAACATCTTCCCTAGATAGTTGTTAATGAATCAATTAACACGTATTAGAACAAACGAGAAGCTACGTAATATGAAACATATTGTAGATTTAGCTTGGGACGGAGATGGATAGGTTAAAGCTACTGAAAAGAAGTCTGGAGATATAACAACATATCATTTGAAGAAAGATGATAAACCACACGGTTCAATAGTGATATGGGAGTATCCAATTAAAGATCCTCCATTTGGATTATATATAGGAGGGTGTGATCCTTACGACCACGATGAGTCATTTACTAATTCTTTAGGATCAACCTTCATATTTAAACGCGTTAAAGCTGGAGAAGCTTGGAACGACGTTATTGTGGCAGAATATTCAGGACGACCTGATACTGCTGAAGAGTACTATGAAAATGTACGAAAGCTTTTAATCTTTTATAATGCAAGATTATTATTTGAGAATGAACGTAAAGGTATTTATCCTTACTTTACAAATAAACATTGTGATTATTTATTGGCAGATTAGCCGGATAAGATAATCTCAGAAGTATTCAAAGATTCAAAAGTACAAAGAAGAAAAGGATGTCATATGACTAAGTCTATTAGGGCTTATGGAGAAGGCCTAATACTTGAATGGCTTATGGACGAATTTGAGCCAGGACATCCTAATATAGAAAGAATATATAGCGAACCTTTAATAGAAGAGCTTATAGAGAATGACGGTATAAAGAACGTCGATAGAGTTATAGCATTATGTATGACTATGATATATAGAGAAGAACTCTATTAGGTAAAGGTAGCTAAAAGTAAAGAAGAAAACAAATAGGTTGAACTCTTTGAAATGCCGTTGTTTAGCCAATAGTGGTGGAATGACGAGTAGCAACAAGATGACATACCTGTATTTACATTTTAACAATGATAGGAGTAAAAGATAATTTATATAGTGCCGCATTTCCACAACAGAAGCTCCCATTGGCTAAGAAAGATGAGAATTGGCAGCATGATTGTGTGGATTATATAATAGGCGAAGGTAATGTTACTTCTGGCGGCGGTAGGCGTGATACGCAGCATGGCGAGATGTAGACCTATTACAACTTATATAACAGTATCTTTGACGAGAAAGACTTTAAGCGTATAACAAATCCATTTAAGGTAGATGATGGTTTTCCTGCTACTCCTTAGGACTTTAATATTATTAGGCCTAAGATTGATTTGCTTATAGGTGAAGAGACTAAAAGACCATTAAACTTTAGAGTTGTTCGCACATCTCAAGAAGCTGTATCAGAACTACAAGATAAGGAAAAAGAAATGCTTATGTAGTATATGATGGCGGCTATACAATCTAAGATGGGTCCAGAAGAACAACAATAGTTTTAGCAATAGTTATAGAGTGGTGAAATTATGCCCCCAGAAGCTATAGCTAAGTATATGGACAAAGAGTACAAAGATGTTGTAGAAAATACAGCTTATCATACACTAGAATACCTTAAAGAAAAACTCTCATTACATAATGAGTTTATAAAAGGTTGGAAAGATGGTTTGATAAGCGGAACAGAGGTATATTATATTGGTGTACAAAATGGCGAACCTTATGCAGAACGTGTAAACCCAATGGACTTTGATTATGACAAGAGTCCAGATTTAGAGTTTATAGAAGATGGTTCTTGGTGCGTTCGTAAGATGAGGTTGCCAGTAGCTGAGATATATGATAGATATAATGACAAGATGTCTGAGAAGGATCTAAATAAGTTAAACGAGATGCTTTCTGGTACACCTATTGGTGATATGCCAGAAAAAGGTCCCGTTGATGATTTTAATCATATAACTATGCATATATACGACAAGGATGGCTTATCATTCTAGAATAAACATTCTATTAATGTATGGCATGCTTGCTGGAAGTCTTTTAAGAAGATATACTATGTAACCGTTCTAGATGAAGCTGGAGAACCTCAAGTTACAATATGTGATGAAACGTATAAGCCAGTAGGTACAGAAGTATCTATAGAACCTGATTGGATTGTAGAAGTATGGGAAGGATATAGAGCTGGTTCTGATTTATATTTTGGAATACAGCCACTTGAATACCAACATGTAAGTATTGATAATCCAAACTCTCAAAAACTACCATACTGTGGTTGTGTATATAGCGCAACAAATAGTAGACCAAGATCTCTTGTAAGTATATTAAAACCATTACAGTATATGTATATTGTACTATGGTATAGACTTGAACTTGCAATAGCTAGAGATAAGGGTAAGGTTATAAATATGGATATTACATAGATACCTAAATCAATGAATATTACACCAGATAGGTGGATGCATTACCTATCTTCTGTTGGTGTTAACTTTATTAATCCTTATGAAGAGGGTTGGAATATACCAGGTCGTGAAGGTGGTAAGCCTGCTACATTCAATCAGATTACGTCATTAGATCTTACAATGTCATAGGTTATATCAGAATATATACAACTAATGGATAAGATAGAACTATTAGCTGGTACTATATCTGGTATTACATCTTAGAGAGAAGGTGCTATCAGCACATCCGAACTTGTTGGTAATGTTGAAAGATCTGTAACTTAGTCCTCTCACATCACAGAGCCTTTATTCTGGGTTCATAATCAGTGTAAGAGGCATGTAATGACTATGTTGCTTAATACTGCCAAAGGTGCATGGGAAGGTACTGGTAAACAAAAGCTTTCATATGTATTTGATAATGGCGAGAGAGCATTCTTAGATATAGCTAAGAAATTCTATTACGAAGATATGGATGTATTCGTAAGCGATACTTCAAAGGATGTAGAAAATATTCAGAAGTTACAACAACTTATACAGCCAGCTATGTAGAATGGTGCTAGCTTACTTGAAGCTGCAGAGATTCTTACAAACGATAACTTCAATATACTTAAGCAGAAACTTAAGGATATGCAAACTCGTCAAGAACAAATACAGCAGCAACAGCAAGAATCCGAGGCTCAGCAACAACAGCAATTACAGCAGATGCAGAATGAAGCTAAACAGCAAGAGCTTATGCTTGAAGAAGCTAAGATGGATCTTGAGCGTTATAAGATTGATGCTGATAATCAGACTAAGATTGCAGTAGCTGAAATTAGTGCATATCGTGGTACTGAGGATAAGGATGCTAATATGAATGGTATACCTGATCCTATGGAAATTGCAAAGGATGCTACAGAACAACGCAAGATTGATCAGGAGGCTTATTTAAAGCGCTATGAGGCTCGTTAGAAGCGTGAGATAGAAGATGCTAAGATAAGCTTAGAAAAGAAGCGTATGGATCATGAAATGGCCTTACAGAAGCAAAAAGATGATGCCGCTCTACAGAGAGAAAAGATTAAAGCATCTACAGCATTAAAGAATAAAGTATCTGGAGAGAAGTGATTATGAAACCAATTAAACAACCTAGCAAAGCACCTAGTAAATTCTAGGTCTTTGCTGATAAGTTAGGACCATTAGTATATCAAGGTCTTAAACAAAGAGGGTATACTAAAAGATCTTCATATGATAATGTTATGAGTTAGCTTGCATTTGAAAGTACTTATGGTACTAGTCCTCTTGCAATAAGAGCTCATAATTATGGAGGTTATGGATATAATGGTAAGGACTATCATTATTATAAAAGTGATGCAGACTTTGTTAATGCTTACCTAAATGATATGGCTGGCAAGTATAAGAAAGCATTAAATGCAGATACTACTTAGGCTTATGCTAAAGAACTTAAGCGTATTGGATATTTCCAAGCTCCATTAGATTAGTATACTAACAATTTGATTGGAATGAAGTCTGTTAGAGCTGCAGCTGCTAAACATTTTGGATAGTCTATATAGTAGGCTCCGAAGATGTTGTAGAAGCCCGTACAACCTATTTTAGAACCCATACAGCCGTCTAATGCATACGTACCTTAGCAAGTGGCTGAGCAGATAGAATAGAACGCCTAGGAGCCGTTTAAATAGGCCATATTACCTCCTGTTGGTAGCGGTCCAGAACCAGAGATATATGTACCGCAAGAATAGTCTAGTCCATTTATATTCTAGCATTCAATAGAACTACCTCCAATAGAATAGACTATGGGTGCTGTATTAAATGACTAGCCTATGATCAATCTACAAGGATATAAAGGCGGTAAAGATTCTAATTATTATTCATATATGGATAAACTTGCACAACGTATGTCAAGAGAATGGAGAATGTCAGAAGACCAAGCATTAACTTAGATGCTGAATGATAATACTTATAATTATAAAGCATTATATAATTATGATAGAAATAATGCTATTAAAAGTTTAACAGATCCATCTGGAACACACTTTAGCGATGTAGGTAAAACTATGTATCATCCATCATTTAGTAATGAATCTATATACTCTGGAAAAGTTTCTGACTATAATCCTTTAGGATTAGTTGGAGGATAGTGGGTTGGAGATAATAAATATATTCCAAGCGATGATTAGCTAAATAGATATTTCAATTATAATAAGACTAGATCTTACATGAATAATAATGGCGATCGTGGTGTTAAGATTGTAATGCCAAAACGTATAAAATAATACGCAGTTATGCGAAAATAATATTTGATTATTAATTAATAATTATGAAGGAAAACAAAGATAATAAACCATCAGCACTTGATACAATGCTTGATAGTATTTATGGTAACGGAGATGAAACTTCGGAAACTACAGATGTAACAAACATGGGAAGACAAGATAGTGTTGTTGAGGTAGAAGATGACAATAAAACTCCAGATGAACCAGCAGGTAATTCTGAGGATGTAAAAGATGGGGATGATTTGACCGTCGGTAATGATAAAACGGAAATCCCTGAACATATTTTAAATAACTCTAAAGAAGAGAAAGAAACTGATGATAATCAAGATAATGGTAACACTGCTAATGATAATGATAGTAGTGATACTGAGCTTTCTGCTGAAGATGTAACAGAAGCTCAGCAAGTTTCTGCCTTGTTTGATGCAGTAGGCGAATCTTTAGGGTGGAATATGGCGGATTTTAAAGATGAAGAAAAACCTGTAACTGTAGAAGAGTTCACACAATATCTAGGTAAAGTTGTAGAACATAATTCAGTTCCACAATATGCTGATGATAGAATTGCACAACTTGACGAATATGTTAAGAATGGTGGTAAGTTTGAAGACTTCTATCAGAAACAGCAGGAGACTTTATCTTTTGATAATTTAGATCTAGAAAACGAAGATAACCAAAAGTCTATTATTAGAGAGCTTCTGAAACATAATGGTTATTCAGATGAGTAGATTAATAATAAGATTAGTAGGTATGAAGATGCTGATATGCTGTATGACGAATCTAATGATGCTTTAGATAGATTAAAGGTTATTAGACAGCAAGAAATTGAAGAAAGTCAGAAGCAACAAGAAGAGTACGCTAGACAACAAGAAGAGCAAAATAGACAGTTCTTCCAGAGTGTGCAGAGCGATATTAACAATCTGAGTACAATTAGAGGTATTTCTATTCCTAAGGAAGATAGGGCTGCTCTATATGAGTATATCTTTAAAGTTGATCAAGATGGCGTATCTCAGTATCAGAGAGACTTTAATAAGAATCTTTCAAAGAACCTAATCGAGTCAGCATACTTTACAATGAAGGGTGATTCTTTAGTATCTGGAGCTAAGAGAGATGGTGAAACATCCGCTGCAGAAAAACTTAGAAAAATAATGAGACACACTGCTAAAAATCATAGCACATATAACTCTCGACAAAAACAAAAGAGTGCTGCTGAATTGGTAAGTGGTCTTTTTTGAGATAAATAAATTATAAATAACTTATGAATAATACTTTACTTAATGGTCTACAATTGTATAGGGGTAAAAGATTCTCTGATCTTGTAGACGAAAATATGATTTCTAATGCTTTGCTTACAAAGCCTCATGAGGTTGCTGGTATCTTGTCTCTTGTATTCGGTACAAAGGATGATGGTGTATCAACTACTATTGATATGATTACAGGTGGTCTTGGTAAGACTATGACTATCGAGAATCGTGAATATGAGTGGGCTGTACAGATCGATCAAGATCACGCAGTTAACATTCGTTACGCTAAGTATAATGGCAAAGTAATTTCTACAACAGATTCAGCTACAACTTCTGCTGCTGCTACAACTACAGCTGGTATTGGTAACTCTCCAATCTACCTCGGTCTTGAAGAGCGTTACTTCGGTCCTGGCGCAATTTTGTCATTTGACAACTATCGTTTCCAGGTTCGTGTATCTGGTACTCCATATCAGGATGGTAGCGCTTGGGTTTATGAGTGCTACGTAGCAGATGCTGGTTCTGGTGCATATATTCCAGGTGAGTATCTTCTCCCAGGTCGTCAGGTAAGTCGTATTGGTTCTGCATACGAAGAGTATTCAGATGAGGCTGACATCCTGAACTATCAGACTCCATTCAAGATGAAGAACAACTTGATGACAATGCGTCTTTCTTACGATATTACTGGTGATGCTTACTCTACAGTATTAGCTATCGCATTGACAGATCCTGAGACTGGTAAGAAGTCTTATCTCTGGTCTGATTATCAGTACTGGTTGGCTCTTCGTGAGTGGAAGAGACGTGAAGAGTATCAGTTGCTCTTTGCTAAGTCTAACCGTAACGCTGATGGTACATACTCTAATAAGGGTACAAATGGACGTCCTAAACTATTAAAAATTATCAGTTTAATAAAATGGGCACATAAGAAGTAATTCTTATGCGTTTAAGTTTTCTAATTGCTGGGAACTCTAAATATAATTATAATTAAGTTTATATAAATGTAATATGAGTACAAATACAAATAGACAATCAGCAGCTAAGCTTGATATAATTCTAAAGCCATTTCCAATATGTTTAGATGGCTATGAATCTAAATACAAAGTTTCAAATGATGGAAGAATATGGTCAGAGTATTTAAATGGATACTTAAAACCATATTATTCAAAAGGTGGATACATGAGAGTTAAAGTTAACTTTGGTGAAAAAAATAAGAAATTTATGGTTCATAGATTAGTTGCAATGGCATTTATACCAAATAATGATGTTAATAAAACACAAGTTGACCATATAGATAGTAATAGAGTTAACAATAATGTTAACAATTTAAGATGGGTAACACCTAAAGAAAATACACAACATTCTATAAAACTTGGTAAAAGAAATTGGTATAAATATAAATTCATAAATCCAAAAACTGGAGAAGTATTGGAATTTAGCAATTCGGTAAAAGCTTGCAAATATTTTGGAGCTAATTTATATAATTCAACACTTACTACTAAAGCTAATACTGGAACACCAGTAAGCAGTGGGGTTTTTGAAGGTTGGATTATAGAAAGAGAATTATTCAAGAAAGTTCAACGACCATCCTCGGCGGGGGAGTAGGGTAAAGCTACCCGAAATGGAAACGGTCCTAATTGTGATAAATATCCACAATGGACTTTGATATGGTCTGATCTATATAGAAATGTATAGCAGGAAGAATATGCTGGGAAAATAAATTTCTTCCGATTTAGAAGTAGCGATTCTAAATGAACACAAATGGTTGCTATATCTGCAGGTTTGTTCGAGCAGATTAGCCCAGCTAACACACGTTACTACACAACTCTTACAACTGAGTTGCTCGAAGATTATCTCTTCGACCTTTGCTACAACATGCTTGGTACAAATGAGCGTAAGTTTGTTGCACTAACTGGTGAGATGGGTATGAGAGAATTCGACCGCCTCTTGAAGGAGAAGGTAGCTACAATGCAGTTGATCAATACTAAGTTTATTACTGGTAATGGTCAAGAGTTGACTCTTGGTGGTCAGTTTACAACTTACAAGATGACAAATGGTATTGAACTCACTCTTAAGAAGTGTGCTCTATTTGACAATATGGAGATGTTCCGTCAACTTCATCCATTGTCAGGTAAGCCATTAATGTCTTACACATTCTTGTTCCTCGATCTTGGTATGCGTGACGGTCAGGCAAATATTGTTAAGGTTTGTCGCAAGGGTCGTGAGTTCGTACAGTGGTGTACTGGTGGTTCTGTACTCCCATCTGGTTACGGTAACTCAATCAATACTCTTCGTTCTAATAGCCGCGATGGTTATCAGGTTCACTTCTTAGGTGAAGAGGGTATCATGGTACGCAACCCACTTGCATGTGGTGTACTTTACTGCGACGCTGACGATTCAGAGTACAAGCAGGCGTAATTGAAATAACGAGTCTCGACTCAACTCTTATATTCCAATCCTGACGGATTGAAATAACGAGTCTCGTTTCGGCTGTATAATATATAATATAAAAAGGGCTCGTGGTTATCTCCACTCGCCCTTTATATATTAATATTATATACGGAACAACACTAATTTAAATAAATATTATGGTAGTTGAATTAAGAATTAAGAAAAAGAATCCATGGGCTGGACTATTGAAGTACAGCAGATGTTTTGATTATATCGCCCCTTATTTTACAAGGTCTGGCTCGATATACACTGGTCTTACACCAGAAGATGAAAAATATTTTGAAAAGGCTTTAGGTTATGATGAAGGTCATTTATCACGTAATAGTGATTTCTGGACTACATTCTGTGTAAAAGTTGGCGCTAAGCCATTATTGTTAGACGATTCAGTTCCTCGCCAAGCTATGATTATTAAGTTCCTTGAAGGCCATAAGAGAGTGGCTACATCACTTGATAAACTTGATGCTGGCAAGGATTATATATTGATCAATCGCCAAGCTGAAGCTGTTGAACAGAATAAGATTAATAAGCTCCGTAGGGAAGCTATTAGAGAGTTTGATAAACTATCACTCGATAATATGCGCAAATGTCTTAGATTGTTTGGTGTTAAGTCAGATGATTTGTCTAATGAGCTTGTAGAATCTACACTGTTTACAATGGTTGATAAGAATCCTAAGAAATTCTTTGATAAGTGGGTTGACAATAAAACTAAAGATACAGAATTTATTATTGAAGAAGCTGTAGCTAAAGGTGTAATTCGTAAAGATAAGACTAATTATTATTACGGTACAGACTTGATCGCTACATCATTAGCTGAAGCTATAACTTACTTAGATAATAAGAAAAATCAAGATCTTAAGCTTGTTATTATTAACGAAACAAATAATAAGTAATAAAACACAAACGACGTATGACGCATAAAGATATATACGAAAAGTTTATGATCGAATATGACAAGGAGAATGTCACCACGTCATATCCGTCGTTAACTGAATACGAAATTGCTACATTACTAGACAAGGCTTACCTAGCTCTAATAGCTCAAAAATTTACAGGAAATAATACGAGGAAAGTTCCTTTTGAAGGTGATGAAAAAGCAGTTGAAGATTTACAGCCGTTAATTAGAACAACAACGTCTAACGTATTGTCTGGCACAACATAGCTTGGTTATTTTATATATCCATTACAAAGTGATGTTCTATATATAATAAGTATTATGTTTACGAACGCGGATGGTACTAAACTTAGTTCAAAACAAATACATTCTACCGACATGTATAAGTTTACTAAATCTGTAAATAACAATCCATGGTCTAAATAGTTAATGTATTGTATATAGAACAAATAGATAATAGTAGCTAAAGATACTTTAGATTATAGCAATATTGTTTCTCCAGTAGAAGCTGTTAGTGCCATATATACATATATAAAAAGCCCAGAAAAGTTTGTAGACGAAAATAAACTTATAAGCTAGCAAGATACTATATAGTTTGAATTATCTGATACAATGGCTGAAGAATTAATTAACCTAGCTTTAATTATGGCTACAGAAGTTGTTGAATCTCCAAGGCTATAGACTAAAGCTCAATTAAAAGGATTAGAATCATGACACTAGAACAAACATATTAGCTTGGAGTTGAATTTGAGCGTAGACTTATAGAGATTGATCCATCTTTTGAAGTTGAGAACAAAGTTGACACTGAAACTATTTATAAGTTCCTTAATCAATATGCTAAATAGTATGTTGAAGAAATAATGCAGCAACTTATGTAGGCTAAAAATAGAGATATAATAGCATATCTATAGGATAAAGTAAAAGACTTAATAAGAGACAAAGTATGCTCTGCTAATTAGCCAAGGATACTAAATAGCAATGGTAAAATAGAAACTATATAGGAAAATACAACTAAATTTATATTGCCTAATGATTACTACAAGTATATAAGAAGTTATTCTAACTGTATACGATCGTATAAACATCCAGATCCACAAACTAGAATTGCTGAGGAGGAGGATGAATATATTACTCATAGATTAGAGAATAAAGTATTTAATGAGTATGATGATAATGTAAAAGTTGGAGAATTTCTTAATGATGGTTTTATATTAAGAAGTCCTTTGGTTATGCTTGAAGGTGATCATTATAGAAAAGCTTCTAGCGCAGCTCCAGATAGTGTTGAAAAAGTAAAAACATTATCAATATTTCATGATGATTATACACAAATACAAAGTGTATTACTTGTATATTATACTACTATAGATGATTTTTCTATACTTGGCGATAACAAAAAAGCATGTGACTTATCATATTCAGCTTTTTGGGATATAGTAAAAGGTGCTGTAGATTTATACATTTATAGTTATAAGTTTGGAGTAACATTAGAGAGTCTAAAGAGAAAAGCTAGACAGCAAATTTAGGATCAGCAAGACGCATTAAAGCAATAGAAATAGTAGGAGGGTGATCAATGAGACATATAGATATACTAGAAGCCTTTGAAACCGAAATAGGCGTTATTAATCAAGTTGAGAAACCTCTCACAACTGATTCTATGTTTTGGTTAAATTAGGCTGTAGACAAATTCGTAAAACTAAGATTTAATACAGACTAGGTTCATAAGACTTCATATGAACAAAATGAAAAGCGTAGGAATGATTTAATTAACCTATACAAGACAGTAAAATATACGGACTTTGTTATTAATGATAATAATCCACAATATGATAAATATATCGTAGAAAACTATCCAGATGACTTTCTGTTCTCTTTAAATGAAGATGCTATTATAACTAATAACAATGGAGGAAATCCATATAGTACTAGTATATTTGAATGCACTTCAGATAGTTTTATGTATAGAGTAACTAATAGTCTTACAGACTTTCATTATAAGTATGGAGAAGCTAGACCTTTAAGAGTTTGTACTGATAAAGGTTGTTATCTATTAACAGACAAGAACTACAAAATAAAAGAGTATGTACTAGGATATTTACGTACTCCTGAAAAAATAAATATTGGAACTCCGTTTGAAGAATATACGGATTTCGATGACATAACGATCCCAGAGATAATTAAAATAGCAGCATAGATGTACCTTGAGAATACTGGTAATCCTCGCTATAAGACTATAACTCAGGAAGTTATGACACAAGAATAATTTTAACGTGGAAAGCCTTTGCTATTAAATTAGCGTGTGAGGTGAGTAGAAAAAATTAATAAAAATATAAAATATGATTACATTTGTAAATGACGTTTTCGTAAGTAACGAAGCAAGCGTATTATATTCTGGCGAGATCAGCGATCTTGCAAAGGATAAGAAGTCTGATATTACTAATGTTGGTAACATTGTAATTGTTGACATGGCTAAGCCAGGTACTGCTGTAGCTACAGTTCCAGCTACTGCAACAGCTATTAAGATTGGTAAGATTACTAGCGCTGTATCAACTATTGTTGAGCGTGATGGTAGCGTTAAGTATATTCCAGTTATCGACTGGTCTAATCCTATCCAGAAGAGCGCAGTTAAGAGTGTAGAATTTACTGATCACAAGGCTGATACGCCAGAGAAGATTGATGTAGACTTTACTAATATTTCTACACCAATTAAGACTAAGATCGCTGCTGGTGGTCACAGTGTTGTATTCCGTATTATCTACAAGGATATGAATACACGTTTCCGTAAGTGGACAGAATCTTACGAATATGTAACAAAAGTAGGTGATACAGAAACTCAAGTAGCTGAAGGTATCGCAGCTCTTATTAAGAAAGATTATAAGAGGGCTAGAGTTAGTGTTAAGGTAACTGGTGCTAAGATTACGTTGGAAGCTATGCCTTACGATGACGATGATTCAGTTCCATCATTGAGTCCAGCGGCTACTGTACGTTTTGCAGTTTCAGCTTGGATTTCTTTCAACGATGAGGCTGGTATTGTAAATATTGGTTATAGTCACAAGTTCCCAATTGCTGGTATTTCTATCGTTAAGACTCCTGGCGAAGTTTATACAGCTTCTCCTAAGTATGTACGTGATCGTGAAGAGTCAGCTATGGGTTATAATGGCATTGTAAATCGTGGTTTTGAAGAGTATCGTGAGCTTGGTTTGCCAGCACTTGATACTAAGCTTGATGGCGAATATGATGCTGTTACAATTCAGTTCGAGAATATGTATCGTACTGCTGATGATTTGCATCGTCTTACTAAACAGTCAATCGAGATTTATCCTAAGAAGGGCTAGGGCGCAGCTTTGAAGACAGCGCTTGATCCATTCTTCGCATGATAAATAGTAATTAAGTTACAACTAAGCTGGGGTTGGGCATACAGCCCTATCTCAGCTTTTTTATTTTGTATATATGAAACAAGTAGTATTAGGTACAGATGTGCGTCTATAGTTTACTTTAGATGAGTTATCAGATTATGATATAACTTCAATAAAGTAGCTTAGATGTTATGTTATTAGGAAAGAAGATATACAATATATAGATCTTGATAATTATGGTTATCCATAGTATTATAGTCCTACAGACTATGATTTAGCTTATACTAGCTGTATGAGATATAATTGGTTACCATATAATCAAGAGGTATATACTGGTGGTATGTTTGGACCTATTGATGACTATAGATATTTTCCAGCTTACAATGGCTTTGGTGTAAGATCTAAATAGTTTAAGATAGTTCCAGATAAATATTTAGCCGCATCTAGAGTTCTTAGTGACCAAAGAAAAATAGAAATGTATTTCCCTGCTCAAGATTAGAGAAACTTTGGTCAATATATAGTATTAATTGTAGTTACTTTATATGAACCTGGATGGGGTACAAATAATCTTAGAACTTTTACCATCAATAAAGGTGTACAATTTGAATTGACCGATGCATTACCAGACAGTCAAGATGATAATGTAAATCTTACATATGATGGCTATACATTTGAAGACGAAAGAGTATTAAAATTATACAAGTCTAATAATCTATTAGGAACTTGTAAAATTATAGATATTATTAAGAAAAAGGACGGTACTAAAATTGTTAAGAATGTTAGTATTTTTGGCGACTCTACTCATGTGTTTTAGCAAAATGATTATGGCAATGCTGATTCGTTCTTAATATATAAAGGTTCTGAAGATGTAACTAGTAGTGCTATCAGTATGGGTCAAGGTGTATACAATATTGATATTGATAAACACTTTAATTACAAAATTATATTCAGTTTAATTTCTTAATAATCGTATTATGAAACTAGAACTAAAGCGTATCGCTTTACGTGATACGTACACAATAGGGAATCTTTATATTGATGGTGTTTATTTTTGTGATACCATTGAAGATAAAGTTAGAGATTTAAACAAAAATGGCGTTTTTGATAACGGAGAGTTTAAAGTAAAAGGTGAAACTGCAATTCCATATGGTACATATGAAGTTGTATGGGCTTATTCTCCGAGGTTTAAAAGGTATACACCTAGGTTGTTGAATGTTAAATCATTTGCTGGCGTGTTAATTCATGGTGGTAATACTGCAAGAGATACTGAAGGTTGTATTATACTTGGATAGAATAAGGTTAAAGGAAAAGTTATTAATTCAAAAGAATTTGTTAATAAATTATACCCGATTATAAAAAATGCTTGTCAAAAAGGTAAAGTAACAATAGAAGTAGTATGACAAAGCATAGTAAAGATTTAGTACAGTACGTGACGGCTAGTATATCCATTATCAGTGGTATATCACTGGCTTTTTTATCGTTCTTCCTCAATAAGCACAATATTGAGGATAGTATTTTGTGGTATATTGCACAGACTTTCGTTTATGCTGGAAGTATTTTCGGTGTGTCTGCATACATGAATTCTAAATTCGGCGAAATACGTACAATATTAACAGGAAATAAGTTGATGACAGATGAACAGTGCGATGATATTAAGTTGGCTCGCAAGCCACAAGAAGATCGCGATTAAGGCACTTTTAAGCCTCTTGGTGGGCCTTTTAGTTGTGTTTAGTATAAATATATACAAACAGAATAAAAGGCTCTCTAAGAGCTTAGAAATGGCTCAAAATAACATTGAAGCCTATTAGGGTATATTAAATGGATCCTAGTAGGCTAATAATGTTTTAAAGCTAGATATGTCTTAGCTGCGAAATACAAATGATAGCCTTATACAAAAGATAGATAGTGTAAGATAGTAGTTAAAGATAAAACCTAAGGTCATAAAAACGACCGCAACTCAAACACAAACAATCTACGTTACAGCTAATAAGGGGGTAAGGGGGTAGGATATAATTAAAACTATCTAGAGAGATACAGTATATAAAGATACTATACAATTTAACCCTCTAACTAAAGTAAGCTATACTATTGGATTAGATACAGTAAATGTAAAACTAGATATAAAGAACTAGTAGTTCTTGTATGTATATAAGAAAAGATAGTATAAGAATAAAAAGAACTTTATTAAACGTTTATTTACTCTAGACTTTAAGAAGATAGATATATATAAATATTAGATAGTAAATACTAATGATATTATAAAGACTTCAAATGTTAGAGTAATAGAAGCAATAGATAAGTAATATGACATATATAACATTAAAACAGTTTGTTGACGATATATTACTTCTAGTACGTAATAATAATATAAGTGAGAGTGAAGATTTATCTAGGGAACAAATAAGAAACTGGGTAAAAGAATATAAGAAGTATTTTACTAAGTAGAGATTAGATAAACTTAAAGCTCAATCAGAAACTATAGATGATCTTATATGGGCTTCTGATGATGTTTATAAGAAAGAAACTGGTCCTTTAGAATTAGAGGATGTAGAATCTTTAGATAAATATCCTATATTTACAAAGAAGACTAAAGAGAAGCTAGAAGGTATATACGATAACAACGAAGATAGTATATTAGCTGTACATGATTAGATGGGGGAGAATATACAATATATGAATCATATTCGTAGGCATTATCATTATTTTCGTAAATATACAGGACACGAATTAACAGCATATTATGAAGATGGATATATATTCGTGCAAGGAGATCAAGACTTAAATAAACTTAGAAATATATGGGTCTTGGCTATTTATGAAGATGAGAATGATGATGATTGGAATAAACCAAGCGAAGATGATATTAAATTACCTGCATGGATGTTACCTCCGATAAAGGAGATGATAATGTCGAAAGAACTTCCATTCATGTTAGGTAGACCTAGCGATGATAGTAACAACTCTACATTAGCTAGTGTTAAACCACACGGTCCACAGGATGAAGAGGAATAAGAAATCTATAACATTCGTAGACATGTATAAAGAAATGCCCATAGAAGTGTCATACGTCGCATATAAGCGCATATTAGACTCTATGTGTAGAATTATATTAAAACATGTATTAGACGGCTCAGACGGCTTTAAAATGCCTTTTGGGCTAGGTTATATACAAGTAGGGAAATATAAACCTAAATCATATACAAATAGATCATTATCTATAGACTTTAAAACAAGTAATGAATTAGGTAAACGTATATATCATTTAAATGAACATTCTGACGGGTATAAGTTTAGACTACACTGGTCTAGAATACCTCAGACTTTTCCAGATAGATACAAATATTAGTTATGTTTAGTTAGAGCTAATAAAAGAAGACTAGCTAAATTAATTTTTAATAAAACAGATTATATAAATATAAATGATATACAAGTATACAAAATGTGAATCAGTCATAGCTAAAATAATGGCTGATTTAGATTCTTCTGAAACAAGGTAGAGGACTAGCGATATTAGAGAATGGATCTTTGAAGCCATAGATAAGATTGGTGCACCTATGTAGTATATCAATAGACAGTCTGGAGTTGACGGAGTACCTGTATTTAAGATATAGGATTACTAGATACCGTTACCTTCAGACTTAGTGCATTTAGATGGTGTAGCATACTCTAATTCAAAAGATGGAGTATGGATTCCGTGTAGTACACAAACATCTATATTTAAATCGCCAAGTAAACATAACAACGAACATAATGTTGTTGTGCTTGATGATAGTTAGTCTAATATGACAATAGAAGAATAGCAATAGGATTAGATTCCGTAGATGTAGCATAAATATCCAACTGTATAGTCTTAGATAAACAGACCACATACAAATGGTTTTTCAGATCTATTATATACAAAAGATTATCAAGATAAACCAGAATATTTCATAAAGCCTGGCTGGGTTGTATTTAATAGAAAAGATGGATTTGTTAAGTTGTCTTATAAAGCTATAGCTACAGACGAAAGAGGTTATCCATTAATACCAGATTTAACTTCATATCAAGAAGCAATATATTGGTATGTTAATATGAAACTTAGTTTTCCTAAGTTTATGAAAGGATAGCTTGGTGGTAAGCTAAAAAGTGCTAATATCACTATATATAACTACATATAGAATCAGTGGAATTTTTATAGAAACTAGGCTTATGCTGAAGCTATGATGCCTACTGCAGATGATATGTAGAATATTAAAAACGATTGGAATAAGCTAATACCAGATTGGGATGGAGATGATACGTTCTTTAAATATACTGGTAAAGAGCAATTAACTTATAATGATTATTACAATGGATTCTGAAAATAAAAATATACAAATAAATACATTCTCTGGTGGAATGAATTCAGACTTTTCAGATTCCACGATTCCATCAGATCAATATAGAATAGCTTGTAATCTTAGGTATATTAATAACTCGACATCTGGAGTTGGACAATTAGAATCAATAGAAGGATTTGGTAAAAAGCTAGAATTAGAAGAAGGCGAGACAGTTATAGAAACCAGTTATGCAGATAAGTATGGAATTGTATTTGTAAGAGATAAGCATAATGTAATTAATGTATATAGGTTTGAATTAGATCCACTTAGATGGATAATTAATAAAACACAAATATTTGGACCTTGTGCTGACTGGAATATAAAAGGAAGACTTAGCATTGTTAGTAGAGTTGAGAATACAGATAATATTAAATTATATATAGCAGATGGCGAGCATTAGATAATGATAATGAATGTGTTGCCAGATGGTGATATACCAACATCTATTAATCAGCTTATAACAAATAAGTACGAAAATCTATTACCACCAAGAATATCTAATATAATTTATGGTTCTTTAAAATCTGGTAAGAATCAATATAGTTATTAGCTGTTCTTAAAATATGGTCAAGCTTCATAGATTTCTCCAGCTTCAAAGATGATTCCAATAGCTAATAAACAATCAGATGGATCTTATATTGGTTCTAAAGAAGGAGATACAACTAACACTGGTGTAAAAGTATTATTTGAAATACCTAAAAGAACAGTATATGATTTAATAAGAATATATAGAATACACTACGACAAAAATGCATCAACACCAGAGGTAGATATTATATATGAAGGTAGTTTTAAAGAAAATGATTCTATAAATGAACAAACATCTGACTCATATTATTTTATGAGTTTTAATGATATATAGCAAACATCAATCAGTAAAGTTACAGTTCAAGAATATAATTCATAGGCAGGAATATAGATAATACCAAAAGTGTTAGAATCTAAAAATGATTATTTATTTGCAGGATAGATTAGAGAATTAGCTGGCAATTCTAAGTTATTTGATGATATAAATACAGTATCATTATCATATGATACTAATGGTTTAACAACTATACTTGATGTTGGTGATGATAAGGATGATCACTAGTTTAATCATGTTTTAGATGATCTTAGAGCAGATAGTTGGAAGTTATATGATTAGTTAACTAAAGAAAAGGATTGTATAAATAGATACTAGGATTCGTCAGACCATACTACAGAAAATAACTATTTTGCATAGTATTTTACAAAATCAGAAACTTATGACAATAAACCAATTAAATACTATGGTGGTACTGGTAAGAATATAGATTGGAAATTTATAACATTAGCAGTATTTGTCGATTCTAGTTATACAGACGGGACAAAAGGCGGATCTGATCTTCATTGCATAAAATAGGATGTAGGTAATAACGATAATTATGCAATACAAAAATATTATATAAAAGATGACGGCAGTCTTATAAATTGTGGGCATTATGATTTTGATAAGACAATCGGAAGATCTTATTCAAATCCTATTATAGCTAGTAGATTCCCATCTTTAAGAAGAGGTGAAACATATAGATTTGGTATAATATTTAAAAGTATTACAGGAGAATCAAGTCCAGTTAAATGGATAGCTGATATTAGAGTTCCGGACATATGTATATCAGGATTTGAAACATTCATGAATGGAATGAATAATACAGATATGGCAGCGTTGCCAATAGGCGTAGAGTTTACATTACATGATATAGCAAACCCAAATGTATATTCATACGAAATAGTTAGATGCGATAGATCTTCTAATGATGTAAGAATTGTCTCACAAGGAGTACTATCTAGACCAGTTATAAAGAAATTCTTAGATAAAAAAGTAAACAAACCACAAGCATATACACCGAGCGGCATTATATCTACAAACAAACTAAATATAGAACCAAATGTTTTAAACGGCGGAGAAGACCCGGGCTATAGAGTTGATAATCTTGATAATCATAACTTATACCAATATATATCACCAGATGTGTCTTATTTGAGAGAATCTAGTAAACTAATTGTTGATAAGACAAATCTGCATATAAATTCAGTTAAATATATATTTGGAATGAGTGCAGATAGAGCAAGTTTTAATATAATTAGTGATAGCGATAGGCATGATGATAATCTCTATTTAAGTCACTCAACAATGTTTAGAGGCGGTATAACTACTGTTAAAGATGGAAAAGGATTTGTTGTAAGTAACAAAATATCCAAAGTATCGTATAATTCTGGCGTTATTTCATCTATGGCATTTTTAGGTTATGACGATCCAAATCTTGCGCCAACTGCAGATTATAAAGATAACGCGTATATTTGTAATTCAATAAGTATAATAAACGCTATCCATAATACACTTGGTTCAAATGATGATTTATCTATAAATGTTGCTAGTGGACATCTTAACGATGATGGTAATTTTAAAGTTCCTAATATTAGTGGGAATGTTGTAAACACAGAATCGCCAGTAGAAGCTATGAAATATAATTTTAATTACTTTAAATTATATTGTCAAAGCAACTACATATTGGTTAACAACCATGATAGAAATAATCCAAATAAAGCATATGAAAATGGTCATGGTTATGTGGTTATAAAGAGGAGTGTTTACAATCAATGTAATATAACAAATTATAAATTTGCAGATTCATTAAAATGGGATTCTTTAGCCACTGTTAAAGATGGAAAAGCATCAGAAACATATTCAGACAAAATTACAAATATTGATAAGTATAACTTCTGCAATATGGTATGCTGGTATGGTTATAATGAATTATTTGTAGCAGAAAATAAAGATAATATATATTTTAAAAAATGGTCTCCATACGCTACTGGTGGTTCATGTATGTTGATAACTATAGACAACGAATGGTCTAATATAATTAAAGACAAGTTTTACAATAACTATATATTATCAGATACTATAGGAACTGATTAGATTGATGTTCCAATACAGAATGGTGATAATTTTGAAAAATTAGAATATTGGGCAGACAAGACTAACGCTGGCATAAATATAGAATATATTGGTGAAAATAAAGATGTACGTAGTTATATTTATAACAGTACATTAGGCACATTTATATGTAATATAACTAGAGATACTATTCCTTATGGCGGATTTAGTAAATATGCAAAACAAAGTAGTTTGTATTATAGTTACGCAGATATGAAGTTATATAATAGCGGTGAGAATAAAATAGATGTATTTAATGGAGATACGTATATAAACCCATTTGAATATACAGCTGCTCATAAAATATCAAATAATGCTGCTGGTGTTGTTTGGACATTTACAAACATATATGCTATACCATTAGAGTCGTCTATAAATACTGCGTTAGACAGCGGTTATACTGTATCTAGAAATTATAAAGATAATAACGTTACATGGATTTAGGAAGAGCCTTCAAACGTAGATAATATCTATACACAATCTACACCACAGTATGTATATAATACAGCTTATAGTATATCTAGAGGAATTGACATAAAAACATCTAAGCAATAGTACTTAACTAAATAGGATCAATATTATAATTACAGATGTAGATTCTCAAATAAGAAAGAGAATGGTGAAATAAACGATTCTTGGTAGACATTTTTAGCCGCTAACTATATAGATTTAGATCCAGCGTATGGAAAATTAACTGGTTTAAAGACATTTAATAATAGTTTAATATTCTTTTAGGAGAAGGCTTTTGGTTTGTTGCAAGTAAATGAAAGAACAACTATAACTGATAATAATAGTCATTAGTTATTATTAGGATCTGGTGGAGTGTTAGATAGATATGATTATATATCTATAAATAATGGAATGCGTGATGACATGTTTGCGTATGTAACAACTCCAATGGCATTATATTGGATAGACGCTGATAGATCTGAATTATGTTAGTATTTTGGACAAAGTAAATACGATGTAATATCTAAGTCAAAAAACATCAATTCATATATGAAAGAAGTGTTTTCTAAAGATTATCATAAACAAAAAGTTGTGTATGATGATAAATACAATGAAGTTTTATTTGGTATAAGTATCGGAACTTCTATATCTTTTAGCGAAACACAACAAAGGTTTTATTCTATATATGATAAAAACGTGGATGTAGATGGTATTTATATTCGTAATTTTACATTATTTAATATGTATGATACAGTAGCTGTATGGAATAATGGTAATTATAAAGATTCTGTAAGAGATGTTAATTTGAAATTTGTTGTAAATAACCAATACAGCACTGTTAAGGTGTTTGATAATATGATATTTGGATCGGATGAAAATACTGTAGATAGTATTATCGTATTATTTAGAAACGATCATATGTCTAGTAATTATATTACGAAAAGAGAAATATCAAATAGATATTTTGATTATAGATTCGCAATACCAAGAGGAACAAATAATCTTGATAATAGATTGTTTGGTAACAGAATGCGTGGTAAATATGTTGAATGTGATATACATATTAACCCTAGCGAAGAAATAAACAAAGCCACACTATAGTATTTTATGACTAAATATAGAGCAATATGGAGTTAAGATATAGAAGAACAATGAGAATGCCAATAAACTATTTGCCTGGATTTGTTACAGGTACTAATGGTATGGCTGCGCCACCAGATAGTTACAATCCATTCTGGCAAAATAATTATTTGCTTAGAAATACTGGGCTATACGGAAATGCATATGCGCCAACTGGCTTAGAAAAATATAGATAGCCAGTATATAATGGTAATAGTGGAACTAACTGGAGCAATATCAAAAGCGGTGCTATGAGTAGCGCTAGTAATATAATATCATCTGGACTTGAATTTGGTAAAGATCTTTCTGATGCATTTCATTATAATAAATCAGTTGGTAATATACTAAATGAACAAGGCTATCACTTTGCTGGTAATGACAATTTCGGTTACTAGAAGATAAATGATGTAGATTTTGGCAGAGAGATGTCAGAAGTACGTAGAGATAATAATGCTAATACTCTCAAAACAACTGCTTCTGGAGCAAAAGCTGGCGCTGCTATAGGATCTGCTGTTGGGCCAGTTGGAACTGCTATTGGAACCGTTATTGGTGGTATTGGTGGTTTTATTGGAGGTTTGTTTGGTAGTGCAAAAAGAAGAAGAGAAGCAGCTAGAAGACTAGAAGACGCTAGAGTTAAAGGTATTAACACTAATACTTATAATATGTCTTCAGCACAATCAGACTATCTGGCTAATGATTATTATAATACTAATGGTACTACACAAGATGATCTGTTATATGCTAAGAGAGGAAAAGATCCTGGTTACAAAGGTAGCTATAATACAAATAACAGCAACGTATTAACATCAGTTGGAAAAGTTAATGCTAAACCAAACGCAAGAGTAGCTGCTGGTGAAAGTATTATAGATAATATAGACGATGTTAATAAAACAACCGGACATGTTGTTAAAACTGGGAAAGTAGGTAAAGATACAAATTTAGCTAATCTAAATGATAACACAATAGTACTTGGATAGGATATAGACTGGAGAAATGGTGCTACATTTAGAGATTAGTCTTTACCATACACGTTAGCTCTAGAAAAAATAAATAAGAAATATGAAAACAGAACTAACGAAAATCTAAATAAATTTAGAGGGAAGTTAGGTTAGGATAGTGATAAATTCTAGTAGGAATAGGTTAACAAGATTAAACAACCGATTGTAGATAAGCTAAAAGATCTATCTGATCAGTAGGCTCTACAACATCAACAATAGGAATAGATGTATACACAACAAGGTTTACCAGGCTTTACAGATGGTAAGAATAAAAACAGATAGATTGATTATGGATATATAGAGCGTCCATCATGGCTTAGCAATGCTATACCTATGGGGATCGGAGCTTTAACTAGTATTGGATAGTATCTACAAGCTAGGAATCAATCAATACATACACCAGATATATATGCTGGTAATCCATATGAAAGAGCAGCTTTACAAGAACAAGCTAAACTTCGTGTTAATCCATACGAAGCTATAAAAAGAGTTTACGATCAAGATAGAGTAAACAGATATGAAATAAATAGAGCTGGTGGATTAAGTGGCGCTTAGAAATATTTAGCTAATGTAGCATTAGGTCTTGGTACCCAACAAAACATAGCTGACACTATATAGAAAGCTCAAGAAGTAAATAATCAATATAGAAGCAGATGGGCTGAAATGGCTGGTAATTTAGGTAATGCTTCAGCTCAGCGTAGACAGCAAGCTAATCAATATAATACTGAATACGCCGCATCTGCTCACGCAGCTAGACAACAAGGTATGCAGATGGGCCTCAGAAACTTTATGGATTATATACAACAGTATGCAGCTAATGAGTATAAGCGTAAGACTGGTAACGGAATGCTTGATTTGTATCAACAGAAGATTGATATGGATAGAGAGAATATGAGAAACTATTATAATAAAGATAATAGAGATGCTAGTTCTTTGATAGTTCCAACTTAGCCAATTGCTGGTACAGTTGTACAACCAACTATTACAAATGACGTATTTAATATTCCAAATCCAGGTACTATAAGATTACGTAATAATCCAGGACTTAGTAATGTTGTAAGAAAATATGGGTACCCAACTATGAATATAGATCCATATAATTACCCACAAGCAAATAACAATCTTATTACTAACTTTTCACAAATGCCATTACCAAGCTATTGGCAGAATAATATAATTAGATGATATGGTATATTCAAGAGATTAGTGGATTCAATTACCTGTTAGAGATTTATATGATTCTCAAATAATGCTTGCGTCTATAAACGCTGCAAGAGATATGTATGAGAAAGGTCAATAGCAGATAAAGGATTTCCAAAAAGATTATGGAGATTTTTATAGTCCAATTCAAAAAGATATGGATTGGTATAATAAAAATGTCATAAATGGCTCTAGAGATGTTATAAATGATTTATATGACAGAGGAATAGACCCATTAAGATCCGCAGAGGGAAGAGCGGCAATAAGTAGATGGGTAAATAATGTTCCAACTGGAGATATAAACAAACTTAAAGCTGGAGCTAAAATTGCTGAAGATTATTTAAAGAACAGAGCTGTATTAGAGTCTTAGAATAAGTATAATGACGATTATGAAAAGTGGGTTAATGGTGGTAAATCTATAGATAACTGGGACACATTAAGAGATGGGATGTGGACAAGACAGGCTCCTGCACAATTTGTTACACTTAAAGATGCTACTAACGACTGGTTTAATAATAGAACTCCTCACTCTTTAACAAAGAAAGATGTAGAGAGTTTTGGGATGCCTTATAATAAAGCATACGATTATACTGGTTATACTTATGGTGATTTATAGAACGTTGCTAATAGAAATACTCCAGGGTGGACAGGATCACCAATATCTGATTACTATAGGCATTTGGCTAAATAGAAATTAATTGATAGTGGAGTTAATAACCCTACAAAACAACAAATCGAATCTCAGCTTTAGAAAGATGTAGCTGATGCTAACAAGGAATGGATGGTTAGTCCTGTTAAAACAGCTAACGAGTATGCTAAGATGGATAAACAATTTGCTCAACAGTCCGCAATGCAAGCTAGAGGGTTTAGTCATGAAGAAAGAATGGCTGCAATTAATGCTAAAAACCAGAGAGATAATATATATCTACAATGGAAATTAAGCAATATGACAGTCGATAAAGATGGCAAGCCTACAGCTAAGACGTAGGAATAGCCACAGACTCCTCTTACATTTACTCAGTAGATTATAAATTCATCTAATTAGAATAAAGCTCAGAGATATATAACTCAGGATTCGTATAATAAAAATACAAGTTTATTCGCTCAAGATTCGTTGAATAAAGCTTACAGCATACTTGGCAAGGCTGACGCAAATAGAGATGGAAAGTTAAGCAAAGAAGAACAAGCTAACTGGAAGGTTAGATATAATAAGTTAACCCCCATTTAGAAATATAACTATGATACGTATGTTAAGAATTACAAGTACTGGGACAGAATAAACAAAGAAGGTCTTGGTGGTGCTATAAAGAATGGGCTTGTAGACAAGTATGGAAATGTAACTTCTATGTACGTTGACAAGTTAGCCGAAGTAACAAAAAATAACACTAAAGGTGTGATAAATCCTAGTAGTTATAATAAGTTATATTCGCCATATTATAATGGCGTGACAAGTACCAATTCTTACGGAAATAAAGTATTACTAAACGCTTTAACAAATAACACTTACTCAAAATATGTCATAGATGAAGCTAATAATAAATATGGACAAACTCATCCAGTTGTTAACTTTGCAGACAGGGGTGTTTATTTCGGAAATGTAAGAGCGTTTAACGTGTCATCTGGTAAGAACTTGACACACGGTAGTATTAGCATGAAGTTCTAGAGATTCTTAAAGAATAACAAGATAAACGGCTGGATTGTAAGTAATAGTGGCTTAGGTGCTGTTGCTGTACCAAATAGAGGAAAAGGTTAGTCTTTAGATATAGTAGCAAACGTATCTATACCACTTGAAACGTTTTCTAAATTTGCTTACGAAAACGGATCAGATATTGAAAGTACAGCTAAGAATTTAGGAGTTAGGTTTATGAATAGAAACGGATAGTCTGTAGATTACGCAAAAGGAAGCAATAATATATTTGTAGAAATTCCAGTTTCTAGACAAATTGATAATAATAACGGTTAGTTCTTTGGACAATTAGATACAGAATACGATAAAGCTATCTACGGATCAAAAGAAGCGTCTGGTAGAGAGTTGCAACAACAATATTATTCATCACAACATTGATAATATATTATGAAATTTAATAGTGGTAAAAAGAAGTAGACACAAACTTATACTTCTCCATCTGCTGCTGAATGGAGATCAAGATTTGATTCTAATGAGTAGGCTCAATAGAGAGCTTACTCATCTCCATACAACAATGGTATATATAAGAACAATGTTACTTCTATAGATAATGCTCCAGCTGCATATTAGTCATATGTGGACAATGGAGATTCTAGTGTTAATTCTAACACAAGTTGGTTAAACGCTTCAAAAATAGCGGCTACTATATTAAGTCCTGCGATTGGAGTTGTGTCTCATCTTGGTGATTTTCCAAATACGTTTAGAGCTTTAACACAAGATATGCTTAAATCTGCTGCTGATTCAGACAAAGCTGACATAGATGACGCCGAATAGGGATTAAAAGATATTTAGCTTATACGAGATTATTCTAACCTTGTAAGTGAAAGAGATTCTATTATTGGGAAAATGCATGATGCTGAATCATTTGTTGGTGGCAGAGATAGCGAATATTATCAAGGACTTAAACTCAAAGTAGATGATCTTAATAAGAAAATATAGGGACTTGATGATTATTTTAAAGGCGATGGAAGACGACGTGACGTTATTGCTGATTTGATGTATGATAAGAGTAATCTAAGTTTTGGAGACAAAGCGAGGATTAATTCAGAATTTGCATCAAAAGACACATGGAGTCATGACGAATCTAACCCAGTTAAAAAACTTGGTAAATTTATAGCTGATATTCCAAAGTTTTTAGTGAACGAAGTACAACTTGGTGCACATTATCTTGGTAAAGCTGCTAACGCTGTAGGTCTAGATAATAATAAGTATTATGATGATTCTATAACAAGGGAAGTATTAAAATCAGATACAGCGCCATAGGATCTTATTGATCTTACATATAGAAAGAATGCTACTGGTGTAAACGCGTCGAAATTAAATGAATATGAAAAACTGTATAATAAGATTATAAATCAAAAGACTGTAGAACTTAATCAAGATAGATACGCTGCAAGATCTGGATATTTAACTAACATGCAATTACTTGGCGCTATACCTCTTGCGCATTATTTGTATGATGGGACTTTAGGTGAATGGTCTAATGCTAGAGACGCAGCTCTTAGTGACAAAAATCACTGGATGAATAGCACACATAAGTTTTACGATCCAGAAGATATACCAAAGTCTTTCTTAGACGCTAAAGATAAAATAGGCGATAGTCTTGTTGATATGGTACTAAACCCATAGTATTCTGCTGTACAAATGGCCTCAAGTATAACTATGATGAAACATACTATAGACGCAATGTCTATAGATGGATTATTAAATTATGCCGCTAAGAAGATTCCGTATATAGGAGTTGCTACTACCGCTGCATCAGTTGCTACTAGTTTAGATGCTACAGTTAAATCAAGACAACAAGAAACTGGCATGGAGAAGATTCAGGCGCTATCAGATAGAGCTTATGCTGAACTTGTAGCCAAAAGAGCTAATATTGGCGATATAACTGATAGGATCAAATATATAGCCCACCAGAAAGGAATAGATACAACCGACATGGATTAGCGTGAGCTTATATCTATAGGCGTTGCTTATAATATGTTTACTGGAGATAAAGATTTTGAGTAGACAAAAACAGATATACGTAGTGGTATAAATAAACTTGTAAACGCTAATAACGCATTAGCTATAAAAGACTATATGCAATCACTTCCATTCTATTCATTTGGAGGTAAGGCTATGAATAAATTTGCCGAAGCTGCTGTCAACAATTCATTTAGCAGAGGCGCTGCAAGACTATTGTCTAAAAGTTTAAGAAATGCCCCAAAAATACCAGGAGCTGTATTAGGTGATTTTGCAAAAGTAGAATATACACTACCTACATTTAGTGGTATATTTGATTCTACAGTAGATAAATTAGCTAATAGGTTTATACGCAAAGATGTTGATAGCGCTGTTAAATTTGCAAATAATGCTGCAAAAGGTTTGTATACAAAATCTTTAGGTAATTATTTAAAACATAAGGCAGACTTGCTTTTGTTTGAAGGTACTTCTGAAGCTATAGAGGAAGGTCAACAGTAGATTCTTCAAGATAGATATGGTAGAGGTCTTTATGATAATTATAATAGAGCTCAAAACATGTTTGATGTTGACGAAATATTCAACAATGTTGGCTTAGCTGGAGAGTCTCTATTAGCATATTTTGGATTAAAACCATTTGATAAGAATCTAAATACAGAAGAAATTCGTAAAGCTATGAATATTGGTTTTATTTCATCTGTAATGCAAAGCGGTTTAATGCATTCTGCAAAGAATTTAATTGGCACTCACGATGATACAAATATACGTAGTCTTGCTAAGTAGATGAAAGCTGACAGAACTACATCTTTATTAATTGGTAAGCATTTTAATGACTATGATGATTAGAGGCATCTTAATATGTTCTATGACGCATTCAGAAAAGGTATAACAGACGAAAAATTAATGACATCAATGACTCGTCTTAGAGACAACATGGATGAGAATGAATTTGTTACCAAAGATAATATGAATGCTGATATATAGCTTATGAAGAACGCTTATAAGTTATATAGTAATAAAGAGTTAAGAGATGCGTTAAAAGATTCTGGTGTAGAACCGTTTAGTGATAAATACAAGAGTATAATAACTACTGGAGCTAAGAGAATAACAGATTATCAAATGTCAGTAGCTGGTGTTGCTGATAACGAAAAGGAAGTAAACTCCTTTAATAGTGATAGATCTCAAGCTATAAGCGAACTATTTAATGGAGCTTTATCTGAAGAACAATTAGCTGATATAGAGAAAAACAATCCAAAACTTGCTGCCACTGTTAAGAAATTGAGTAGTGAATTTGATAGTACATTAGCTAAGGCTAAAGAAGAGTCCGAATCGAACAAGAAAAGATTTATTTCAAATCTTAATAATTTCTTTGCATTTAAAGATAATGAACACGTTGTTAATTATGTAAGAGAACATCACGGAAGTGAAAAATTAGGAAAAGCTGCAAGAGAAGAAGAGCTTACAAGAGCTTTTAATGATAAAAAGATAAGAGAAGCTGCAATTAATTATGCTTATGAAACTGAAAAAAGAAATACTTTTGATGAATCTGTAAAAGATGCTAATAGCTTTGTAAATAATAAATACGTAAGACAATATGTTGATAGCATTAGAAGATCAGGAGAGTCTCTAAATAAAGCTCTATCTAGAATTTGGGGAGATGAAGAAAATAGAAAAGAAGCTATTGACGCAGCTAGAGATAATTGGTTAAACTTAAACTATAATAAAGAATAGTTTGTAAAAGATAGAGTTGCTGTATTATCACTGTACAAATAGCTTAAATCTATTCGCAATATTAAAAAAATAGCAAAAGATCGTAAAGCGTTTCTTGAATTAGTTCGTAAAGAAATGGGCTTAGATATTGATACCGAAAAAATAAAAGGTATGATAGACGAGCTTAGTGATATAGAAAATGAACACAAAGAAAGAGAAGATGGTTATCTTGGTAATAAGAAAGGTAGTAAAATAAGACACTCTTACGATGATTTGTTTGAAGATGATATTGAGTCATATGAATTAGATAATGACGATGACTTCCAGTAGGCTATAAATAGATATTTTGTAAATAGAGCTGCTCTAAATCCTTAGAGAGCTGTAATGCAGGCCTATACTACTATAGGTAACAAAAAATTAGCTCCAGAATTAATATCTTTGAATAATGCAATCAATGGTAGAAATTCTTCTGAAGGATTTCTATCTGATGATGTAAAAGGTTATAAACAGCTACTGCAAGTTGTAAATGGTCAGACAGGAGTAGATGACGAGCATATAGATAAAAGAGATGCTCGTAGATAGATGTTTAAAATGTCTAAAGAAGCTGCTATTAAGTTTGTATTAAATGAATTAAATGATTCTGAGCATAGGTATAGAATTGCTAATAGAATGTGGCAAGACGCTCCTATAACTCAAGAAGATATGAATGATGCTGCTGATGGTGATAATGAAGCTAACGATAAGATAGATAAGCATTAGAAATAGGTAGAAGTTGAAATCGAAAGAAGACTGCAAGAAGGCCAGTAGGAAGATTAGGAAGATAATTCTGAAGAGAATGAACAAATTGATGACGATCTAAAAGATCAGCTACAAGGCGCCTCAACCGCAGAAGATGAGTTAGCTGGAACATATCTTCATAGGAATAAGAAAAGAGAAGAAAGAAAGAAGAAAAAGAAACAAGAAATTTTAAACTCTTTATCTAAAGGCGTTGTTGAAAACGAAGATGAAGAAGAAGGCGACGAAGATGCTCTTAGCGATGATGAATATGACGATTCTGATGATGAAGATAATTCAGACAATGGCGTAGAGTAGACGCATAATGGTGAATTTGTTCCAGCAAAAACAACAAAAACAAATGAAGTTATTTTAAGCCAGCCCAAAAACGAACAAGACAATTCTAATGACTCTAAATCACAAGAAGATACTGAAGAAGATAATGTTGATGATGGTGATATGACTGACCAATAGCTAGATCAGCTTGATGAGGATATTGATGATGATAAAGATGATCAGAGCGACTTAGACTTACAAGAAAGTCTTGATAACGATTAGGAAGAATATTATGTTGATTAGCTCGAACAGCAAGACGCTGCAGCTATAGAAGCATAGGTAGCAACTGAAGAAAGAAAAGCTAACGAAGCTGCATCTGTAATAGAACAGGGTGCATTTCAAGAGATAGAAGATCCTAGTATGTTAGATGTCGAAGATTATGGTAAAACTGGACGTGTTAAATACAAAGGTGAAGTTTTATCTGAGAAGCAGTCAAAGCAACTAATGGATGAATTGATAATACTTGGAAAAGCAGAAATAGATGGATTTGATCAAGAAGATTTACCAGATGGATCTATTTCTGAAACTCCTCAGTATAGACTGAATGCCACAAATTCAAATATAAGCAGCTTTGTTAGTAATACATTCTTCTATCAACCAAATCCAGATGTAGATCAAGAAACTGGAGAAGATTAGCTAATGAAACTTACTGTTAATGGTAAATAGGTAAAACTTAATAAACCATTAGCTTCTGGTAGAGTTTTATCGTAGAAACTTTCAACTCCGGGATGGTTACAATCTGCTAAGAAATATTATATTGTTACTCAATCATTACAAGCTAGAGATAATACATTATTTGATGATTCAGACTCGATGACTGTTAGTCTTATACTTGAAGATGACGAGCATACATATGCTACATCTTTAAGATCTCTTGGAGAAATGGTTAGCGATGTAAATGGTGATCCAGATTCAAAGTATAGAGTATCATAGAAGAAGAATCTTATAGATAGACTTGTAGCTCAAGGTGTTGACTTTAACAAAATATTAGAACCTGGTCAATCTCTACCTAAGAAATTTAGCGCAAGAGCTAAATTAGCAAGAAATGCCATTAATAAAAAAGAAATGGAGCTTGCTAAATCTTGGTGGATGAGTCAAGGTAGGTCAGAAGAGTTATTTGAGACTTGGTGGAAGAATAAACCATTAAAAAAGAATTACCATAAGTCTGAACATAATACTATTTATAAGCAAGATTTATCAACATGGAGAAATGTTCATACATAGTTTAAAATTCTTGCAAGAAAGTATTATCAGATGCCTGGTAAGAAGATACTTACAGAAGATGCTATTAAAGACCAAATACAGGCCCTACAGAGCCTTAGAAATGATATTATTAATAGATACCTAGACAAAGAATATTAGACCGTTACAGAGGACGGAAAGTAGGTTAAACGGCTTGTTTATAAATTCCCTGCAGAGGTAAGAACCGATGTTACACCTATGTATGTTCAGTAGAGTAATGGTGTTATTAATAATACTGATGAATTTAGGGTAATTGGCGATATTCAAAATCCATCAATAGATGATGTACAGAGAGATATAAATAACGGAAATATATTATTAGGATTTGGTAAGGGTGTATTTGCTGGATCTTCAGAGCAATACTCAATACAGGGTTTACTTAGTAAAGACGAAGATGTTGTTTATCATGGAAAGGGACTATCTGGTAAGATATATTGGCTAGTAAAAGGTTTGTCAAACAGTGATACAAGAGTTCCTATAATGCTTCATGAAGAAAAGTTTGATACGTAGGAAGTTGCTGCTAAGAATGGTAAAACAAAAACTAAGTTTATAGGTTCGCCAGAAGATGTCGAATTAGCATTAGCTTTTGATCCATAGACTAGAGAGCTTGTAAATTCCAAAAACGACGGAACTGTACCATCTGCCGCTGAAATCTTGCTTTATATGTTATGTAGAAGATTTGATTTTGGAACTACAGACTAGAATAAGATTGCTGAAATAATAGAATTCTTTATACATAGTGGAGAAAGAACTCTTCTTAGAAATCAACCTAAGGTTGGCGAAGATCCTATGAACTTTTTGGCAAGTAAGCAACTATTCTTTGGAAAGATAAGTGAAGACGAGCCTGTAAAGTTACATATTGGAATAGGATCTTTGCTTAATGGATTTCAACTACAATCATTTACTCCAGAAGAAATATTTGCAGATACTGAAGATGGTATTAAATTAAGAAAAACTCTTGTTCATGCAATAGCTACATAGATGCACTGGAATACAGACAGGGAGTTTATGAATAAAGCTATTGAAGTTGGAAACAATACTTCTGTTATAAATGGTTTCATACAACATCTTATTGGTAAGTATTACAATAGCTCTGGTTTATCATTAGAAGAACAGTTAGACAAATCAATATCAATACTTGGCAATAAACAACTATCATTTAAAGTTAGAGATTTCTTTAAGTTATCTGGCAATGGTAAAAAGATCGAACCAAAAAAGAATGTTAGCATATTAGCTTGGATGATCAAAAATAAGAAGATTAGTACTGATGTTGGGCAGAATGTATTCAAAGATCCATTTGTATTTGGATTTGGAGCACAAGGTGGTAATCAAACGGCACCAACTGCAGATGGCTCTACTAATTAGAGAATCGATAATACAAGCAATAAACAACCCGCTAAGGAAATAAAGTCTAACAAACCGAAGTCTTCTAAACAGAAAGAAGGTAAACAAATTACTGCAACATAGAAAGTAAATACTGGTTTTAGTATAATTAATCCTGATTTGTTCAATAATTCACAACCTACTTCTAATGAAAAACAAATTGCTTTACGTAGAAATATGGGATTCAAATCACCAGAAAATGAAGAAGAACGTGAACAATATAGGTAGAAGATAGAGCAAGGTTATAGAAGAGCTGCAGCCAATGGTGGTCTACAAGATCGTATATACATTACAGATGCTTATGTAAATAAGAACTTTAGCAAATTCAATTAGAGTCAAATAAATTCTCTTATTGATAAAATGAAAGAAACCGTTTAGGATTTCTTAGACAAATACAATAAGCAATATGGTACTGATTACAAGATTGATAACATAGAAGGTATAACAACAAATACTGCTTTAACTTTAATAAATTAGGCTAGAATCGGAAACGGTTATCTACACTTAGATCTATATAAGAATGGTAATGGTAAGTTAATGTTTACTACTGGAAGTGTAAATAAAACGTGGTCTACCCCAGTTACTGGTGTTTATTCTAAGAATAAGTCTAAAGGCAAATTTGATAAAGATAAGGCTGTAACGTGGCTACAGGACCATCTTGGCATTAATAGATATAATATAATCGTTCGTAATGGAGTTATGCGTAGTACCGATAATGAATAGATATTTGGTGTTACGTAGGTTTCTCTTGATAAGATAGCTGGTGAATTAACTGGTATGATTATGTTATCTAAAGATGGTGGAGAAGGCGTTACGTACCATGAGGCTTGGCACTATGTTAACTTGTTATTAAATGATAAGCATACAAGATAGAAAATATGGGATTCTTATGCTAAAGATCATAAAGAACTTCAAAAGAAAGGAGTTGCTAATCTTTAGATAGAAGAAGCTCTTGCTGATGCATTTGTTAAATATATAACAGAACAATAGGATAAATCTTTATCTGGTATTGTTAAGAGATTATTTAACAATGTTCTTGACTTTGTTGTAGTGTCTAGAAGAAAGTCTGCGTATAGAAATCTATTCAAGTCTATAAAGAGTGGTGATTTTAAAAACTCAGAGCACCTTGATTAGGAATCTGCTAAAGAGTTTGCTGATAGATATAAGAATGGTGTAAAATCTATAGACTATTCTGTATCTGGTTATACAAAAGAAGAATTAGATAAATTGAATTATATAGATAACCATACTGATTTATTCAACACACTACAATCTGTTATTAGAAAGATTGTATCTGATTTTAATATAGACTCTGTTGACAAACTTAAAAGGTTATCTGGAGCGTATGACTCTAGAAGTCAAGTAACATTTAAGGCTATACTTGAAAAAATAGACGATATGATCGATTCTTCAGAATCAGATCAATATGCAGATATGTTATCAGATATAAGAGATAATCCTGAATTTTTACGTAGAAAACTTATTGAGACATTCTCAGACTTCGGTATTAATGTTAAAATAAAACATGACGAAGAAGAGAATGAATCTGAAAAGCGTGAAGATGCTAAAGATTTTGAGTTTGATAAATTCGATTTGTCTGTAAGTAAAAAAGATAATGCTGCAATGAGAGTTAAAATGTTTATGTATTCTATACCAAAATATAAAGTTATAGAAAACGAAGATGGCTCTCAGACAGTAATTAATGAAACAGATGGGTTTGGTTCTAATTTATTCTGGGATTTTAATGAAGCATGGACTAAGATACTTGGAGATTTATGGCAAGCATCTTCTCTAGATGATAAATATCAAGAAGACTTTAAAGATAAAGATGGAAATATCTTATATAGAGCTGGAGATTATAAGTATAACTCTATATACGGTATGGTTTATAAAAGAGCTGAATCAGATGTGTTTTATAAAGCATTGAAAGATAAACTCGATTCATTAACTTCTGAAAATAGTTCAGATGCTCAACTGAGAAGTCAGCTGTATGCTACTATAAATTCAAGTAAACCAACTGTTATGTATATTAAAATTTCTGATCCAATTGAAAGATAGGATGATGAATTTGAAGATATACTTGATAGTGCTGATATTGATAGTAGTTTGTATCAATTTTAGTTAGTTGCTGACGTAATGAGACAGTGGAGGTTTAATGATGATTCACTTATCTCCGCACAGCGTAACATAGCTCGTAATTGGTCTAAAAACTTAGCGTCAAATGGTCTTATTAAGTTTGATGAATCTAAAGGATCTGTAGTTAGTTCTACTTTTGTTAACAATAGAAATAAAGAGCTAAAAAATTTAACATCGTCTTTAGTAAAGTTGACATTAAAGAGAAATGGTAGATATGTTAATAATCAAGATTACGTTAGACGAGCTCTTACTGTAGGTATTGATGGTAATCCTTCTATAAAAGAACAAGTTATTAAGTTCTTGAATAAGTTAGGTATAGACCAAGATAAACAATCTTTGGATATATTTGTAGCGTTAGGTACAGATAAAAAGATGGTTGATGATTATCAATATGCTGAAATATTATTAAAAGCTCTTAGTAGTACAGACAAATCCAAAGGTGGTTTTGGCTTTATAGTTGGACAGCAACTTATAAACGCTATAGGAGAAGGTATTATTTAGTCTGAGTTGGGTAGTGAGTTTGACAAAGATCTTGACTAGGTATTCAATAACTATAATTCATAGTCTATAATAGCAAGGCTTGCTTCAGCTTGGAATGCCGCGCATCCTAGCCCTGCAGAGTTCTCCGCAAAAGGACCAAATGGTGAGATGTATTATCCTATTAGTCAAAACAACTATATTTCTGATAAGATTAGAAATTTGAATGATAAAGAATCTGGCGAAGCTGAAAAGTTAAGAAAAGACCCATACTCTGAGCACTCTATACTTTTAGACGTTTCTGATAGTGTTGACAAATTAGATCCAAGCACTTAGATCAAGATCAATACATTCGTTGGTCTAAAAGATGGAAATAGATAGAATGGTGGCGATTATTTCGGTATTACTGCTATGGAGGATTATTTATCAAAGCTGTTTATGACCGAATCTGATCAGCTTATATTCCCAACTATGGCTGATAAGAAAACATGGAACTCTCTTACATCTAAGAATTTAAAACTACAACACGATGTACTAATTGTTGGAACACCTAAAAAATTATTAATGAATTTTGCCAAATAGGAGTTCTTAAATAATAATCGTAGTATTATATCTCACGATAGCGAAGGTAATGTTATAGAAACACCTATTGATCAATTAGATGATTTTGAGCTTGGTAGAGCTGCATATTCGTGGTTTGAATAGATGGATGATAACAATCCTGTAAAACGTCATATATATGAGCAAGCTAATTCATATTTATTACAATCTCAACAATCAGGTTTTAATATTAATGATCTTGGAACTACTGCCACACCAAGATTTTCTAATGGTACTATACAAATATTTAGTAATTATATTCTTAGTGAAATAAATTCTTTAATTCAGTATTATTCTAAAGATAATATAAAATATCTAATAAATAATCCTAATAAGTTGTAGGAAAACTTCCATGGAAAAGTAAAAGATGGCAGAATGGATTTTTCTGGCAATGGTGGAAAGATGAGATATTTCTATGATGTACCAACAGCGAATATTGGTAGATACGTATTCTCAGAAGGCACTAATATTAATTAGGCTTTAGAAATGCTATTTAATTTGTAGAAGAATATAGAAGATTCTAAAGTTGCTGTTAATTAGGCAAATCCTGCTCAGCTTACAATAAAGGCTAAACTGTCTGATATAAGAAGCCTTTCTGGCGATAGTGAAGAGTTAGATGGATTTGAATTAATACGAGCTTATCTAGACGATCTTAAAAAATCTTTATTTAAAGAAGATCTTGGATTAACTTATCCTAGACAAGAGTTTACTGATAGTATAAACGAATACCTTGTAAATAAAACATTACAAGAACTTTAGGTTATTTCACAGCCTGGTCCACTTTAGCTTGTTGAGAATAAAGACGGACAGCATCTTCCAAAGTATATACCAGCACAATTCCTTGAAGTTTATAGAAAATAGCTCAGTGATAGTAAATTGTTTGGTACTGCTGGAATCTATAACAATAAAGCTGTTTAGGCTAGTACTTTATTCTCTTTAATTGGTAATTATGTTGTAAATAGCCAAATATCTACAATAGAGATTGAAAAGGTATTCTCTGGCGATCCGGCTCAGTATAAATGGAAAGGTTCAAAAACATCTAAATCAAAAGTAACTGCTATAATAAATGGTAATACTTATGAAATAGTTGACAAAGTTTAGAATCTAAGCGACTTACATTCAGATAAAATTAAACGTTTAGGTAGTATGCTTTCTCCTGGCTAGGAGGTTAGAAATCAGTATAACGGCTATGAAGAAATTTAGTTAGATATACCAAATCATACAAAGTATACTGTTCTTGATATTGAGGACGTAAAAGCTCCATCGTTATTCTACGAATAGACTAAACAGAATTTTAAAGTATAGTTGGTTGTAGATAAGATAAGAAATGGTAAAGTTGATGAATATCTTGATAAGTTTACAGATCAATTATCTAATGAGCTTTATGATTAGGCTAAAGAAAAGAAAGGCGATTCAGTTAAATATAAGAGGATAAGTGTTAATAATGTTATAGATCTATTATATTCTGATGCTGATTATTTTAATAGATTCTATAATATGCTTCCTAAAGATCTTAAAGAAAACATAGAAAGCGACCTTGATTTACAAATGAGTCCATACAAAAAAATAAATGTATGTGACGCATAGGTTATGATTCGTCCAGATTTATATAGACGTATTAGAATAGGTCTTGGAGAGTGGTCTTTTGAACCAGATGAAACGGGATATTCAGATCAATAGGCGTACGATATAATAGAAAATGGATATTATATAAATGAAGATGGGCGGCATGTAGATGTAGATCCTAGTGAATGGATGAAAAATACTTAGTTAGCTTTAAAAGTTAGTAAACTATAGCTATTCCCATTAAAGATGTCTTATTTTGAGAACGAATCAATTAACGAAGGTCGCAACTCAAGAAATAGAGCATTACTTAACAAGATGGCTATTTTCCCAGTGTTTAAGTTTAATAAGTCTACAGATTCTGGGTCATAGATATATGATAGAATGAATAAAGCCGGCAATGAGCTTGATATGATTGTATTTAAATCTGCAGCTAAGGTTGGTGCTGTTCAAAATGGGTTATAGATAATATCTAAAGATAAGACTGTTAAGACTGGTGTTTCTGATATATCTGATGAGCTTTCTAACGATAGCGATACTCGTCTTGATTACGAAACTGGTGAAGTAATTAATAAAGAAGGAAATGGCTCATTGGCCGTTAAAGTTTAGGATTTAAATAACCTTAGATTACAACTTAATACACATGCTCACGAAGTTGACTCTAGATCTATTGGTACGCAGATGTTTAAACTTGCGTCTTCAAATATTGTTGATGACGAGAAATATGGCTCTGGTTCTAATAGAAGGCTCGGAAGAGTTATACGTAGAGATATTACTAATTCTATTAAATTATTAACATAGTTTGGTGTAGATGATGTAAAAGATAGATTCTTTACAAGCAGTGGTAGACTTAATAGTTTAGAAGTTCGTAAATTTGTTGAAGATATTTGTGAAAGTAATGGACTTGGAATATCAGCTAAACAAATAATTCATAGTGGTGGTGTAATTGCCAGCTTACCATCAAGAGGTGTATTTGAAAATAGTGTTTCTTAGTTTGTAAATAGACTTGTAGTTAATATTAATACTAAAGGCGGTACAGCTATTCAGCAATCTGTATTAGGCTTTGTAGCTTTTAATAGAAAGAAAAATATTCTTACACAAGAAGAAGCTGCTAAGAAGGGATTTATAGAATTTAATGATGGTAAAGAGCTTAAATGGAATAAAGAAGATAATTCTACTTAGGTTTTATTAAGTGAAAACTTCTTCAGAGATATTGTTCCTGCTGAATATAAAGGTAACTTTGAAGCTACAAGACAATGGTTATTAGATCATAATATTATCGGAGAAAATGCTAAACCGTTTGGTGTTGGTTATCGTATTCCTACGCAGGGTCAATCATCTATGTTTGCAGCTCAAGTTGCAGACATTCTTCCTAAGCAGAACGGAGACTTAATTATTGTTCCTAGAGAATTTACTGGTCAAACCGGTTCTGACTTTGACGTTGATAAATTGTTCTTAGCTCTTAAGAAGTTTGATTCTAAAGGTAAGCCATTTGAAATAGGAGAGCAAGAAGTTGCAGATCTTCTTAGTGGAGCTATTAGTAAAGATGATGTAATAAAAATACACGCAGCTAAAGATTTAGGTATAAATCCAGATGAGTTTGATAAATATTTAGAATCTTTAAACGATATTCAACTTGAAAAATTAGAAGATTATTATTCTCAGTATAATATTGAAGAAGCTGTTAAGAATCATCTTTTAGACAACTATATTTAGATATTAACAGACAAAAAGAACTTCTCACTAGCTAGAGGCTCTATTGATGTTATTACAGAATTATTACAAGAAGAACTAATAAAACCATATTTAAAAGATGGCTCAAGCGGTTACGCTGAAGGAGGTTATCAATTATTACCATCATTCCAAACTTTAAGAAAACTTGAGTTTAGTGTTGGTAAGACTGGTATTGGACCATTCGCTCTTAATGTAACAAACTTATCATTAACACAATAGACTGGATTAACGCTACGTTATGATAAAAATAATGCGTACGGATTTGGAAGTTTGGATGCTATATATGGAGAAGACGATAGGCGAATAGCAGACTGGTTATCAGCTATGGTTAATGCTAATGTTGACGTTGCTAAAGATCCATATGTATTTGCGCTTAATGTAAACCAAACTACTTATAAGCATACTAATTTCTTAATTAGAGCTGGTAAGGGTCTTGCTACATTTACATTCTTAACGCAGCCGTCTATAAAACAATTTGCCAACATTATGAATAACGCTGGCAATGTTTATGGATTTAACTTATCTGGTGAAAAGGTTGAAGGTGAGTTTCCTGGAGCTTAGAAATCAAAAGTTGCTAAATAGATCTATAGTAGTTTACTTAGAGAACTAAAATTATGTTTAAATAACATATAGGATGAAGAGCAGACTGAAACTGTATAGAAGTTTATTAAATATGTTAACAAATAGATAAAAGGTAAAAAAGAATCTTCTGAAGAAAAAGTATTTAGGCCTTTTGATAAGAAGTCTATGTTTAATATAGAAATTGGTATACAGTCACTTAAATCTGCTAAAGCTGATTATGGATTTGAAAAGGCTGTATCATTAGCTTATTAGGCTTGCGCGTTAGAGTCGTTCTTAGAAATATATAAGTATGCAGATAAGCTGTCAGATCTTGTTAAAGCATCTTAGATAGATACTAAGAAGTTTGGTAATTCTATAGCAAAACAAATAAACTTTAGCAATACTGTTGATGTATTTAAAAATACTATTGGATTCTATATAAATAAGCCAGGATTTGATGAAAAAGTAGAACAATATATAAAGGAACTCAAATCTCGTGGTATATAGATGACTAAACAACAAGCTGAATCTAGATTTGCTATAGATATGTATTACAAAAATACATTCTTGGGTAGCAAATTCTACAATGCTATAAATCTAACTAGATATATACTTAGTGCATAGACGTTTACTGCTACTAGATTGTTCGATAATATATTTAGAAATATTGCTGGACAGGTTAATGGTTTTGTAGATGTTAGCGATAATAAGGGAACTGTTAATTATAGCAAAATATCAGATGAAAAGAAGGTTACAGATATAGCAGAATCAGTTGATAATGCTATAAGATTCTTATCTTTTTTTGGTATTGGTAGCAAACTTTACGGAGATCCTAAATTTAGACAGCAACATCCAGACGCTATAGACTTTACTTTTGGCGGAGATGTTAATGCTCTTAAGAATAAAATAAAAGATATATTATTTGGTAATGAAAACCAAAAAGATATATTCTTTAGATTTAGATCTTTAGTAAATGATATAGTTAATCATCCAGAAAACTATCCTGGGCTTGTTGATCCAGAATCTCTCGCTATACAGAATGAGTTGTTGTTATACTTGAATCCTATAACAGCTAATTCTAAATCTCCAGTAGGAAGATTTTCATTATCATAGAATCAGATGACTGTTGGGTAGAATAAGAAATAGATATTATCTAGTGCATTTGCATAGCTATTATCATACCAAAATGAAGAAGTTTAGAAATTAGCACAAGATTTAGTATTCTATGCTTATTACTCTTCATATGATCAGAATGGTATTAATTCATTCTTTGATTTAGTGCCTACAGAATATAGAGCTTAGTATGATAATGCTTTAAGCCATTCTATATATTTAATGAATAAAGATAATTCTGAGATGTAGGATGCTTTAACTAAGTTATATTTGTTATAGAGAAATAATGATTAGACAGATAGAGCAAGTAATATTATAGATATTATCTCAAGGAATTATTGGTATAATGACAATATAGTTAAAACTTATTATATAAATGAGTCTGATTCTGTATTACTAGATCCGTACGGTAAAGATGTTCTTGGCTTGCCAGTAATATCAACTAATAATGGTAATAAAGCGTTTCCTAGTTTTATTACAACAAGTAATATTGATAACTCTTATATAAAAATAAAGAGCGGATCAGAATATATGTTGTATAAATGTATTGGATCAGTTATTAAGACTAAAAATGATGAGGATTCTGATAAACATATAGGAGATTCATATGTATACTGCGCAGTAAATAAAGCTGGCTATAGAGGTACTGGTACTAATATACTAGAGATGTATGATTCTTTTGGAAGCAACTCTATATTTGAACAGAATAAACTTGATTCTGAGTTTGCTCAAGATAAAGTTATGAAAGATGTTCAAAAGATGGTTGATGATAGCAACAAAGCTAATGATGGTTATAGTTTTGAATTAGTTTGGTACGATAAGCCAATACAAGAATCACTTAGCAGTAACTATGATAATTATATAAAACCAACTCCTATTACATCTGAATAGAAAACTGTTAATGTTGGTTCTGTTAAGCTAAATGCTGGAAAATCTAAGCCAGATGCATTTGGTATAGCAAAAGCTGATGTTGTTATAAATTTGACCCCTTCAGAAGAAAAGTCAGATGATGATCTAAAGACCGTATTTGGTGAAGATAATAAAGCTAAGACTATATCTATAGGCATAAATGAAGACGTTTCTAAATATATGAGTAATATTCTAAAACTTGTTAATAAAGATGGAGCTGTAATTCATTTTACAACATCTTCTTTTGATTACTTGTTTGAAAATGCTATAAGTAAAGAAGACATTGACAAGTATATAGAAGAAGAATTAGATAGGCTTAGTTAGACATACGATAAATATAATCTTAAAGATAAAGAGTTACTATTACAACAAAACAAAGAATAGCTTGAACAGTATAAAGCAAAGAGAGTTCTTATGTAGAGAAAGATGTATGAGTTTGTAAATGAATTATTAGATTATATATCTGCCAATGAAGTTAATATTGACCATATATCAACATCTTCTACTAAGTATAACGGATCTAGAAGATTCGCTCTTTCTAAAGCTGTTTCTACTGTGTCTAATTTAAGAAGTAACTTATTCTCTAATAAGAACCAAATATATGTTCATAAAAATCTATCAAGTGATAAAAAGTCTTTTAAGAACTATATTAAAGAACTTAATTACGAGATAGAAGATTATAAATCATATGCTGAACGTTAGGAAGAATCTGCAAAAGATCAGTAGCTTGATTATCTTACAAATCAGATGATTGATACAGATAATCAATAGATAGAAGCTGTAAAAAATAATATATCAGATTTGAGTAACCCATTATTAGGTGGTATTATGAATAGCGAATCAGAAGATGATTTCCTTGGAGAAGTTCAAGAAGATATTGAAGAAAGCCAAGATGATTTAAATAGTAATAAATGTTAATTGTTAATTATGTTTTGTCCATTTTATAAAAATAAATCCGTGTTCGATGAGTTTAATAACTTAGTCAGAGCATTTGGTGGACAACCTATGACAGAAGATGAGTTCAAGTCAGCCGATCTAAGAAACTAGAGGGCTGGCGTTGATCTCGCTGCAATGGAAGCCGCATATAGGTTGTACGATATGAATGGTGGTTTGTTCTTAGACAAAGTACCAAATTCTAGTTCTAAAGAAAATCCAGAAGGTATAAGATCTAAGTTGTTTTATGATATATTAAACAAAAATGGTGATAATCTTCTTGGTGCTATAAAAGAAAAGTCTTCTTATTATTCTAAATCTTTTATATCTAAACATGGTGATTGGATTAGCGGTAAATCTGATAATGTAGATATAAATGGTGAACCTATAATGGATTTCTATAAAAAGTCACAGCTAGCTAATATTGATTAGTTTAGTAGTTTTGATGCAGATATAAGTTCAAATAATGTTCTTAATAGATTGTTTTCAGGTAAACAAATATCATCTAACGAGCTTGTTAGTCATTTTCTATCAAACAATCTTATAAGTAAATCCAATTTACCATTAGCTTAGGTTGTTGCTAAATACAATCTGCCTATTAAAATTGATAATTCTTTATAGGCCTGTGCAGCAGCTGTTATGAGTAAGAATGGATCTTATATATCACTAAACTTAAACACTATTAGAAATTTATCCAATTCTAAAGTTGCTGATATTGTATTACACGAGATAGTTCATCATCTTACAGAATAGGCTTTATCAAATCCAAAAACTTCAAGTGATATAAAGCTAAAAAACAATGTAGAAAAGTTATTTTAGAAGTTCAAATAGTTTGCTGATAATAATCCATCAGTATACTCTTCTGTTGACGAAGGTTTATATGCTTTAACCGATAAGTATGAATTTGTTGCATAGCTTGCTACAGATCAATATACAAGAAGTTATATGTATAAATTGGCAAAGTAGATTGATGGTAATAAGAATGTATTAGTAAGAACGTTTAATAATGTAATAAATGCGATCTCAGGCGTTATTTTAAACAGGAGTATAGTTGGTAGCCAAGCTGAATTTGAGCGTCTTAGAACGCAATTAAATGCGTATTTGGGCGGTAATAATACTATTGATGTAAATAATCATACGAGTATAGAAGAAGCTAAGCATTATTATTAGAATATAGATAATAATACATAGATTAATGATGAAACTCAAGATAATGTTGATTATATAGACAAATCTGAATAGGCTTTAGAAGAAACTTAGAAATTAGCTAATTCTGATAAAGGTTATTACTAGAATATAAGTAACGCATTAAAGATTAGATTAAATGCTATACGTACATCAGATATAGATCCATCAAAGAGAGCTAATCTAACCAACTCTACATAGTCTTAGATAGACTTGTTTACAACGCAAGAACTTTCTAAATATGATTCTATAACATCTTTCTTAAGATAGGTTGTTCCGCAGCTTATACAAGACATGAAAGATATAAAAGATATTTATTATAATCATAAGCATTTTACAGCCAAAGATTATATGTTTTAGATGCATAGTAACATTAAGATGTACAATTCTATAATACAATAGTTACAATCTATGTTATCAGATGAAAATGAAACTCCTTAGATTGTTAGAGAGTATAATAAAGGTAAACTTGATAAAGATAAAATATCAGTAAAAGATGTCCTTCAAATAAAACAGGATGTAGATAATGTATCATCAATAACAACAGCGTCTATTGCTATTCTTAGTCATATGCTTGATAAGATTAGTCATGACAAACTTACAGGAATAGCTAAATCTGTTGGTTCTAGAGAAGGCGTAGAATATGCTGATACGTTCTTAACCAACCAAGTAATAAACGATGATATTGGAACAAGGTCTTTATACATGGGTGCATCTGACTCTATAAACAATGAAGTTGCCAGAGCTGTGTCTCATATAATAAATAAGGCTATAGAAACGTCTGATGACGAAACAATACCAGTTGCGTTAAACATGCTTAATGCTGTTAAGAATCTAAAACTTGGAGAATCTTAGCTTTAGTTATATGAGCTTGATGAAAATGGTTAGACAACAGGTTATCTTGTAAGAGGTCTTAACTATGGTAAATTCTGGAGAAATTATGATAAAGCTATAATTGATATAAACAGATAGGTGTCTGAAAAGTTTAAGAAAGACGGATTAGTTCTTTCTGATGCTAATAGATTACCACCAAATGATCATGAAGAAGCTAGACTTATGTGGAATGATCTTAGAAACCAATGGCTTGAAAAAAATGCAAATAGAAAATATAATTCAGATTATTATAAAATACAAGCACAAGTTCCTTATTCTGCAAGAAAAGCTCTAGATCAATATGATTCTCAAATAAAATCTATACTTGCATAGCCAGGAGTTACTGATGAAAATGGTATACATCATTACGAGAAGCTATCAGATGAAGACTGGAAGCGTTTAAATAGCGCTATAAGGGACAAAAAGATGCTTTATGAAGATTATACTATCTTTGGTACTAAAAAGACCGGAGAAGAGCTTAAAATAGCTCGTTCTTTATAGAAATTTAGAAAAGATCTAAGTGATTATAGAGAAAAGAAAACCGGTAAGAAATTCGACCCTACATACGATTTAAAAGCATGGAATAAATAGTTTGATTAGGTTGTAGAAGAATGTGGTGGTAAGTAGGCTTTTGATGATTGGTTTGCAGGTAAGACTAAACATAAATTTGATGATAAGAAGTTTATCAAGTGGGCTAGGCGTAATGCTAAATTGGTCTATAAGAAAGACGAAAATGGCGATGCTATTATATTCAATGAAATAAAGAATGCTATGCGTGGCATTGATTTGTAGTTTGGAGAAGAATATGATAAGCTAACAGAAATGAAGAAGAGCTTATTAAACCCACTTAGAGATCAATATGGAGAAGTCGATGGAGAGTATTTAACAGAATCTGTTCGTAATTTATTATTTGAAATAAATAATAAGCGTGCGGCTATACGTGAAAAGGTATTAAGTGGTAATAAATAGTTATCATAGCTGTATCAAAAGCATTCTAAATTGATGGATAAATACTTTGATAGGGTTAATACCGAATATCTTAACGATGCTATAACTGAAATAGAAGCATCATTAAATCCAGAAGATGGTGATTATGATGCTATGTTAACAGCATTACTTATGGACTATGGAAACACCACTGATGGATATGACATAGAATATGATGAGTGGTGGACTAAGAGTGTAGCAAAAGATAAGTCAAAATATATGGAGTTTTAGCCTGGAAATGGGTGGATTGTTAAAGAAGACGACTCTGCTTTTATAAAAAAAGAATACGCTGAAGAGAGTAAAAAAGAAGGCAATAATAATTCATTTATACCAAAACGTTCACTTTATGATAATTCTAAAGCGTTTAACAAAATAAGGCAGTCTGAAACTCTATCTAAACTGTACGATTTGACATTGCAATATATGAAAGAATCTAATGCAATGTAGACTAATAGAATGTTTACAGATGATTATTTACTTCCGCAAATGCAAGGATCTTTATGGAAAAGACTAAAAAGGAGTAGGCATAAGTGGTCAACTTTTGTTAATTGGCTTAAAGAATAGATTGGCATTACAGATAGTGTTGATGATAGCGTTCAATACGGAGAGGGTACTACGTCTGATTATAATGATCAAGAATACGGAAATAACCAATCTGATATTTCTACAGTTGGTAAATATCCAGATGGTCGTAGATTTAACATTCTACCATAGTATTATACTCGCAAACTATAGGATCCGTCACAATTATCATCTGATTTAGTCGGAATGATAACTCAATACTATAATATGTCTGCTTTGTATAAAAACAAATCTAAAATACGCGATGATGTTGAAAGTATGATAGATGCTGTTGGTAAACAAAGGTTTGGTAGAGGGGATTTGGTACAATTTAGTAAGAGTAAAGTTGCTAAAGATGGTACTGATACTAGACTGTTTAAATATCTAAATAACTTTGTTGAAATGAATATGTATGACAAAGCTAGGATTAGGATTAACATTGGAAGTTTTAACTATGATAAAACATTATCATTGGCAAGACGCTACGTAACAGCTCTAAACTTAGGCCTTAATATGAAAGTTGCAGTTGTTGGTTTTCTTACAACAATGTATAATCACGTTGTATTTACTCTAACTGGACAAAGATATGGCATCAAAGAATCTATGTAGTCAATGCTTGATGTTGCATCAAGATTTGTATTCAAACATTTACTTGGAGCAAAAACTATAGCAAACCCACATACAAAGGACAAGATGCTTGTTGTTATGAAAGATTTCGGATTGGCTAATCAATGGGAAAATTCCACATAGCATACTAATAGAATTAGAGTTGTTCAAGCTGCGTTCAAACAATCTGTATATGGCTTAATGTCTGCCTGCGATATAATGTCAAAACAACACATAGCTTAGTCTTCTTTAAGGGCGCACCATCTTGTAAACGGAGAGTTCTTAACCAAATACGATATATAGCTAAATAGATTCAAGAATGGCGAAAATTGGTATAACGATGCTATGAAACAATATAAGAAAGGCGTTTCTCTATGGGATGTTATCGACACGTCAACAGGTGCTATAAAAATGAAAGATGAAAAGTATAAATAGGCTTGGGAAAAGAGTAAGTTCAAGGTAAAAAATAGATGTGTAAAATACTCTGAAGAAGCCGATGGTATGGCTACTAAATTACAAAGAACATTACTCCTTAAGAGTTGGGCTGGTATATTACTTATGATACATAGACAGTATTTCCCATTAATGCTTGATAAATACTTTGGGAAGCGTGTATATGACTATGATATGTAGGAATATAAGAATGGTTTACATAGAAATATGTTTAATCTAATATCAAATACTACTGGAAACAATTTACTATTAAGTACATTAGCTTGGAGTGGTCTAGGCACATTGTTCTTCAATCCGGCTATGGGATCTGTTATTGGTGCAGCTATAGGTATTGGTAACTATTTTAGAGTTCGTCGTAACAATAAGAAATATGGTATCAAACATGAAGGAATTGTTAAATAGGTTAAAAAATACTTTAATGATAAATCTTCTGATAAGGCGTATGTAAATTCTCTATCAAACAAATATCAACTAAAATAGACGCTAAGTGAAATTGCACTTTATGCTATTATAAATTAGCTTTCTGCATTCATGTACGGAATGGCTAAAGAGTCTGATAAAGATGACGAATGGTGGATGTACATGCTTGCGTATTGGATGGAGGCGTTCAAATGGGAATCATTCAACCCATACCGAATAGATGATATTGCAAACAATATTAAGACAGTTTCTGCTGCTACATCATTATCAGATGGTATTGAAAACTTTATGCAAGGCACAGCAACTGGAATTGCTAACAGGATATTCCCTCGTCAGTCGATTCTATCGAATCCGTCACTTTCTGGTATTTTAGAAGACGATAAAGTTGGAGATTTCTTCACAGAACCTTTAGGTAAGAGATCTAGGTCTTATGAAGGATTTACTAAGTTTGAAAAGAGTCTTATTAAAGTTACTCCATTACATAGTCCTATAGAACAATTTAAAGATTCTAAATCTAAACTTAATTATCTTAAAATGCAGATTGAAAAAGAACAATCTGAAAATTAATAAAAAAATAAACCCAGACTACTCTATTGAGCGGCCTGGGTTTTTGTTATGAACATATTAAAAGTATCCATCTCATTTTTAGAGACGGAATATGTTTTTGATGTATTTAAATATGCTAATCTATTTGTATATTTATTTGGTGTAAGAAAAGATATAACATATAAACTATTTTCGATCTTGCAATTAATAAAATTATCTTCTTTTTTTGCAAGCTTTCTTAGTTTAAACACATCGAATTTGTTTTTTGTGTTAAATAAAAGCTTATAAATTACTTTGTCATTGTATATTTCTATACAAATGTCTATAAGATTACCAGTATTTATTAATTCTGGAGAATCTAATATATATTGCAATGTTAAAAGCTTTATGTTTATTTTAGGCAACGAATTCTTGTACAAAATCATTAGACATGTCGATATTAGCTAAAATTTCCTCTTCTGTAATATCAGCTTCAATCAAAGCTGCATCAATATTAGCTAAGTTTTCTTCTTCTATCATCTTCATATCTACGCTAGCTGCGTTGTAATTTGACCTCAAGTTCTCGTTATATACTTCTGAGTCTATTGCTTCTATAATATCATTCATAATTATTTACTCTAAGGTTAGAAATTATAAATTTAACTTTTCACTACCATCACCAATATAATACTCAACAGTGTGTTCCCACTTGCTGTTAGCTTGGTGCCAGCGTATTTGTTCCAGAGCGTCCATAATAGTATCTAGTCTACTATTGACTTGGTTTTCTGTAAATTCAAAAACACGTATCTCATTACGTCCAGTTGTATCTATACCGATGATATAGTACTTAAAAGTCCAATCGTTATTTGGTTCTTCTTTCAGTACGTTTATAATATACCATCTTAGAGCATGCTCATAAAAACACAACTGTCTTAAGTAGTCATAGTGATTCATAGATTCTTCAAAACAACCTATGTTTACAGTTGTCTTCAAATCCATTAAAGTACACACTTTGTTCTTAAAGTCAAAATGACAACTATCAATTAATGATTTACATTGTACTCCACACATGCTCCAATTTATATGAAATTCATGGTGAAGTTCATCTTCTTGCCCTACATACTCATTCTTAAGCAACTTAGAAGCAAGCTTATGTCTTTGAATATTTTCTGCTATCTCCATTAACGTTCTAGCATCGTATGGAGATATGAGTTCTCTATTATCGTTTGACTTAAGGTACTCTATATAATCAGAGTACTCCTCAGCCATTTTAAGAGCCTTAGAGAGCACCAAATCATCAGACTTGGGTAAACCCTTATAGCTCATACGATAAGCGCTTATAGCGGCTCTATTTGGCTCTAATTCAACACTCTGTGCAAACTCCTGACAGAACTTCTCCTGTTGTAATGAAGAAGGTCTACTTTTATCCCAGACCAAATAGTCTTTATGGAATTCTTCAGGCTGTAACAAGTACTCGTGAATCATAGTTCCACGAGATAACTGACGGCCACTTTCGCCTTCAATTTCACCTGTTAGCATAGAGTGTAAATAGGCTGGGCCCTTTTTAAGAAACCAACCTATGTTAGAGTTACTCGTACGAGTCATATCCTCGTAGTAAGGTATCTTTATTTCCATATTACTTTACAGATAAGTTCATATCATTGAACAACTCTTCAAATGTATCATTTGGGTTTTCATTAACCTCATCTATGAACGAACAGATATTATCAAAGCTAATACAACCAAAGCTGTTCTGAATAAAATCAAATACAGGCTTAACTTCTTTCTTATCACTAAGCTTATCTTCGATGACAGCTTTGATAAGATCTTTATCCATTTCGTCAAACTCTTTCCAGTAGCGTATACGTGAACATCTATCAAGTAGATATTTACTAACTGCGCTATCGTCATTACATGTGAACAGCATTAGCTTCTTACCAGATGAGTTTATACCATCCATAACCTTCAACAAATAAGAATCGTCATAATTCTTACCAAACTTATCAATTTCATCTATAATTATACAGACTTCTATATCTGACAACTGGTTGAATAGCTTGGTAAGTATTCTTGGATGAAGCGACTGATCCAATAAAATAATAGGTAGCTTTGAATCTATTGCAATATTCTTTAGCATTACTGTCTTGTCAGAACCTTTAAGTCCAGATAACATTACACCAGTAATACCATCACTAGAGTTTTTAAAGTGCTTTATCACCTTATTCATGAAATTGCAACTATCATCGCTAATGTAAACTTTCTTAGGTAGTTGTAAACCAGGAGACTTAATCAATGTTAATTCATCCATATAATCATCATACTCTACATTATATACAGTAGATGGTTCTAGTTCATATTCTATACCTTCAGTATTACGTCTGAAAGATATATTATCACCAACCTTTAAAAATTTACTTTCTTTTTGTACTTTTCCCATAATTCTTTTGACTTAAAAGTTCTTGAATCATTTCATCTACTTGCTTATGATTTCTCACAAGATAACACTTCATTTTACTTCTGTGTTGCTTCAAGTAGTATTTGAATAGTTTCCATCGTAATGGAAAACTATCACCCATTAGGCCTTTACATTCTACAACAAAACCATTGCCTATAAAGTCTGGTAAATATGTCATAGCACGTATTTTCTCCTGATTATACTCGAACTTTGGCAAAAGAGTAAAGTGCTTTGGCTCATACTCAACTGGTATTCCAGCTTCCATAAAAGCTTCATAAGTATAGCATTCGAGTTTACTACGAAAATGTAGCCCATACTTATCGACCTTTGTCGCGTTCTTTACTCTCCCTTTAGATTTCATAACTGCATTTAATATAATCTATGCCGTTAATAGTTTTCTTTATACCAGCATCAATAATTGCTTTATTATCTTTGTCGGTAACAGTTATAAAGTCTGTATCTTTAGACTTTATATATCGTATGTAACCTGTATCCATTTCGATTATCTTAGACATAGACTTAAGTGCTATAGAACACCCAAGCATACCGCCAAGAATACCTAATAGAGCAGATAGAATCAACGTTTCAATCATACTTATTTAATGTTTTTAAAAGCCAATCTTTTACAGTATGAAAGTTATTACACTTAACTGCATCAGATATATCTTTTGCTTTAAACTTCTTATGAACGAAAAAAGCATCAAATTTATACTCTTTACTATATTTACGAGCTTCAACCATTCCAGTTTTATCTCTATCGTATAGTATGAGTATATGTTTCCACTTACTCCTAAGACTTTTTAGAATATTGTCTGGAATAAATGTTGTTTCACTTGAAGCTGCTATAGCATTAAAACCCATCTCATATAAACACATTACGTCTTTCAAAGACTTTGTGATAATTAAGAGATTTCCTCCATCCTTAGGCAACTCGGCTAATCCCTGAACATACTCATTTGTCAAATTAGTACGCCATTTAGTATACTTGGATGCTAAAGGTCGATAAATCTTAAATCTATCATACACCTTATATGCATACATAGGACTAGTTTCTTTGTAGGTTCCTCTGACGACTCTATTGCAAAGAAAGTATTTAATGCTAAACACTTGATATTTCTTTAACGTATCAAGTGAGATATGAAATTGCTTCCAATATCTTTTATCTATTTCTGTGAACGGTTGTCTAACGATTCCTATGTTTGTAACATCTCCTATTGTATGGGCACAGGACTGTTGATGTATAATCATATTAGGATTCATTTTACGAACTATTCTCAGTAATTCTCTTTCAAGTTCTTCTCTTGTTTTTATTCCTTTGATTAACTTAATGAACTTTATAGCGTTTCCACCATCTCCAGATCCATGATCTTTAAAGAACAATCCACCTTGTTTACCACGAAATATAGCAAAAGAGGGATTCCTGTCATCATTCCTTAACGGACTGTTGATAAGTTTCCCTATTTTTATACTACCTAGATAGTATGTATAGATACTTTGATCGTCCAACATTGACAATAAGTCTTTTAGACTCATTGTAATTGCTGTTTTTGTACTATACATTTGACTTATAAGTTCTTGTTAGTGTGAGTATCATAAGAATCGAACTTATGCTTGTTCCAAAATACCCTAAATAGCCTTTTTAAAGCGATCTAAGACGTTATAATAGCATTTGTGTATAATTATACTAGAAACATATTAAAACGCATCAGATCGCTTCTAAATAGCCTTAAAATCAATGTAATGATTTTGATTGTGTCAATTTATAGAGAATCTTTAAGAATGCGTCTATTTTTAAATCGTTATAGAAACAATCGACATTATAATCAAATTGTATCTTACGAGCTAGACCAAACTTTTCATCTACATAGTTAAATATGGCTTGACCTTTTCGTATATGTTTAGGTCGAGTTAATTCAACCTCGTCTATAATTGACTTTTTAAACTTTTCGTAACTCATAATCTATGAACATTGGTTTGTGACGCGCTGAGAATCGAACTCAGTATATGCTAAACTATGGCAAACATGCATATATACCATACGCGCCGTGTGAGGTTTTTACAGAACCTCAAAACTGTTCTTGTTGGATTTTGTCCACCAGTGACTATTTACCATTAAAATGGAAGGTCATCACTACCTGATACCTGAGTACTGTCAACTGTTGGAGTTGCAGCAAGAGGATCCGTTGATGTCTCAACGTCTGCGACTACTTGTCGCTCAAAGTTATCACGTGCAAATTTCTTAATCTCTGTTTCCGCTTTATCCATAGGTTCTACAAAGATACCATTTTTGGATACCTGAGTATAATTGTTCTTATCATAAACAACCTTAAGACGTAAAGCCTTTTTAGTTGCTACCATAGGAGTTAACGTACTCTGCACCCAATCAATCATCTCTTTAAAAGTATTAAACTCACCTTCAATCTTAGGGAAATAGCAGTTAATAATCTGCATTATACGACCAAACTGCATGTTATCACGACGCTGTAAATCCTCATCGGTCTTAGTCCACATGCTTTTTTCGTTTTTCCACTCTGACATTTGAGCAGTTTGTCCTTCGTTATTCTCGAATGTTATTTCAAGAAAATCTTTACCAGTAGGAGATTTCTTAGCTTCTACAGACTTAAGAAAAACGTTCTCATTTATACCAGCAGGCATATAAGAACTTACGAACTCGTCGTTACTTGTGATAGCTGTATTTGTATTGTACATAATTTCTTATTTATTGAGTTATAACTTCTTAAAATAATAGGGATTAATCCTTGTAAACCTTATCCCAATAGGTTGTTATACTTCCATCATCATTACCAGTAGCAATGATAATATCTTGTCCTTTCAGATGCTTTGCACGAGCTTCTTTGACAGAACCATCTCCGCCTTTGAAACTTATATGGGTCTCATTTCCCTTACGATAAACAAGACCGACAGCATCTGATACTCCACACATGATTGCAGACAACTTACCAGCTAAGTCGAGTGCCATTTCTGACAACTCTTCTCCATTGTTATTTATCTGTACATCTTTAACATGTCCTACGAGTATAAATTCATCACACAAGTCCTTAAACATGTCTATGACATTTCTAACAGCTTGTCTAATGTACTGATAGCCAGAACCGTTTGGAAGTGTTCTAACATCATCTCCTTTCCAGTTCTTACCCATAGGTGTCTTACGATATAGAGTAGCAGCATAACTTAAACACACCTCTTCAAGACGTGTAGCATTATCTATTGTGATATGTTTATAGAAATTATGCCCTACTTCTTGATTCTTAGCTCTAATGGCTTGAGCAGTCTCTCCTAAATCATTGATATTACGACATTGTACTGCCATAGCATCAATAAATGTAGATCCACCTTCTAAGTCTATAATCAAGTTATTATCTAACTGTGCCAATGCTGACGTCTTGCCAGACTTTGGGCGACCATAGAGTATTAAGAAATGCGGATTAACAGAGACTGCTGGAACTTTAGATGTAGGTAATTCAATCATTAACTTATAGTTTTAGATTATTTGTTTATCTTAATATTAACATTAGCACCATTTGTGTAGATGTCAATAATAAGTTTCTTCTTTGGCGCACTTAACGTGTTCAAGAAATTAATATCGTTAAACTTACTGTAAGAGTAAATATCACGATCAATCTGAACTTCATCATCGTAGAAGATGATAGATGAGCCATTTGAAAGCTTATAAATCTTGCCAATCTCGAATGGGAAGTGATTCATCTTACCATAATTAGCAAGGAAAATTGCTGCCTCATTAAACTCGTTATCCTTCAGAGAGGCAGTACTAGCAGTGAAAATCTTTGCATCTTCTTCCTTGAGCTTACACTTCTTCAAATACGAATTCGTATCCTCTAGATTAGTAAGAATAATGTCATCAAGAATTTTAGAATAGTCTGTGGGCTTATTCTTCTTAAAGAAAGAAAATGTGAAAAACTTATTGGTATTATTATTGCTAGTGTTAAAAGTATATGTCTTCATAAAATTTCAGCCTTAAATTGTTATAAAAAAGACGCATCATACTTCGATCAGATTATTAAACGCTAGGTCGTTCTCGAATTCAAGTATACATGGTTTACCTGCATCTCTATTTTTTAGCATGTGTATGTATACCTTATTAGAAGTAGGCAAATGATTAGGACCGTATTCTTGGATGTTCAATATCTCTGGCCTATGTATTACGCAAACATAATCGCTTGCTTGAAATATCGCGTCTGATGATGATAAGTCGCTTCTCATAGGATAATGACTCATCGAATTGTTTATTCTCTCAGAAGACTCTATGTTTCTATTCATCTGTGCTAGCTGTATAATACTAGTCATAGGTAATTTCTTTACCTGGATGAATACTCTTTCCAACTCACTTATAGTTTCCAATACAGAACCTACTTGTTTTGTTAGTAGAGCGTGATCATATACAATAATAAAATGTTTACTTGTACCTTTCACGTATGTATCATAGAACTGCATTATAATGTCTTTGACTTGCGTGGGAGTAGTTGGACTATCTACAAAATAGATAGGATACTCCTTTAGCTTGTTGGTAACCGATACGACCATTCTGAAGGTATTGTCGTCTAGGTCCTTTTCAGAACTATACAGCGCCGAAGTCGTTTTCCTAAGCTTATTAGATAACGTCCTTCCAACCTGCCTAAAACCAACCATTTCTAATGAAAAGTTAAGAACTATGATGTCTTCTGATTCGTTTAAATCAATTACGTCTGTGGTAATTAAGTTCGCAAATGAACTCTTACCGCTTCCAGAGATGCCTGCAACAGTTAAAACAGTATTTGGCTCTATTCCACCCATACACTGCTTATTAAACTTGTTCCACCTTGTTTTTAGACTGACTATTTTATGTTCTCGTCTGCCTGCAATATAACGAACAGCTTCATTAGCAACTACAGACATAGGACGTATCAAATTAGATAAGTTCTGTTCCATATGCTGTATTATTTACTGTTGTCTGTTCGTCTTTCATCTCTTCTTCAATTTCTTCCCACTGATGATCTTGTAACCATCTCCACATAGTCTTCATATATCCTAATTTACCCAGCTTAGATTTCTTCTCAAGTTCTTTGGCTAGGCAGTTGTTAATATGTTCAGCTTCGGTATAGCTTTTACTAACATATAGGTTATAAAGATTTCTGCATTTATTCTTATTTACCCTAAGATAGTCTTTAGTACCATCTGGGCGAATAGCATAAATTGGGTACATATCGTAAAACTGATCAAAATAGCTACGATCTGGGGTGATATAAGCTTCAAGCTTATCAGTTTCTTGATATGTAATTGAATTCCCTCTCTCTATCGAGGTAATAAGTCCTTGTTCGATTAAGTATGATATTTCGTCGTCGCTAATTAGGCTGACAATTTTGCGGACGTCTTGATTATTAGATTTTTGATTCTTATCCAATACCATACTTAGGAAGACTAATTGATTTAAATTTAGTTTTTCTGGATAATCCAGAAGTTTTGTGTTTAATTCAATAATCATACTTTTATACTCTTAGGTTAACAAGTCTGATCGTCAAACAAACTCAACTGTACACTCTTTAGCTCGTTTATAATTTTACTAGCTTTAGAGATGTAATATTGGTAGTTTATATGACGATGCTCTATTGGCTTTTCGTCATAAGTGTTCAAGATAGTAACTCCTGATTCGGTTAATAAGTTCGTATCAGTATATTTTTTAACTGCGTACTTATAACCTTGGTAGGAGAATTCAAAATCTCCATACTTTTCATTATATTTTCTCTTGAACAAATAATAATCGTTAGTAGATGCGTAAAACCTATTAATTCTCTGTACTTTCTCACTTCCGTGATATACTTCAAACTTTTTAGCTACACGCTGACCAATTACAAAGTCTTTTATATCTTTATCAGATTTTATAAACTCTTTGACTGGTTGGTTTGTAAGAAAATAGTTTATAACAGCCTTGGGAATTACGACTGGTGCTAATCCTTTCCCAAGTTTGGTCTCTGTTATAAACATTCCTTTCCTTTCTATCAATTCTGGGTTCTTGGATTCAGAATATCCCTTAATGATACCGAAATAATCATTAATTGCGTATTGATAAAACGCTTCATAATCGTTGCTTTCAAATACAAGTTGTGTAATAGCTTCTACTTCGTGAATAGCTTCCTGAATTCTATTACGATTCTCTTCCTTAGCTATATACATAACACCATCTGTGTTAGCTTGTATAATCCTACAATCTAACTCCAGTAAACGTTCTATTAACATAAGTAAGATCAACTGTCCGTTGATTCTTATTCGGAAGACGTTAAATGGATCGTATAACCAACTTGTATCTTCTTGCATTTTACCTGTAACAGCATTAAGTGTAAGTTTTAATGTCTTATCCTTAAGCTTGTTATGATTATGTTTTGCATTAATTCTGTCGTCATAGACTTCAGTGTAGACCTGCAAAAATTCTTTTCCTAGATGACTTGGAGTAAGGTTGTATTTAATTAACAACGAAGGGTACATAGACGCCACATCACTGTGCCCTATATACTCATTCTCATTAGGACGGAAGATTCCTGGTTTGTTGATAGAATGTAATCCACCAACTCCAATAGAATAGCCTAGATTTGAGAGAACAAACTTCTTCTCATAGCCTTTGCGTTCATGTGAATCTACTACTTGTTTTTTCATATCTTCAAGAACGTCTTGTAATTTCGGATTTTTATATTGTATAAATGGAAATATCACATCTTTCAAAGCAATATCGTCTGCAGGACTTTTCATCTCTTTCAAATCTTTGTAAGAAATTCCAGTCTTATCGCAGTAAAACTTTGCTAGAATAGACTCTCCAATTTTTACACCATCTGATGATAAACATGGAATACCATATTCATCTTCAATATACAAACGAAGTTTAACATCTTCCTCCAGTCTATTTAATAGGTCTGTAGTAGACTCGACATCGTTTATATTGTATGCAATCATTTCGTCAATATCAGAGTCTTCGATTGGTAAATCAAATGAACCTGAATATTCCTGAACGTTTTTATAGTGCATGGTTAATTGCATTTCCTTAAGACCTACTCTTAACTTTGAACTAAATTGCATAGTCAATAAGTCCATAGAAGGAAATAAATTTGCATACTTCCATCTTTTGAACTTATCTATATCTCCATCTTCTGATTCTATTATACACTTAGATAACTTATATAATGAGCGGCATACTTCTAGACTGGTTCTACGACTCAACTGTCTACGAAGATCTATAATATAATTTAATACCACGTCATCATAATGCTTATTATTGTATCCACAAAAGATTATGCCTTTAGAAACGAAAAAATCAACTAACTCTGTTAGCTGATTCTTTCTATTAGATATTTCAAAAAGTAATAACTCTTGTGTTTCTGTATCTTTACATGTACAATGAAAACAGTTTGGGAAAATCTCTATGTCGTATGTAACGACTTTAAAGTTTCGTATAAACATGGTTCAAAGACTCTAAGTTAATATTGTGGACTAGGTGGGATTCAAACGCACATCTCAACCTTATCAGTGTTGTGTTCTAATCAATTGAACTACTAGTCCTTTTTAAAGTATTGGTGGGACGAAGGGTGTCACCACCAGCACTATCTATGTTATTAAGCCGCTAACTTTGGTATAATTATTATACCTTGTTTACCATTAGGATCCTCAAGCCTTCCTCCTATAAGGTTCTTATTTTTCTTGGCTTCAATGTTTATAATCTTACAAGCTCTGTCTAAAATAACAGACTTTGTATCTAGATGTGTAACATTTGTCCCAAATAATTCTGTAGTTTTGTTTTTAACAAATCCTATAAATTTTGGGTATCCATCATCGTGTTGGCTATAACGTCCATAGACTTTTAGTTTGTGATACGTTGAGACAACAGAGTCTCGAAAACGTTCAAGAGCTTTGTCTCGCTCTTCTTTCCAAGGATCAAGAAATTCTTTCTTAAATAAGTCTTTCTCATCACAAGGAGCTGGATGTTTACGAGTCCATTTCGTTAATTTATGTTGTACAACACTTTCCATAAACGCAGCTTTACCCATACGTTTAACAACTAAACGTTCGTTCATTACTTTTGTTTCTGAAGGAACTTTAAAGTTATTTATGCATTGACCCCAACTCATTGTACGCTCTTCATAATTCTTACACTTACCTTTAGTAAGCATATACCAAGGTTGTTTCTTTGAACGTCCACTGAAGTGAGTCTTAAGATATTCTTTACGTTTGTTCTTGATTGTGTTATATATAACGATAGGATCCATAAATCCTGGTTGCTTATTCTTCTCCATTTTGATAATGTTTTAAATATTTGCGTTCTAAGGCGTTATTTTTATCTCTGCGATAAATTGTCCTGGAAATGTATTAAAACGTCTTAGACGGCCTCTAAATGACCTTAAATTGAAAGTATAGACAGCCTCGAACTGTCGCACTAATGCTGGTCCTTATACACCATATACTTGTACTGGTTTTATGCAGATAGTTCAAGTTTAAACTTATCTGAAATATCATCAGTACATGTTATACTAGTATTGTCGTTAAACTCTTTGAGCATAGCGTCAAACTTATTTGCCTTTAATTGATTCTCCTTAATTAGAGAAGCAATCTTTGCAGACGTAAAAGACTCCGTCTTACCCATATGTTTCTTGCCTTTAGCAGCCTTCTCAGATGGATTAATAGTAGGAATCATCTTTAACTGTGCAATCAACTCCTTAGCTTCACCAGCTGCGAAAATTGCATAGTTATTCGTCTTCTTGAAATCTTCATAATTAAAGTCTGTGATACCCATATTTAGATACATAAGCATACCCTTAATAATAATACGCTTCTCACTCATCTGGGTGATTTCGTTATACAAACTCTTAATGTCATAGCCAGAACCCTGGCCTGCTGCAATAGCCTTCTTTGCCATTACGTTCTCCGTACGAATAATCTTATAATACTTGCTAATCGTGGTATCAAGATTCTTGCGGATGTTAATGATGTCTGCTGAATTCAACTTTATTGATTTATTCTTATTCATAATTAGATTTTGATTTAAATTAAAAACAACTAAAATATGAATTCGAGCTTAATCATTTGCCTAATTGCTCATAGCTTGGAATCGAACCAAGTATTTATAGTTGATCCGCGAGACGTGTCTCCCTCGGGAGAACACGCCTCAACTCCCTCGGGAGTATGGACAACCGTAAATAACCAAGTAATAAATGAACTCGTATCAGTTATCATATATCATTACTGGTTTCATTGAAAGCTTGTAGTGAGATACTTATCCCTCGGGATGTATCTCTATCTCCTCGGAGATATTACTTACATTTCACGAAAACCAACAAATCCATAATCTAATCCGATATTCAGGGGATCACCATTACTATCTATGAAAGGGATTGTTTTTTTAGTTCCATTGATATTGATCACTATTTCACGTGGTTTTTCAGACATACGGACCAAACCAGGACAGTCTTGGGCCGAACCCGGGCCTCCCTCGGGAGACAGAGCCTGTTGAAATCCTGCACTCTTTTGTGCCACATGAGCCCAGCAATCATACAACCGATGGACAACATAGTCACATTCTTTAGTACGAACTGACTTCTTAACTACCTCAATAGATAAACCATTAAGGATAGCTTTATTGTTAAGGCCGCTTGATGAATCTACCAATGCGTCCCATACTTTTAAAGCAAAACTATCAAATGGAATTTTGTCCTGGCAGTTTAATAACTGATTCCACCAACGTATAGATGTTTTTCCAAGAACAATAGTACCATTATCTTGGATTGTACAAATCTTGTACTTTTCTGCATCGTCTGCGTTGTCAAGTATCTTGTTAGACACCTTGGGATCAGTCATTAATACCTGCATTAACAGTTTGCTTGCATCAGATACAAGCTTTTCCATATGCTTAGTCCTCTGTTATAGTTACAGATACATGCTCTACAGCTGCTGCACTTGCGCTCATTTCACGCTTGTACAAATCAAGCTTCTGAACATTGTTTGCAATCGCATTGTTGAGTGCCTGAATCTCTTTGTTAAGATCTTCCTTGAGACGCTCGATGCGATTGATCTCAGTCTGGTTAGCTGCATTGCACTGCTTAACCAACTTCTCTACGTCAGAGAAGATAATACTTGTGTCACCACGAAGAGCTTTACTTACAGCATCTTCTGACACCTGACCAACTTTAGACAAGTCTGGAGAAATTGGCATTGCAACTTCACTAGCCTTATCACCCTTGTTAATATACACTACTGGAGCACCAGAAATGTCATTACCAAGAGAAACACTTGTTACATCATATCCCTTTACGATGTAGCGCTTTGTAGAACGATTGGTGGTAAGTTCAACATTACCTCCAGCCTCTACTTCGCTCTTCTTAGTGTCGAAGTCAACTGTGTTCTGACGAGCCTCTGGGCGATAATACTGGCAGCCAAAGTTGGCTCCTACAATAGAAAGAGATTTACGATTGTTTGCTACTACTGATGGTTTTACTGTTTCCATAATTTTTCATCCTTTTTGACATCGTTTTTGATAAACCAACGATGAAAATTAATAATATTTTATTGCTGTTTACAGCTTTTTTGAAAAGAAAAACATTCTTGCCTCGCTGGGTCTGAATGTTGTGAATAAATCAACTTCAATGGCTGTGCTAATGGAAAGCCCGCTTCCAACTCTAACTGTTACACTTCTATATTCCTTTAAATGAAGCTCAACTCATGTAACGGGAATCCAACGGTAGGATTATCTTAGCCCATCATTAGAATTGCTATCTTAAGCTTTGAATGTTGAATGTAGCACACTCAAGTGCCGAGATTTATTTTATTCATTGTTTAATTCTAATAAACAATATGTGAAGTATACTGTTCTGCATCCGTCAAAGTCTCTGATGATTCAGGATTCGCGGAGGGTTACAGTGCTGAGATACAGATGTAAGTTTCCACATATATATGATCCACAAAAACTTTGGTAATTTCTTCTCGTACTTTCCACATACTTAAAAATAATTACCATGTATATTTACTTCATTATAAGTATTGCTACTTAATCGCCAGTTATACTTCTGACGCTGCCCCTATGCTCCTCCCATAGGTTCCGTACTCAAGAGATACGTGCGTGTGTATCTGTTACGCTTGGAGTTCACGTTTCATTATCGAACCATCTCACCTTCAAGGGGATCACGGATGCTACGGCTGTTTTTGATATTGGATTTTGCTTCCTCATTTGTTTTTAATCTCTCATTTCTTCGAGAAAGTGCACGAATACTTGGGAATTTAACCCTATCATTACCCTTGTCACCCACAACATCCTTTTTAGTATATCGAGACAGGATATACTAATGAGTCACTAACTCCCTGTTCTTATTACAAGAACGTACTTAAGTTCTGTTGCTGCCCATCAGTTTACTGATAATTACTCTATAGACTCGACGTTTCATACAGTTGCTGCTATATGACCTAACCTATCTATTCTGCATAATTTTTCAAAGTCACGGTTGGCACTCGGAATTCCGACTCGATTTCTTTCTTACAACGAAAGGGGTATATCTATCGGGGGACATCCATTTTTGTTAAACATGTTAATTTTTCTCAACTCTCTTTTCTTAATACTTATCTATAGCTAGAATACTTATTCATGTATAATATACCAGCTTACTACTCTGTAGAGACTATACAATATTATAAATATAATGCAAAGCACTAATACTTGTAGTCATAGAAGGTTGACGGATCTTTCATCGACATTGGCAATATGACGTTCAGAATCAGGTCTACCTAAATAAAGTTCATTCCCAGTATCGCCTCTGAGTGCGGCTTTTGATTGTCACGTAATCATCGCGTAGTGGAATCGTTTTTAGCGACACTCCAAATGTACACACTTATATCTTCACCCCGCCTAAAGGGCTGTTATACACTAAATCAGACTTTGTCCGCGGCCTCGTTTCGCGTAGCATTTCTGCATTCAAGGGCTGCCCTACCCTGCTGGTCATTTCACTTTTATATCCCGCATAAACGACTAAAGCCTGGCGGTCGTACTTCGTAGTATATCAGACGTTTTACCCCATCCCCGGACCCTAAGGTGGCCCAAAAGGTGACTGAATCGAACAGTCGGGATTTACATAGTCAGCATAGTTACGGTATACTTCGTGAGTATTACTCTTCACGATATTGTTATACTCCATACATTTATTCACTCCTTCATACTCTACTTTGGTTGTAGAGGAACACTGAGCTCGGCATTTTGTCGATACTTTATATAATAAGATTTGGCCTTGCCTTCATATGACCATACCATGTATCATATTCTTCGGGGTTTCTTTATTATATTTCAGCTCGTGTAACGTTCTTGTATACATAAGTATCATAGCATACATTTCCGATACGGCATCAAGTTCTGTGTGATTGTCAACTCACAACTTACGCGTCTTCTTGTATATCCATCACCAGACGGTTCTCATTTCAATACAAATAGGGTTTGATACTACGCTCACCCTAATACAAATAAGTTTTTCACGCTTAAATGTCTTCCATCCTATCTTTTGGGTTTCTCACACTTTGAGAGTGCTAACATATTTTCGGATCAAGTTATTTCGCTTCTAAGACTAATGAGGTCTTATACGAAACTAATACACTACTCCTACATACTAAGCGCAGAGCTTACAATATGTAGGAGACCGACTAATATACGGCATTATGCTTGGTTCTTTTATTTTGATGCTACTTCTGTAGAATCATGGGAGGTTTCCCAACTCCCCTTCGGTATTTTTAAACTAAAAGCTGGGAGATACGGATTCTCAACTTTAGTCTTAGTACGAACCTTTACAACGTACTTAAGTTTTGTTGTTGTCACTTGGACTGTATCGTGTTTTGTTTTATCAACAAACACTGTGTCCTTTTTGGCTTTCTCTTCAGTATTACTCTGATTAAGAAATAACGGAGCCGATACTTTAGGTAGTGGGTCCGCAAACGCAACAGCATTTCCAGGTAACTGTGGCGGTTCTGATTTACTTACAGCAAGACAAATGCCACTAAGAGCAAATGCCATGCTGCAAAGAATCGTTGTTAATCGTTTCATCTTTGATAGATTTATTCGCCTTTTAAAGCTTTATAAGCCTTACTAATTCGACTACCAACTTCGCGAATTTTTTCTTTGGTAGCCTCTACTAGTTTTTTGACTCTTCAGCTTCTTTAGGCTCTTCTTCCTTAGCCTCTTCAGCTTTAGCTGTTTCCTTCTCAGTTGCCTCTAGTTCTTCCTTAGACATGAACTGAAGCTCTGGAATCTCTGATGGCTTGTAATTAACCATCTGACAAAGAGGATCACGGAACAAGTTTGTTATAACTCCAGCCTGCATCTTCATATTGTTGACGAGACTGTCTTGCTTAACACCGTGAAGATCTATACCGCGATAAAGGCTCTCGCGCAATGACTTAAAGATCTTCATTGCTGTAGCATCCTTTTCTTTGCACTTGTCTAAGAATGACTCAACTACATCGTCATCAGGACTGATTACATACTTGATTGTTACATCAAATACTTCAAGATTGTGCTTGAGTGTCTCAAGACGCTCTTCCTGATCTTTGATTGCTGTCTCATTCTTCTTTTCGTCTTTCTTGAGAACTTCAAGATTCTTCTCTACAGCCTCAATAGACTTCTTTGTTTCGGCCTTCTTAATGTTAGCCTTCCAAATGATGATCTCACGTACGACGTCAGCTATAAACTGATCATCATAGTCACACTTTCCGGTCTTACGATCCGTAACTGTGTTCTTGAGATGGCAGAAGGCTGATATTGGAGACTTAGACGTAGAGGTAACGGTGTACAGAAAGGAGCCAATACCATTCATCACGATAGGAGCTTCCCCAACTAGCTCAATAACACCATGCAAAAGTTGGATGCGAGTCATACCCTTGGTGGCGTCGGCTTTCTCTTTCTCCAAATATGCTGCGTACAAGCTAATAGCTTTCTGAATATTCTCTAGATAGTTCTGACGCTCTGACAAGAAGAACAACAAGCTCTTGCGCAACTGAAGCTTATTCTCAATCTTATCTACATCTACCTCTGGACTGTTGTCCAAAACTTCTTTCTCCTCCTTCAACTTCTTCTTAGTTTCCGCTGATACTTTCACGTTCTCTTGCGTAATAGTTACATTACCGTTCTTGTCTGGAGCAGGCAAGGACTTAAGATTGATTGTAACACCAATCTCTTTTGCAACTTCTGCCATGTTCTCAAGTACCGCAGGACGCATTGTACGAGACCATGGGGTATCAGCTAGAGCAACTTCTTGAGCAAACATTGTCATTACACCAATGGCTGTACACTTGTCCATTGTTTCAGCTACTTCCTTCTTAATACCATAACGCTTTGCGGCATCATCAGCATCGTGGAAATAACTGTGGCTAAGTGAAAGCAAGTCTACTGTACGATTAGGATCAAGACCACGTGCTGTAGCCTTCTTTACCTGCTCTGTAAACTCGTTCATTGGGTTAGCTGGTGTCTGAACCTCTTCTACTTTAGGTTCTTCTACCTTCTCCTCTTCTTTGGTCTCCACTTTTGGAGCTTCTACCTGAGGAGCCTTGTTTGCCTTATTGTTCTCTACTGGCTTTGTCTGTGACTTCTTTGAAGTCTTTTGTTTCTTACTCATTTTGATAATGATTTAAAAAGTTATTTACTTGCGGAATATCGCGTTAATAAAAATCTGGGTTATGTCATGTAATGTCATGACGTGTCGAAAAATGTAAACATAATTGTGGTGGTTTTAAAGGTGAGTAAACTATTCCGCTGTTAATTAGCGGACTATTGAAACTCTGCAAAGATAATTCAGGTATGTTTGAATCCTTACCCACAGGTTTTAGCTCTTCGCTTATTGTGCTTACTAACATAGCATCTGCCAAAGGAATAATTCCTGATGCGTTATTCGGCGCCTGTGTGGGACATACCTGAGTGATTCTTTGCTTAGTTTCCTTAGAGCTGTGTGAAGATTTCACAACAACTGTAGCTACTGCAAAACTACCAACAAATGATACGAGCAGCACCCAGAATAACTTATTACTCTCATTGTACCGACCGATACATAAGATTATAAGTATTCCAAGGAAAAACCAAAGTAAGTCCATTTTAATTTTGTTTAAACGATTTTTTAATTTGCTTACGAGTCCTTGATAAAATCGACTTAATAGTTCCAGTGGGGATTCTCAAAGCTTCACTAATTTGTACAACAGTCATATTATTAACATAAAATAGTTCAAGAATCTGCTTCATATGAGCAGGGAATCTTTCAAATTCTTCGAGTATTCTTTCATATGCGAGACGATTGACAAGATCATCTTCATCTGAAGATATAGAAGAAGCTCGTGATAGTCTTTCACTTTCTTCTCCTACGGGTTTCGCGTGGTTCTTGATACTACGTAAGTAATCGATTGCTGTACGATTGGTTAAAATTCTCAGCCATCCTCCAAAAGAGTCATAGTCTGTGAATTGAGAGAGTTTTTCATAAACTTTTAAGAATACAATATTAGTTATATCCTTAGCTTCATCTTTATCTTTGAGATAGTAGTACAATATTGTATCTACAAACCCCTTGTAACGATGAAAAAGTTTATTGAATGCTGATATATTACCAGCTTGTGCACTTTTGATAATCTCCACCTCCTCTGGGGTAATACGTGGATTTTTCAAAACAAAATAACTATTTATTAGCGTGTCACTCGCCTTGTGGATATAGTTTGACCACAATAGGAGCTATAGACCAACCCAATGATCTATAGCTAAAAAGGTAAGCTCTTGTTGATTAGGTAAAACATTTCGTCTCTCAACTGAGAAACTATTATTTCATGTAGTTTTATTTTTGTATCTTTGTCAATATCGCATTTGTTTAGAAGACCCGTTGATATTCGTATCAATACATCAAATGTAATATACGTTAAATCTCCCATACCTTTTACGATATTTTCATGAATCCACCCAAGCAAATCTATGAAATCTTGCTGTTTCATAAGATCTCTATATTCTGGTGGTATTCTAACATTGAAAAATCCATGATCATTCCAACGTCCACAAAGACTCCATACTACATAATCATAACCTAACCTGCTAACAAGATATTCCTTCTTTGTACGTGGAAAATACTTGTTCATTTTTTCAAGTAATTTACGATGAATGCTGCTAGTTTACTTCTTGTAGGTTCGCTAACAGTTCTTAGGTAACTAGAAGAAAGTTCTTCGATAAACTCCTTTTCAGTCCTATCTAGC
>FLSB01003011.1_pt1 | contig 146874 bp, 201 predicted proteins | sample 1550551 | NCBI WGS metagenome assembly FLSB01 (sample SAMEA4031774, study PRJEB14383) | metagenome | biome: human; feature: oral; material: saliva | place: Philippines | collected 2014 | reverse complement strand
AACAGTTGTTTATAACACTTTACCGCAAGGTAATCACAACTCAAGTGACTATGATGAAGAAGTAACAGTTGTTTATAACACTTTACCGCAAGGTAATCACAACTGCCAATGCTAATGGTGGCAAATTGCCAACATTGTTAGTAATATTGTACCGAAAGGTAATCACAACACTACATCTTTTGAAACATTATCAATATAAACTGTTAGTAATATTATACCGAAAGGTAATCACAACACGTATTAGTTAGCGGTATTTCCGTTATAAACTGTTAGAAACGTTAAACCGAGATGTAATTTAAAAAAATAAAAAATATATAATGTATGGGTACAAATTATTACTTAAAGAAGCTTCCTTCTAAAGAACGGAAAGAAGAACTTGTAGAAGCAATAAGAAAAGATGATGTTAATACGATAAGAAACCTTACCTATGATATGTATAATAATCTGATACATTTAGGTAAGAGTTCTTTTGGTTGGCAGTTTGATTTTAATCCTAATTTCAAATTGCAATTTAATTCTGAAACTGGCGATAGAGAAATTATTTATGTTTTCCCATTAACAAAAGAAGGAATTGATAAATTTATACGTCAAGATGGGTATATAATTGTAGACGAATATAATGAGGATTCTATGTCTCCAACTATTACTCCTGATGAGTTTTGGAAATTGGTCGATAGCAAAAAGAATGATATAATTGAGATGAATAATGAAACTAATTATTATTGGGAAAGTGATATGAAAAAAAGCTATATCAATTTTCTGAAAAAAGATTATCCTAACGGAGATTATAGTTATAGTAGTAGTTTTGTTAACGATGGACTTCGTTTCTCATATTGTACCGAATTTTCGTAAAAATAGATAATAATCCACTAATCATTTGGTGGATTATTTTTTTTGTCTTATATATTTTTAACTAAATTGTTTTTGTAATCTTAAATAAATTTATTAACTTTGCAGACATAATAATCAAAATAAGAAAAAAATTATGCGTACTTTACTAATTCTTAGAGGTTGTATGGGCAGTGGTAAGTCTACTTTCATTAAGGAAAATGGTCTTACTAATTACACTTTATCAGCTGATGATATACGTTTAATGTTTCATTCTCCAAAAATGAATGAGGAAGGAGACATGACTATTAGCGCACGTTCCGATAAAATGGTATGGGACACATTACATACCATGCTTGAGAATCGTATGCGTAATGGTGATTTCACAGTGATTGATGCTACTCATAAGACATCCAAGGCTGTATCTAAATATCTCGAATTAGCTGACAAGTATCGCTATAATTGTTATCAGCATAACGTTGAAGCAAGTTTGGAAGAATGTTTGGAACGTAATTTATTGCGTGACAAAGTTAGACGTGTTCCAGAGATTGATATTCGTCATGCATACAGTATACTTCAAGAAAACAAATTATCTAATCGTTTTAAGGAAGTAACTGACGTACATGACATTCTTAATTATTACATTACCGATGCTTCCGAATATAAAGAAGTAAAGATTATTGGTGATGTACATGGTTGCCATACATGCCTTTTAGAAGCCATTGGTGGCTCTTTAAACCCAGACGTGTTATATGTATTCGTTGGTGATTATTTCGACCGTGGTATCGAAAATAAAGAAGTGTATGAGTTCCTCTTGTCACATTATAATGATGACAACGTGGTCCTTCTTGAAGGAAATCACGAGAAGCACATCTGGCGTTTGATTAATGGCGAGGAAATAACTTCAGAATACTTCAAGATGACACTTGATGAGATTACCAAAATTTATCCATTGGAACAGGTTCGCAAGGAGTTAAAGAAAATTTACTATCGCATATGTCAGTGTTTTGCATTTACATACTGTGGTAAGAAATACTTAGTAACACATGGTGGTCTCACATCTGTTCCAAATCTTACAACTATTCCAACAAACGATATGATTAAGGGAGTTGGTGGATATGATATGGAAGTCGATAAAATATATGAAGATAATTATTTACTTGGAAAGTGTCAGGACTTTATACAAGTACATGGTCATCGCAATACTCTATCTACTGAACATTCAATTTGTCTTGAAGATTGTGTTGAATTTGGCGGTAACTTAAAGGTTCTCTCTATAACACCAGAACAGGCTACTGTTTTATCATACGAAAACAAAGTGTTCAGCATAGATAATATGAATGCTTTTCAGCAAGTAGTATATAAGGTGGAAGACCCAGAAGTTAAGAAGATAATGAATAGTCGCCTTGTGAATGTAAAGGGTTGTAAGCATAACATGTACTCTATCAACTTTAATCGTAATGCTTTTATTGGAAAGAAATGGAATTTTGCCACCATCAAGGCACGTGGTCTATTCGTTGATAAGAATACTGGAGAGGTAAAAATGCGCTCTTACGATAAATTCTTTAATATTGATGAACATAAGACAACTAAGAGAAAGAAACTTGAAGAAACTCTTAAGTTCCCTGTAAAAGTAACTATAAAGGAGAATGGCTATCTTGGTATCATGTCAGTAGTTGACAATCAGTTAGTATTTGCATCTAAGACAACCGATAGTGGTCCTTTTGCTGAACGTTTTGAACGTATTTTTAACGAAACTGTTAGTAAGCACGATAAAGACCTGTTGAAGAATATTCTTAAGAAAGAGAATGCTTCGGCTGTGTTTGAAGTGATTAGTCCTACAGAAGACCCACATATTATTAGATATGACAAGGAAGAAGTAGTATTGTTGGATATTATCCATAATGTGCTTAATCTTGGTGAAAACTATACCGAAGAGTCGGATAAGTTCAAGAATTTCTTAAGAGAAAATACATCTTTTAGAATGCCAGACGAATTTATTATTAACACTAATGATGGGTTATGGGAATATTTACGAACTAATATAGGCACTAATAATGCTGTAGAAGGTGTTGTAGTCACAGATGCTACTGGATTCAAGTTTAAAGTAAAGTTCAATTATTATCTAATGGTGAAGAACCTTAGACGTATTACTCAGATATTCCGAAAGTGTAAGCGTGATGGTACTCCATTCAATGAAAAAATATGCCGTAATGATATGGAAAAGAATTTCATTAATTTCCTTGAAAAAGAAGATGATGGTGAGATGAATATTATCGACTTATATGATAAATTTAAAAAATAAAAGTTATGATTTGTAAAATTATTATTTTAGCAGTGCTAATGATGCGATTAGGTTTAAATTTAGCTTGGCACGGTCAGACAAGACAAGTTAAATTTAGTTTTTGGCGGGCTTTAGTTTCAACTACTATAACTGTAGGGCTTCTGTATGGAGCTGGTTTGTTTAATTAATAAAAATTAACGTGTATTATTTGCATAGTCCACGTTTTTTATATACCTTGTGACGTTAATAAATGAATTGAAATTATGAATTTAGATTTTACATATTGTAAGGGAGGAAAGTTAAGTACTTGCAAAACTTGTAAACGATTCACAAAAGAACTACCTCAAGAAATGGTCATGATGTATATGCCAAATGATTATATAAACGAATGTGACTTGTTCATAAATAATGATTGATAGATATGGAGAAAGAAAAGATAAATACTGATAGATTTTTGGACGTAGAGAATAAAAAGTGTCGTTCTATAGCATATAACTATTTCTATGATTCTACAGCATTAAATTATTCGAGAGAGTCAATATCTGTCAATACAGGTGAAAATTCTTGGTCTTGTAGTTTTGGCGAATTTTCTATTTCCGCTACATTAGGGTATAAATCTTGGTCAATAAGTAAGGGTAAGTCTTCTGTGACTATTTCTTCTGGTGCGTATTCAAAAGTTCTATCATCTGGATATGCTACAATAGGTTCCATAACTGGTAGTCGTTCAGAATGTAAAGTAAAAGGAGATAGAAGCATTTCGGCATCTACAGCCATAGAAAGTTCGTCTACAAATAATGGTTATTTGTCAATTAGTTGCACAACTGCAGATTACTCAGAAACCTCTAATGAGGGAATTTGGTCTTTGTCTGTTGTTACAGGATATGGTAGTCTTGCTTCAAATAGTGGAGATTGTTCAATATCCGTAGCAAGTTTTCATAATTCAAAAGCTATAGTAGAAGGAAAAGAATCAGTTGCCATTACTACTGGTGTTAATTGTGCAGCAAAAGGGAGTATTGGATGTTGGTTAATTTTAACAGAAAGAGTGAAAAGACGAAAAGAAATTAGTCCTATCAAAAATATTAAAGTTGTAAAAGTAGATGGAAAAATTATTAAACCAAATACATTTTACATTTTAAAAGATGATGAAATAGTAGAATTTAAAGAATAAAGTATATGAAAGAAAAAATAGACAATCTGGTAAATAAGGTCAGATATAATTTTTCTATTATTAATAAAACTTTGAAAGAAATAGAAGAAACTTTTGTTTTCAAAGATTTTGAAGATAAATTACCAACAGTTGAACAATATAGTGATGGATATTCAATTTACTTGTTAGACGATAATGAGAGTGAATTACCTGTTGAATATGCTGCTGTTATAATGGAAAAAATAGGTTATATCACTCCAGAATGTTTTGAACCAGTTATCTGTAGCAAAATTATGAGGGGTGAATATAAAGAGAAAGATTTATTAAATCTTCAAGAAAATTGGTAAAATCTTTTAAATCAGAAATAGTATTAATTCAACAATATAATTCAAAATTATGAATAAATTAGAATACCTTAAGAAGTGTTATAATGATATTAAAGAGAAAGGATTTATTTTTGAAGATAAATCTACTTTGCCTTTCTTTACATATCGTCAGCTTGAATATATGTTTAATCGTGGCTATGAATATATGCTATTTAAGTTGCCTAAACTAAAATGGATTCAAGGATGTAGAAATGATATTTCAAAAGAATATAAAGAAGAATATTATGCTATAACTCCATTTGGTGTATATTCTATTATGCATTGGAATGCTACCGATGATTATACGTTATATTTCGAGAATCAATTTGTAAAAGCAAATATGGAATTTTATAGTGATGCCATGGAAGTGGCTGATGAAGATTATAGTAAAAAAATAAAAGAAGCAGTATTCTATGATGATGAAAATGTTAGCCTTCTACAATAATCAATAAAAATATCAATTATGTTTAAACCAAATTTTGAACCAGAGAAATGGGAAACTGGAATCCCACCACAAAAAACTAATCTTTACGGATTACCAAAATTATATTTATGTCAGACATTAAATCTTGATGCAGCATTTGGATATAGATATTCCTACCAAGTAGGTTTTGTAACCAAAGATAATAAATGGAATTTGGAAGAGAATAGTATGTGTCATGTAACCAGATATACACATATTGTTTGTAAAGAAACAATGGAACAACTTGTAGAAGATATAAAGAAAGTTCAAGAAAAATCATAAAATTTAATTCAAGTAAAACTAATATGGATAAAATTGAAGATTTAGCAAGACAATATGCTGATTTAATGAAACAAATTCAGCAAGATACACCAGAAGAAGTTGCTGATTTATCAAATGGTATCTTTGGTTACGATGATATCAAAGCAGCCTTTATTGCAGGAAGAAAAAGTACAGAAATTTAATGTATAGTTAATTACATTTAATAACCAAATATATTACTGTTAAAATTATGTTAAAAGCAGTTTTATATTTGGTTTTTTTTATTTTAATTTTATACCTTTGTGTCATATAAACCAATACACATTTAATTATGACAATTTTTGAGTTAAAAGAGTATTTTAAGTATACTGAAGAACCAAAGTTCTTTTTAAAAGCATTCTTTTCCTGGAGAGGTAATTATAGCGAAATCGCTTTTACACCAGCTTCCAATGGTACTAAAGAGGAAAGTTTATCCCTTTTAGAGGATGCAACCAGAGAAACTTGTATAGGACGGAAAGGTGGTGAGTATAATTACGACGATGACACTCCTGTACATTTTGAGTTTTACCAAGAAGATATTGATGATAACGCTTTGTATGAAGTGTTGTTAAATTTCAAGTTCAATGCATAGTTTATGGTTTCTAAGAAAGAATTACAAGAGATTACTAAAATAAGAGAAAAGTATTGTTGTGGTCTTAACTTTGCTAAGAAAGCGCTGGAAAGTGGAGATGTAGAAAAGTTTATCAATGACAATTTGGATAAATCTCGAATATTAGTGAATATAAAAGTATAAGTTATGACAAACCATTCAAAAGAAAAACTGAATATTTTTATAGGCTACATTTTTAATTCTTTTCACTCAGAAAAATTACGTAAACTTATAGATAATGAAAATATTTCTATTGATAGATTTAGGTATCTATGTTCAGTAATTTCAGCTGCAGAACAAGAAAATGAACCTTATTGGTTGCCAAAAAGAATGAATTAAAATTATAACTTATAGTTACAACAAATTTGTCAGTAAAAGAAATTGAATTATATAATGGAAAAGAAAAAATTAGCAGAAGAATACGCACTTAAAGAGTATGCCAGAGTGAATGGAAAAGACGATTCTGACATTAATAAAGATAATAGGTGCTTTACCTTTGATGATATCAAGGCAGCTTTCAATGCTGGACGTGAGAGTGTAATAGAGAATGCACCAGAATTGAAGTGGAAAAGATTTTGCAAAGATGGACCATACCTTGCCCTAACAGTTTTTGATTGGTTCTACAGGGTAGAATTTGTTGATAACATATTTCAGTTATTCAGTAATGGGTATTTTATTAGTAGTTATATCTCACTTTCAGATGCCAAGCAGGCAGCCAACGAACATTATAAACAATATATTAAAAAAGCCTTAGAATTATGACAATATTCGAATTACAAAAGGCACTTCAAGAAATGTACGAAAAGTACTGAGATGTCGAAGTACGGCATCAGTGTGGAGATGTAGGTGATTATTGCGGTATATTTTGCATTACAAGAGATGGCGGAGACATCATTATTTTGTAATATACGAAATTCCATTATAAGAAATAATAAGATGAGTAAGACTGACAGTTTACATTACAGGCTCTGTTGCGAGGGTGCTAAATGGATGCGCAAACAAGAATGGGGAGCATATCATATGGTAGCAGTAGAACTCTGTACAATTAATGTTGAAAATCCTGATGTATGGGGAACAACAGGATTTAAGTCTATGTTGATAGAGGTAAAGACCTCTCGTGCTGACTTTCTAAAAGATAAGAAAAAGATTTTCAGAACTGATGATGAGGAATACAGAAAGTATGCTCTCGGTAACAAGCGATACTATCTTGTCCCCAAAGGAATGATTACTATAGAGGAATTGCCCCCACATTGGGGATTACTCGAAGTGGATGGTTCTGGCATTTCCAAAATAAAGGAAGCTGATGAGGTTATATGCGAGAATATGGGAGAGGTTGCAATGCTCTGCTCTATTATGCGTAGAGAGGGGGTAAGAAAAGGAATCTTTAATTACAGAAAATGATTGAAACTACGAAATATTAAGTTATGAACAGAGAAGAGGAAATTGAAGAAAGAGCGTCTAAATTCGCTGATGACTATGGATATTTCAATGTCGACCTTGATGATGTTGCATATGGGTTTATCAAAGGTGCAGAGTGGTCAGACGAACATCCATCATTTTCATTCATAGTTAAAGTTTGGAACTTAGCAACAAAGACAGCCATCGCACAACTCAATGGGGAAATGCCCTACTTTAAGTCAGAGAAAGAAATTCAAGAACTTATTAATAAAAAGTTAAAGTTATGACTACACAAAAAGAAATAGATAAGATGTTTATCGGCATTTTGGAAAATATCTCTGAGATATGTGACAAAACAACAACTGGTAATGTATCTCACAATATTGCTACAATTAAATATAAGTGTCGAGATATGTTGCAGTTTTACAAAAAATATCCTGCGACCCTTTGGCACTCCGTTAAAGAAGGGGATTTACCACAAGTAGACACTGATTGTTTGTTTTCACACGACGGAAAACTAATAGATATGGGTTACATGCGTGAAGATAGAAGTCTTTCATTTGGTCCGCTTCTCTACATTGAAGACGTGGATTACTGGATGGAAATTCCTAAATTACCAACAGAATAAATTATATAATAGTATAGACAAAATTAATGTTTATAGAGTAAAAATAACAGAATAAGTGGACTTATGAAAGAAATAATAAAAAAGTTTAAGGAAGAAACAGGTTATGAACTTACCATTAAGAATGGAAAGTTATTCTATGATGGTTTTCTGAATTTGGCAGGTCAAAATATTACAGAGTTACCTGATAATTTAACTGTTAATGGTTCTATTAGTTTATCTGACACGAATATTGACAAGTTACCAAATAATTTAATTGTTAAGGGTTCACTTTTTGCAGGATATACATATATCACCGAGATTCCATATAGTTTAAAAGTAGAAAACAGTATATTTTTGGACCATACACCTATTACGAAATTACCAGATAACTTGATAGTTGGTGAAGATTTAGTTCTAAGTTACTCATCTATCAGGGAACTTCCTGATAAGTTAAGTATTGGTAAAAACCTTAAATTAAGTTATACACATATATCAAAACTTCCAGATAATTTAACTGTTGGTAGAAGCCTATATTTAGATGATACAGACATCACAGAGTTACATAAATCTTTAATGATTAATGGTAATCTGAATTTAGCCAATACTCCTATTGAATTTCTTCCAGATAACTTGACGGTTAGTGGTTATCTTTACCTAAGTGGTAGTTCACTTAAAAAGGTTCCTAACAACCTAATTGTTGGTGATTTTCTTGTTTTAAGTAATACACTTATTAAAGAGTTACCTGATAACTTGATAGTTGGTGGATATATAGCATTAGACAGTACAAAGATAGAAGAATTGCCTGATAATTTGAAAGTAAGCGACACACTTAGCCTAATAAGTACTGGCATTAAAAAGTTACCTAATAACTTAACATTAGGTGGTAGCCTATTACTATCTGACACACCTATTACAGAGCTTCCTGATAATTTGACAATTTATGGTAGCCTTGTCCTAAGTTATACTAAGATTACAAATTTGCCTGACAACTTAACAGTTATTGGTGATTTATCCTTATATGGAGTTAATCTAAGAGAACTACCTAACAATTTAACTATTGGAGGTAGGTTATATCTGCATGTTCTCTATATTAGAGATTTTTCACAAATTAATAGGAATATTTCGAGGCAACATATTAATGATTGTGAAAATAAAGTGTTTTTCTGGGAGAGAGATGGTGTGAGATATATTAAAGCTGACGGAATTTTCTCGGTAATTGATTCTCATCACGAAAACGTCTACAAGGTACACAAACTTGGACAACAAGATAGACCATTTTACATTGTTACCGATGGCGAAGGACATTGGGCACACGGTGAAATACTTGCAGAAGCTAAAGCCGACCTTATTTACAAGATAAATGATAGAGACACATCAGCTTATGATAATTTAACGGTAGATGATACTTTGTCTTACGAGGAAGCAATTGCAGCATATCGTACCATTACTGGGGCATGCTCGCTTGGTACAAGAGATTTTATAGATAATAGACTACCAACACCACATAAAGACAAATATACAATTAAGGAGATTATAGACTTGACCACTGGTGAATATGGTGGGAAAACATTTGAAAAGTTTTTCAAGAAGAATAATTAGTTTATGGATAAATTTATTGAACAGCTTAAGAATCTGAATTGTATCATCTTTGAACGTAAAGATAATGGGCTACATTTCATTAGTGACCTTTATTTGAATGGAAGAGATATAGATTATCTTCCAGATAATTTAACTATTGATGGTAGCCTTGATATACGTGATACCAACGTTACAAAACTCCCAAATAATTTGACTATCTGTGATTCTCTTCTTTTAGTGAAATGTAACATTAAGAATTTACCTAATAATTTGGCAGTTGGTGAAAGTATATATGCACAAAATTCAAGCATATCTGAACTTCCTGATAACTTAAGAGTAGGGAATAACCTTGTTCTATCAAATACAAAAATCAAAAAGTTACCTAATGGTTTAACTGTTGGTGGCTGTCTTGATTTAACCAATACAGAAATCACAGAGTTACCAAATGACTTGAAGGTCGGCGGTAGCCTATTACTATCAGGTACACCAATTACAAAACTTCCAAATAATTTGTCTGTTAATGGTAATCTTGATTTAAGAAAAACGAAAATTAAAGAACTACCAGATAATCTTACAGTTCAATATAGTCTTGAATTAAGTAATACAGATGTCACAACTATACCAGATACATTAATTGTTGGCGGAGAGCTTAATTTAAAAGATACAAAAATAGAAAAGTTACCTGATGGACTGACAGTGGGCGGTTTTCTTGACTTGACTGATACTTCCATTGCTGTTCTCCCTAATAATTTAACAGTTGGTGAATATTTAAAAATAACTAATACAAAAGTTGTGAAACTTCCAGACAATTTACACTTTGGTAGGGGTCTTATTTTAAGTGGCACGAAGTTTACAGAACTACCAGGCAACTTAACTATACCTCACGACCTTATACTGAACGATAGTAATATTAAAGAGTTGCCGAGTAATTTAGCTGTAGGTAAAAGTTTATGGATAAGAGGTTTAAAATTAACAAGCCTTCCAGATAATCTAACTGTGGGTAGTCATATTATCTATAGTGATTTAAACGAAAAAGTCTTATCTAAAGTCAATAAGAATTTTTCTCCAGAACAACAGAAAAAGATTCATGATTTACAAAATAAGCCTCTTTTCTGGGAAAGAGACGGTGTGAGATATATTAAAGCTGAAGGATTCTTCTCAGTTATAGTTTCTCACCATGGTAATGTGTATAAGGTGCATGAGTTAGGAGAGGAAGATATACCATTTTACATTGTTACCGATGGGGATAATCATTGGGCACATGGTGATACGCTTGCAGAAGCTAAAGCTGACCTTATTTACAAACTAAGTGATAAGAATGCTTCAAGATATAAGAAATTATCGTTAAATGATACATTATCTTACGTCCAAGCAATTGTAGCATATCGCATTATTACTGAAGCTTTAGATTTTGAAATAAAAGATTTTATTAAAAATAGACTACCATATACTCGTAAACGTGAGTACACGATTAAAGAAATTATTGATTTTTCTAAAGATGGATATGGCGGAAAAAAGTTTTCTAAGTTTTTTAAAAAGCATAAAAAAGAACATAATAAATAAAAAACTATGGAGTTATCTTGTTTACAGAATCAACGTTATCAAATTGCTAAAGATATAATGACATCATCATTATCAAACGAAGATTTGTTAGATTATATCTCATCAACTGCACATTATGAAGAGCATGAAAAGAGAACTGTACCAAAATCTTTGGCTCGTTTTGCAACTGCTTGTGCTGATGCACTTATCGAAGAATTATCAAAAGAAGAGGATTAAATTATGGCAAGGTTCAGATTAGTAGAATTAGGAGATAATAATGAAATTATCAAAGAGTATTATCGTTCTCCTATGTTTCCTGGTGATAAATGGAATCGAGAATTTAAAGAAGACAATTATAAATGCTTAATTGATTTTAATGAAAAATTTGATTTTATAGATTACGATAATTGTCCATTACTTGAATTTCAAATAACTACGGATGATAAGAATTGGAATTTTCTATCAAGTCCTATTGAAGATTACTTTAATTTATAATATTATAGTTAAAATAGTCTAAAATAGTTTCTCATATTTGGTTATTAATATATTATTTGTTATCTTTGCTTCATGAAAAAGAAAGAACTTAAATGGCATAATGCTAAGGATTTTGATTATCCTAAAGAAAATGGAGATTATCTATGTTATCATAATGATGAATATTTTATTGCGTGGTTTAATAAAAGAACTTTAGAATTTCTTGAAAATTATTCTCGTATTGATAAAATATTAAAAGTCGATTATTGGATTGATTTGTCAGATTTGCCATCATTTAACGAAACATATTAAAAAATGAATAGTATAACGATTAACGATAAACAGTACATTTATATAAAAGATTCAGAACAATGTTCTGACTGTGATTTGTATCATCATTCAGATAAATGTAAGGACATTTGCGTTGTATTTGGAATGTTATTGGGTGATAAGAAAGAAGGCATTTTTAAAGAACTTAAAATAGAATAAACTTTATGGATAAAAATAAGATTGAAATTCTGAAAGAGAAAATTAAAGATACACACCAAAAATTCGATTCAGCTTATGATAGTCTTGATGAATTAAACAATATGTTTGTTTATAAGGGATTTGAATATCGTCCAGTAATAGATTTAAATGATGATATGGATTTCATTCTCTTTTATAATAATCTTTATTTATATGTTGCAGATGCACTAACTATAATGGAACAGAACGGTTTTATTGAACCTGCGAATTTTGAAAGTTATTAATATTGACAATTATGAAGAAAAGACATTATTCAAACAGAAATGGTTACATAGAGGTTGATTTTGATGGACACCTTAAAGCAGGCTTCAAATTAGAAAATGGCTGTTTAGTAGTTTTAGGTGCAATGGATGGTTATGGAAATCCCATTAAAATAGAAGAATAATATGAAACGTGAAGTTATATTTAGAGGCAAGTCTATCGGTACAGGTGAATGGCTTTATGGATATTTGTTCAACTATGGGCTAACAGCACCTACTAATGTACCTTGTATCTGCGTCTGTGTGCCTAAGTCGTGGAAAGAGGCATACAATCTTTACACTGTCAGTCCCGACACCATCGGTCAGTACACTGGATTGAAAGATAAGGACGGAGTTAAAATTTTTGAGGGAGATATCATAGAAAGTAATGGTTACAAGCATATTGTTACATATAATGAAAATTTGGCGGGCTTCTGTGCTGCTAATGCAAAACATCCAGAAGACTTATGCGGAATTAATCAACAATGGATAAATGAATGTAGCAAAGTTGTTATAGGCAACGTAACGGACACTCCCGAATTAATGAAGTAAAGCGTATGACTAAGAAAATTCCTAAAAATTGCACTCTCCCTATTTACCATTGTGCAGACGGGGTAGATACGGTAGTTTGCTGGGCGTTCCTCAATGAAATGTTTGAGGAGTGTCCACATAAAGATTGCGAACGTTATAAAAAGAGTAAAGTATGACTAAGAAAATAATGTTTTCAGATAAGTACTGCCTGACTAAGGCGGTACTTGACGGGACAAAGACAATGACGAGGAGGATGTTGAAAGTGCCTAAAACTTGCAATGGTAAAGAAGTGTATAGTTTCAATATACTTACTAACAGTGTAGGTACACAATGTGTGGATTTGGTTGATGAAAATGGAGGCGTATTAGGCAGCTTGAAACCACATTATGAAGTTGGTGAAGTCGTTGCAATAGCGCAAAGCTACTACACCATAGGCAAACCCCAATACGATAAGTTTGGGAACGACGTTCCAGGAAATAGCAATAAGATGTTTACCCGTGCTGAACTACTACCCCACCACATCAAAATTACAGATGTTAAGGTGGAACTTCTGCAAGATATTTCAGAGAAGGATTGTCTTCGTGAAGGAATTAGATATTATCATTCTTCTGATAAAAGGTGTTCTAATTATAGTGGATATGGTTATCATATACCTAAAAATGGAATACACCTATTTGATACTCCTTATGAAGCATTTGCTAACCTCTTTGAGAGAATAAGCAGCAGGGGCACATGGGGGAGTAACCCGTGGGTGGTAGCGTATGAGTTTAAACTAATTGATTAGCGTATGGAAGAACTAAAAAGAGAGTACATTATTCCCTTGCATTTAAATCCTGCGGAAGTGATTGACTGTTACTTACCTAACAGAAAGAGCAAATCACGTGCAGGGTCAACACCCTACGCAAGTAAAAGAAAGAAGATAAAAAAATGAAAGCAAAAGTAAAAGATACAGGGGAGATAGTAGATGTAAAGTTTGTTGTTCACCCTAACCCAAATGTTGATGATACTTATTGGTGGTGCGAGGATAAACAAAAAAGTTATCATAAGAATGAACTTGATTTCATAAAATATGATATTGATTGGGAGCAACGCAGGTACGAATTAGCAAAAGAAGCAATGAATGGTCTTTTGTGTGCTATTGTAGATGGAGTTAACCCAACGCCAATTGTTGAAGATACTGTAAAACTTTCTCTGACACTTGCTGATGCATTAATCAGAAAACTGAAAGAAGAATAATAAATGCGGAAGGTATGAACAGAGAAATAATATTTAGAGCAAAATGCTTTGGTAATTGGCGTTATGGAAATTATGTACACTTTGATAAAAAACCTACCAATAGTCGTTGCAATATAAATTATAAAGATTTCATTGTAACTAATGACGATGACGGAGAGCATTATTATCCTATTTCAGACCTTTCTTCTATCGGTCAGTATACTGGATTAGCTGATAAAAATGATGAAAAAATTTTCGAAGGTGACATATTAAGATGTTATAAGTTAGATAGTTATTGCATTAATCCAGATTGTGACCTTGCGTTACAGGGATATTCAGGCAAAATTGTAAAGATAGAATTACCTGTAGAATATATTTTTGATGGCTTTTGCTTGGATGATGGAACTTGTTATCCAATACCAATATCAGTTTGTGGTTTAAATGAAGAAGATATTAATGAAATAAAACAAAATATAGAGAACGATTCTTATTTTGATACCAATGGATATAAACTTGATGATACTATTCTTGGTGTTGAAATCATCGGAAATGTTACAGATAATCCCGACTAATTTTAATTAATAAAATATGAAGAAGTTACTTTTTAATGATAAATTTTGTCTGACGCAGGCAGTGCTTAATGGTACTAAGACAATGACAAGGCGAATCATCAAACACCCTAAGAAAATGAACGGTATAGACGTTTTTGACTTTAAAGTGTGCAGAACAGGTGAAGGCGCATGGTGGGTAGAGTGTGTTGATGATGATGAACGAATGCTTGGATACTTAGAGCCTACATACAAGGAAGGTGAAATAGTAGCTATTGCCCAAAGTTATAAAACTATATATGCAGAAAATATTGCGGACTTAGCAAAACACAACTATCACACTCCGAGAGAAGATGCAGCAGAAAAATTCAAAGAAGAATATGAAAATACTGCTGGATGGTCGAATAAAATGTTTGTTAAGTCCGAATTAATGCCTCATCATATTCAGATTACAGGTATTAAGGCAGAACGTCTGCAGGATATTTCTGAAGAAGATTGTTTAAAAGAAGGTATTATAAGTTGTGAGGGACATGAAAACGTGATACAACATGGACTAAAAGAACATTATACGCTATCAAACACACTCTGTGTTTTTGATACTCCTATAGAAGCCTTTGCTAAGTTAATTGATAAGGTAGGAAAGGAAGGTGATTGGGATAAGAATCCTTTTGTTGCTGCATATACATTTGAATTAGTGGATTAGTATGAGTTTAACAAAATCACAACGTCGTAGGAAATGGTTAATGGCAGGACTCGATGAAGATATGGAATCTTTCTACGGAACAGAAGAAGTGCGAAAAAAGATAGAAGACAAGTGGAACAAACATAATAAATGAAATTATGGTTAAGAATGATGAGTAATACCTACCATATTCGTAAGTGTTAAATTTTATACAAAATTGCTATATTTATAAATAAAAACTTATGGTAAAATTTACAAAAATAATAAAGGAAGAAATCGGCAATATAATCCAAGAAGCAGACCGTCATCGTCCTGGTTACTATAAAGAATATAACGAAAGACGTAAAAAAGAAGGTAAAACTACTGATAGACATCGTCCTGGATATTATGAGGAATATGAAGAAAAACGTACTAAACGTGGTAAAAGACCTGATAGACATCGTAAAAATTATTACCACGATTACAACAAAGCACATCCTGAACGTTTAAATAGAGGGTATACGACTGGTTATAAGAATGGTAATGTTTCAGACGGTCCAATAGGCCAAAAAGAACGTCCAAGAGTAGATTTTATGGGTCGACCCGTTACCAATGATAGTTTTAGTGATTTATTGAGAAATAAAGACTCACAGTGGTATGATGACGATGTATTTGGGGCTTAAAAAAATTAAAGCAAACTGTAAAATGGTTTGCTTTTTTGTTTTTATTAACATTAATGAACTACCCATGAATTAAAAATTCATGTGCTTCGGGTTTCACAGAGGAATGACTTCCCAAAAGGTCGGTTCTTACTTCCTCTCCACCCGTGTAATCGACCGTTCCAGCCGATGTGTTATTTAAACCGAAATGAAGGATATTGATAGCTGCATTAATATCACGGTCGTGATGTGCGTGGCATTCAGGACACTCCCACTCACGAATAGACAAGTCTTTAATCTGTTGGTTAACATATCCACAGACATTACAAGTCTGTGAAGATGGAAAATATCGGTCTACCTTCACAACCTTTTTGCCATTCCATTCTGCTTTATAGGTAAGCATGGAAACAAATTTACCCCAGCTTGCATCAGAAATGGACTTAGCAAGGTGATGATTTTTCGTCATACCCTTAACGTTCAGGTCTTCAATGCAGATGGTATCATATCTTCTAACAAGGGTTATAGAACACTTATGCAAATAATCAGCACGACTATTAGCAATCTTATCGTGAAGTCTGGCAACTTTGAGTCTTTGGTCTTCAAACCCTCTACTGCCTTTTTTCTTGCGAGAAAGATGCTGCTGTGCTTTAGCAAGTTTGCACTCGTATCTTCTTGTATATCGGTTATTATTAAAAGTGCCTCCATCAGAAGTGATAAGCAAGTCCTTCAAGCCTAAATCAATACCTACTGATTTACCAGTGTTTTTAAAAGGAGTTACATATTCTTCTGTCGTGAATACGGAAACGAAATACTTTCCGCTTGATGTTTTTGTGATAGCTACCTTTCCTATTTTACCTTTTATCTCACGGTGTACACGACATTTGATGCCCTCCTTGAACTTGCGTATAAAAAGCCTACCACCTGCTACAGATGCATATTGTGGAACGGTGAAACTATTTTTGGAGTGCTTGGATTTGAAGTTAGGAAACTTAGCACGTTTCTTGAAGAAATTGTTAAAGGCTGCTTCAAGACTACGGATAGCAAACTGCAAGGTTTGGGCATTTACCTCTTTAAGCCATGCAGTTTCTTCCTGCTTCTTTAATGCGGTAAGAGTATTAGCCTGCACATAGTAATTATCGCTTTTACCAGTGAGCCTATATTGTTCCTTACGTTGATTGAGAAAGTAATTATACACAAAGCGAGAACAACCGAAGTGCTTTGATAGCAATTCAGTTTGTTCCCTATTCGGGTACAGTCTGAACCTATATGTTCTGTTAATTTTTCTCATATCGCTTTAAAATATACTAATTAATTTGTTAATATCAATACTTTTTATTATCTTTGCATCATCAATTAATAAATGATATAAAGATATGATTAAGCGTATTGATTTTACCAACATTAATAATTCACCTATTAGTTATTTGAATGATATTGATTTCTTTAATAAGAACAAGTCACTTTCTTTCAAATCTGGCATTAATGTAGTAGTCGGACTCAATGGTTGCGGAAAGACAACTTTGTTAAACCTAATTCGTAGATATACTCTATGTTTAAATGATATGACTTCTACTTGTTCATCTGGAAACTTGGGTTTTAGTGATTTGTTGACTAAGTATGGAAATGGTGATGATATTTGCGATGGGGTTAAAATCATTAGCGATTATCAAGGTGTTGTCTTTAACATGTTGGAATATAAAGTGCTTGAAAAAAGAGAGAATTTCCTTCAAGACCATGTTAAATTCCAGACATATTTTAATACTCTCCATTGTTCAACAGGAGAAGGTATTTCTTCTGGGCTAGACATGCTTTTTAAAACAATGTTTGATTCTAAAACAAATTTGGAATTTCCGATTAAGGAGCTAAAAGAAATAGCTAATAGTGATTTCTTGCCTCATCAAGCTATCGCAAAACAGTTACTTCAATATTATAAAGAAAACTCATTCCAATATGATAATCCTGCAGATTTTGAGTTTACAGTATTGATGGACGAGCCAGATAGAAATCTTGATATAAATAGAGTTAAAGATATATACAACATTCTAACCCATAAGAAAGAAAATACGCAAATCATTGTTGTAATTCATAATCCAATTTTGATTTATAAACTTTCAAAATGTAGTCATGTTAATATTATTGAAATGACTGAGAATTATGTTGAAGATGTTGTTAAATTTGTTGAAGATACAAAATAATTGATATACGTATGAAGATAAATAAATGTGTTGAAGAAATGCAGGCTGCCTTTGAAACAATGAGGGAAGTTGATGTCAATATGACAATATTGACCAAAGAAGATTTAAAAGATACAATAAGTAAAGAATATGTGATTAATCTTCTTGAAGATTTTAAGAATACACATTTCAATAATGTTGAATGTGATACTTGTTTAAGTGATAGTGAAGATTTTAATGAACTTATAAATAATATAAAGAATTATGGTTTTTGAAATTTCATCAAAAGACACATCAAAGGAATGGCTGTATCCAATGTTTACTATTGAAGTTGTAACAGATTTTGAGGATAAAATATATTATCACCACGATATACATGTTACTACTTCTTCAACAGGTATCATTCATTTCTTGCAGAATAAAAAAGATGATGCAAATTTTGATTATAAAGAATTTGCAAAATATTGTCTTAGTATTGAAATGATTAGGGGGAGTGTTAATAAAGACTTTTTTGATATTAAAGGCACTCGAACAAAACATGAAGCAATAGGAAAAGAAATAAATGATATAGTTCAGATATTTGTAGAGAAATATAATCTTGTTTTAAAACAAATTTAAAAATACTACGGTTAATTCACTTGATAAAATTCTTGTGAATTAACTTTTTTTATTATATTAAATTTGATTATATAAAATATTTTATATACCTTTGTAGCATATAATTTAAAACAAGAAAATTATGAATTATACGGAACAAAAAGAGAAAATTATAAAGAAACAACTTTCCGATATTATTAAAAATGTAATGTTTGCCAGTAATTTGGACTATTATAAAGATATTCAAAACAAAAGCACAGATAGATAATTTTATATAACAAATAATATGTTTGATATAAATGAAGTTGTTGATTATTTGAATCAAAATTATAATCAACAAAGAGAGGAAGAAATTCCTGATATTGATGTGTATGATAAGGAGACAATCATTGCTTTCTGGGGATGTGGTGCTTTTGTTCTTCATCAAGATATAATTACTGATATCTATGAAGATGACGGACATTGGTTTGCTGATACAGGTTATTCTAACCATTATAACAAAGATTGGATTGATTCGAAAATAGCAGCATATAATCATTTGAAAGATTATCTCAAAGAACATGGCTATCCAGAATACTCTGTTGTACATGTTGATGAATTTGGTCAAAAAGAATATTGGAAACAAGATGTATGTGGTTACTCTTTAATAGATAAAAAAGAAAAGCTTTTTCAAAAATATACATCATTACCATTTTTTGATATAGAGCTGAAAGAGTGTGGCGTTAAATTCAGAACAAATGCGGTAAGATTTAAAAGAGAAGAAGAAATAAATGTGATGGATTATACAATTGTGAGTGTTATAGGTTTAACATCATATAAAGAGAAAATCTTAAACAAAAACAAATACACTATAAGTATACATCCTGATGGTGACGAATATACACATGTTTTCAAAGATTGTGAAATGCTAATTATAGAAAATTATAACGAAGAATATTCATGTTATAATTTTAAGACACCTTATATACATATATAGAAACTTTTGATTAATATAGTTTATGAAAATAAAGAATGAAGCGGAACTGTTAAAAGAGTTTTGTGAAAAAGATGAGTTACGCCCATTGTTGGAAGCGCCATTTTACAATACGAAGTATAATAAAGTGTGGTGTACAAATGGGCATGTCCTCATAGAGATTAACCCTAAAGTTCTTACAAGAAAATACCCTAAGGATGAACTCCGATTTCCTGAATTAGAATGTCCATGTAAAAAGAAAATTACCATCGAAGCGATAATCAAGGCGTTAGATGAATGCCCGAAAGTTGACGAGGAAATCGTTGTGAGTGAAGAGGTAAAATGCAAGGAATGTGAAGGGTACGGAGAAGTAACTTGGGAGTATACCGACAACAACTTGCACACACACGAACTCGAAGCAGAATGTCCAATATGTTACGGCAAAGGATATATTATCCCTGAAAAGACAAAGAAGACTGGTCGGAAGGTTCCTAAAGATGACGCTATTATATCCATTGGTAATGCTTCTTTCTTCGCACGTAACGTTAATAAGCTAAAATTTGCGATGGACTTTCTTAACATTACGTCTGCATCATTAACGCACAATTCCGATATAAGTGCTAACAAGTTCATTCTAAATGAAGATGTATGTATTTTTATTACTCCCATGTATACTTTAGAAGAAAACCCACAAGATGCAGTAGTAGAATTAACTGATTAGCGTATGGAGATTATAAGCGAAACAACATTAACAGCACTAAAAGAGCACCATTGCGACTTGTGCAATCGCATAATTCACAAAGGACAAAAGTACCGAAGGCAGTTTATCCGAGACTATAGCGGTGAAGTATGGTCTTTCAAAGGGCATGAAGAGTGCTGTGAGCTGACATCAACTATTGATTTCAGCGACTACTACGAAGGAGTCGATAACTACGCTTTTGAGGAAGCAATCACAAATTATGTTCAAGAATATCATAACGATGCAGAAGACGCTCTTAATATTGTTTTTCAGAATCGAAAGTATTACGACTTAGTGAAGATGATATTGGCTGAGCTGAAAGAGAAATGGATTAAACATATTAAATTAATTGGTTAAAACAGACAAACTATGGAAATAATATATAAATGTGGTGATTCTATCACTATTCCAGATGGCTGTAAAGTATCTATTAAGTACGGATGTGTCGTTTTTGAGAAAGAACAGAGTTTCAAAGACGGAGATATACTTGTTAGTGTAGAAAAGAATTTTAGACGAAATGCTTTTATTTACAAAAACACCGATGATGAAGGTTTTCATTCTTACTATATCGGATTAGATGCCTGTGGTCAGCTTTCTTTCTGCGAAAAGCCTACTAATAGATGGGGCAATGATGAATTATCCTACGCTACCGAAGAAGAAAAACAACTACTCTTTGATAAGATGAAAAAACGCAATTTAAGATGGAACGCAGAGAAGAAACAAGTAGAGAATATAAGATGGAGAGCCGATATTGGTGAATATTACTACTTTATAGCAACCACTGGCTTAATCTGCAAAGCAGAAAGTAAAAAAGAAGAATTGTATACAGATAATTACAGATACTCGTTTTTTAATCAGTTCCGCACTGAAAAGCAAGCGCAAGAAGCAGCAAAGCGAGTGAAAGAAACACTGAAAAACTATCACAATGAAATTGGAGAATAAAATACCTAAGCACTGTACACATCCTATCTATCATTGTAGTGATGGTATAGATACAGTAAATTGTTGGAAATATTTGAATGCACAATTCAAAGAATGCCCTTATAGTAAATGTGAATTTTTTAAAGAAAAATAAATAATATGGAAGTAGAATTAACTATAAAGAATAAATATGATGTACATTATTTAAAAGTAGATGCTGGTGTACTTTATTGGAATGACAGTGATGTCAATGGTGAAGAAGATATTGATTTCTATGAAACTAAGGGAGTTGGTATTCCAAAAATGCCTTGTGCTGTACAAGTCAAAGATAAACCTGAAAGCAACATATACTCGGACCATTATAGATGGCAACCTATTATTGATATAAATAATGGACAAATTATCAATTGGACTCAAGGAGTATCTGCTTTTGTTCATTACAAAGTTTGTGATGAAGGAGAATATACTTTACTTGATAAAGATAATAAAGAAATTGTTTCAGTACAAAGTTATGTTCCTTATGTTCTTTATCCAGAAGATGAAGCATATGGTGATTACATTATAATGTCGGTAGATGAAAATGGATTTATAAAAAACTGGCTTTGTGATAGTGCTGCTATCCAAGATTTAGTCGATAATGCTTTTGATTAGTTATTATGAAGAAATTCATTTATAAGTTTAAAAGTTTTTATTTTTGTATCTTTGCAACAGAAATTATTATTTTATGATGACAGAACATAAATTCCATATAGGTTCTTCTTGTGACATGCAAGAATTAGAAGATAATTCTATAGAACTTGTTGTAACATCACCTCCATATCCAATGATTGAAATGTGGGATGATTTGTTTATTTCAGGTAATTCTGAAATAGAAACATCTCTTAAAGATAGTCCACTTGATGCGTTTGAATTAATGCACCAGCAGTTAGATTGTGTGTGGTCTGAATGTTACCGATTACTCAAAGATGGGTGCTATATGTGCATAAATATTGGTGATGCAACACGAACAATTAATGGTAATTTTGCATTGTATAATAATGCTGCAAGAATTATTAATAAATGTACTGAATTGGGATTTGTTACACTTCCTAATTTAATGTGGCTAAAACAAACTAATTCTCCCAATAAGTTTATGGGAAGTGGCATGTTGCCATGTGGTGCTTATGTAACTTTGGAACACGAGTGGATTTTAATTTTACGAAAAGGAGATAGAAGAAAGTTTTTAACTGATTCCGATAAAGATTTACGTTCAAGAAGTGCTTTCTTTTGGGAAGAAAGAAATAAATGGTTCACTAACATATGGAATATTCATGGGGATTCTCAGAAACTAAAAATATCTTGTGGGAGAGAACGAACAGCATCATTTCCTATGGAGACACCATATCGCTTAATTAATATGTTTTCTGTAATAGGAGATACAGTTCTTGACCCTTTTCTTGGTACTGGAACAACAATGAAAGCAGCCATGTTAACAGGAAGAAATTCTGTCGGATATGAGATAGATAAAACGTTTGAGAACGTAATTAAAAGCAATCTGAGGGACTTTGTTAAGACAGATTTAAATTCTATCATAGAGAATAGAATAGAATCTCACAAGGCATTTATTAAAGTTAGGCAAGATGCTGGATTAAGCGTTAAACATCATAATTCAACTTATGACGTTGGTGTAGTTACCAAGCAAGAAACTAAAATTAATTTCGGCACCATATTAAATATAGTTGAAGATAATAGTAATAATTTATTTAGAGTAGATATATGTTACGTTTAATTTTTTCTAATTTAGAAACAGTAATTGAAGATGTTAAGGTATATTATGAAATTAGAAAATTAACAGGTCATAAATGTGGCTTCTTTGGTAATTCAGAAACCTCTTATACTGAAAATAAGATTTCAGATTTAACAGATGATTTATCAGAGATTTCTAAAATTCTTTATGAAGAATTAAATTCCAATACCTTTCGAGTCAGTTGTAAATCTATAGATTTCAGCATTGACTTTAGGGATGCAGTGGATATAAATGAAAAGATTAATAAGCATGACAAAAAATGCAACGTTATTAAAATATATTCGACGCAAAATGATAAAGTACTATACTTTTACAATTGTTTGTTTACAGAAATGTTAGATGAATTTCATTCACGTTTCTTTAAATATAAATTTTATTTTGATTTCTTTGATATAAAATAAATAGATAAATATGATTTTTAACAAGTTAGAAAATGTAACATCATTTGGAAGTATGAATTATATTCCAGATTTTGATAAGATTTTTCCCGAACTTAAAGACCTATCACGTGATGAGCTATATAGAAGATTTTCTCAATCTAATGTGAGGTTTTTCATGGTTCACAAGAAGAAAGTACCTGCTATTTTGCGATTAACTATGCCGTTGGCTATAATTCTAATTATAATAATGACTATTATGATGCCAATTAATTATTTCGTTACTGGTAGTTTTCGTTATGATACAGATAGATATATCAAATTATGGAATTGGTTTGAAGCTATAGGATTAAAAGTTTAAATAGTTCATGAAATATCAAGGTTCAAAAAATCGGACAGCAAGTGAGATTATACCACTTATGATAAGTCAACTAAAGAAAGGAGATTATTTCGTTGACCTGTTTTGCGGTGGCTGTAATTTAATAGATAAAGTACCTCGTGACTTTATCAGATTATCCAATGATAATAATGAGTTTTTAATTGAAATGTGGAAAGCTCTCCAAACTGGATGGATTGGCGAAACTACAATTGAAAGAGAACTTTATAACAAAGCACGTGATGCTTATAATAAACGTGATTATTCAACATTCACTAAAGCATAATTAGGTTGGATAGGTCACATGGCAAGTTTTAATGGTCGTTTCTTTGCTGGCGGATATAGTGGTCATAACGTACAAGGAAGTCATGGTAAGCCACGAGATTACATATCTGAATCCATTAGAAATGTAATGAATCAATTGCCAGCTATTAAAGATGTAGTTTTCTCTTGTGAGAATTATGATAATTTCATACTTCCACCAGCCGATAAATGTGTCGTGTACTGCGATATTCCATATAAAGGTGTAAAACAGTACAGTACTTCAAAAACATTCGATTACGAGGCATTCTATCAATGGTGTCGAGAACATAGTAAAGAAGGTTATAAAGTGTTTATTTCTGAATACAACATGCCAGATGATTTTGAATGTATATGGGAGAAACCAGTACTGTGTTCTTTAAATCAAATAATTACAAAGAAACCAATAGAAAAATTATTCACATTGTAAAAAATATATAGTTATGGTAAAAGATATAGTATCAAATGAGGAAGTTAACCCTTCTGAAGAGAATGAGCGTTTAAAAAAACAATTGTCAAAAATTGAAGAACTGTTACTCGAAGCAGAAAGAAATGGTAAACGAGAATGCTTCATTTATGATAAAGAATTATGGGATATTAAAACGTGTGCCGAATTATTTAAAATGGGTTTCATAGTGAGTAAAATAAAGAAAGATGTCAATGAGCCAGCATATCTTAGAATTAGCTGGTTTTAAATAAATTTAATAAAATTAATATATAGTTATGACAAAATTTTCAAGACCAGATGAATTAATTAAAATTTCTGAAAATAGTAAGAAAAATGCAGAGAAAATTGAAAAGATTAACGATATGTTAATAGAAGCTGCAAGTAATGGTAAACGAGAAATTTTTATTTATGAAAAAAAGTTATGGAATGATGAAATTCTTTCTGAATTATCTCAAAATGGCTTTACAATTACTGAAGAAAAGGAAGGTTTCATCGAAGACCCATCTCTCCACATTTCTTGGTAAGTAATATATGTGGAATGCAATAAATGTATTCCACTTTTATTTTTTTTAACTATTTTTATTTTGTCGCATGGAATAGTTTTATTATCTTTGCAGTGTAATTAATAAGAGAATATATGGACATAACGAAAATACCTTACAACTATAAATCATTTTTGAATGAAACAGAAAGTAATACATTATTTTACAATAAAATCGAAACTAAAATTACAAATATTGCTTCTTATACAACGATATTAGGAACTGGTAGTTTAGCTACAATCCATAATACTGGAGATGTCGTTGATATGTATTGTAATGGTTGTAATACAAGTGTCTTCAATAGTGGTAAACAGTGTAAAATATCATTAATGAAGAGAAGTGGTTATGTTGAAAACCATGGTAACGATTGTTCTATTATTGTTCATTCCGATTCTCAAACTATAATAAACCATGGTAATGTTTGTAAAATCCATACTTTAGGAAACGGAAATAGAGTTAGATGTGATGGTTCAAAATGTACTATTTATGCACATGGCTTTGGTGATATTGTTGTAGCTTCACTCGGTACTATCGTTAACATTTCTGACATAAGATATAATAAAGAAAATAATACATTTGATACTAAGCAAGAATTAATGTATGTTGTTGATGGAAAGGCATATAAGCCAGATATATATTATACAGTTAAAGATGGATTAATTCAAGAAACTGATGTAAGAGATAAATTTTAAAAAATAAAAAAGATGAAAAATAAAATCTTATTTTTTGAATATTTTGTAGATGCATTAATACGTAAAAATAATAATAAAACCGATACGCTTACTCCACATAAGATAATCAGATTATTATTTTTAACAGTTGGTTTGTATTCTACAGATGAGAATAAACAACTAACAGAAATTTTCAATAAGTTTGTAGCAAAACCATTCGGTCCAGTAGAAGAAGATGTTTGTGAATTTATTACAGCAGATATCCTATCAAAATACACAATTAATAAATCTGGTTGTTATATAAAGAACGATAGTATTAATATTGATTTAGATGATGATAGTAAACAAGTGGTCGATGATGCAGTGAATTTATTGATAGAAAAGAATCCAAACATTCTATCTTATCAGCCTACTAAATTGGTAGATATTGTTCAAAAATGGAGTTGTTGGAAAATCTGTTATGACGTTGCTTTAACAAATGGTAATTTTAATATAATAATTCCATCAAGAATGATAAGAAATAGCATTAAATATTATAAATAATATATATATTAATTATGAGAAAATATAGTAAACCAATAATTGAAATGATAGAAACACATACTACTTTATTAAGTGGTAGTGGCTCTGCAAGTGCAGGTGGTTTTGAAAATGGTGGTTCAGGTCAGACTGATGGGTATGTCGTAACCAAGAACGACCCGAATCATGGCGGAGAGGATGATTTGTAGTTAATAAAAAAAGACGAGCTAATGAATTTGTTTCACAGCTCGTCTTTATGCTTTTACTGTTGTAATGGTTTGACTTCAAATGTTTTTCCAATTGAATATCTATATGTTTTATAAGTTTCAACGAGTGAAGCATCCACATATAGATTAACCAAATTATTAGTTAATTCAGATGGTAATAAATTTGATATATCTTTCTTACCAATAATTTTCAATTCATGTATATTATCGTCAAATTGAAAAGCCGTTCCATCAATATAGGTGATAGAGTCTGTTAATGTTACACTTGATAAAGACATACACGTAGAAAATGCATAATCTTCTATTCTTTTAATTGAAGCAGGTATAGTTATTGATAATAAACTTGAGCATGTATTAAATACACTAGATTCTATTGTTGTAACACTATCAGGTATAGTTATTGATTTGAGATTCAAAAAACCAGATATATGGTTAATTTCAGTAATTTTGTCAGATAGCTGTATATCGGTAATATTACCTACATCTATATTTGGAACATCTGTAAATAATGAAATTCCATCAAGTCTACTCATTCTGTATAACTTTTTAACGCTCGAATCATTCATAGTTAATATTATGTCTGGAACTAAATTATAATGAATCCCTGACACTTCCCCACCATTTTGCTTAATAACAGAAACATAAGGTTCTAAATAATCATTACTAGTTTCATAGCTTTGTCTATCAGTAATGTTTGTGAAATACTTTAAAAATTTTGCCATTTGTTTATTGATTTTATTATAATATAAATATCTTTATTTAGCAGATTATTCATTTCAAAATTTTATTTGCGTTTAACGTTAAATTTGACGCAAAAATAGGTAAATAACTTGGTCACGAACCAATAACGGATTTTTAATATATTTTTTTATATTGATTTTTTTTGATATATTATATTTTTTCTGTATCTTTGCATAAAATTAAAAATTATTTATGAAGAAGAAATATGTAACTAATAGAAGTTTTTATATGGTTGAACCAATGAAACTTAAAGACGCCCCAAAAGATGTAATACCGTTTGAAGTTTATCCAACTAATGAGATGGACGGATATCTTATGGAAGATGTTTACGGAAATAAAAGCTGGTGTTCAAGAGGTTATCTTGAAGATAATTTTACTATCTACGATTCATTTGTTGATAGAATGCAATTAGAATTGAATGAATTGGATGAACGTATTGGTAAACTTGAAAAATTCATTGAAACTGATTCGTTTATGTCTTTAGAAGAAACGGATAGAAGTCTATTGAATGAACAACTTCAAGCAATGCATAAATATTTAGGCGTGTTGTCTTGCAGAATGGAACGAGCGACTTCTAATTAGTCGAAGAACTTTATTAAACTATATAACTTGATAGATGTATTTCTGTCAAGTTATTTCTTTGCTTTTAATGTCAAATTGAATATTTATTTTTATATATTAATATTAAAATCATGAGAAAAATTATTATACATGAAAATCAATTTGCAAGTTTGTTTAAAAGAGGTAGTTTAATTACTGAGAACCGTGCATCAAAGAATCAGTCATTAGCACGTAAGATGGTGCGTTCTATTAATCCTAATTTAAATGATAAAGAATTTACTGAAAATGTACTACATGATATTCCAAATGTCAGGAAGGCAGATTTTCATCTTTATCCAGCAGTAGTAAGATTTGTTCTAACCGCAGGTAATAGTCTTGATGCGAACACTATATTAGAATTGAATAAATATGTTGGTATCATAGCACCAAAGGCGAAAGAATTAGGTCTTGACCAAAATGCTAATGGTATGTCAATGAATGACTTCTTTAGTCAGTTCCAAGGTGATGTATCACAGAGTGAAACTGATGACCGTGAAGCCAGCGCACAATATGGTGATGATAATGATGGGAATAATAATGGTTATGAAATAGTACCAATTCCAAATTTCGATGATGCAAATGAATATAGCCGTTATACTGATTGGTGTGTCACACAAGGTGAAGAATATTTCTTACGTTATACTGACAATGGTTCAGGAATATTTTATTTCTTATTAAAAGAAGGTTTTGAAAATGTTCCGAGAGAACAAGGTCCAAACTGTCCATTGGACGAATATGGTCTTTCAATGATAGCTGTTTCATTTAGGCATGATGGTTCGATAAATACAGTAACTTGTAGATGGAATCATGATAAAGGTGGTAACGACTTCGTAATGACTCCAGAACAGCTTTCCAAATTAATCGGGGCTGATATATACGGTATTTTTAATCCCGATGATATTCAAAATTTAGTTCCTAAAGACGTAGAAGTTTTAGATGACACTTTGTATTATGGTCTAAAGTTATGTAAGAATACGAGAACGAACAAATTGTACATTTATAGTTACAACTTTCAAGATAATGTCTGTTTCAATAATAAAAACTATGTCGTATATAATGGTATAAGTGACGAAGGTGGAGAAATTAGTGCTTTAATTGATAGAAAAGGTATTATATATACTGCAGGTTTGGAAGAAAATGCAATAGATACTATTGAAAATAATGGTCTTTTATATGTTGCCAATCCAGAGTTTGAAGTTGGTGGTCAAGGAATTTATGATGCGAAGACTATGGAAGTAGTAAAAGAATTATCTATCAGTAAATTAGATAATTACGGAAATATTCTTATACTAACCGATTATGAAGGATACAAACAAGTAATAAATAGAAAAACTAATAAATTTATTGTTGATGAATATATAGATGAATTTATATACCACTCTGGTAGGTTAGTTTGTTTTATTGATAATCAAATTTCTGTAATAAATGCTGATACATGTGAATTTGAAATTTATTGGTCAGATATAATTAGTATAATTGGAGAACGTGAAAAATTATTATACTTAATTCAAAATAAAGAAGGAATGTTTGTCGTTTCTAAAAAATTTGGATTAATAACCAATTTTCCAATAGATAATACTTTTGAGGTTCAACCAGCAAAAGGAGTTCCAAACGAATGTAAATACTTAATTATGTCTCAAACACATGGCATAGCCCTAAATCAAGATAAAGTATATTTCTCTCAAGTTTCATTGAATGATTTCAAAAAAGTTCAAGAACTAACAACACTTACACCAATAGATATTAGAGAAATCTTTAATGAAATAATAACATATTTTGATTAATAAGCCTGTATATCAATACACGGCCGCCATTAAGTGTTATTATCTTAAATGTTAATTATTTACATATTGTAACTATCTGATAATCAGTATATTATAATATACATATATAAATACAAAAATATATAAAATTGAGGAGTATTCAAGAAGCGTGCTATTAAAAAAATATTTTTTATAAATTAAAGAGAGAAGTGATGAATAATGTCACTTCTCTTTTTTTGTTTTTTAACTATTATTATTTGCTTGCTAAAGAATTTTTTATTATCTTTGCAACAGATAAAATAATATATGATATGGACTATCGTACAGATATTAATAATTTTTCTTATGGTGTAACAATGAATGGTCGTAATGATATTAAAATAATTAGTTTTAATATCGAACTTTCTGACGTTAGTGAAGAGTATGGTAACGTCGTTATGCGTGTGGATTCATTTTCAAAAGATGATGAAATGTCATCAATAAAAGAATTAATTATTGATGATTTGTCTCTATATAACTGGATTGAAAGAGAAGATAAATTCCCTCTTTTGCTCGACAGTATTGCTAACTTTTATATTTGTAATCAATCTAAAATTAATCTCGAAGAATTATCAGATTTATTACATTTTGCTGTCAATATATTCTTTAATTGGGATATTTCATGTAATTCTTTTAGCGAAGATTTATTTCTTTTTAGAAAGTTTACTCTGTTATCTATTCCTTGCACGGAAATGCAACTTGCCTTATATGATGAAATGATAACTTATTTTAAAGAAAGGGGATTATAATAATATACATTTTTTTCTTATGGAACACAAGTCAAAACAAAATAGACATATTAAACAACTCTCGTATTCTGTTGATAAATGTAAATGGAAATATTGTTATGGAGATGTTCTCCAAGTATCTTGTATTTACGAGCCAATTGATGAAAATTATGGGTTGGTAGTTTTACGAATTACAACAACATCTGAAGATGATACAATAGATAAAGAAGTTTATACATATACTTTATGGGAATATACTACTGAACAATGGATAGAGGAGGAAGATAAAATAAATTTTCTATTACAAAAATTCAACGACTATATTTTACGACATCCAGTTGGTATGAAATCAATCTATGCATTGGATTTATTTAAAAAAATACCTTCTATTATTTCCGAAGAGAACTTTGATGAAAAGAGTGTTAATGAAAAATATATAAGAAATATTCTGTCACAGATAAAATTAATATATCAAAACTTATGAAAGAAAAAGAAATAAACTATCCAACAAATATTCAAGTATTTAAAAATGGATTCAAATTTGGTAATTTATGTATTACCAAAATGAACTGTATTTTAAACATTTCAGATAGACGCATAGAACTTGACGTAAAATATCATTATAAAAAATATAACTACAATTATTCCAATTGTATAAATAAACTTTATATCTTAGAAGAAGAAAGCGAAGAAATATTTGAAATGATTTTACCACTCTTCGACAACATTGTTAAAGAAGCTGAGAATAAATGCATTACAAAAGCTATTGCACTTAAAGGCGTTGGTATTGATGGAGACATATCTTTATGTACAATTAAAGAAATTTTTGAAGAGTGTTTCTATAAAACATTTGCACACTTGGAAAAAGAAAGAAAGAATGAAGAAAATAAATTTGAAAAAATTGATAACTCACCTACCGTACTCCATGTTATTAATGAAGATAACAAAGTGAATATTGAAGATTTATCAATCATACATTTAGATTGTATTTTTGATGAAATAGATAACTGTATATTAATAAAATATAGATACCAATATACCTCTACATATGCTAGTGATTTAATATATTCAAATACATTTAGAGTTCTTAAAGATGAAAATGTTGAAGATATAATAAATTACTATCCATTATTTGAATTAGGTGTATTTACTGGTCTAAATAATGCTAAACGTGAATATAGAGAAACAGAAAAGTATGATAAGGAAATAGATGCAATAAAAGAAGAACTTAATAAAAGTTTCTTAGTTACTTATACACATATTAACGTATTCAAAAAATTACAGAAATAAATAAATTGAAAATAATATGGAAGGAAAAATTGAAAAATATCCTGTCAATGCATGGCTGTTTCAAGGTGGATTAAATCTTGGAGATATGTACATCAACAAGATGATGTGTTTTATTAACCCAGAAGAGAAATGTATCAATGTTGGCTACACATGGGTTACTGATGAATATACGCAAGAAGATATGGGAGAAATTGAGGAAATTAAAGTTTTTGAAAATCAATCTGAATTGTCTTATTTCTATCTTCTCCCAATTTTTGTAAACATTGCCAAACAGGTTGAAAAGAATATTATCGAATCATCTCCTTCTTTCAAACGAGATGAAATAAAATTTTTCAAACATTTCATTAAAAAAGAATTTGAATCTGCTTTCTTTAAAGAATATGCGCATATTTTGGAAGCAGTTATTAACAATGCCACTGAATGAATATATTGTTATCTATTTTCAAAGAAATACATGTCTTGTAACTGATACACTACATTATCTTCTTACAGGTTTGAAAAAGTATTATCACCGATTCATAGTTAAAATGGAGAGAATTATCGATTTCTTTCCATTATTTATTTATATACATTAATACTACGCACTTAACTTAAATAACTTACAAAACCAAATGAAACATATTATTAACATAAAAACGAGTGATGAATTTAATGATTTAAAAGATTCATTAAATAGACCAAATGTTATTCTACTAAAAGAAGAGAATAATAAAGTATTATATAATTTCAAAGCAGCACTTAAAGATGTATATGAATTGGTGAAAATACAAGGAGATAGTAATGATATCTTTATTTCAAAAGATGATATACATTGCGATAAAAATCTCTCTCAAGTTATGAATAAAACTATAAAAGTCAATAGATATGGATTTCCAGAAAAATGGCAATTTAAAGATTACAATACTTCTTTAACGGCTCTCGATAGATATACTTTAGAATCGCTTATATCCACTTATAATACAAATCTAATAGATAAGTTGTCTTTGACTTTTAATGGGCTTAGACGCAAAGAAAATAAGAGTATAAGAGATTATGTGGGACAAATCACATCGTTTATTGATGCAAGCGGAAATATATTTGTTATTCAATATAATAAAGAAGAGAATAAACTAACAGTAAATAACTTTGAAACGTATAAAAATAACTACGTTCCAGATTACAAAATAAAGTTTATGATAAACATATCAGATACGCTATAATTGAAATATTTATAATAAACAATTAAATCTAATGAAACACATTAAACTTTTTAAAACACAAACAGAATTTGATAAATCGAATACGTTCTTATCAATTCCTAATGTTTCCCTTATATCAGATACAGATAAACTTATATATAACTATGAGAAAACCATAGCCATAGGAGGTGGAGGTAATTTTAGTTTCGGTGGTCAATGTTATTGCTCTATAGATGATTTATGGATAGATGAACCAGTATCAAACTTGTATGGTAGACATCTTAAGACAAGTCAATCATTCATTTCAAATAAAAAAGTTAATATTAATATTGACATAACTGATAACTTATCTATTCTTAATAGAGATAATACTGAGCAAAAACTTTTGTTATTTAACAAACCATTTTTATCAGATGGAAATAAATACGTTATAGAGAATAATATACTGACTGTATCCGACTTTAACGGAATAGTAACAAAGATAGAATTTAACGGACTTAAAAGGAAAGATAATGGTCAAAGAGACTTTGTTGGACAAATGACATCATATATTGATAATAATGGAAGACCATTTATTATTGAAAATAAAACGATAGATACTGTTGATGCTTATAAAGGAAATCTTACTCATTTTGTAACGAAAGATTTCTCTGAATATGAGAATGATTATTTGCCTGATAATAAAATTAAATTATTCTTACATAATATTGAACATCTATAAATAATCAATTATAATAAACTTTAAATATATTAATATTATGAAACACTTAATGATACTCAATACTTTACCTTTCTTACCAACTTATAATGAGAATCATATAGTCAAGTGGGAGGGGGGGGGCTGAAGACTCAAATCTCCCCTTTGTAATATTGACAAGAGATAATAATAAACTGACTTATACACCCGATAAAATATATCATTTTAAAATTGGTAATTTTATATTAGAAAGTTCTGAATCATTTATATCTGTTGAGGATGTTCCTTATAACACTTTAAAAATGGAAGATACTATATGCTTTGAAACATTTGGCTATTTATACTTTCCAAAATATTATACCAATAGTCAAAGTCTCTGTGCTTTCCCATTCAATAATTTTGCTGTATTTAATAATGGACAATATTCTTTCACTATTAAATCAGATTCAATAGATGTAAAGTTAAAGAGAAACGACAATTTAATCACTACACTCACATTAACTGGTCTTAAAAGGAAAGATAGTGATACAAGGGACTTCGTAGGAGAGATAGCATCATATCAAGATAATTTAATAAAAGTAGATAGAACTAATTCTGATAATCCAACGGTTCAATTTTTATATTTTAATAATAGTCAATACAAAGACAACTACGAAAGAGAAGAAAGAATGAAATTAGCTTTTAATCCTTTCGATATGTTGTAGAATAATAGAAGCAATAAATAATAGCTATGAAATACATTAATAACTTTAAATCAATATCCGACTTTAACAATGATAAAGAGGTAAATCAGAATCAACCACGTGTAGCACTTGTTAAAGAAATGGACAGACTCTTCTATTTTAAGTTTAAAATATATGAATTTAGTAGAACACAATACTTAAATGGTATGACAGGTAATTACATTTCTATTGAAGACATACCAGTGAAAACGAATGTACAAGATATGTCTAATGACGACACATTAAGAACAACTTATCTAGATAATTACGATGTGACAAAAATATCACATATTTATCCAGTAAAGCACGATACATTGGAGTTTTTAGCACAGTATTTAACTGTTACCAGTGATTCTCTTGACTTGATTGAAATTGGAAAATTAATTACAAAATTTACTTTAACAGGTCTCAAAAGGAAAGATAATGGTCAAAGGGATTTTGTCGGAGAAATAGCATGCTATTTGGATAGTGATAATAAACCTTTCTTATTTAAGGTAGATAGGACTAATAGCAACCACCCTACAGTAACAACGATAAGGGGTTTTGATGACTATAAAGATACATATGAAATAGAAAAACGAACAAAGGGTGTACAAATATATTTTGAACACCTGTAAAATAATATACTAAATAAAAAACTATTAAATTAAATACATATTATGAAATACATTAATATATTTAATTCAATGACAGACTTTAACAAGGATAAAGAAACGAATTTAAATCAACCACGTGTCGCACTTGTTGAAGAAAATGGGGGGGGGGTAGATAAACTCTTCTATATAAAGTTTAAGTATTATACTTATTTAGAAAGTTCTCTAATTAATGGTGCTAACGGAAACTTTATTTCAGTTGAGGATATACCTGTAAAGAGATTTGCACAAGATATACCTAATGATGAAACAATAAGAAAATGGAACGGTTTCATACTTTCAAATGTTAATCCAATTAAAGATTATCAGTTTGGTTCTTTTTCTAACCATTTAACAGTTACACCTGATTCACTTGATTTGATAGATAATGGTAAGTTAATTACCAAATTTACATTAACATGTCTAAAGAGAAAGAATAGCGATGAAAGAGATTTCGTAGGAGAGATTGCTTGTTACTTGGATAGTAACAACTACCCTGTATTACTTAAAGTAAATAGAATTCATCCTGACCATCCTACAGTAGAAGTGTTAACTAAAACTCATAGAGATTTTAATCACTATATGGATAACCATGAGATAGAGAAGAGAACAAAAGGTGCTGATATAACTTTTGACAATTTGTAATTGAATTAAAGATATTAATAATATAATTTCAAAATTCTTAAAACTAATAAATAATATTTAAAATAAAATATTAGAAACGATGAAACATATACTTACAATGCCGTATTTACCAAGATATAGTGATTCAGGACCCAATTATAACTTTTATGGGGGGGGGGTAGTAAAAGATATGATTATTAATCCCAATCAAGTACCATTTGTAATATTGACAAGGAATGATAATAAATTGTATTATTCTCCAAATCATATATACGAAATGAATCAAATAAAAGATTTATATAAATTATATATTTCAAAAGAAGACATACTTTTAGAAAAAGATTCAGAAGAACTGAAAGGGAGATTATTATGTTATACTTTGGATGACAAAGACAATAATTTATTTTTTGCTGAATATAATAATGATGTAAGAAATTCATTTTATGAATTTGGAGATACCTCTGGTTTGAATGTAACGATTGGAGATGATGCGGAATACTCTACTATATTAGTGAATAAATACATGGACATTAAATCTGATAGAATAGATATAGTTGATAATTCACATCCTGAAGATAAAAAAATAATCACTTCATTAACATTAACAGGTCTTAAGAAGAAGAATAGCCATGAACGTGATTTTGTTGGAGAGATAGCATGCTATAATGACAACTTAATAAAAGTGGATAGAAACAATCCAGATAATCCTACAGTACAAATATTATCGTTCAAAAATAGTCAATATAAAGATGATTATGAAAAAGAAAAAAGAATAAAACTCTATATATATATTGGAGAATATTTGTAAGTATAAGTTTGATAATGTAAACTAATCTAATAAATGAGAGAATACTTTTCATGTTCTCTTTTTTTTTTATATTTATTAATATAAAAATTAATTTTTATAACTATATGTTTAGACGTAAAATAATATTAACAGAAAATCAATTCAGAAACATATTTCTTACGGAGAACCGTGCATCAAAGAATCAATCTTTAGCACGTAAGATGGTGCGTTCTATTAATCCATCTTTGAACGATAAAGAGTTTACAGAGAAAGTATTACATGATATTCCTAATGTCAGAAAAGCAGATTTCCATTTATATCCAGCAGTAGTAAGATTTGTATTAGAAAATGGCGATAAACTTGATAATGATACAATTCAAGACTTAAATAGATATATAGGTATCATAGCACCAAAAGCAAAAGAATTAGGTCTTGACCAAAATGCTAATGGAATGAACTTACAAACTTTCTTTAATAAGTTTAAAAATGATGTTTCTAATACTGAAAAAGATGACCGTGAAAATAGTGCAAAATATGGAAATAATAATGGCAAGAATAATGGTTATAAGATAGTCCCAATTCCAACATTTGAAAAGCAAATGAATATAGTAAATATACAACTTGGTGTGTAACTCAAAAAAGAGATGCTTTTCGCATTTACACGAATAGTGGAGAAGGTATGTTCTATTTCTTATTGAAAGATGGTTTTGAAAATGTACCAAAAAAACAAGGACATAACTGTCCATTAGATAAATATGGTCTATCAATGATTGCGGTGTCTTTTAGAGCGGATGGTTCAGTCAATACAGTAACCTGTAGATGGAATCATGATAATGATGGAAATGATAATATAATGACGCCTGCAGAACTTTCTCAAGTAATTGGTCAAGATATTTATTCTATTTTTAATCCAGAAGACCTATCTAAAGGAATTGACTTAATTTGTAAAATTCCTTATCATTCAAAAGAATTATTCTTGTATAGAGATAATGACAAAAATGATTTATTCATTAGTAATTCTTTTTTAGATGATAAGACTTATTTTAAAGGAAAAAGCTATATAATATATAATGAAGATGATGGGTCAAATACTAAGCTACTAATCACTAAACAAGGTAAACTTATTGGTAGTACAAATTCTATAAGTAAAAAGATACATATAAAAGAATTTGATGATTTAGTAGTTATAAATTTCCCAGATACTTTAAAAGGTTCTGGTATATATTATCTCAACAATATGGAGAAAATAGAAAATTCTCCTACTTTTGGTAACTTTATGGAAATAGGTAATATATTAATGCTGAACCATTCTGCAAACGAAATTTATCTTTTCAATATTAAAACAAAAGAATTTATATTTGATGAACCTATAGAATATTGTTCCCGTCCTTATTATGATAAAAATAAATTAGTATGTCTGAAAAAAGATTATATATCATTTATCAATGGAGTTTCAGGCGAAATAATTATGGATTGGAGTAAAATCACATTTAGAAATAAAAATATTATTCTATTGAAAACAAAAGAAAATGGAATATATGTATTCGATGGATATGCTTCTTCTTATTTAGATTCACCATTAAAAGAAATATATAAAATACAATCTCAAAATGATAAAGCAAATAACTACTCATTCCTATTTTCATTCACAAAGGAAAATCTAATCTTTAATAAAAATGGTATATGCGAAGACGCATTAAATAGTACACAATTACAAGAACTGTTTAACGATGAAAATACTATTATAACTAAATTAACTTTGAAACAATTATGTAATGAGATAATAGAATAATTAATGAATCAAAAATTCAATTCAATACATTATATATAACATATAAATTAAGAGAGAGAGAAAACAATATTAAAAAATAATATATTTGTTTCTCTCTTTTTCTTTTTACATATATCACCAAACCATCTAATAATAAAACAAATAGGAAAGAATAAATAACTTGGAATATACACTAAAAATAAACGTAGATGTATATAATACCAATCATTCATTCCAACTATATAAAAGAAAATATATACATAGAATATATTAGGGAATAGAAAATAATAGTATATATTCAACAGAGAAAGACAAATATAAAACAAACGTATATATAAGGAGCCAAGAAAAGAATTTAATATATAGCATTCTTAAATAAATGAATTTTGAACAATATAGGATATAGAGAAAGAGAAAGATTTATAAATGATATCGAATTAGAAATATATAGAAATAAACTATATGAAATAAAAGATATCATAAGACATAACTATAAGGTAATATTATATATAAAAAACACAAACATAAAGGAAAACAAATAAATGAAACTCTTGATTTATAGATAATAAAATACTATGAATAAGGAAAACATGATAATAACATATAAATAAACATATAGGTATATAATACAAACTCTCGCATCCCAACTATAAAAAAGATATACTATATAAAGAATAGATAGATTAAGATAGATATAAAATACTATATAGAAGAAGAAAAACATATATAATGAAAAATTAATAATGTAAGAATATATAAAGAAAAGAAAGAAACAATATACTATATAATATATTTTTAACTGTATAGAGATAATATAAGAAATAAAATAGAAAGAATTATATATAGACATAAAGAAATATTATTATATCTGAAATATAGAGTTAATAATATATAGATATGATATGAAAATATAATATTTCAGAAAATCATTATAAAATGAAAAACATAGATATACTGAAATACTGTATTATAAAATTATAGAAGTATAGAGATATAGGAATATGAATTTATTGTAATATGTAATTTGTATAAGATGAACTTATTGTAATAATATATATGAGATTATATATGTGTCATTATATATAGGAAAGAAGTATAACCGAAAGGGAGAAATAGAGCAGGTGGAATGTGAATGAGTGATAACTGTAAGGGAGTGCAACGGCAGGAGATAGTTTGTAGAGGAAGGGAGGAATAGGGAAGAATTGGGGCTTGATTAATTATTTCAGGGAGTTATAGTGTAAGGGAGATTGTTCTGAGTGATAATTGAAGGGAGTGCAACTGTAAGGGGGAAAAACCCCAAGCGAAATGTTACTTGATGGTATATTACATGAATTGTAACGGCAAGGGATGAAAATTGATGAAAACGTGAAGAAAGGACTGTTTGGTGTCCAATTTTACAAAAAAAATAAAAATTTTATAAAAAATTTTGAAAAATTAAAAAATTGGGAATATAGTATTAAATAGTGTTTATGTTAATTATCTTATTTATCAATTTAGTTAATATATGTAAAATTATATGATTTTATTTGGTAGGTTAAATAAAATGTTGTATCTTTGCATTGTGATTTAGAGAATTACAATGGATGAGTTTATGGATTTGTGGTGTGAAAAAAGTTAGAAAACTATACCGAAAGGTAATCACAACGCTGAGTTTTAACTCAGTTTTATTATATATAATTAAATGGAAGCTAACAGCAAATTTTTTGACACTTATTTTTTTGGTTACAATAGCTTCCTATTTTATGCGGACAAAGTGTAATGGTGCACGCTGTGTTATTCCAATACAGAAGGGTGGTTCGAATCCATAGTCCAGCTCGGTTTGGTGCGTGAGAGGGTAGATAGCTTGACCTTGAGTTGAGATTGCTGCGGTCAGCATCCCCTCTCGCTTTTTAAAAGATGTTTCATAATTACTTAAAATAATAATTATATTAGTGATTACCTAATGTTAGTAACATTATTCCGAAAAGCAATTACAACAAAAGTAATCACATTAATTTGTTAGTTAATTTATTCTGTGCTTGCCTGAGATAGGTAGGCACTTTTCTTATTATGATGATATTTATTAACTAATACTATTAATATTATACCGAAAGGTAATTACAATGGATATGGAAAAGAATAATTATATAAGACCATTATGCAGTATGGTAGAAGTTGGAAGTGAACTGCATTTATTGAGTGTAAGTAATGAGGGCGAATATCGTCCTGCGACAGACCCTTGTGGTAATATTCATAATGCCACATCTATTGATGAGTTAATTAGAGGCGGTAAGAAGAATGAGAATAGTAATTCTTGTGATAATACTTGTCCTGCTACATTTTCATTTAGTAAGTAACGTTAAAATCCCTCAATAGGTATAATATTATCTACTGAGGGATTATTGTTTTTATATTAGTTGAAATTATTTTTGAGTAGTTGTTTTGTTTCTTTATCTATAGTATTATGCCCACAATGCCATTTATTACATATGGGGCAGAAATATGATTTCATACCTTGTGCTATTAGTTTAGGGTGTTGTTTAAGCCATTCTTCGGCATCGTCTTCTGTTTCGTAAGTGACTTTTGTTTTCCATCTATTTTTGCCAGTTCTTGTCCAGTGGCATTTGTCTGGTTCAAACTTTTTAGGTGGCGTTTTTCGGTAGTACGTATTTTTCATCCGCATTACTTTGTTTTTTGTTGAATTTATTAGTTTATTAAAATAAAAATAGGCAAGCAAATATGTTATTATATCGCTTACCTATAAATATTAGTGTGATGTATTCTTTATATAGTTTTTTCTCTTAATCTGTTGTGATTTTGAATTTGCAATTATATGCTTTGATATTCTATATATGATATATAGTAGGATATAATATGTTCCTATATTGATGATTCCATATAGTATGTTATATCCTAAGGCAAACATTATAATGTTTATTGATGTAATAAGAATGATTTGTCCTATACTATATAGTTGAATTCTTTTCTGATTGTTTGTATTTGTATCAGAATCTCTTTCTTCATCAAATATTATTACTTCAAATATATTCATTACAATGAATGATTGATTAATAAAGAATAACAAGAAAGCTAAATAATTATTAAACGTCAGAAATTGATATGGTGACAAATTAAAGATAATAAATGAAACATAATCCTATATATAAGTGATGTCTTGTATTCATATTATATCTGTTTACTTATTTTCTTTGAAATAATTTTTGATATTATCTGTTGCTATTTTATATATGACATATATTAATGGCAAGTATGTGATTACATTAATTAAAACTTTCCATACATCGTATAATTGAAATAATAGTATAGTATTAATTATCATGCATATTACTACCATCAATGTTATTTTGAGTTTTGTATGCGAAATTAACGTTTGTTCATTATCATCAATATCATTAAAATCTAATGATAATTGTGTAAACATTATAGAAAGGATAAGATAAACATTTATTAAGAATGTTGATAATGAGAAATATGCATAATCCAATACTTCACATAATTCTAATATTTGGAAAGATGATAGAATAACAATAACAAATGTTATAAAGCCTAATGTATATGTATGTTTCATTTTATTTATTGGATTGTATTATTATTTTGCAGGAATGTTTTTTCTTTTATCATTTGCACTAACATATCATTCATGAGGAAAGCGAAAATTATATATCTTCCAGAAACTATAATAAGATTATATATTGAATTTGTATGGTAAGTATAAATAATAGTAGGAATCATATATATGATTGTCATTGCAATCGTTGCCAAATTAGTACGTTTTATACGTCCGCTACTTTCTTCTGTATGTATAAATGAAGTACTCTTATTATTACCTCTATATGCTTTTACATCTATCAATAATCTTATATAGTCAGTGAATTGTATAATATAGATTAGCGTAAAAGACGTAAACAATATCATAGGGAATTGTCCTACACTATATGTATAATCATCAATTAAGTCAGATATAGATAATCCAATAAAGAAGAATAAGATTATTCCGCTTATTAATTTAATGAAGAAATTTTTCATAACGGTCTTAAATGTTTACTAATTGTTTCGTTATTTCTAAGTAATCTTCTAAGTTTTATATTTCTATTTAATGTCTTACGTAATAGAATTAATGACGCTATGAATAGAATATATTGAATTAGCATGTAACTTATTATATCTAACCGAATAGATACGTATATCACTGGTATTATATATGCTGAATGTAGAATAAATAATACTATATCAATGATATCAATCAAGCGTCTATCATTATTTGTTAAAGTATTATTATTATTTTGTTTTATTTCATTATTTCTAATGAGTAGCTCACTATTTTCCGATATTATTATTATATAGTATATGAATAGTGCTATAATAGTGAATGCAAATCCAATAAAGAATATTAATGGGAAGGAACCTATATTTGCAACATAATCATACATTATATTATATATTAGTAATCCGATAGTTAGGAATAGAAATATTCCATTAATAGTTGATGCGAATATATATTTCATACCAATTTAATCTTTCATATCAAGTAATGTAATGTAGATGAATGTCAATAATGTAATTACACCTATTTCAAATGTTGTAGACGCCCAGAAATTGCATAAAATAATAGCTACTATAATTGTGAACAAATATTTTACTATTCTATATATAATATCTTTCATTGTTCTTTATTATTTTTAAAATCATTAATTAAATCTCTTAATTGTATATTTAAGAAAAGTACCAAGAATGAAATAATAAATTCAAAGATGGAGAAATTAAAACATATTGATAAAATTAAAGTTATCAATATATATAATAAAACAATTTAAAATATACTATTTCATACGTTTATTTTTTATTTATTAGTTTATCTATTTTACTTTCAATATTCATTAGTAAAATTATTATTATAACACCAATAGCTGCAACTAAACCTTGAAATGATGTTTGACACGCATAAGTAATAATAATATATACTAATATAGACAAAAGTATTGAAATTATTGCTGAAATTATAATAGCATATTTCATATTTATTTTTTTATTATTAATATACTTTTTGAATAATACTATATAGAACGTATATTGTACGCTGTACGGACTTATTTTAACATTTAGGTATGTCAGTACCACCGTATGTATTTAAGAGGCTGAGAAGACAATTAACAGTCTTTTGATAAAGTTTTCTACTTAGTATTCATCATCTTCTTCTTCTTCGTTATTTATATTATTAACTTTATTTAAAAAGTCATTATCTTTAAATGTTGCTGAAATAATGGGTGGCATCATGAAACTAAACATTAACAAGAAAATAACCGTTGCTGTGATAGTATACAGTACTGCGTATGTTTCATTAGCGTCAATGAACCAATCCATTCTTCCAAATGCCAATGCGAATGTAATGTATGGTAGTACATAAGCAGGAATACATACAACCAAAATAGTTTGAAGTAATATTTTTAATAAATGCATAAATTTATTATTTATTTGAAGTATTATTATTTTCTTCTATTTTCTTATATAACGATTCGATATACTCTACCATACTCTCGCAATATTGTCCATCTGACTCACTTTCTTCAGACATCTTCTTAACGAGTTCTTTACCAGTATAATTAACTCCTTCGTAACACCACATATTATTAGAATGCGTATAAGTTAATTCAGCACAATTTGACCAGATACATTTGCAAACATAATAGTCTTTATCATCACCAATTACAGCGTCTCCAATGATATGCGCATTTCCATATATTATAGCATTGTCACAAATTTCTGCTTTATCAGAAACTATTGCACTGCCACATATTTTTACAAAATCATGTATCTTAGCACACCCATCTATTGTAGCGTAGCCGTATACTTCTGCTTCATCAAATATATCCGCCATATCACTAATATTAGCAGATTCATAAATATCTACGTCGCCATGTATTTCAGCCATACCAAAAACCTCTGCATTTTCACTAACTGTAGCGAAATCATAAACTTCTGCTTCGTTATATATTTTTGCATTATCAAATATGTTTGTGAAACCGTAAATTATTGCATTGTCATATATTTGTGCATTACCACTTATGTTTGCATGTTCGTAAACTTCAGCGTTCCCGTAAACTTTGGCATAGCCCTTAATTGTTGCGTTACCATATATTTTAGCACTTTCACGTATAACAGCATAATCTGTGATTTTTGCATTATTACTGACTTCAGCTTCTTCAAAGACCTGTACTTGCCCTTCCAATAACGCATTGTCACGGATTTTAGCATTATCATATACGAGAGCACCTTTACAAACAGTTACATTATCATAAATTTTGGCATTACCAGATACTCTGGCATAATTATAAACTTTGGCATTATTATATACCCAACTATCGCCACTTTGAGATAGTCTTAAATCATCATCAATCCATCCTCCCAAATCACCTTTCTTTACATCTGAAAAGTCTTTGAGAGCTTCTATTCTGTAAAGAGTGAATCCACCTACATGTTCTATTAAGTCTCTTCTTAATCTATATTTATCCATAATTCTATTTGTTTATATTTATGTTTGCAAAGATAGATATAAACATTGATATAACCAAATTATTTTAGTTAATATAAATTAAAATAAAAAATAGGATACCGTTTTGTTAGTATCCTATTAATAGTTTTAATTTTCGTTTCTTGCCAGATATCATTACCTTTCGGTAAAGATTTACAAACAAGAAGAGATATTATGTTCATTTAACTTCAAAAAGTTTTTTAAACAAATAACATACTCCTAATATCCCTATAAGGATAGGAACATTATCTGGTGAATCTAATTTAATAAAGAATGGATTCCAATATATATGTGCTTGTCCTATAATCAGTGTTATAATTATAATGAATATCATCCATATAATTGTATATGTCATTTTTTTATTCAGCATAATATATTTGATGCTTTTTATTATTTCTATTATAATCGGATAATCGTTTGTCAAATAGTTTCACTAGTTCTTTATGATACCATAATTCAGCATCGTCTTGTGCATCTTCTATTATATCATATTCACCAAGTTTTTCATTGTCTGGAGATAATAGAATAACTTTATCTGAAGAGAAATTATCAATGATTATTAAACCAAATATAGTGATAGCATATTGAAAAGTTTCATCTTCACCTTCCCATTGTAATTTTGGGAAGGCTCTGACATATTTTTTGATATTTATTATTGCTTTCATTTAAAATTCTTCTTTAATATTTTGTTTTGTTCTTTCTAGAAGTATAGAATAGAATTTCTTCATATCATTATCTAAATTCTTAGAAAATATCAAACAACTCTTTTTTAAATAATACAATCTTCCTTTATAGGTGTACTTAGGTAAAATATATTTTAGAGGAACGCTTTCATTAGCAAACATATTGTAAGACCAATATAAATGTAAACTTGGTACTATAATTGTATATTGAACTTTATTATCTTTACATTGCATTTTAAGAGTAAATTCGGCAGTTACTTCATATCCAGCCATTAAATTAACACGATGAAATCCTAAATAATATTCTCCTTTGTAGATTATTGTGCCAGCCTGCTTGTCCATTACATCTACACCTATTTTTGTATTGGTATTACTACCTGCAATATCACTTAAAGCAATTCGTGACTTTTCAAATAGTTTTTGATAGTTAAGACTATCATACGACACAACGCTCTTAAGCTCATAAACACCCATATCGTTTAATGTAGTTTGTGCATTAATTGATAACGTTGATACAAATGTCATCAACAGTATAAAGATAATTTTTCTCATATTACTATATATTTTTTCTTATTTATTTCTATTTTGAATTTCTTCTTGGAAGTTCATTAGAGTTTCTTTTACTCGTCTGATTGCTTCATCAACATCTTCTTTATTTGTGAAGTAGTTGAAGTTATTTAAATCTCTTTTTAATGATTTATCTGTTGTTCTTACCAAATGTTCTATTTTATCATTAATAACATAATATGGTAATGTATTGTCAAGAATATCTTTTGCTACTTTAATATTATGTGCTATTTTATTTTCAATAGCTTTATCTAGTATATTCTTAGTACCATTAGTGGTAGGTTCTTCTTCAGTAGGAGATTCGTTAACGACCTCACCTTCTTTATTAATTAGCTCATATTTTACCTCATCTTCCTTTTCTTCAGCAGACTCACCTCTTATCACATTCCATCCATCCCAGATATATCCTTCTTTTTTCATCTGTTCAAAGAGAATTTCTTTTTCTGTTTGCGTTGCAAAACAAATTGTGCTAATGCCCTCAAGTTCAAAAGAAGGGCATCGTTTTAACCAACCCACGAAAGGAAAATATGCAATAATAGGATTAAAAAAGCCACTTCCTTCTACTATTCCACCATGTATAAAGATTGCTACTATTTCTCCGAACTTATCCATTCTAGTAAGTATTTTCCCTCTTGGAATAGTATGTAAACTATTCTTAATATTTTTTCTTTCCATATTGATTCTATCATTCTTTTTTACAGAATTATATAACGATGTTTTATTATCTGTTGTATTCATAATTTATTCTTCTATTTGTTTTCTTTGAAAATTCCATTTATAACCATACGCTCTTAAAGCGTCCAGCATTTTTAAACGTTCTTCAGTCGTTGATATTGCTAATTGATGAAATTCTAAATCAACCTCATTTTCAAGAATGCGTAAAGAGTCAGATTCAACCTTATAATAACAATATGTGTAAAGTGTACTATAATTTCTATTTTTAGCAATACAATAGCCACCCACTTCATTCAAATTGTTCAAAATGGTTAGAAACATTCCATCAATAGATTCATCGTCATTCACACATCTTTCGATATATTTTCTACTTATGCTCATTGTTTTCTTCTATTAATTCTTTTGTTTTATTATTCCAAATATAACCATTGTCTTTCAGTACTTGGAGGAAATGATTTATTTCTGGTAATGTTGCATATCTAATTGTGGAATTCATTGAATATTTTTTATTAGTTACAGAGATACGTTCTGACATATCAAGTTTCATTGAAACCCATGGTCTATAATAAGATGTGTAATGTTTATCACCACACACTTTAAAATAATCTTGTTCTTTAAAAATTAATATTTCATTTGTATTTTCATCAACAATAAAATCACCTGTTGTTAATTTATCTATTTCTTCTGTTGACAAATTGTATTTACCAACATAGACCAATTCACCCTTTACATCATCCCAAAGATAACCTACTCTACTTAAACGATAAAATAGTTGTTTTTTCTCACTTCTTCTCACACATCTCCAATTACCTTCCACTTTAAAGTCATTAACATCAATATGGATAAAGTTATTTTTATCAATGAGTGAATATACTGAGATAATTCCGTTCTCCTTAGAAATATATTCTTTCATTAAGAATGCGTCACCAGTTTCATCATTGGTATACCAACAACCTTCAATTAAAAACTTTCTGATGATGTCATAAGGAAGATTTGCATATGCATCTTTTAACACACCATTTTTATCATCCCATATATAATCTTCTTTACTTAAGAAATTAAGCGTTTCAACTTCTTCTCTTGGTGTTGCTTTGGTAAAGTATTCAATACCAGTAGCAACTGCATTAATTTCAATTGAAGGGTTACCAATATACCATGTAATTGCTGCCCAGAACGTTATCTTATCTGTAGCCTTATCATATTCTTTGAAGATACCAGTGGTAGTTAGACTCTTAATAATATCTCCATTCTTAAAAGCATTTTCCATATTTCTCCTTATTATATTTTACAAACATTTCCTTTATTTCTTTTAAGAGTTCCGTTGCGTCTTCTTCCGTCTTAAAACAATTATGTAATGATATACGATGTTGATGTACATCATTATTAATATTTTTTGCTTCAATCACATTGAACTTTCTATTAATAAAGAAATATGTTTCTCCAATTTCAGGAGTCCAGAATAAGTTTACAAGTTCTTTTTTATTTTCATCCCACTTGTAATTCTGTTCAGCTAACTTCTCCTTGAATAATTTAATATCTTCATCTGTAGCATATGTCCATTGGTCTAAATGCAGACCTAATATATCTTCTGCGGTAAGAAACTCATTACTACTTCTGAAGTATTCAACGTGTCCAATGATTTCTCCTCTATTTGTGACTTCTTTAAAGATTGCTATTGCATCATCATTTTTTGTTTTGATAAATTCACCATCTTTAAACTCTTTAATGAAATAAATCTTTCCATTCTCAATATTTGCTCTATATCCTTCTGGAATATTGATAGGTTGTATTTCATTTGGTATTGATACTGCTTTAAAACTAACATCAGCAATATCAGTAATGTTAGTTGCTATCATTCTTGGGTTTGAGAAGAAGTTATTTTCATCCTTATCCCATACATATCCATTTGAACCCATTATATCAAGAATATAATCTTGTTCATCACCTGTAGCATATCTCCAAGGTGTATATCTATTATATTCCACTAAGACATTACCATCTGCAGGTGTATGCCATACTCTCATCTTGAGATTATCGGCAGTTATTTCCTTAAAGATAACAGTTTCTCCGTCTCTGAAATGAATAATGTCACCACACCTGAGTTTGTTAACTTCTAATTCATATTCCTTACGTATTTCTTTTACATCATTATGCCAAACATAACATGTATCTTTTAATCTACGTAAGAAAATTTCTTTGTCATAATTAGTTGAATATTCCCAAGGGTGAGCTGGATTAAATTTTTCAAGTTTGCAATTATATCTTTTTTCTTCATTATTAAACTTCATTGTCCAACCTAATAACCACCCATCATATAGGTATCTCATGAAAATAAATGTTGTATCTCCGTCAATGCTGATAAGGAAATCACCTTTCTTAAACTTTTGCTCAGTTTCTTTCTTAACCATTTCTGTTTCTTTTTTATTATCTTTTAAGGCTGTTGCTTTCATTTCAATGACTTTCATAGAATCGGGGTCCCATATATATCCGTTTTTCAAGAGTATTTGATTAAATTCATTAATTTCAGAACCATCCATTCCACGGAAAGACCCATCATTAAAATCAACCACTTCTCTAAGTGCTATTACATTACCCGAATTGGTTGAACGATAAAAACCTATATATAGGTGAATATATTTACCAAATTGTGAGAACGCATTATCATTAACATCGTAACCACTATTTAGTGAATAGGTTTTAACGATTCCACTCATATTTCCATTAGTAACATAAGTGCCTCGTTCAAAGCTTTGAAATTTATCCATTTGCTGCATCTTGTTTATTTATTTGTTCTCTTATCATACCTTTATTAAACTCTTCTGCTGCTTCCTTAGCTTCTTCCACCGTATTATATTCTGCTTGGAGTTTATCATCAAAATAAAGTTCTACTAAACCTTCTTCTTTAATATCTTTGATTTTATAGAATACTTTATATCCGCAGACTTCATTATCTTTATTCCAGTTTAACTTACCAATCTTATCAATAATATCATTGGTTGCAGCCCCATAACTCATCTCTAAGGCGAATAAAGCATCTTTGGTAGGTAATGTATCACCGAAGTTACTTTTGCGTCTTACGTAGTGATTAATGCGCTCTAAGATAGAGTTATAATTGTTTTCCTTCAATTTCATCTCCATAGAATAATTCATTTAATCTTGAGTTGTAATGTTCTTGTGCTTTCTCTCTTGCTTCATCGAGACTATTGAATTTTCCATATTTATTGTCATTAATGAAGAGTTGGTAAGCACCGCCTATTTCTGATTGATGTAGTTTATATTTAACTTTATAACCGTATGCTGTATTATCAGTATCCCATTCCAAATCTTTTATTCTTTCTTGTGCATCGGTAACACCTAAAGCATAACATACTTGACAATATGAAATAATATCATTTATTTGAATTTTGTTATCTGATATTTTTTCTTGTAAAGTTTTTTCTATTGCCTTCGTTCTCTGATTGAAAGAAGTGTAATCATCAATTTTAATTTGTTCATTCATCACATAATCATTTTTTATTTATGTGGCAAAGGTAATAAAAAAAATATTATATACCAATATTATTAAGTTAAAAAATATAAAATGTGCAGTAGTTTATTTGTATAGCTGGAATTTTTTATTTAATTTTGTACCGATTAAAAAAATTAAATTATGTATATGAATTTATTATTTATTGTTATTGCATTTATAACCAGTTTATTGGGCATTTTATTTGATGGGCTATATATGAGTCGGAAAAGAATATCAGGTGTGAGAATCTACTTATATAAACATTTGTTCTTTATACTGATGTTTTTATCTATGTTATCTCTTTCAATTGGTGTTATCTTGACTGTTCTGTCATAATTAAAATATTATTGTTTTAATTGTATGTATCGCACGTTGGTTGTTTATAGCTTCCAATGTGCGGTTTTGTTTTGTTTACAAATATTTATTAGTAATTAAAATAACTTTTAAATATAATCTAATAATATGGGTATAACAGAAAATTTAACTGAGTTAACTAAAATAAAGGATGACATTAAGACGCTTACCAATAATTTTGGTGGAAATTGTACAGATGATTTTACTGGGTACAAATTAAATATTGAAAGGGTAATGATAGAAGGTCCTATTAGGGAAGGGAATCCTTTTGAATTGAATATAAGTGAAGGTGTTCAAAAAATTAAAGATTTCGCATTCTATAAAAATTCTTTAATTTCAGCTGTGACAATACCTAATACAGTTCATACTATTGGAAATCAAGCATTCGGATACGCATCATCGTTAACAGGAATAACTATTCCTGAAAGTGTTACCGAAATAGGTAATGAGGCTTTTAGGTTTTGTACCGAACTCACCTCTATTACTTTGCCAAATAGTCTTACCACTTTGCTACCAGGTCTGTTTTATAGATGTTCAGCCCTTACGTCTTTTACATTCCCAGAAAATACAACGAATGTGAGTGAACGTATGTTTCAAAGTTGTAATCATTTATCTTCTGTCACATTTAATGAAAAAACGACAGTAATAGGTCCTGAAGCTTTTTCAGGATGTTCAGCGCTGACTTCTTTGACACTCCCTAATACAATTACTGAAATTCAATCTGGTGGATTTATAGATTGTTCGAGACTGCAAGTGATTAATTTGTCTGAAAATTTGACTAAAATATCTGATACAGCATTTAAAGGTACAAGACAACTTAATAGTTTACATCTTCCAGACAGTATTACTTTTATTGGTGACAGTGCATTTACCGCCAGTCATATTGGAACTATAAATATACCAGCTTCTATACAGTCTTTGCCTAAGTATTGTTTTTCAGATTGTGTTGACCTCAAGAATATAGAAATACCTACTTCATTAAAAACTATTGGAGATAACTGTTTTGATAGTTGTGAAAAAATTACTAATTTGGATTTATCACATACGTCCTTAACTACTGTAGGAGTTTCAGCCTTTCGGAATTGTAGAGCCTTAACAAGTATTACCCTACCAGACACAGTCACTTCAATTGGTGCACAAGCATTTTCACAATGTTATAATTTAAAAACAGTAACTTTACCAAATCAATTAACTACATTAGAAGAAGGATTATTCAATGTTTGTATGAATCTCACTTCAGTAACAATTCCAGCAAGTGTAACATTCATTGGTAGAGGGGTATTCAAAAACTGTATGAAATTAACAGAGGTAACTTACACAGGCACTTTAAGTCAATGGAAAAAGATTCCAAAAAATAATTCATTTGAGAACATTTTTCCAACTGCCATAAAATTAAAATGTACTGATGGAGAAGCTCGACTTAGTGCATAGAAATGAACTTTATTAGTTAATATACATTGCTCTCATTTTCTTCAAATAAAGGAGGTGAGAGATTTTTTATTTATAGATGATTCATATATTTGCAAATATTTATATATACGAATTAATTAAAAAATAAGATAGAATTTTTCGTTATGAGTATAAGTGAGAATTTAATCGAGTTAAATAAGATTAAGAATAATATTAAGACCACTGTAAATAACTATGGTGGGCATTGTGTGGATGATTTTACCAAATACGGTTTAGCAATTGAGAAAGTAATACTGGAGGGGTTTGCGAGTATTGGAGAGGGACGGTCTTTGAATATAAGTGAAGGAGTTGAAGTAATTAAGAATTTCGCTTTCTTAGGTAATACTGTAATTTCATCTATTACCATTCCTAATACTGTTATAGAAATTGGTAATAAATCATTCAGTGAGATGACATTGTTAACAGAATTGGTAATCCCTGATAGTGTTTCATATATAGGTGATGAGGCTTTTAAGAATAGTTCTTATCTCTCATCAGTTACATTACCATCTGATGCTGATTATATGCAGCCAGGAATCTTCTCTGGCTGTACAAGCCTTCAATCTATTATATTCCCAGAAAAGATGATTAATGTGAGTGAAAGAATGTTTTCCGATTGTGGTAGTTTATCTTCTGTAACATTTAATACAAATTGCACGGAAATAGGTTCTCGTGCATTTTCAAGATGTACATCACTAACCTCTGTACATCTCAATGATGACATTAGTACTATTGGTGCTGGTGCATTTGAATATTGTTCAAGCTTGACTAGTATCAATATACCTGAAAACGTAACAGAAATAACTGATAATGTATTTTATAATACAAGCGAACTTAAAACAATACAACTTCCAGACACTCTTAATATGATTGGTAACAATGCTTTTAATACCAGTGGTATTGAAACATTAAAATTACCATCTTCTTTAAATATTCTAGGTGATTATTGTTTTCAATTTTGTTCTAAACTCAAGGATTTTGATGAAATACCTGCCGAATTAGGTTCTATTGGGAAAATGTGTTTTATGAGTTGTACGAAACTCACTCACTTTGATTTCTCGAATACGACAATAGATAAAGTTGAGTTACAAACATTCCAGAGCTGTACAAATCTATCAGCTGTTACATTCCCAGAGACAGTAACTACAATTGGTATACAAGCATTTGATGGTTGCAACAGTTTAACAACGCTAACTTTACCAAATCATTTGGAAGTTATAGAAGAAAGAGCATTCTCTCGTTGTACAGCACTTACTTCAGTTACTATTCCACATAGTGTAAAATTCATAAGTAAAAATATATTAGAAGGATGTACTGCTTTACAAGAAGTAATTTACACGGGTACATTAGAGCAATGGAAAAAGATTGCAAAATACAATTCATTTGAAGATATAAATGCTACCAATGTAAAATTGAAATGTTCTGACGGAGAATATAATCTGAATGATTACAAATAAACCTATTAGTATATAATACACAATTAATTAATATTCTTCTAAAGGCAGGTTTTAAGGTGTATTCTCCTTATTTGGCTAAGAAAGCAGTTTATATAGTGAATCCAAAGATTAAGGAACTATTTGATAAATGTAGATTCATTGAATTTAAGGAAGGCGATATCTAATATCATATATAATCGTTTATTTCTTTTTGAACCATATCTTTTCTTCAATTGAATTATTGAGATTAGATATGGTTTATTGTTTTATGTATATTTATGGTTTACATTTCTTAATTGAATTATTTGTTGTTATGTTATTGTGTAAGGTGAACTATCCACTGTTCTTTAGACTGTGGGATGTAAGATGCTATCTCTAATTGTGTTCTATTTGCTACAGGTGTGAAATTTCCGAACGAAAATATTACACATATTTTTGGTTATTCACAAAATATTTAGTATCTTTGCAAGCGATATGGGAAAGATTAACAGAACATACAAGTTCAGATTGTACCCGAACAAGGCACAAACCGAATTGCTGGCAAAGCACTTCGGATGCTCTCGCTTTGTGTACAATTACTTTCTCAATCAACGGGAGGAACAATATAAACTTACTGGTAAGACCGATAACTACTATGCGCAGTGTAAAACGCTTACTACATTAAAGAAGCAGGAAGAAACATCATGGCTTAAAGAAGTAAACTCTCAAACCTTGCAGTTTGCTATCCGTAGTCTTGAAGCAGCCTATACCAATTTCTTTAAGAAGCGTGCTAAGTTTCCTAAATTCAAATCTAAACATTCCAAAAACAGTTTTACCGTTCCACAATCTGCATCTGTAGCAGGTGGTAGACTTTTTATATACAAGTTCACTGAGGGTATAAAGTGTCGTGTTCACCGTAATATAAAAGGTAAAATAGGGAAGGTAACTATCACTAAGACACCAAGCGGAAAGTATTTCGTTTCCGTATTTACGGAAGAAGAATATGTAGCACCACTTAATAAGACTGGTAAGTCTATTGGTGTAGATATGGGTTTAAAAGAATTACTTACTACTTCTGATGGGGAAACTTTTAAGAATAACCGATATACAAGAAGATACGAACATAAACTTGCAAAAGCACAGCGTCATCTTTCTCGAAAGAAGAAAGGCAGCAGAGGGTTTGAAAACCAAAGACTCAAAGTTACCAGACTTCACGATAAGATTGCTAACAGTCGTGCTGATTATTTACATAAGTGCTCTATCTCTCTTGTTAGAAGATATGATACAATCTGCATAGAAGATTTGAACGTTAAGGGAATGAAGAGAAATCATAATCTTGCCAAGTCAATTTCTGATGCAAGTTGGGGTAGCTTTGTTTCCATGCTTACCTACAAGGCAGAATGGAACGGAAAAAAGGTCGTGAAGGTAGACCGATACTTCCCATCATCACAGACTTGTAATGTCTGTGGGTATGTTAATAAACAGATTAAAAAATTGTATGTTCGTGAATGGGAGTGTCCTGAATGTCACACACATCATAACCGTGATATTAATGCTGCTATCAATATTCTTCGTTTCGGTTTAAATAATATATCGGCAGGGACTGTCGATTACACGGGTGGAGAGGAAGTAAGAGCAGACCTTTGGGAAAGCCTTTCCTCTGTGAAGCCCGAAGCCTATGAGTCTTTAACTCATGGGAAGTCCACATAAGTACATACTGCCAAAAAATCACATAGAACAAGAAGGATAAAAGATATTCAATATTTATACAATTTTTCTATCCACCGCCCCACCCACCTCGTGTACACATTATGGTACACAACACCCTACCTGCCCACCCATATTGGAACGTACCGCATCACATATTAATAAGAAAGATAATACAAAAAGAAGGGATGCCCCGTAATTAGGACACCCCCCTTTAGCATTTACATTAACATTTATAATAGCAGTTTATATTTTTTCCTTATTGTGATTATCTTGCGGTATAACGTTACTAAATCCATACTTAATTAAGTACATATCGCTCAAAATTCCTGCAGATTGAAGGTTTATTGTTATATGTGTTTATTGTATGTGCTGTTATATCTTTTTTCTTTATATCGTATCTCTTCTTTCTTATCTTGATATTATATATCATCTTTGTCTCCTTCTATAATTTATATCTTTATATTAGTTGATAAGCATGTGTTCTTTATTGGAACGTGAGATATATGTATTGTCTATGATGGATGGATGTTCTAATGTTATTATTTTATATCATATATAGTATGTATACATTATCTCCGTTGGTATGCCTGTTATATATCCTTTTATAATATATGTATTGTGATGATAGTATTCATAAGAGTAGTATAGAAATATATATTTATATATAATTTACTTCCTTGGTACAATATACCATACTATATCATGCATCTTCAATCCATCTGTAAAGTAATACTTGACACATCAATTCACATTTATCTATGTATCTCACGAACTATTTCTAGATACTTCTTATTTATATAAGATTATTGTAAGGAATTAAAGTGAGCCATTTTTAATAATTAGCATCGTACAATGTGATGATGCTTTCTAAACTTCTGACTTATTCAAGTACACGATAATTCCCAATAAAAGTGGTTTAACAGCGTTATATTGTTTATGTACACGTGGGTGTTCTAACGCTTTAGTCCTTCATCGTGCACTCATACCATAAGAAAATTAGAACTTTTTTATTATGATGCAAAGTTACAAAATTCTTTTTGAACTTGCAAATTTTTATTGTTAAATTACATTAACTTGAAAAATTGTATTTCTATGTAGTTTGAATTGTTCATCAATGGTTAGCCAGAAATATGCATAAAATTGAAGGGATGCATTTGAATTCAAAGCATTTTCACCTTCCTTCAATGTTGAATGAGTATTAACTCCGTTCAACTTTTCTTTTTCGAACTTTTTGATGTGTTTATTATAAGCATCCAGTTGTTCCTTGGTTAAATCAATTATAACCCTCTGATTATAATATTCGTTAAGTACTACATTATCAACCATCTTAGGTGATTTAACATAAGAAACCTTAATTGACTTACAGCGATTATTCATACTTAAATAAGTACAGGTAGTGTGTGCGTATCCAGAAAAGGACCTATTCCTGTCGGATATGTGAAAGATTACCTGTTTTTCTCAATCACGATGCAAAGGTAAGACATTTTATTCGAATATCCAAATAAAATAGAGAATAATTTCTTTGAATAAGTATTTTTTAACAGATATACAAGATGTACGAGCTTTGGTATAATATTATATACGCATGCGTACTTATTAATTGTATTTGCGATTTTAAGTTCCTCTGGGGATGTTTTGTTATCCATGATATAAGTTTATGTGCTTGAATGAATAAAGTGTCTTAAAACGAAAATAAATAAGTATGTTAAAGATAATTAATTAATTTGGATAATTGATATTTTCTTTGTAACTTTGTATCGTTCAATTATAAATCATTTTATGGAAGGAAAGAAATATAGAATTAGAGTAGATATTTTATCACACACTTTTTTATTCAAATAACAATACTTAAATAAGTACAAATAGAGCATGAATGCTATAAACAAGTATAAAATTAGAACTGATATTTCAAAGAAATTAGGTAGTTTGACCCTCTATAGAATTGAAGCTTTGAGAAATTTTGGATATGTCAAGAAAGGAAATTTAGGAGGCTGGATTGAGAAGGAGGATAATCTATCTCAAAGCGGTACATGTTGGGTGTATGATGATGCTATTGTATATCAGAATGCTAAGGTCAGTGGTAAAGCTAAGGTTTGTTGCCATGCGAATGTATCTGGATATGCTATAGTTACTGACAATGCTGTAGTTTGTGGTAATTCGGAAATATATGGTTGTGCAATTTTACAAAATGATGTTTGGGTAGATGATGATGCACATGTTTATGGGAATGCACGAATTTCTAATAATGCACACATTTATAACAATGTAAAGGTTTATGGATGTGCATACATTTATGGAAATGCATGTATCTTCAATGATGTACAAATTTATGATAATGTTAAAGTTCATGGTCACACTGAAATATACGGGAACATTCATATATGTGGAGACGCTGAAATAAAATCAATTACTGACTTCTATGTAGGAAATAATACATGGAGTAGTGGACGTTACTTTGTTTATACACGTTCAAATAAGAAGTGGAGTGTTGGATGTTTCTATGGAACTAGCAATGAACTTATCGAGAAGGCTTATAAGGATAGTGAGTTAAGTGGACGTAATTATGAAAGAGTAGTTAAGTATGTTGAAGAAATGTACAAAGACATTGAGAATACTCATCATTAACATTCTTTAATACAAAATGTTTGGTGATATAAAGCAAAATACTTACCTTTGCAGCATGAATCAGTAATAGTGCTGAAACTAACAAATTCAAGCAAAACAAAATTATGGAAGCAAAGAAGTATAAACTTAGAACAGATTTAGTAAAGATTCATAATCTTACCACACTTTACAGAATTGAAGCATTAAAAGACTTCCGTTATGTAAAAAAGGGTGATTTAGGCGGTTGGGTTGAGAAGGAAGACAATCTTTCCCAAGAAGGTAATTGTTGGGTTTTTGATGAGGCTTGCGTGTATGGTAATGCCAAAGTGTACGGTGATGCCAATGTGTATGGTGAAACCGAAGTTTGGGGAAATAGCAAAGTGTTTGATAATGCAGAAGTACATGGTGAAGCCAAAATATATGGTAATGTTGAAATTGGTGGTAATTCTGAGGTGTGCTGTGAATCTGAAATTCTAGATTATGCAAAGGTATATGGTGACGCAAAAGTGTATGATGACGCCATTGTATATGGTAATGCAAGAATTGATGGTCATGCCTTAGTTTGTGATAATGCCGAAGTTTGGGGATATTCCAACGTATATGATTACGCCACCATTTGTGGAAATGCTAAAGTGTTTGGTAATGCAGAAGTACATGGTAGTGTTATAGTGGATAGTAACGCAAAAATTATGGGTGACGCAGAACTTAAATGCACTTCTGATTATTATGTCGGAAAAAATACATGGAGTAGTGGACGCTTCTTTACTTATACACGGTCAAATAAGATGTGGAAGGTAGGTTGCTTCTATGGCACAAGTGAAGAACTTGTCGAGAAGGCTTATAAAGATAGTGAATTAAGCGGAATGGAATATGAGAGAGTTGTTAAGTATGTGGAGGAAATGTATAAGAATTTAGAAAAGCATAATAAGCATACTTAAATAAGTACAAGATAGTACATAGGATGTTAAATTATAGTTAAATGCTATGTATTATTTGGTTATGTTAAAAATATTATCTATCTTTGTGGCAAATTATCAAAACATTTAGAAATTATGGAAGATATTAGAAGTATTGCTTATACATTAAACCCTACTACTGACTTTTTGAATGATTATATGCTTAGGTCATTTAAGTCGGAAGGAAAAAATAGAAGTGGGTCAGCACTATACAGTAATAAACGTAATAGAATGAAAAAGAATAAACCAAAGAGAAAATAAATAAAGATGTTAATAATATAATACCGAAAGGTAATCACAACGTATCTATTACTATCGCACCAATTTTTGTGATGTTTGTAACACTTTACCGCAAGGTAATTAACTTTTATTAACTTGAATTATTTGTATAGTTCAAGTTATTTTTTTATCTTTGCACTCACAATTCAATTATAAACAAATTAAAATATTAAGAATTATGAATGCTTATACTAATTTAGTAGAGAGAAAGAGAAATGAAGTAATTTCTATGTTGAAAAAGAATAATTCAACATATACTTTAAATGCTCCATTTCCACAAGTTAAATTTGTTATACCAAGCAAGGACAAAAAAGATACAAATTCTATTGTTACTTTAGATGTTAGGGAATTAACACTTGTTAACAATAAGTTAATGGTTAGTGGTACAACAGAACATGGAGAAATTTGTTCATTACCTATTGAAAGGGTTTTAACTTCCTATAATGATGGAGAACTTATTATTTATGAATATATAGGTTTTGCAGATGATGTCATGACTTTTATATCTCGTAATTTTAGATACATGACAATGGCTTTGGAAAATGATTTCTTACGAATGTTTAAAATGTTTGGGAATGTAATTTCCGATACTGACAACGAGTTTGAACCATGCTTTATTAAAAAGGGTTTTGACGATGATTTGGGGCAACTTTGGTATGAATTTACCGAAATTAAGTTTGAAGAAGGGAAAATGTTTGCGTATGATAATGCAAGTGACACATATATCAACTTCAATGAACTTACCTTTGAAGATAAAATTACGTTATGCCGACATTTCTATATTCTCATAGAAGGAAGTAAAAATTAAAAACCTTTACATTGGTATGTAAACTTTAAAAATTAGTTAAAAGTAGGGAATTGTCTGTGCATATCAAATTAATTTCCTACTTTTGCGTTTGTAAATAAATAACAAATTATACTTATGCAAAAGTTAGTAAGATTTAGCGAGAATGATGTAAACAATTTGCGTGGTTATATGCAAAAGAATAATCGTAATAATATATCATTCGTTAATAATTGTCCTATAGTTTATAAGGAAATTATGGAGTATAATGTATGTAACATTGTACTTAGTAGAGGTGTAATTTATTTCCATTGTATTAACGCCTATGATTGCTTGAATGATTATTTTTTCCGTATGTCTGAATTATCAAGCGACAATGGGTTAAATCAAATTTATAAGGCTATTTCATTGACTGAAACAATTTATGAGTTAAGCGAGGAAGAAAGAAATTTATCAGATAAAATATTTGATAAGTTTGTAACTTTCTTAGAACTCAATAACAATGAAATTATTGCTAATGAGAATGTTCGCACCACACCAAATGTAAATGGACATTTCACTTTTACAAAGGTCGTGCGTAATAATGGTGCGATAAAGTTTTATGACAAAGTTAGTGATAAATGGATATATATAAATCAATTACGATTAAAAGACCAAATTATGTTATATCACATTTTCAAGAAGGTTGTTGAGAATCATTTATTTGTTTCAACATGTTCTCCTATGATAGGTGATTGCTAATGTATTTTAATTTATAAGGTACATAGAATTATATTAAATTATCTATGAAAAAAGAGATTAATATAAATAAGATTGCAGAAAAGTCTGTTTGCCTTGAATGGTTTGAAATGGACGGTGATTTGTTAGCCATAACAAGTGAAGGCGTATGCAAAATTAGTAAATCATCATACCTAAATAAAACTTGTTACAATGTCTATATGGAATATGATGATATGACACCTTCTAATAGTTTTTTAAATTTAGAGAATGCAAAGGAATGGGTAAGGACAATGTATGTAGACAATGTATATAGTAAGATAACAAATGTCATTGGCAATTATAATACCTACAATAAAAGCAATAATATTATTAGAGTTAAATAAATGTTAAAGACAAAGGAATATTTTGCAGTATCAAAATTATTTCTTACCTTTGCATCGTAAATCAATTAACAAACAAATAATATTAGAATTATGGAAACAATGGAAATTAAGAAGGCTATTGAAAATTACAATAACGCTAAGATAGAGTTAGCTAATGCACTCAAAAGTGTTGTTGAAAGCAAAGGTGGTGAGATTGTATTGTCTGAACCATATTATTTTCCTTATGGCGGTGTAGATTGTCATTTTACAAGGCTATATATATCCGATAATCATTTGTATGCAGATTATAGTGATGATTGGCGTATTGACAAAATGTTACTTCCATACGATTTATTGAATAGTAACCATATAAGGAATTTGTTAACTACCTTAATCTAAAGTAGATTAATAATGAATAGTTAGTTTATATTTAAAACAAATTATAGGAATTATGGATAAATCAATGAAGTTGAAATTTTCTGAACGTTCAATGTCAGCACGAGAGAATTTAGAAAAGAGTGCAGAGGATGTGTTGAATGTTATGCGTGACATTGTTGTATCAATGGGAGGAAAAGTAGAGGTTATTTACTCTACTTTAGCGCCTGACTTTGACGGTTGGTCGGATAACTTGTTGTGTCTCAATGTAAAAGAATTGTCAGTGAATGACGAAACCGAAACTGTAGATATTACTTATACGGCTAATGGCGAAGAGTTTACAGAAGATTTAAAATATTGTTCTGATTTTCATTATGGAAATTGGATGGAAATTCTGAATGAACTTGTTAAACTTTATGCACGTACAAAGGAATGATGATGTTATTTATATCAGTGTCGGTTATAATAATGATAATAACGTCACATAATTATGATGAGTGGAAGGATATAATAGATAATATGAAAGAATAGGTTGATTTCGTTTGTTTTATAATAGTATGATTTTTTATCTATCATTGCTTGAGATAAGTAGTGATAGATTTTCTTTTATCTACTGTTTATTTGTCTTCTAAGCGGTTATATACTTTCTGTTGATAAATTACAAGTCGTGAGTAATTCTCACAAGTTAAAACGCTTTATTGGGATGTATTATATATTGCGTGTGCGTATATACTATATAACCTATAAATGATATGTTAAAGAAGTGTTAAAATTGAAAATATATTTTGTAGTTTCAAATTAAGTTAGTATCTTTGTAGCCGTAAATCAATAAACAAACAAATTATTAATAATTAAAACATTTAGAATTATGGAATCATTAAATGAAGTTTTAGAAAGAAACAGAAAGAAGGTAACTGATTTAATGTTGGCTAATGATATTAGTCATATTTCAATTACAGATAATGAAGAGTACGGAATGGATACTGTTATACCAGTCGTTCTTCTTGTAAATAAGAATGGAAAAGTTTATGAGACAGGTGTAACTGACATCAAGTTAGTTCGTGGTAATATATTCACTAAGGACGATATATACATCAAGGTTGTTAATACTACCGATTTATCTTCAAACGTGTCTGTGGATAATGAAGGGTATATTAGCATTAATGAATGTTGTTATCATACCGCTAACGAGGTGTATTACGCTATTGAGTATTATTTTGTAAACGGTCTTTATTTTGATAATAAGTTTGACAAATTAAACAAAGAAATAGAGGAGAAGATTATTAAACTTCTTTCAGACGAAGACGAGAGAATTTTTACTTTTGGAGATAACGATATATTCCACACTTGCATAGGAACAAAGGATGTAAGTTTCAATACTATCTACATGAAAGGAAATATTGCTATGTTGGAAGATTCTGAAAACCACATGGTATTCAACTTAAGTGGAATTTCATTGGAGGATAAATGCGATTTATTAAAACACCTAATGGTTTGTATAAGGCGATAAGTGTTAAATAAATGTTAAAGGTAAGTAATTATTTCGTAGTTTAAAAATAAATGCTTACCTTTGCAATCGTAAATCAATAACAAACAAATTAATAAATAATTTAAGAATTTAGAATTATGAAAGAAATTGAGAATGAAATTAGAGAACACATTACTAAGACACAGACAGAATATAACATAACTGTAGCGTATGTTGCAAATTGTTTGAAACAGTATGGTGAGAAGGGTTTGCCTGTTGTGTGGGATGGTGAGAATTATGTTGCTGACGCAATTTATGATGAGTGTGTTCGTTACGAAATTGACGCTATTCGTACTACTAAAAATTTCTTATCTAAGCAGGTGCTTGAAGTACACGTGGTAACGAATAACTATGATGAGTGTGATGAGTGGATAGAAGTCAGTGAATTTGACATGGACACAACATTTGGTATTATTAGTAATATTCAATTTTAACAAGTAAACGTTATGACATACGAGAACGAAATAATTAATGGTTATATAGATGATATTTCTAACCTCTATAGAGAATTTTTCGATGAGGTTAAAAGAAATCTTGAGAGGTATGGAACAGAAGGTATTTCTGTTTTGAGTAATAACAACCCCTTTATATGTTATCTTCTGAAAGGTACGGCAATCAATAAAACTTGTTCTGTTGTATTCATTGACACAGTAAGAGTCACTAAAACTGATTATTATACATCTTTTGAAGGTCATGTTATTGTTGAAAACGGAGAAAAGTGTGATAAGTGGTTTAATCTTGACGCTATGCACATGGAGGACGTTTTAACATTATGTTATAGACTGAATTTTAATTAAAAAGTAGAAATTATATATTTGAGTTTATTTTCTTATTCTATTCTGACATTGCTTGTAATAAGTGGTGTCAGAATTTTATTATATAAACGTTATTTCATTTCTAAAGCGTTATTTTGTTTTATCCGATAAGTTATACAGATATTTTGTTTAAGTGTCTTAGAACGCAAATAAATGGTCTTGTATGGTCTTCGCGTCTGCGTATATAATATTATCTATAGTCATTAATATATCAAGTGTTAAATTTTTGTTAAAGGACAGAATTTGTTAGGAGATTTGAAATTAAATGTTTATCTTTGCATCGTATTTCAAAATTAGTAATATTCAAACAAATTAAATTATGGAAACAAAGAAGTATAAACTTAGAACTGACTTAACAATGGTTCACAATGATACCACGCTTTGCAGAATTGAAGCGTTAAAGAACTTTGGTAATGTCAAGATAGGTGATTTAGGCGGTTGGGTTCAGAATTGGGACAATCTTTCTCAAGAAGGTAAATGTTGGCTCTATGATAACGCAAAAGTATATAATAAAGCTTCTGTGTCTGATAATGCCAAAATATATGGTGAAGCAGAAGTATATGATAATGCCCAACTTTGGGATAACGCAATAGTTTGGGATGACGCAAAAGTGCATGGTGACGCAGAAGTTTGGGGAAATGCGCAAATATATAACAATGCAGAAGTGTCAGGCTATTCTAAAGTACATGGTGATGCAGAAATTTGGGGCAAAGCCAAAGTATATGATTATGCCGAAGTGTACGAACATGCCATAATTTGTGATAATGCCGAAATATATGCAAAAGTGTTCGGTAAAGCCAAAGTATCTGGAAATGCAAAAGTGTCAGACTATTCCATAGTCCGTGATTATGCAGATGTGTCAGGTAATGTAGTAATATGTGATAATGCCACAGTTCGTGATAACACTACACTTTATGATAATGTTAAAGTGTCTGACAATGCAGAAGTTAGGGATTATGCTATGGTTTGGGATAATGCCAAAATATACGGACATGCCGTAATTCGTGACTATGTAGCAATATATGGCAACGCAAAAGTGTTTGGTAATACCAAACTGTCAGGCGACACCAAAGTATCAGGTGATGCAGAGATACGTGATAATACAGTTATAAAACAATAATAAACAAATTATTGTTTTCTGTATTGTTAGAAAATAGAAAGTGTTAATAAAATGTTAAAAGGAAGGAAATATTTTGTGGATACAATTTATTTCCTTACCTTTGCAAACGTAAATCAAAAATAAATAACAAACAAATTAAAACATTTAGAATTATGAAGACTTTAGAAATTTTTGCAGCAGCAACACCATCAAAAAGAATTATTAATGGTTATGTAATGGTTGACAACATCTTAACTCTTTGTGATGTTAAATTTCATTCTATTGACACTCATAGTGGTGATATTACTTATCTTGTTACAGTAAAAGGTGACAAAGAAGAAACTAAACTTATGACCAATATCCATGTTTTTGCAAGCGTGGACAATTATAAGAAAGGTCTTGAATATGGAGAAACATTTGAACTTGTACGTTTTGTAAAAAATGTGATTAATTTATTGGATATTCCTGCTACAATATGTGTAGATAAGGACAATGCAGAACTTTTCTTATTATCATATAAGTATGAGAATGGAGAAGTAAAATGTGTCAAGAAATTCTCTCCAATTATCTATGATGATAAGGAAAAAAATTCTTTTGAATTTGAAGGTCTATATAAGTCACGTGAAGAAGTATTTGCATGGAATGATATTAAGGTATCAGAGAACGGAAAAGAATACGTTAAGGAAGGAATCTTAAAGGCTCTTTCTCTTACGGACGAACAGAAGGCACTTGTTGATGAGTTTTTGGCAATGAAGGAGAAACTTAAAGAGAATGGTATTACAACATTTTATGACCCTGACTTTGAGTCATTATCATTCGTGAACACAAACAAGTATGATTTGGCTAGTGCTTACAATGAGTAGGAGCTTGCACTTCATGTCAAAGAAGATTATGAGGAGGTTTCAGACTTGTTAGATGAGAGTGTGAGAAAAATTTGCTGCACACCTGTCTTACATGATATTTACAAAGGTTGTGACGACCATTTCTTTGTAAGAAAGAAGTAAGATAACAGACAGTCATTATAAGTGCTAACTATTTTTTAGTTGGCACTTATATATAACTTGAATTTTAAGATTAACTTTTTAATATATAATTTTATGATACCTATTTGCGGTTTACCTATAAACACATTTATTAATTCAGTTCAACGTCCTGAAATAGAGGATGGCAAGTTGAAAAGTTTTAATTTGATTTGTACTAAAAAGATTGAATATCCTATTATGTCAGTTCATAATCTATTTGGGAATGCTGCAAATGGTGACCAATATAATGATATATGGATTTTACAGATTGACGAAGGTATTTATGAAATTACATTTTCAAAAGATAATGTAGATAGTATAAACTTTTGTTATCTTAAAATTAAAGGCACGAAAGAATGTAGTTTGGAAATTGCCGATAAGTTACTAAACTATTTCACAAAGTATGATAATACTTTTAGAGAAAAACTCTATGCTTTGGACAATGACAATTTTATCAAATTAGTAACTCATTATATTTGTAAAGATATTTGGTACGAGTATTTTGTTGAAATTGAAGTGCAAAGTCCTGAACCACATAATAAAACCTTCAAAGATTGGTTATGTAATTTAATATCAACTTATTTTGATATGGACACACTTATTAAGGACGGTTTTTTAAGTTCATAATTCTATAAATGTTTAAGTGGTATATTTGCATAGATTTGCTTATATACCACTTTTCTTTCGTTCTAAGCGTGTTAAACTATGTTTTAGTATAATTATTCATTCAGATGTAATTTAACGTCTTAGAATACTTTTATTTAAGTTTGGTTTATCATTCACATATATACGTATATAATATATAACAATTATGTGTTTGTTAATTATATGTTAAATGTTTCAATTTATTTGGTAGTTTAAGAATATTTCCTTATCTTTGCAATATCAATTATAAATAAACAAAACATTTAAGAATTATGAAACAGACATTTTTAAAAAACAATATTGACGGTTTAAAGTCATATACGAAGGAAGAGTTTGATAAAATTGATTATGAATTAAATCTTGTTGATAGGGCTATTGTTGATGTAGATGTAATTCGTAGGGATATTGTTAATCAGTTAGGAAGTCCCGTACATACGTCAAAATATCATACTGATTGGTATTTGAACCATGATGGTTTTATCATCAAGGCTATGTTTGTTAATGGTGATAACGGAAGGTTTAAAACATTGTATTTATCTTCTGAATTGTCTATTAGTGAAGATGATATTTATCGAATAGGAGAGAGTTTCAACAAGGAAATTGAAGATGATGATGAGGAGAAAGAATAATTGTTCATAATTCTAATTTGTTGGTAGCATAACTATTCTATATGAATGTTATACTACTTTTTTACGATTAACATTTATTAATAAAAATAATTTGGTTAATTCATCTTTTATTATTACCTTTGTAATCGTAAACAAATAGGGAATAGTCCCATAGAACAAATTATAAACAAACGAATATTATGTTACAAATTGATTTTCCAAAGGTTACATCAGATGTCTATTCTTTGTATAATGATGAAGTAGAAGATTTGGGTAATATTGAGCTTGTAGAAAAGTATAACAAGGATATTGATTTGTTATTTTATAACGTAGTTGATATTCTTTTCAGCCCTAATTATAGAGAAGGCTTTACAGATAGTTGGTATCTGCAAATTAATGATGATATTGTTCTTATTACATTTTCAAGGACTGAATTATTAGGTAGCTATAATAAACTTACTATTTCAACAACTAACACTGACAATGAAAATTTGGAACTTATCCTAAATTATTTCTTATTTATCAATAAGGGTTATAAAAACTTGTTGGGAGAGAAAACAAATAGTGAGTTATTGAGTATTGTTGATAACTATTTAAACAATGATGTATGGTTTGATTTGGCTTTTGATACAGATAGTGAAACAGTTTTGCCATATAATGAAGTTCTAAGAGAATTTTTGGAGGAAAAAATCTTATCAGAAGTATCTCTACATGAACTTATATCTGACGGATATATTAAACTTAATTATTAATACTTCATAATTCTATAAATTTGTTTGAGTTGTGTGTTATCCTTTATCTTTGAAGGACACACAACTTTTTTATTTTTTATTAAAGTTTTTCTTTAATATATTTTAATGTTACAAATTTGGTGGTTTAATAAATATTACTTACCTTTGAATGCTTTAAAAGAATCTTACGGAAAGATTGTTATCACAAAACAATTAAACGACTTATGGAACGAATGTGAACTTGACTCTACTGAAAACTTTGGAATACGTATGTGCCGTTTGGCAGTACAACTTTATTCAAAAGAAATGATTTACGATAGAACAATGTTTTTTGTGTTCTAATGGCTTATTTTTGATTTAGAGTACAATTATACCACAAATGTTACTAGAACGGCTTAGAAGGCAAATAAACGCTATCCTGAACCGTTTATTCTTTTTCTACTCTAATCTAAAAAATCTGAAAAGTGAAAAATTTTTTCATTTTTTGTTTTTTCATGTCCTGGCCACGATAATTTTTAAACTCTAAAGTTGGAATATGATTTTTATTTAAAATAAAAACCTTTCAAAATTGTGCTTTTGTCTTTTTCTTCTCTCAACTTGGAATGCTTATTTTTTAACTAAAAAATCTTCTTTTTTCGTGTTTTTCCTAAAAACTCATTCTTTATTTTTCCCTTGAAAATTGAATTTTTATAGAAAATTTTGTTTATGTGACTTGGCCCTATTTTTTTAATTTTAATTCAAGTTGGAATAACTATTTTTTTATCAAAAAAATTGCTTATGTGGTTTTGCCTACAAATTAAAAATCTAAAACTTTTCTTTTTTTTAATTTTTTCTTTTTTATATAATATTTTAATATAATAATTCTAGTATATTATATATTAATTATTCTAGTATATATTAATTAATATAATATATATTATGCGCGCGCGAAGGAATTTGAAACACAAAGAGAAAAGTAGAAAATAATAAAACATCATCATTCCAACTGAAAGAAGTTTATTTTATCTCTTTGCAAAATATCCAATAAACAAATTGATTCAATATTTGCGTTTTAACGTTTTATTTTTAGTTTTGTGGGTAAATATACCACTTTGGAGTATAAAGTCCCTTAGAACGAAAATAAACAACCTTATAGGTAATATATTAAATCATACTTCAAATGATATATTGTTTTTAACATAAATTTATAAATTTGTTAATCTCAAGTTAAAAAGAAAAATTAATTTGTTCATTCCAACTTTTATTGTTATCTTTGCATCGTAATTCAAAACAACAAGGGAATATTCCCATAGAACAAATTAAAACAAATAAGAATTATGAACGTATTTCAAGCAGCAATGATGAGTGAAAAGTACTTTGAGAGTATTATGTCACAAAATGGGTATAAACGTCTTACAACATTCTCAAGTGATTTAACTATTGCAGAATTAATGGACGGTGAGAGAGGTATTAAAGAAACCTTCAAACGTGTTGTAAAAGATTGGAAGGGTTTTGTAAAGTACTTCACGGAGTTTGTTATGGCTCTCAACATCAAGTCATGGGAACATTACGAGAAAGGAAATGAATCACTTGCAAGCGTTTATACTGACCTTTATTATAAGGCACGTGACATTGCCTTAGATACTTTCAAGGATGATGATTTAAATTACTTTATTCAAACAACCGATTAAAACAAATACATATAACCTCCTTTCAAATGGAGGGAGGTTATAAATGAATAAATATACACTTATACAAAGATATAAATACATCAATATATCTAAATATAAATAGGTAATTAAGTAAAAATATAAATATATAAAATTATAAAAGTCATGAGTAACAAGTCAGTAAGCAAATATCTCAATGTAAAGTTAGAAGATGATTTTACAAACCCTTTTGGAGGTGTATCATTTGACGGGCAAACTTTAGGAGATTTCTTGGAGGAAGTTGGCGCAGAAAGAGAAACCAACATGGACAAAGTAAATGATATGCTTAAAACATGTGGTATTTCTCCAATTAAGTTAGATTAAAAGGAAGGATAATAATATGGGAGAAAATAAGAAAAAGATATATCAATCAGTAGCGGTCGCACAAGTGAAGAACGGCAAAGTCATTGCCCGTTATAATTCATGCACGGAAGCTGCAATCGCTTTAGGTAGTAACAATCGTGCAACTATTGGAAATATTGCAGCGTGTGCAAATAAAAAGCGTAAAAGCGCTTTAGGATATCAGTGGTTGAAACTTACAAAGGTAACAATTACTTCAAAGTAAGTAAAACAAGTATATTAACTTGTAAAAAATAATAAGATATAAATAATAATGGAGGGTTTATATAAAACATTCATAGAACAAGATAGGAAAGACGCTATAAATCGTATGGAAAAATTCAATACGTTTGAAGTTGATTTTACTATTAAGAAAAGAAATTTACGTCCCTATGTATTAGGCGTTTGTGAAGGGAATAGATTTGCGTTCATTGTAAATAAAGTACAATATGATAAAAATAAAGACATTTTTACTTTGAATTGCGAAGAGTACAAAACACGAACGAAAAAGATATTAAATGAACATGAAATTTCTTGCTCTATGTGTGATATTGTATTTAATGATATATTGGAACATTTTAATATATTAGAATTTGGAACAATATAAACATGTTATATCTATTAAATTGTCCCATGAAGGAATAAATAAACACCTTTATGGGATTTTTTTTGCTTTCTAAACGCTTATAATTAAGTTTATGAGTAAATATAAAGTTAATATTAATTAAACGGCTTAAAACACATTTATTACATTCAATCATTCGTTTGTATAATATATTATATAAATCTTCAATTGTTAATTAAATGTTAAAATAAGATTTTTACTTGTATAATTCAATTTATTTCCTTACCTTTGCAAACGTATTTCAGAAAGGGAATAGTCCCACACAACAACAAACTAAAACAAACAAATAAGAATTATGAAGGAAAGATTGATGACAAAGAGTGAGTTCGCAGATTTCAATAGTGAAATGAACCGCTTAAAAAATATCAAGTGGAAAAGTTATACTGCAACACTGAAGGAAGTTGGTGTAACTTATTTGGGTAAAGTTGCACAAAGCGCAAAGATGTTACACTCATACGAACATCATTTCTCAACATATTGTTTGTATTTGGCAGCTGCCGACTTAAGTGGTTTTAATGTTTGTCCAAAGAATGATATGTGCAAAGCAAATTGCCTTATGGGAAGTGGACGTAACAAGGTTAGCCGTTTGTCGGGTCGTGATGATATAGACGGTTCACGTGTTACAAAGACACGTTTGTTCTTTGCTAATAGAGAAGTATTCATGCGTTTAATGTTGCATGAAATTAAGTTAGAAAAGAAACGTGCAAAGTTAAAGGGGCACGAGTTTTCAGTACGTATCAATGGTACAAGCGATTTAAACCCTACTTTGTTCAAGTTAGGAAAAAAGAATATCTTACAAATGTTTCCTAATGTAATGTTTTACGATTACACGAAAGTACCTAACTATTTGGAGTTAATGAAGGTATATCCTAACTATGATGTAACATGGTCTATTGACGGGTCTAAGGATAACTTTAACTTAGGTATGGACTATCTAAAAGATGGCGGACGTATTGCAGTCGTATTTGGTACAGAAACAATGCCAAAAACATTTATGGGCTATAAAGTCATTGACGGAGATAAATACGATGCACGTTATAAGGACGGAAATGTAGTAGTAGGTTTGAAGTTTAAGAGAACGGCAGAAAATTTCAAAAAGGGGAAATTCGTTATGCCTAATACTGAATTTATAGTAAGAGAAGGTGACTTACGCTGCAAGTGGTAAGTGATATCAAGGGTTGGTTACGAAACATTAACCGACCCTATAAAAAACAAAATTAAATTGAGTAAATTATGAATAATAAGAATAAGCGACCTAATGATAATATTCCAACGTCTGTAATTTTGAAGTATATTGTTTCTGAAAGAGATAGATGGAAGGAAATGTATTACTTTGCCAAAGATAAGTGTATCAAGTCTGAAAATGAACTTAAAGGACTACAGAAACAAATATCACGCTATCAGCAGGCAAGGAACGAAGAAGGCAAGTTTATCAGCCAGGAACAATATAACTCTGTAAGAAAGAGAAACAAAAAGTTATCAGAGGAAGTTGCAAAGCTAAGGGCAGAGAACTCTGAAATGATTTACAAGGTTATGCGAGCAGAACAAAAACTTGTAAAGCCAAAAACAATCTTGGAACGTGTTAAGTATGTTATCGAAAAGTAAAACATTTATTAACATCAAAAATTTGCATGAATAATATATTTTGCGTATCTTTGCAGTGTAAAATAAACAAATAGGGAATAGTCCCGCAAAAACAAATTAAAATTACTATCTATGGTTTATGATAGAAATAAACAACCTTTAATGGTTGGTGATTGTGTTCTTTACCACGATTGTGACGAGGAAACACGAGATTTAAAAAGAGTTTGGGCCGTTGACTCAATAGGAGGTAATGATACCGACTTTGACAATGAGAATGAGGAAACAATTATCCACTTGTCTGACGAGTTAGGGTGCGAATTGGAGGCATACCCACATGAATTGGAAAAACTTTAATTCTTAATGTTTTTATGTTGTTGATTCTCCCTATAGGTATAACATTTAAATATGTTTATCCTATAGGGGTTTTTAACTGTTAGTGTATATTTTTATAAATTCTAATAAATTTTATTTATTTTATGAGATAAATAATTATCTTTTAGAAAAGATATAAATTAAGTAGGCAGCCGTACTACCGAATTTACGCTTGTGGACTATCCAACTATGGATGACCGATTGTAGTAAAATGCAATGTACTAAAAAGTAGTGATAGGTTGAAGCAAGAAATAAAATATGATATATCATAGATTTTATCAGAATTTTATATACGGTAATTGACTCAATAGGAGATTTTTTTTATTTTGAAGTTTTACCCTATGAAGAATAATATTAATATTCCTTTGTAGGGTATTTCTTTTGCTTTCTAACGCCTTCTAATTAACGTTATGGATAATTATAAGGCAAATGTAATTTAAGACGCTTAAAATGCAAATATAAAATATATCTATTCCTACATGTATGCGTATATAATATAATAACATGAATTATAACAATCTACTATAAAATATCAAATGTTAAATTTTAGTTAAATATATAATTTTGTTTTGTAGATTAAAAAATTATTCTTATCTTTGCAGACGTAAATCAATAACAAATAAGAATTATGAGTAAAATAGCTTTTGATAAATTCACACGCATTGTTAATGGGCTTAGTCTTGAAGGAAAAACTTATGTATATAATGTATTTTCATTAAAGAACAATATTGAATTATTTTTATGCCCTATGCGTGATTTCATTGAGTGGACACGTAGATTTTCAAGTGATAACATTATCGAAAAACTTAACTTTGTAAATTTTAATAGTAAACATAACTATTATATGTGCGATAAAGATTATAACGTGAAAAGTGTTAGTTATAATGAAGTACTTGATTTGGTAAATAAAAATCTTAACAAGATATTTGAAGATGAAGAAGTAATGAGGTACTTAAATGATTATTTGGAAGATTATATATAAATCAATATTATGTAATATACTTCAATAGCAAACAGATTAAAATAAATAAGAATTATGAAAGAAGTTAGAATTGGTGCGTGCGCTATAAAGAATTATTCTAAAGGAATCAAAGTTACTTTAGACTTTGGTGTTGATAGCGGTAATGATAGAGTATATAAGTTTGAAGGTAAAACGTTGACTGATTTTGAGGACGAGGAAGGCAATATCAATGAGGATAAATTACTTGATTATGTTGCAACTTGTTTAGACAAGCACAATAGAAAATAATACACACTTTTCCAACAAATTAAAAGAACTATATTATGTACGAAGATATTAGAAAAAAGACTATAAAGTGTATGAAAAAGAATCGTACATTTATTATAGAGTTTAGTGAGTGGAAATTAAATGAACGACCATACATTGAACTGTTATCAGATAATTATGAAGATGTTTATATGTGTGTAGTAAAAAGAGTTTCTTATAATAAGAAAACAGATAAATTCTATTTTACTTCCACTAATTTACTTAATGGAGTAATTATTACATCATCAGAAAATGATGTTTTATTAGATGAGATGCGTGAAAAAGTTTTTACTAATATATTAGAATGCTTATGAAGAAGGTAAATATTAATAGCCTCCAAATTGAAGTTTATCAAAATGAGGATAACATTCCCGATACTTGTACAACATTTATTACACAAACAAAACCTATTGCAAAAAGTGTTTTAGAAAGCGTATTTGGAGAACCGACAAAGGATAATTTAAGCAAAGATAAGAAGGTACATTACACGTGGGTAATTCGTGTTAATGAGAAGTTATTTGAATTGCACGATTGGAAAAACGGACAGTATAGCGATAACGAGCCTATTACATGGAGTGTTAAAAGCATAGGTGCATCAGAAACTTTGCAGAATGAATTTATTAAAGCACTCAACATCTTTAGTATATACAAATACTATTTCAATTAACTTTTATTAATACGAAATATTTGTGTAATTCAGAAAATATAACTATCTTTGCAAACGTTAATCAGTAATATTGCTGACACAATTAAATAAAACAATTAGAATTATGAAAAGGTGTTTAATTTGGACAAACATTGACCTATACGATGAGGACTCAATGAAGGAAACACGGGAATTTATGCGTGAAGAGAATTTCACAGATTTGTCAGACAATAACGTAATGAGAGTTATTGATGAGAATAATGATATGTACATTGAGGACGAACGTCATAATCTTTCAGAAGAGAATACTAATTTTAAAGGTTATGTAGTAGCGTTTGCAGAACTTGGACTATGGAATGGTGTACGTGTTGCATCAAAGGTGTACAACGACATTTCAGACATTCTACAGAACACATCATGTGATGAGTGCGAGTGGTACTTGGACGAGTGGAATGTACGCTTTAGGGGTTCACACCATGACGGGACAAACACTGTATTGTACAGATACGTGGACACTGAAAAGAGAGCCTATGACATTATGAACAAAATTGCGTGTGGCGGAATGAATCTTAAGCAATTTAAGAAGGCTACAAAGAGTATCCGTCCATTTGTTCAGAAAGTTTACGGAATTGATTAAAGAAAACTTCTTAAATATAAAAGTTATTATTTGTTTAGTGGTATTGCTTGGGATAAGTAGTACCACTTTTTTGTTTTATTGCCACTTTATTTCGTTTCTGACGAACTTAATATATAAAGTTGATAACTTATAAGGTAACAACTAACATAAGCAATTAGAACGCTTTAGAATAAGTTTATGTTTTCCTTCATGTGTATGCGTAATATATTATATATAATACATCAAAAGCACTTAATGTTAATTATATGTTAAATTAATAATTTTACTTGGATATTTCAAATTAAATACTTAACTTTGCAATCGTAAATCAAAACAAATAAGAATTATGAAAAGAAAGAAGTATAAAATCAGAAAAGATTTAAGTTATAATTTTGACGGACACAAACTTTATCGTATAGAAGCCTTAAAAGATTTTGCAGATGTCAAGAAGGGTAGTCTTGGTGGTTTCGTTGAGAATGATAAGAATCTTTCTCAAGAAGGTAATTGTTGGATATACTTGGACGGAAAAGTATACGACAACGCAAAAGTTTGGGGTGATGCAGTAATAGACGGTTTTGCGCAAGTTTGCAACAATGCATTGGTATTTAAGGAAGCACATGTAAGAGGACATTCCAAAATTAAAGATAATGCACGTGTATTTGATAACGCACGTATTGAAGGTAATTCTATTGTTAAGGATAACGCGCAAGTGTATGGCAATTCCCTTCTATTAGATAATGCACAAGTTTGTGACAATGCACATTTAATAGGTACTTGCTTGGTGAGGGATAACGCAATTGTTTGTGGTGATGCTTGTATATACGATTTGGTACGCTTTATTAGTGATGCAAAAATAATGTCACCTGCTGACTACTATATAGGTCATGAAAATTGGGAAGGTGGTCATAATTTTGTTTATACACGTTCTAATAATCAATGGTCCACGTTATTTATCAATGGAACAAAGGAAGATATTTTGGAATTTGCAAAAAATAGAGGAGAAAAATATTACAACTTCTATAAAAATGTAATAGAGTTTGTAGAAAAGATTTATTCTTAATATTAACGTAAATTAACAAGGAAAATTTGTATATTTGAATTTTTCTTGTTAAATTTGCACACGTATTTAAATATAATAAGAATTATGAAGGAATTAAATAGCTATTGGGACGTTATTATTTTATGTGATGATACCCTTATACAAATGGGTTATGAACCTTTCTTTAATGATAAAGACCCTATGACAGAACATGAGTTTACCATGTTGTTTAAGGATGGAATTGCAGAGGAAGTAAACATTGTAAATGGAGTTCCCGAAATTAAGATTGACAAAAATAGTATTATCTTGGAATATCCATGCCAAAAGGACCTTACAGAAAGGAACATTAACCTAATTAAGGAAATATACGGTGTAGTTGATTATTATCACATTGCTTTACTTTATGGGAATCCAAAATACCGACATATGTTAAAGAAATGTTAAATACTTAATTTTATTTGGAAGTTTGAGATTATTTGTCTATCTTTGCACTATCATTTAAAAACAAACAAAACATTTAAGAATTATGGGACAATATTTTAGACCTGTCATTATTGACAAAAAGAATAGTAAGAAAGTTGTTGCATCATTACATGCACATGACTTATTATGTGGTTCAAAACTAATGGAGCATTCTTGCGTGGGAAATATATTTGTAAACGCCTTTGCAACTCTCATCAATGACAAGGACGGAAAATATAAAGGTTATCCTATGGCATGGGCAGGAGATTATTCAGACGAAGTAGACGGAAAATATAACTATTGGGATATTGCAACTATCAATAACACCGATGAGGATGTAAAGAGTTTGGAAATCAACGAATACCGCTACTTTATCAATAAGACAAAGAAGGAATTTGTCGACATTGAAGATTGTCCAATGAAAGATTATATAATCGTACACCCCCTACCTATTCTTACATGTTTAGGCAATGGCAGAAGCCACGATTACATGCCTAACGAAGGGGAACTGAAAATTATCGGCTCATGGGCAATGGACGTTATTGTATCAAGCAATAAATGTCCAAACGAGAAGACATATAAGCGTATTAAACCAAACTTTCACTTGTAAAAATATAATGTTATGAGTAATACATTTAGAGATGTAGTAAAGTCCAATTTGCTAAAGAATTGGAAGCCAGTAAAGTTCAGAAAGAGAGAAATAATCTCTGAACGCCTTAACGAAACTTTAGGGGGACTTGCAACGGAGATAACATTAACTGACGTTACAGACAACGTAACAACACTTAACTTATCATTCGGAGATAAGAAAGAGAAGTTTGAAGTTGCATGGACACAAAGTGAGAATGGTTGGCACTCAATCTCAAATATAGATTAGATAAGTTTTTTCATAGTTGTAAATTTTTTGTAGATTTTTATTTAGTTAATATTTTTAAAATAACCATAACCGCTTGAGATAAGTAGTTATGGTTTTTTGTTTTTATTAACATGAATAATTTGGTTAATTGGAATAATTTGTTTACCTTTGCATACGTAAACAATAAAGGGATAGTCCTAAAAAACAAGTAAACAAAGAATTATGAATCATTCTAATTTAGCAACACTTTTAGAAAAAGTTATTAAAGACAATGGCTTTGAAGGATTTTTGGAGAACGTTAATTACAAAGTAAATGTAATTAAACTTGCCTATAATATGAAACGTTTTTATGTTTCATATAAAGACAATGATATGATTGCTATATGCTTTGATTATGATTATAAGTATAATCGTGTCATTGCAAGAGAAAATTATAATGAGTATGTATTTGCACGTTTATATGGTTGGTGTTTGAGAAATAACATATCAATCAAAGAAATTACACACGAGTTAGACGAGAAGGTTAAATATAGTATCATGTGTAATTTATCTTACTTTATATCGTATGATAAATATACGGAAGATGATGTGAAACGTATTATTTTCAAGTTCACAAAAGAATTAATTAAAAATGTTGAAAATATAGGCGTATTAAGCGGACGTTATTTCAGTTTGGTAATTAAACCTACAGAATTATATTTTATTCGATTGGGAGAGAAAGACGAGAATAAAATAAAGGTTGAGATTAAAGATATGAAGAAGGAAGATATAATTACATTTTTCTTTGATTTACTTTATTTTAGTTGATAAATTAACTTGTTTGGGACTATATAAGATTTACGAACAGTCTAAAGACTATGTAATACTTAATAGTCACGATAAACAATATTCTACTAAAATAGAAATAGTCAAAAATATAAATTCATAATTCAAATGTTTTGGGATAGAGTTCTTGTAACCGTGTTACGAGATAAACTCTTAAAACAACTTGATAATGGTGCTTTCGAACCAAGACTACTTAGTCGTGACAAGGTTAAGGAAGTATTATTATCGTTTCGAAGAAGCCTGCCAAAGGTGGGTAGTGAATGTATTGGAAATCGTATTACGACTTTTGAATATGTTTAATTCTTCGGATAGAACGAAGTAAATAATCTTACAAAAGTTCTATCCTTTTTTATTATATCATTCAATTAACATAATTTAATATTAATAATTTGGTAATATTAAATTTTATTCTTATCTTTGCATAAGTAAATCAACAACAAATAAGAATTATGAACACGAAATATAAAATAAGAACGGATATTTCAAAAACCTTTAGGGGTAAAACAATATATCGAATTGAGGCACTTAAGGACTTTGGGGACGTTAAAAAAGGTGACTTGGGCGGTTGGATTGAAAAAGAATTTTTTCTAAGCGAAAAAGGAAATTGTTGGGTATATGATAACGCCTGTGTTTATGATAACGCAATAGTAACTAACAATGCAACTGTACGTGACGAAGCAAGTGTTTACGGAGATGCATGGGTATGTGAAAATGCTTGCGTTTATGAGGAAGCAAAGGTCTGTGACAATGCATGTGTATTTGGTGATGCAAAAGTTTATGGTGGTGCATGTGTTTTTGGTCATGCAAAAGTATATGATGATGTATGTGTGTGTGATTATGCAAAAGTTTATGGTGATGCAAATGTGTATGAAAATGCTTGCGTTTATGGTGAAGCAAAGGTCTGTGACAATGCAAAAATTTATGGTATTGCATGTGTGTATGGCGAATCTTATGTGCGTGGCAATACTAGGGTATATGGTCGTGCGCTTGTTAATGGTAAAGCTATTGTAGATAATGAAGCTAATATCTGTGGGAATGCAGTTGTTAAGAAAAGTTCTGATTATTACGTGTGTAAAAACATATGGTCAAGCGGTCGTCACTTCACGTACACACATTATAATCGCATGTGGAGTGTTGGATGTTTTTATGGTACGGGCATGGAACTTATTAAGAAAGCGTATAAAGACAGTGATATAAGCGGACGAAACTATGAACGTTCTGTAAAATTTGTTGAAGAAATGTACAAAGACATTGAAATTAATAAAGATTAAGTGAATAGTCATATAAAAAACACCGTAAATTAAAATATTTATGGATAATCTTAAAGTATTTTACAACAAAGTTAAAACTGTTAGTACCAAGTTTGGTGCTGCAATGATAGTAAAAAGTACTCCTAAATTTAGAGGAGGAAAAAGCTGCCCATTTGTGGGACGTGTAGAGAAAATGACGTTAATAACAAATTGCCGTTTCGGAAGTTACGTAAATAGTGTAAACGCTACTTTGGAAAAGAAGGGGATAGAAACAGAGTACAAAGCAGCACCACGCAAAGGAATGCACTTTGTAGAAGGTATGTATCCTTATATCTTACAAAGCGAAAAGGATAGCGACCAATTCTATCTTACAATGAATTACCGTCCTTCTGACAGAACAACTTTTGAACACGTCTTTATATTAGACGGAATGATTGTTACAGACAAGGATACAATTAAAGATATAGAATCGTGGATATACGCTACACCAAAAAAAGATAACATAAAGCAAACAGAAGCAGGACTTGAAAAAGAGGAACAAACGAAAGTAGTAACATATAAGTTACAGAACGTTACACACATCGGAAAAGCATACGATTTAAAATTGATATGGGATATGTTAATCAGATAAATAAAATTTATTCATTTATATTTAAAATTATTCAAAAATAAGTACCTTTTAAAAGGTAATAAATAGAGTGCTTGTAACCGTGTTACGAGATAAACTCTTAAAACAACTTGATAATGGTGCTTTTGAAACTAAGAAACTTAAACGTGACAAGGTGAAGGGAGTGTTATTATCGTTTCGGAGAAGCCTATCAAAAGTAGGTAGTAAATATATTGGAAATCGTATTACGACTTTTGAATATATTTAATTCTTCGGATATGATAAGCAAGTAAAATAATTTAAAGGTAGTATCAATTTAGGGGTACTACCTTTATTGCTTATATACGTTTTATTTCCTCTGTAAGGAGTTTAAATAAATTATATGATTACTTATATCATTTTATTTTATTAAGCGGTTAGAAAGAAAATAAAATAGTAGTAATTTTAAATTTCTGTTTAAAAGTTTATTATTTTATTGTAATATCAGGCAGGGGTGGGCCTCATGTGGGTGGCCACCTATTTAACCCACCTACCCACCGTCATAAAAGGGGGTGTTTGACAGCGCCCACGGTTCTCCGTATAAAATTTTCCAAAAAAAATCACGCTTTTCCCAAAGGCCACCACCTCTGTTTTTTCCTCATACCCTTTCAAAAAAATTTTCCAAAAAAATTTTCATCATTTTCCCAAAGGCCACCCTTATTATTTTTACAATCACCTTTTTTAAAAAAAAATCCAAAAAATTTTTCATATATTTTCCAGAAGGGTCATCATTTTTTTATGTATCTATATTTCTATTTCATTTTTTTTACTATAGATTTATTAAAAATAAAATAAGCACTACGATTAATTTTCGCAATGCTTATATTCGTATACTATATAAATTTCTTTATAGTTTTATTATTTATCTATTTGCTTTCATATTTGATTACTTCTGCATTAGGAGATAATTTGAAGTATTCTTCTTCATCACAGAACAGTGGTGCGTAATCTCCAAAATAATCATTAAACATATCTTCCAACATCATACTATCTGTCATAAATTCATTATCACTTTGTATCCTATCTTTAGGCGAATATGATACAAGATATTGTTGTTTATTTTCGTTATATTCAAATTTTATAGTAAGCCAAGTATATCGTTTTACTATAATATTTAAAAATTCTCTAAGTAAGTTTTCTAATTTTAAATTTTTCTTCATCTGTTTTAAATAAGTTGTTAATAATCATTTTCCAAAAAACTCTTTAAATTTATCACCACCATATTCATTATCGGTCAAATCAATAATTTCTCCTATTGTATATGTTTTCTTGCGTGGTTCTGGTAGTCGGTGTTCTATGAAGTATCTTGTACCAGCTGAACAAGCACCAGTAATGGTACGATATGCGACAATAGCTTCTTCAAACGTCAAGATATCATCAAGTGACATGTTTTTATAAGCGGATGTATCTCTGTCTGAAATTTTATAAATTAGGTCAAGTTTTGCTTCTTTAAGGGTTTCACCATGTGCCCAATTATTTTCTCCATCGGTAACAATATATAATTCTTTATCATAACCGACCTGATGAGTGCGATAAACATTCCCATGATGAGAATCAATGATACTAAGAATATCATCAACTTTAATATACTTCACACCATTAGATTTCCAGAAGATAGGTTCTTCTTGGATTTTTTTTAAGTTTAGTATTTTTCTATATAGGGAGTGCTGGATGAAACACACGATTATTATTATAGTATATACAACCACATATTATTGAATCCTTTGGTACGTCTTCAATTTTTGTACCTTCCAAACTAAGATATCCACCTACAGTTAAATTATCTGGAAGTGATTTGATATTTGTTTCAGCTAAATCTAAAAAGCCATGTACTGTTAAGTTTTGAGGTAGAGTTTTAATTGAACTATTAGATAAATCAATTCCTCCTCCTACAGTTAAGTTATTTGGTAATGACGTGATTTTAGAATTACGTAGGTAAAGAGTACCTCCAATAGTTAGGTTATCAGGTAACTCTGTAATTTCTGTATAACTTAAATTAAGCCATCCCCCCCCCCCAATAATGGTATTGTTAGGGATATTTTCTATTGTGGATTCTATTAAATCTAATCCATATCTTACTACCAAATTATAAGGTAATGATTTAATCTTAGCACGGTATATTAATAAAGTATCTAATACAGTCAAATTTTCTGGCATCAATTTAGCACTATTACCATCTAAAAATAATTTTCCATCTACAGTTAGGTCATTTGGAATAGATGAGATGATAGTATTACGTAATTTCAAATCACCTATATAATATGGTTTTCCATTTCTTATGTCTAATTTGTAACCAGTTTCTTTCTCAAATTGTTCTATTATATTATTCATCTATTTTATTTATTTCTTTAATAATAATTTCTTTAATTTTTTCATCTTTAATTGAGAAAAAGAATAATCCTAAATTACTCCATTCTTCTTTATTATATATTTTTTGTTGATTTGTTTTTTCGTCAATATCGAATTGTATAATATTTTGTTTTATGAATATTCTTCCTAACTTATTATCTCCTTTCTCATAATTCCAATTTGTATGATAATGTTCTATGAGATACTTGATAAGTTCATCTGTTGTTTTATCTTTCATTTCTCCAGTTGTTAAGAAGAATCTGGCGAAACGTTTTATGCTATTATCCATGCATTCTTCTTGTCTATACACTAAGTAATTATATGCATCTTGTACTGTAGGTGTATTCCATGTTTGGCAATCAAATTCAAAGAGTGTTGTGTCGTCTTCAGTTTGGTATTGATTATGATATTCTCTTGTAAAGAATGTGTTTGCCATTGATGCTACAATACTTTGTATTTTTGATACATCTCTTTTCCATAGTGCATTTATTTTGAAGAATGTTGGAAAATTAATAATGATATTCATTTCATATCTCCATGTATATCCAACTTTTGTATATGGTAATTTTTCGAGAAGATATATAAGCGTTTTATTCATAAGTTTATTAAACTTAGAATCGAATGGTTTTTGTAGTTTTTGATTCAATTTTTTATAGAAACCAACTCCATTAAGGGTAATGATGATTGGTTTATCTGTAGTTAGTGTTATAACATTTTGTTGGTGCATTTGTTCTAATTGTTCCATTGATTCCATAACTTTAAAATATTTTGTAATTGTTCCTTCTCCGAAACTATTTTTCATAAGAGTGTATAAATCGTTTAACGTTATACCATCTTTTTCGAATTGTTTTAAAACATATTCTATATTAACGTTGGAAGTTGTATATAATCTGTTTGATACTTCTTTATACATATTCAATGCTTCTTCTTTTGTTATTCTGGCTTCCATTGTCATGTTAGGTGTGAATACTATATCTTTACTATTGATAGAATAGATAAGTTTTATCCATGCTTCTTCTTTTGTTTGACCATATGTCCAATTATTCTTTCCGTCAGTTACAATATATAATTGTTCATTTGTTCCGAGTACATGTGTATAATAAACATTTCCACGTTTTGAATCAACCACGGTAAAATTGTCATGAATTTTTATATAAGTTTTATAATTTCTTTTCCATACTATTGCCATATGTCTTAATTGATTTAACTTATATATTTTTTCAACTGGGATTGTATGATTAATTTTTGGTTTACCAGTTATTCCAGTATATGTAAAAAAGGCTTCATCACCAACTACTAAGTCATTGGGAAGTGATTTTATATTAAAGCAATCATATAAACCCATTTGAGTTCTTACTATTAACTTATTAGGTAGAGATTTTATTTGTGACCGACTCATGTAAAAACTACCACCAACTGTTAGATTGTCTGGAAGTGAAAGAAGATAAGGACAATTATATATTTGTATTCCGTCTCCTATTATCATGTTATCAGGTAACTTTTCAATAGTAGTGTCACTTAAACTTAAACACCGCTGTATCTGTATGTTATATGGCAATTCTTTAATGTCAGATGAACTAATATTCAGATATCCTCCTAATGTAAGATTATCTGGTAAGTTTGTTATTGCCGTTTTATTTAAACTTAATCCACCACCAATTTTATTAAATGGAATTTCTTTTATTTTTTGGCAACCAGTTATATATAAGTAACCACCTACAATTAATCCTTCAGGTAATTTCTATAAGCTATTACATTTTTTAACATATAAAGAGCCGCCAACTATTAGGTTTTCTGGCAAACATTTTAATTTAGTACAGTATGATACATCAAGGTCTTTGTTTACAATAAGATTATCAGGTAATGTTTCTATAGGCGTATTCTGTAGATTAATAGTCTTACCTACTTTTAAATCTTCTGGCAAACTTGTGATTTTACTATGTTCCATTTCAAGACATTCACCTACGTTTAAACCTGATGGTAATGTTTTGATTGGTGTATGACGCAAGTAAAGATTTTGTTTTACCGTTAAGTTTTTAGGAAGTGTCTTAAATCTTGGACTATTATCTATATATAGGCTCCCTAAAATAGTTAAATTATATGGTAGATGACCATTATTAGTTTCTTTTATATATAAACTCTTATCGTAAAAGTATTTATTATCTCTTACTTCATATTTAACACCGTCTATTACTTGATATGTTTTATCTTCTTGTTTCATTCTGTCGTAACATTTAATTTGTTCAAGATTTGTATATTGTTCATTACTATTGAACATGTTATTTATTTTGAACAATTTGTTTTACATCTTTTTAATTATTAAAATATTTTTGAAGTATAGAGTAAAGTTTTAAACTTTCGAATAATGCAAATATTAATGTATTCCTTAAATTTTTAAATTCATAAAGATTGCTATTATAAGAAAAATTAAATGTGTCGGTAAACAACTTTTCAAATTCTTTATTATCTTTATTCGTAACATCTATTGTATACAACCAACTATTGAATAAATCTATATAGTATTTTAATCTTTCAAGTTCGGATGGTTTTACCGTTTCAGGGCGGATATTAATACAATAAGCGATTCTTGCATTGTCTTCCAAAAAGTAAAGTATTTGTCTTGAAAGATATGTGATATTTTTTTTAGTTGATTCGATAGGGGATATATTAGTCCAACTATCATAATCTATTTTCTTGTTGATTGCATTATAAATTCTCAGAAGTTGGTCTATTCCTTGACCAGCACACTCTATAAAAGTTTCTTTCTCAAAATTCTTAATTTCTAAACATATAGTAGGTTTAGACAACTGGTTAGTGATACTAACCAACTGAAAAATATTATCAAATATGAAATATGGCATATCAACTTTGTTGTCTGGTGAAATAGTTACAGTCATTGATAAAATTTCACAAGATTTAATGTGTACAAGAGGTATATAATTATATACCCCTGCTACTGTCAATGATGCATTAACTTCATACGCATTTCTTTTGAGTACTTCATATAACTCATTACATAATTCTACTATCTTAGAATCATGAGAGAAACTTGTAAAGATTGAACTATCAAAATCCTTGTTATCAATTTGAAATACCATATATTTTATTTTAAATGTTACACTTCTTTTTTAACTTGATGCAAAGATAAACATAATTGTTTAAATAGGCAAATATAAATCAGTTATTTATGTATTTTTAACTAACTTTCTATTATTATTTAAATTTAATTTTGTATCTTTGCAAAGTAATTTAAAAATAAAAATGATATGATTTTATTAATTGGAGATATACACGGTAGGGATTTTTGGAAGAAGCCTATACAGGATGTAATAGATGGTAAATTGGATGTGGAGAGAATTATCTTTCTAGGTGATTATTTTGACCCATACCCATCCGAAGGGATAACCGAGTTAGATGCGGTTAAAAATTTCTTAGAATTATATGGTACTGTTACAAATAATTTAAGTCCTAATGTATATAGATTCCTTGTAGGTAATCATGATTTTCATTATATTAATGATTATTTTTATGATATTGCAGGAAGTACACGTTATATAGAAGAATATTTAAACACTATCAAGGGAATTTTTAATGATGTAATGAAACCTCTTGATATGCGTTTTGCTTTGAGAGAAGAAGTTGGGGGAGAAACTGTGTACTTTTCTCATGCTGGAATTAGTTATTCTTGGTATAAAGAACTTAAGAATAAGTATGATAAAGATAAATGGGACGTATTATTTACCACAAAGGTATCCGATGAGAAAGACAAAAGAGATAAATTTGTAAGAATGCTTGGTTACATAGGTGGTATGCGTGGTGGCGATGATAAGACTGGTTCTTGCTTATGGTGTGATATCAGAGAGTTCTATGACGATAAGAGAATTGGTGAATGTAAGATGCAGATATTCGGTCATACCAATGTCGGAGAAGCCCCTGTAGTATATAAAGACTTTGCATGTATAGATTGTTCTACCGCTTGTATTCTAATGGATGATTTGAGTTTATTCACTTATGATGAATACTGTGATATGAAAAAAGATGAATAGTAAAAAAATAAGTCACACTTCTTACTATATGAAATAGGTTGTGTGACTTTCTATTTTGAACAAATTGCAATTAAAGTTTATTTAACTGACGTCGTTCTTCTGCACATGGTATTTCTCCATTATTTGACCAACAATTCATTTCGTCATTAATATCGACACCATTTCTTTGTAGATATTTGCCAGTTACTATTTTGTAATCTTTAGGATTTAAATCATTATCTTTTAAATCTATAAAGAAATAATCATTTTTAAAACTTTTCAAATCAGACGGGTCCTCATCCCTATAGTCCCAACCATATACAATTAAACCAGTGCGTTTATTGACTGCAAAATAATTATTTCCATTTTTATCCACGCCACTTTCAGCCATTTCTTTTATAATTCTGTATGTGGCATTTTCTACCATTCGATGTATATCTGATTCAGTTAATCTAACAATCTTTTTTGTCATTTTATTAATATATTTTTTTATAATAATAAATATGTCATAAAAATAATTTGTTTATTATTTTAGTGAATAATTATTTCTTTCTAATATTTCTTTAAACAAATTTGATATTTTTGCATCGTTTTAATTGTATATTAAAATGAAGCAAAATGTTTATTATTGCAAAGATGCAGTTTATTTCTTTAATTACCAAAGAAAAATTATAAAAATATTTAATTTATTTGGTATTATGAGCTTTTATGTGTACTTTTGCTGAAAAGATAAAAGATATGGATACAGAAAAATTAATTAACGATTGATGCGAACTGATTAATCAAGATGCAGAGAAAAGAAGAAAAATAGGTGAACTATATTCAGAGTACATGCTGTTAAAAGATTCGAGTATGTCAGCACCGACATTAAAACAAGAAGAAAATGGCGAATATACAATATCTTTAGTTTTAGATTATTGGAATAAAGATGAAATTCAGAAATTAAAGAATTATATTAATAAATATGGAAAAACTACTAAAGCAACTTAAAGAATACTTTGATAATACACCAAAAGACGTATTAGAAAAAGAAGCTGAAGAATGGAGTTATTTGAATGAAATAGGACCGTATGTATTGACTGATGAAGAAGATACAAATGGAATGTCTCCACTTATAAAAGAACTTAATGAATTTTTAAATAATGCTTCAGAAGAAGAATTAAAGAGAAATTGGGAAGTATTAAAAAAGTGGGAGAACCACATAAAACAATAAAATATTCAAAGATACTAAAAAATATTCAAAAATATTCATTTTTTACATTTTTAGTGATATTTATATATGAAGACAAAAATAAATATAATAAAAGAAATTAAACGAATGAAACAAAATAAACTAAAAATAGTTTCAATTGACAAGGAAAATATGTTGTATACTTGTGATGATGATAACGAATATCCACTAATGGAAGGATGTGAAGATTTAACTATTAAAGAATTACAACAACAACTTGACCTTGCAAAAATAACAACTTGTGATATATTAAAACAAATCAATAAAGAGAATGAATAAATTACTAACACTAAAAGAAACTGAAACACTTCTTAATGTTAGTAAATCAACACTTCAAAGATGGGACAAATCTGGTAAGTTAAAGGCATTAAGAACTGAAGGTGGACATCGTAGATATAAAGAATCAGAAATATTAAATTTAATTGGATTTGAAGAAACTGATGGCGAAGATAAACAAAATAGTGTGATTGTTGCCACTTATGCAAGATGTTCAACATCTGACCAGAAATCACACGGAGATATTGATAGACAATCTGAAAGACTTGTTGAATATTCAGTCAAACACAAGTATAAGATTGAACATATCATAAAAGATATGGGCAGCGGATTGAATGATAAGAGAAAAGGATTTGTTAAATTATGCAAACTCGTTATTGATAAAAAGATTAACAAAATAATCATAGAACATAAAGACAGATTAACTCGTTTTCAATACAACCTTATAGAAATGTTTTTCAATAGTTATGGGGTGGAAATTGAATTGGTTGATAAGAAAGAATATACAGAACAAGAAGAGTTGGTTAATGATATGATGATGCTTATAGCATCATTCTCAGGAAGACTTTACAGCGCAAGGGCAAAAGAAAATTCTAAAAAGAGAAAAGAACAAAATAACAAATAATGATTATACAGAGTAAGTACACAAAGATGTTCCATTCAAAAGGTTTAACTCGTCAGAAGTATGATGAGTTATATGACTTTGCTGTGCTTATTCGTAACCATAAAAATGTTGTATCACAATATGTGAACAACAACTTATTACAATTCTTAGAATACAATAAGTTTCAATTCATGAAGGAAATGAGAGGTTGTTTCATGAATGTAATACCAAGCTCATTCGATGCACAACTCTATACACAAGTATTCACTTGCTATCAAAATAAATTTGATGCAATACAACGAAGGCTTGTGTTTGAGGCAAAATCATTCAATGGTTTTGACTTCTATAAACGTGATACTAAAAATCACAAGAAAGGTGACTTGAAGAAAGTAATCATAGATAGGAAACAAACTTCATTAACAAACTGTCTCACTTATCTTGCCAGATATGGCAATGAAGAGACAATAAGCTATATAAATTCTAACATTGATAAGTGTGATGATAAGAAACGTGAGTTCTACGCTAACATATTAAGGTGTTGTAATAAATTCGGTTTTGATAGGCTGTATAATCTTGCTTTATCAAAAAGAGAACATACTGTGAAGCATTATTCTGAAATCCCTATTGAGTTCAAATCATTATCATTTAGTGGAAGATGTAGGAAATCAAAGATTATAGATTATAATAGTAGATTTGATTCAAAGATTAATTCATTCGTAAGTCTTAGCGGTATCGGTAGGAAATCATTTGATATACCAGTTGTCTTTAATAAAGGATGGTACGGAAATATGAAGGAATACAGAAAGAAAACTCCCGATTACGAATATAGACTTACATTTGATGAAAAGAAATACCAAGTAAACATTCATCTATGCAAGGATGGAGAAAGATATACTCCTGAACCAAATGGAAAGACCGTCGGTGTTGATGTTAATTGTAAACATAACTTATTCAGTCTGTCAGATGAAACTACATATGATTATAACAGAAAGCTTGCCAATGACTTTTGCAAATTATCGCTGGAAATAGATAATCTAAAGGAAAACAAATCATATATAGTAGGTAAACGTAAACAACGGAAATTGGTCGTAATGAAGTCCAAAATGGTAAAATCTGAACAGCAACTTATTGCTAATATGTGCAAGACATTACAGTTGAAAGGAGTTGGACATATTGTAATGGAAGATTTGGATAATAGTTTTGGAAAGTGCTACGTAAAGGATAAAGATAATGAAGACATTAATTACAATAGAAAGGTAAAGTTCCTTGGTTTAAGCAGTTTAAAGCAGGAAGTTGAACATATTGCAAGAAAGTATAATATTGCGGTTTCAACAGTCCAAGCAAGTTACACATCAAAGATGTGTCCTGTATGTGGATGTATTGAAGATGAGAATAGACCAAATCAAGAGACATTTGAGTGTATTGAATGTGGATATAAAGATAATGCTGACTTTAATGCAGCAAAGAATATAAGGAACAGAGTGCTCGTAACCGTGTTACGGGAATCGCTCTTAAAACAACTTGATAATGGTGCTTTTAAACCGAAAAAACTTAAACGTGAAAAGGTAAAAGAGGTGCTATTATCGTTTCGAAGAAACTTGCAAGAAACTGCAAGGGGTGAATGTATAGAAAGTAGTTTAACTACTTTTGACTATGTTTAGTTCTTCGGAGAATGTAGGACCGAATGCATTATATTTTGTTAACGAATAACTAACGTTCTATAGTATATTATGATGGTTTTGCATCTACAAATTACAAAATAATAATCGGTATTAATGCGAAAAATTGTATTAATACCGATTTATAATTTATATAATCATTATTTATTGGACATTTGTCCTATAGACGCTATTATTTTTTAAATAGATTATTTATTATAACTAATTTTATTTGTTGATTCATCTAGGCTAACATATGGTTTTACATAGTCTGTTGAATTTTCAAAGTTATTCTTTAAAGCTGTTGTTGCAAATAATTTAATGTTTTTCATAGTTTATATGTTATAATATGTTTTTTTCATTATATCTCTGAGATTTTGTATAGATTTACGTATGCGCTTAGCATCTTTTGCAAGACGGTAGAATTTACGTTTTGTAAATCCATTTTCCTGTCGGACAATATTCAGTCCATCCTCAATTGAATCAAACACTCTATCAACGTGGTCAAGACTCTGGATAATGCCATTATATACTTTTCCACCATCTTTTTCTTGAACAATGTTGTTTAATTCTTCATTTATTATTTTCTTTATATTAGTCATTTTAAATGTCGATATTCATTATAGTATAAATATTTGTTCAAATTGATTTTTAGTAAATATTAGGTATGATTTATAATATTTATTATAAGATATTTTTAACTGTTCTTTAGTTAGTAAACAACAATAATACTATATGGTAAAAACACAAAATTATATGAAAACTACTGAATATTTTAAAACATTACTTGATACACAATCATCAAATAGTACAAAGAGTTTTGTCTTAATGCTATCGGCTATAATAAGTGCTCTTGTAAACTTAACTATTTGTTTTGTGCTTGTATATGATGTAACTACCAATGGCTATATTAAGACAAGTCTATGGGACGCTGGTTTCTTTATTTTATGTACTGGTGGTTATATGGCAGGTTCTGGTTTGACTAAAGCATTGGTTGATAGAAGGCAGAATAAACATAGTTTAAATGTGAATGAAGAAACAGAAGAAGAAAATTAAAAAGTAAAGCGGTCGATTTTTTCGACCGCTATTTTGTTATAACATATTTTACTTTTTATAATAAGCATTCACTTGATAAGAAATTATATTATCCACATCTGTCCATGATAATGGTGTAAAATCATTATTATCCACTCCAACATCATATTGTGTTGGAAATAGATATTTGAGACGTTCATCATCTTTTCCTACAGTTTGTATCTGCCTTCTCGAATGGACGTGTCCGAATAATTGATAATATTGGTCCTCAACATCTGAATATGTGCCAGCGTAACACAAGAACGGATAATGATTTAAGTAGACATAGCGTTTATCGATTTTAATCAATAGTTGATTATAAACGTTTTCAAATAATATTTTTTCTTGAGTAGGTGATGATGCGTTATTTTTCCAATCGTGATTACCTTTAATGAGAATTATTTTACCATTCAGTTTATCTCTTATTTCTTTCGTGTTAGCAAATTTACCATACGCAAAATCTCCGAGATGGAATACTAAGGCATCTTTTGGAACTTTTTTATTCCATTTCTCAATCATATCATTATTCATTTCTGCAACCGATTTATATGGTCGGTTACAGAATTTGATTATATTTTCGTGATTGAAATGTGTATCAGATGTGAAATAAATTTTCTCACCATCATTAAATTTCATATCATATGTCTTCATATTTATAACAGATTTTTAAAATCCTCAATATTAAGAGAATTAGATATTACATCTGGTTTACTACCGTCATTCCATAGAATTGCAACTTTATATTTTCCATCTTCAATAACAGGTTTTATTGTTGCCTCATTCTTAATATCAGGGTCGTAAGCAAATCGTTTATAATTAAAGAAGTCTTGAGAAATCATCAATTTATCGCATAGATTAAATGCATCTGACGTTTTCTCTTTCTTTAATAGTTCGATTGTTTCGTCTCTTAGTTCTTTATTATGATGATAATCATCAATGAAATTAGACCACTTGTTTAATAAATCATTAAGTGTACCATCATTGAACAGTACGTTATTTCCGAACAGTTGCCAATTAAGTGATATTTCTGAAAGGTGATTTGATACATTTGAAATATCTGGTCTTACAATATACCAAGTGTCACCACCCATTTCCTCAATCATTCTTTTTTCATTCGGGAAACGCACATCTTCTATAACATAATCGGCAGGATGTAATTGGATGTATTCCCTGATTTTCTCCATGTGCCAATCTGGGTTAATATATCGTATGATATTTGTACCTAAGAACTGAAGCAAATGACGTACATTTTTAATCATTACACCATTTATATTTTCTTTCTGAACAATATTCCAAATAACATCGGCAGGTACTTCAATACGTTTAGCAAAGTATTCACACGCATCTTTATCAAAGAGAATATTCAATTCCTCATTAGTGTTTTTCATTTGGTTAAAAACGTCTATATTTGAAACGTTTAACCATTCCATACACATTTTCTTAAGAGGCAGTGCAAAATAAATGCTTTTGTAACCTTTATCAATTAGAAGTTTGGTAAGCTCAGACTTGCCCGACCTCATTCTTCCACTTAGACCTATAATCATATTATTTGTGCTTGTTAATTAAATCTTGTAGAATATTACTATTAACGCTACCGCTTAACTTGTAAATTAGTTCATCATTTTCGTCAAAGAATAATGAGGTAGGAATATTTCTTACATGATACTTCTCGGCTAACTCATTACCTTCATCATCATCTTCTACATCATAAGACACAAACTTAATATCTTTGTTTTCTTCTTTATTAGATACCTCTTCAAAAACACTTGCGTATGCTTTACATGGAGCACACCATGCAGCTGAAAGTTTAACAATTTTCTTTACTTTTATCATTTTTTAATTCTCCTAATTATTTTTATTTTCTTATTGTTCATTATATTTTCAAATGCTTCAATGGCATTTTTAGGTTTAATAATTGGCTTAGGTGTAAGTTCACTTTTATCTTGAGTTGTACCACTAAGTTTTTCAGCATTTTCTATTATATGTCGTGCTTGGTCCAATGTAGTTACTTCATTTCTATTTTTGTTATATAATTTATCAATTATATATTGTTTCGATTTAAGTGAACGGATAGTTTCTGGATTATAAGCATCGAATTGTTTAAATTCTGTCTCATCAAGAAAGCCCAACTTATTTTTGGTACGTGTATAAGCTACGTATATAAGATTATTTTCTTGCTCAATCTCCCAAGGCTGTTTAGCAGTCTTTGAAGGCATAAGAGATTTACATGCTATATATACATTGGGTGATTCTAGTCCTTTAGATTTATGTATAGTAGATAGTATAATACCACTTTCCTTATTATCGGTAAAAATATCCTTTATACGTTCTTGTAATTCCTTGCTTGTAGTAAGTCCCTCTGAAAGAATTTCTAATACTTTTATTTCATCAAGTTTAGCTATAATACTGGAACTTGTTAGAGCTTCTTCTTTTGTTATATTCTGCTTGTACATTGTCGTTTCTACTAAATCGTAAAATATATCATACAATTTAGAAAAGACTCCTTGCATACTAAGGTCTACATTCAATAACTCTTCTTTTGTGTTTTTGATTGTTTTTGACAAATTGGCAGAATAATCCTTACCAAGTATTTTAGTTTTGACACCATTTCTTAAAAGTTCGATATAAATCTTAGCTAGAGGGGCATTATTACGGCACAAAATCATATCACCATCTTTGACATCTGACAAATTGGCATTTTCTATTATTTCACCTTTAATTTTGTTCTTCTTATCATATTCTATAGTAGGGACAAGATAATGCACGTATTCAACTATGTTTTTAGGACAACGGTAACTGATTGATAGAGGTAACTGAATTGTGTCTTCTAATTCTCTTAATTTATCAAACGCTTCCGAGTCAGCACCTGAAAAAGAATAAATTGCTTGTGCTTTGTCGCCAAAAAATAGCATACGTGTACCCATACGTCGACAAGTAAATAGCATATCTTTTTCTACCATATTTAAGTCTTGGCATTCATCCACGATAATCCAGTCATACTTATAAAACTTACTATCAAGATGAAGGGTATTTGGTAGCCATACCATATCCGTGTAATCAATTTCATCAAGACACTTTTCACCCCACTCCAACACTTTGACAGCGGCTTCTTTCTCATCCGCAATACAAATGATTCCGTAGCGTTCACAAACCTTATCTAAATCTTCTACTGTTTCTGATAAGTAGCATCTTCCAAAATTAACAAGATTCTGTATGTTTGAAATATATTGAGAGAATTGTTTACCAAGTCTAAAGGTGTTTATTGTAGACAGTTGAGAAATATTATTACTGATATAATTTGAATACTTATACTCGTTAGGGTCAGTATTAACGAATCGTCTATTAAAATTGGCGTTTAATATCTTATACCCAAGACTATGAAAGGTATCCACTTGAACATTTTTATGCCCAGCGTTAATAACTTTTGCTTTAATTTCTTGACGTATATCTCTATTAAAAGCAACTATAAGTACTTTTTTATCTTTTGGAATATAATCCAATAACTTAATAATCGTATACGTTTTACCAGACCCTGCAGATGCTGATATAACTGCATTGCCTAGACCGTGTTCTACAAAATCATATATAGCTAACTGGTATTTGCTTGGTTTATATACTTTAATTTCTTCTTTTTTCTTTCTTGCCATATTACATAAAGATAAGAAGTTGAGCAATACGCCCAACTTCTTTTTAATAATTTTACTTTGTTACATCATTAGTCGTTGGCTTGTCAATAACGTAGTATTCATCTTCTGGGAATCCAGCCTCACTAAACGTCTTGACATCCAAAACATATCCAGCATTTGACATAACAGATGCAAATGTGGAAATGGAACAATTGCCACTGACAAGTGCCTTAAATTCATCATCAGACAAACCGATATGCTTAGCATATTCCTTATCTGTCATATTTAGCTCTGCAGCACTATTTTCAAACTTAGTCATTGCGTCATCATTCATTTCCTTAACAATGACATTAATTACTTCTCTAAATCTTTCGTATTTCATACTTTATTTTATATTTAAATTATAATGCAAAGATACTGATTAAATTACTAATACTGAAGAATAAATGGTTAATATTTCTAAAATATGAAATTTCTAACTATAAGAACAGTTGTTTCTTTCTGATATTTTGCAATATATCTTCAACCATTTGTACATCTATAGATTCTGGAAGAGTAGAATTTTTCATTGCTTTATCCATTTCTTCTTTCTTTTTATCAATCATATCCATAAGTTCATCATACTCATATTTATGATTTCTAATATTCATGAGTAAGTCTCTATCTCCCATCTTATTTCTATCAAGGTTTACACCTTCTCCACTTGCAATTTCAAGGCCCATTTGAATTAAACGGAAACTATGCATCATATTTTTAGAATCATAGTTCTTTGTAAGATTGGATTTATATCTCTTCTCGTTACGTTTTTCTTCCCATTCTTTATAATGCTTATAGTCTGCACAATGAGCTGAATATCCGTTAGAATTGAAAGACATGTAGCATATTGGTTTCTCTCCTTTAGCTACTGGTGACAAAACCATCTCATTTGAGTTTTCTCGTACAATACCGTGATACCCTTTAGGTGTTTGATTGTCATAAAACCAATGCCAAAAATTCTCCCAAACGTCAGTATTGTTATATCTCATGATAAACTGAGTCATATTTTCCATATAAGAGCGTTTAAGGAGACGGGTTTCTATTTCTATACCTGCTTGATTATTATTAGCCTGTGCGTCCTTTAAACGTGTAATAATGCTCTTTGTATCAAGTCTACGTATATTGCAACCCTCGAAATCTTTGCTGGTAATTCCTTCCTTTTGAAAGTGTTGACCCCAATCATAATATACACCATAAATTCCTTCCATATTAGGTATTTTAACAAGACCGCAATACTCCTGTTTTAAACCTCTATATTTCAACCAATGTTCCATTTTGGTACTGCCTTGGTCTTTGAATGTATAGCAGAAATCCATTGGCTTTAAGCGTTTGGTAACTGGATTAACAATCTTTTTATTAAGTCCACGTGCTTTTCTTATTTGTTCTAAAGAATAAGATACAAATGGTTTAAAGCATTGCTTTGTAATGAATTTGTCTCTATTTACAAAAAGTTCATTAAGTAGAGGAGACGGTTTAATTAACATTTTGTCATCTGGTACAAATAGAGATTCAAGCACGGTTGAATTGGATTTAAGTAACATTTGAAAATATTTTCCAATCTCATACCATGTTGTGTCGTTCTTATCATCTGCAACCTGTGGAGAATATTCTAAACCTAAGCCGTATAAATCTGACGGCTTACATATAAACAAACCGCCAGTATCTACGTCTGAATCTTCATTGTTTAAACCGTAAAGATGACTTCCTCTAACGTATTCAAATAATAATCTATTTTCGTTTCTAATATTTTCAAATGTGTCCATCTTATACTTTATTTTTTCTGTTATAACTTTTTGAATACTTTCTTGCGTTCTAATTCAGTTTCCAATTTCTCTATTACGTATTCACACTGTTGTCTTACAACAATATTTTTTAATTGTTCATTTAATACACTTTCATCCATATATGTAAGAAAGAAATAAACTTGAGTGATACGCTTTTAAATTTGTCAATCAAGTTTATAATTTTATTTATTTATCACATTCTTTTATCTCTTCATTTTCGATAATGTACCATGTATCCGCTTTAATATTGGTACCATCAACGTGAATTGTTTTTACTGTTGTAGGTTTATCTTCGTTATTACGCTCTGAATATATAATTGTAGTACCTGATTTGGCTTTGACTTTATTATTCTCTCCATACAGATAAACAACATTATTTTCTCCATTACATATGATACGATTCGAATCACTGACACAAGAGATATTACTATTCGTACCATTTGAAATAACATTACTAACCCCACCATTTACTGATAGAATATTATTTTCTCCTCGTAAAATTATGGTATTACAACTACCAGCTGAATTTATTCTATTTGTTTTTCCATTAGAGATAGCAATATTATGATGGTTGGCAAGGTTGCAGGTATTCCTGAATCCATCAATGTTAATTATACCAAATAATCCAGTATTATTTACAACACCTAACACACTATTCATGAATATTGTACTATTATCTTCAGTGTTCGTTATACGTCCATAAGATTCTTTATTGCATGTTATCACTAATTTTTCAACAGTGTCATTACGATATTCATCAATATTTTCTACAATATCTTCAAAAGTATATTTTTTAATAACTTTAATATGTTTGCAGGGGAAAGACGTTTTGGTTTTATACCTCTCATCTATTTCACTACATTCTACCATGAAAAATTTGTGAATGGAAATATCTGACACAAATATTAAATTTAATAATTGTCTTTCAACTCGGAAACCATTTTCAAAATAATCATGGTCTGTACTATTATATTCTTTACCAACTTCAAAGTTTACATCTTTATTTTCAGGTAATGCTATGTAACCTATAATTTTTTCTTCTTTCATATTTTATACAATATTATTTTTTGCAAAGATACAAATAATATCAGATAAAAACAAATTATTGAATTATAAAATCATGTTTAATATTTATAATTAAAAGTAACATATGAAACATTTAAAATTATTTGGTAATGCAAATGAATTGAAGACCTATGTAGAAGGAACTGAATATTTGGAACCATTTGTAGGTACTGATGTTCAAGGGGGGGGGGGTAAAGTACAACCGTGCCACTAAGAATATAATTAGATTGTTTGTCGAGGGTAGTGAGGAAGTAAAAATTATAAAAGGGGAGTTTGACCCTTTTTCTTCTGATTTTTTCTTTTTACACAATGGTTGGAATGATTTAGACATGAATGGTGAATTTAAAGAAGGTATTACAATTAATGATACTATTGGTGGTCAAAATACACAAAAGATTACGCAAATAGATTTTTCCAAATTTACTGGACGAGATTTAAATAATTGCACTTTTAACAATACAGGAGTTGAAGAGATTATTTTACCTGATACTATAGAAGAAATTAGAAACAACTGTTTTTATCAGAATCTGTTACTTAAAAAAGTTATATTTTCTAAAAATATCAAACATATATTATCAGAAGTATTTTATAATTGCCATAATTTGACAGAAATTAGCCTACATGAAGGCATCGTAGATATCGGTGATAGTACTTTTAGAGGCACTCATATCGAAAAACTTATTATTCCTTCTACTGTTAAAAATATAGGGGATTTTGTTTATTCGTATTACAGTGGTGGAGGAGATAGAAAAAAAGGCTCTATACGTTTTCAATCTCTTACACCACCAGAGTTTACCTTTTATATTTTTGACCAGATTGATAGCATAGAAGTTCCAATGGCAGCAGATGAAACTTATAAAAATATCAATATTCCAGGCTGGAAGGAAAAGTTTGGTGATAAGATAGTTGGATATTAAAAATAAAAAACGCAATAGAATATTCTATTGCGTTTTCTGTTATTCACATTCTTGACATTTGTCTCATAACTTTATGGTAATATGTATTAGGTAAACTTTTGATGTTCTTTACATAAAAACCATGATTCCAGTATTTTGTCGCTTTTTCAAAGCTATGTTCTGGATTAAAATATTCTTGAAGGTGAATAAATATTTCCTTAGACTTTTGAGGGTCTCTTCTATCTTCAAGGGTGTAACGTTTCTTAATTTTCTTCTTTTTCAGAATCCTGTTGCATTCAGCTACTGCTGATGGTGTGATTTGAAGTACTCCTAATGATTTACCATTTCTCGCATTGGGTTTACCTTTGCTTTCAATGTGAATCATAGCTCTGATTAATTTTGTCCAATCAAATCCATGTGAACAAGTTTGTGCGTTTGCTGTAATTGTGGACAGAATCGCAAAAAGAACCATTAGAATTAATTGTTTGAAATTTCTCATCATTTTTATTTTTTAATGAGGCGTAAAATGATATATAAAATCATATTACATTTTGGCGCTGTGTGAGACTACGTTCTGTGCCATTTGTACCTCTTATTAATTAAAAGTCGTATTTAGTTAGAGTACCATGTTTGGTAATCTTCTGACTGTACCAATCTTTTAATACTTGTATAATAAATTTATCTCTGCCTTGTTCTTTTGGCAAAATAGTTTTGAATTTATTTTGCAGGAGATAAAATAATTGTTGGTCTGTTAATGATTTTTTTGAAGGTTGTCCATTTTCGTCCATTTGTACGACGATTGGGTAATTTCTTAATATACCATTATCATCTTCTCCTGTATATTTGGCACGAATAAAGTTTTTATTCAAGAAACTTTGAATCACTTTAACTTTATCAGAAAAGTTTTCTTTTAGTATTACTTTATTCGTTCTTATTGTATCTATTTTATTTACCATTTCTATTAGTCTATATAAACATAAATAGTTTTTAACCATTAATAAATCGTTTGCAAATGTAAGTAGAAAAAATTAGATATACAAATCATTTTTTTATTTTAACAAAAATTTAGTATCAAAAATAGTGTTAAAATAACATTACATTCCTATTTTAATTAGTATTTATAAACATATAAATCGAATTATTATGAAGAAGTTATTTTCAAAAGTATCTGCCTTAGTTAAGAAGGCTTCATTAAACTATTTCTTTTGGGTTGGTTGTGCAGTATTGTTTTTCCTTGCTGCTATAGCTATTTTTGGTTAACATAAGAAAAGTTTAGTAAAGATTAAACGAGCTGATATGTGTAGACATGTCAGCTCGTATGTTTTAAGTGATAATGATATTATCATCTTTTAAATCGAAGCAGAATGTATGACTATTTTCAAAATTTCCCATTAGAATTTCATCTGTAAGTTTGTCTTCCAGTTCATTTTGAACTAATCTAATAATTGGTCTTGCTCCGTACTCTTTCTTCTTAATTGCTTTTTGGAAGATGTATTCAACAATATTATCAGTATAAGTTACATTATATCCAATAGAATTAACCCGTTCAACAAATTTATTGATTTCAAGTTTAGTGATTTTTTTCAAATCATTATCACTTAGATTATTGAAATAAACTATTTTGTCAATACGATTAAGAAATTCTGGTGTAAATTTACCCTTCATTTCTTTTTCAATTATTGATTTTTTGTTATCTTCTTCATTTGATAAGAAACCTATTTTATGACCAAATTCAGATGCTTTTTTAGCACCAATATTTGATGTCATAAGGACAATAACATTTTTAAAATTAATAATTTGCCCAGATGAGTCGGTTAGTCTTCCATCGTCGAATAATTGTAAGAATAGGTTATATATTTCTGAGTCAGCTTTTTCAATTTCATCTAGTAACAAAACGCAATATTGCTTATTTTTAATTGCTTCAGTTAGCTGTCCACCACTTTCGTAACCAATATATCCTGGTGCAGCGCCAGTCAATCTAGCAACAGAGTTCTTTTCTGAATATTCTGACATATCTATTCTTACAAGTGCTTTATCATCTCCGAAAATTTCTTCGGCAAGTTTCTTTGCAATAAGGGTTTTTCCACAACCCGAAGGACCCATCATAAGAATATTAGCAATAGTTTTTGTTTTGTCTCCAAGTCCTATCTTATTTCTTTTAATAACTCTTGTAATAGCGTTTACTGCTTCATCTTGACCAATAATACTTTCTTTCAATATTTTATCAATATTGGCTACTTTTTCTTTTTCATTGGTAGATAATTTAGTAATTGGTACTCCTGTAATATCTGACACTACCTTTGCAATATCATTTTCTTGAACAGGCGTGATATTACTTTTTGACTTTTTATTTTCTCTATTATAGTCAGTTATAATTCTGTTTAACTTTTTTTCTTCGTTATTTAATTCTTCTACTTTCTCCCATTGACCAGTATTCATCAATTCTTTTTTAGAAGAATCAATCTCGTTTAATCTATTTCTTGTTTTTGTTATTTCTTCTGGCTCCTTTTTTAATATAGATAAGCCAGCCCCAGCAAGGTCTATAACATCAATAGCAGAATCTGGTAAACATCTGTCAGTAATGTATTTTTCCGACAATTCTACTGCTTTTTCAATAATAGAATCACTATAAGTTGTGTTGTGAAAATCTTCGTAATATCTTTTATTCTCTTTAATAATAGATACAGTTTCTTTTATATTATTAGGTTCTATGATAATTTTCTGGAATTTACGTGATAATTGTGTATTGTTCTCTAAACAATTTCTATAATCTTTAAAAGATATAGTTCCCATAACACGGACATTTCCATTGTCTAATATCTTTCCTATTTTATCTGAAATATCCGTATCTCTGTCTTTATTACCATTTTTAAGTACCGCTTGCATATTGTCGATGACGAGAATATATTTTTCACTATTTTCCAACTCTTCAAACAGTCCTTGAACACGTTCTTCAAACATACCTCTTAAACTTGTGCCTGATACCATTTTCATAATATTAAGCATCAAGAGTTCTTTTCCGTTTAAAATGTTTGGTGCTTTATGCTGGTTGATTAATTTAACGAGTCCATAAATAACTGAAGTTTTACCAACACCACCTTTTCCTACAAGTATAACGTTGTTCTTCTTTCGCCTTGCAAGAACCTGTGTTATTATTTGGATTTCTTTTTCTCGACCAACGATGTTATCTATTCCTCCTTCTCTATCAAGTTGGTTTAAGTTAATTGTATATTCTTTAATAAATTCCTCTTTTGACACCACTGAATTTACATTAACTTGTGTTTTTGAAGGGATTTTCATTTTTTTGCCTCTATTACTATTATTGCGCTTTGTTTTTTTATTATTTGACTTACATTTATTAAAAATAGATTGATAATCTATACCTGCACTATTTAATATTTTACCACACTTGAAGTTAAATTTAGGATTAAGAATTGCTAATAAGAAATGTTCAGTACCAAGTATATTACACCCAGTAGCTTCTTTTTCAGCATCAGCATTATCAAGCATCGTGGACATTTCTTTACTAAATGGTGTATCTTTGATACTTTTATTTATGCCATTTATTTCATTGCTAGATGTACGTAATGCCTCTGCAATCACTTCTCTAAGATTCTCAATATTACTTTCTTTTATCGAATTTTCTAAAAGCATATGAGCATGGCATTCCTTGGTATCTAGAATAGCTATCATAAAATGTTCTGGAAGAAGTTCTTTAGAAGGTAATTCTAAAAGAACTGTTGTTTCCATATATAATGCTACTTCGTCTAATTCTTTACTATATAATTGTTTCAATTGGTTCATTAATTGTTTTATAAAAGATAATTAAAAAACGTCTCTTGTCAAGTGAAATAAGCGGTTATAGAGATTTTTTTTATTAAAAAAAACACCATGAAACGCCTGAAAAACTTTAATGAAGAAATAAGCAAAAAAATATTAAAAAAACTTCTAATTATATAGAATCTTATGTTGAGTATGTAAGAGGAATTAATTTTAGTATAGATATGATATTTATATTAAATAAAGATTTAATTTAACGTTATATAACAATGAAGAAAATTGTAAGACTTACAGAAAGTGACCTTCATAGACTTGTAGAGCGGTCTGTTAAAAGGGCTTTAAATGAAATAGGTGATACTAAAAGCGGACAGTATATGCTTGGTCGTGTAGCTGGACGTGCAAAAGATAGAGGTGATAAAGAAGTATATCGAAGAGCAAAATCTTATCGCACAGAATCACCTGAATATGATGATAAGGATATGACAGATAAGCTATTTAAACATCATGCTTTTAATCAGGGTAAGGAAGACCAAGAGGATTATCAGTATTATCGCAACAAGGACAAGGAAGATAAGTATTATAGTGATGCTGCTGATACTATGGGTCGTGCCATGAAGAGACAATATGATAAATTAAAGAAGTAATTTATTTTTTTTAAAAGGTATATCAAAACTAGCAATTTTTTTTGCTAGTTTTTTTTTGTTTTTTATGTGTAAAGCCGTATCTTTGCATTATGTTTAATTTTTAATATAATTCATATGGCAAAATTATTAAATGTATATTCTAACAATGTGGATAAGGCATGGTATAGAAGTAGTAATGTTTTATATTCAGAGTGTATAGATAATGAGGATAAATTTAAAACATTAAAGGTTGTATTTTCAAATGGACGTCAATATCAATACGATGATGTTGATGTTCGTGATTATCTTTTCTTTAGAGAAAATTGTTCACAAGGTAAAGTTTTGAATAGTAATATAAAGAAATACAACTGTACTCGTTTAGACGATGCTGATGTTAATCTTATAAATGAAGAATATGAATATAGAACACATTCTGGAATGTTTATTAGTAATATAAATAAACTTTCTATTAAAGATAGTTCTGATAATATTATTTATGAACTTGATAAGTCTGTAGATGATGATACATATGATATGATTAATGATATTTTACAGGCAGTTGGTGTTAAAATTAAAAAGTTATAAGTATGGGTGTTATTGTAAGTGTTTTTCCTGGTTGTGGAAGAGAGTATCTTAAAAAGAATTGCCGTGAAGGCGTGACTGTTGAAAATGTAAGGGTATCATCATTTGATAAAGATGAATTTCCTGAAAACTATGTTGATTATGTCTTATCTGTAGTTGATAAAAATGATATTGTGCTTATTTCATCTCACCCTGCGGTATGTGAAGAACTTAATAAGCGTGAAGTAGATTTTAATTTATTTTATCCAGCTCGTTCAAGAAGAAATGAGATTATTGAAAATTTTGTAATTTCTCACAAGCCGATGAAGTATATTCAAGAAGTAGATAATAAATGGACTGAATGGATAGACTTGATAGAAGAACGTACTTTAGAACACTGTTTTAAACATGTCTTAGAAAAAGGTGTCTTTGTGGGAAATTTCCCAATGATGAATGAATATGTTTATAATTTATTGAATAGTAATAAAGATGTTATAACAATCAAAGCAAAAATAGATGATATTGATGCTGCTGATTCAGGAATACGGATTAGAGAAGATAAAATAGATATAACAAAACAATTATTTGAACCTAACGATTTACTAAATTTATCTTATATCGTTAATGAATGTAATGAAAAATTTGAAAAGTTTAAACCAGATTCTGTTGGTATTTTAATTGACAAAGATACGTTTGAAACATTGAATAAAATTAAAACATTGTTGGAAAAAAGAATTAAACATGAGCCACAAGACAAATGAAAATAGCGAAGATGTATTATTATACGTCGATTTAGGAAACGGGGTTAGTAGGCGGATACCTGCTGATAAAATTACTTACGTTTCAGGATTTGATGATTTTAAATATTATCAAAAAATCATTCATCCTCAAATATACCCTTCTAAGTTTGCAGATGTAATATTAAATAAAAAGAAAGATAATGAATAATGTTGATAAACAATATCTTGATTTACTTCGAGATGTTATAGAAAATGGTAGTGAACGTAAGACACGTAGTGGACTTGTAAAGTCTGTTTTTGGACGTATGATGCGTTTCAATTTAAATGAAGGTTTACCATTGTTGACCACTAAGAAAGTGAGTACAAAAGGTATAATTCATGAGTTACTTTGGTTTATTTCAGGTTCTACGAATATAAAATATCTTGTAGATAACGGTGTTAATATTTGGAATGATGATGCATTCCGATATTATAATGAAATTGCCATTAGAAATGATAAATGTATGGATGAACGTATGGTAAAAATGGGCTATCATATTTTATCTGGTATATCTAAAGAAGATTTTTTAGAGAAGGTCAAATCAGGAGAAAAGGTAAGAGTAGTACATTGTGTTGACGGAGAAAAACAAGAGAGTGAATATAAATACGGTGACCTTGGTGCAATGTATGGAAAGAACTGGAGAAGTTTTGGCTCTTCTGGTAAAGACCAAATTAATGAAATAGTTGATTTGTTAAGAAACTATCCGACTTCAAGACGTATTATTTTAACATGTTACGACCCAGATACAGTAGATGATGCTGCATTATATCCTTGTCACATAATGTATCAATTCTATACGAAAGAACTTACTTTAGGTGAACGTATAGATTTGTATAAGCAGACTTTAAATGAAGGTGAACAATGTAATATTACTGAAACTTTCTTAAATTATATTGATATTCCAAAATACAAACTAAGTTGTATGATGAATATTAGAAGTAATGATTTACCATTGGGATGCCCTTATAATATATGTTCAGCAGCTTTGTTAACACACATGTTGGCACATGTTTGTAATATGACAGTAGATGAGTTAGTTTATGTCGGTGGTGATTGTCATATCTACGAGAATCAATTAGATGGAGTACATGAGCAATTAAAACGTAATGGTAGTAGTGTATTGCCACAACTTAGTATACAAGGTGATATAATGAGTATGGATGATTTTAATTATGATAGTTTCTTAATTTATAACTATCATCCAGATGATTCAATTAAGTTTCCTTTAAGTGTCGGATGAGCGTAAATTATGTTGTAAAAAAAGAAACTAAACGTTGTTTCGATGAGGGCATGAAAGCTGACTTGTTTACACGTGAAAAGATTGAAACATTATTAGGTGGTAAATGCTATCAATCAACAATAGCGGAAGACACTAAGAAGCATGTTGATTTCTGGTGGGATTCTCCAAAAGGAAAAAGATATGGTATTGATGTTAAAGATTCACGTCGTAACAAAAGAACTGACTCTGATAAAGATTATAGTATAACTTGGTTAGAGATGCAGAATGTTAGCGGAAAACCAGGGTGGATTTACGGAGAAGAAGATTATATTGTTTTTAAGACAGATAGTAAACTTATTTTTGTAAAACGAGAACATTTAGCGTATTTCGCTGAAACTAAATATAATGAATATATAAACAGTGGAAAAGAATTAGTTTACGATACACCTAAAGAATGTTATGTACCTTATCAACGAGCTAAATGGGGAAGAAAGGATATTGCTTTTAAGGCTTATATGAAAGATTTAGAAGATATATCTCATTTCCACATAAACTTTGTTACTAATGAAGTAGTTACATTTAATAAAAGCGCTGCTGTTTAGCGGTGCTTTTTTTTTTAGTTAATTCTATTTATATAAAAAGTATTAAAAGATGTTAGAACAATTATACGAAGGTTATGGTTTTAAAGAACCTGAAAGATTTGAAACTTTGGCAATGCAAACTCGTGTAGAGTATGAACATGATAAGAACATCAAGGTAAAACCTGATGCAAATGGAATATTGCTTGGGCAGGAAGATGCTATTCCAAGTGATTTATTGGTACCTAAGTTTGAAAAACATAAAGTTGTGTTTAAAGGAGATGAACCACGTACACAAAGAGCACCTGAAGACCATTTATAAATTATGAGTAAGAAAGTTTTCATTCCAAATAGTAAAATATCATTATTAAAAGAAAATAATAATGATTTCGCTTCTCAAGATAAGTATAAGTTAAATACTGGTACTGGTCTTGAAAATGGTCATGTTGTAAATGATTCAGTAATTCAGGAAGTTGATTCGGATGAAATTAACTTAAGTTCATTTAAATTACAGCATAATTTAGTACCAGAATTATGGAAGAATGGCAAATTAGATTCTAAAGTAAGATTAAGATTGCTTGATATTGCTGATGATTTTTGGGATAGTCTGGATATTACTTGGGTAAAGCCTAAAGGTCATATTTTAACTGGTTCAATATGTAATTATAACTGGTCCAAGTATTCTGATATAGATTTACATATAATAGTAGATTTTAAAGATGTTGATAAACGTGTTGACTTTGTTGAAGAATATTTTAATTCAAAAAAGAATGCATGGAATAATGAACATGACAATTTAAATATTTATGGCTACAAGGTTGAGTTATATGTTGAAGATATAGATGCTGATACTGAATCTGGTGGTTTGTATGATTTGGATGAAAATGACTGGTTACAAAAGCCAGACCCAGACGAATTAGAACCTATCAGTTCTGATAAAGATGAAATTAAAGATATATCTTCTGAGTTCATGACTGAGATAGATGATTTAATTGAAAAATCAAACTCTACTGATGATACACATATTTTAGAAGAATTATCTGATAAAGCTGAAGAGTTATTATCCATTATTCAGGATACACGCAAAGAAGGTCTGAAAGATGGTGAAATGGGAGTTGGGAATATTGTTTATAAGGTACTTAGAAGAGCTGGCTATCTTGATAAACTATGGGATTTAATATCCGACTTATACGATTCTATTTACTCTATCAGTGAATCTGTAAACGAAGAGGTAGTTGCTGACGGAAATGCCGACCATAATCCATTTGCAGAACGTTGGAAACATGAACGTAATGTACTTAAGGATTTTATAATCAATAATGGAGTGTTAATGACGAGTAAAGAGAATGGTAAAACTTATAAGGTTTATAATGTTACTCAATTAGCAAATCTGTTAGGTTATAATTATGCTTTATGTCTTGAATTTGACCCAAGTACGATGAAAGAGGGGTCTACAGTCTATATAAGGGCATTAGATAAGTTTACACGTCGTTTATTCCAAGCACAGTTTGATACCAGAGGTAGAGATAACAAAGGTGGAACATCCGATGATATTAGATAATATCTTTATTATCAATTATTTTTTATTTGATAAAGATATTTATATAAAAGAAACTCAAAAACCCAAATTTCAACTTAATAATTATATCGGCAGGGACAGTCGATTACACGGGTGGAGAGGGAGTAAGAGCCGACCAATCGGAAAGCCATTCTTCTGTGAAGCCCGAAGCACAAAAATTTTAGTTGCGTGCAGTTCACATTAAAATAATCAATCAATTATTATATCAATTATGAATAAAAAGGTAAATGTCAATGACCAGCTTTCTCGAATGAAGGGTTTGATGAATTATGGTTTAAAGACAGAATCTAAAAATAGTACATACTCTTCTGTTGAGTATCAGAAACTTGGTGCTGATGGTAATGTTTATGGTATTATCAGAGAAGGTGCTAAATATTATATTGAAAAAGCAGCAAATAAGAAGAATCTTGTAAAAGAAGATTTTAATTATATTGGTGGCTTTAAAAATAGAAAAGATTATGAATATTCAAGTTTTGCATCAGCTCAGAAGAATTTCGATTTAAAGATGATGTCTCTTCGTGAAGCGTATGCTAACGGTAAAAATATTGTGATTGAGTCTTGGAATCCTGATAAGAAAGAAAGTCTTACAGTAGAAGCAACTGATAAAATGCGAAATGAGATTTTGAGAGAGCGTCAGATTATGAATAATGCTGCTCGTATTAATGAATCAAAACCTCAAGTTATGTTTACTGAAGATGATAAAACTTGTGGTGTCTGTGGTTCTAAAGAATGTAAGTGTGAAGACCCTGCTAAATCAGCAGATATCGAAGGCTATGAAAATCTTAAAGATGCTAATCCAAAGAAATCATTCCGTCAATCAAAGCACTCAACAGGCAAAGCCAAAGAGGCTAATGACTACAAACCTGTTAAGGAGTCAGCAGAGGTATTAGGCTGGCACCAGACAGGTCAAGATGCTAAGGGTAATATGGCTGATACCTATATGGATAAAACCCATGGCACCGAGGTTGGAGATTCTGCACCATTCGATGAGGAGCCTGTAGAAGAGGGTACTTCTATGCATTCTGAAGGAGAAAATCAGAACAACCCAACAGTAGGTTCAAACAAAATCGGTGACGGTGCGCCATTTGATAAGAGTGGTAAGGTAAACGAAGATGTTGATGACGATATGTCAGATGAAGATGAAACAGATTTTGAACCTAAAGAAGATTTGGATGAACCTGTAGATGATGATACAGAGTTAGATAAGCCAGAAGAAGGTTTGGAAGATTCACCAGAAGATGAGGGTGACGATGAAGAAGAATTTGGAAGTGATTTAGATGATGATGATTCAGACGACGATGATGAGTTTGAGAATGACGAGGACTTAGATGATGACGAGGACGAGTTTGATGAAGATGATTTAGAATCACGTGTTGAAAATATAGAAGACACCCTTGAACAGATAGCTAATAAGTTGGGTATTGATACTAATGATATAGATACCGATGAATTTGAGGATGATGATGACTTATATTCAGATGATGATTCAGACGACAACGATGATGAGTTTGATGATGAAGATGAGTTAGCAACAGAATCAAGACGTAATAGGGGTTATAAGATTTATGAATCAAGAGCGTTTAGAAAAGCTAAACGTGCTATGAACGAAGATGGTATGAAACCATTTAGTAATAAAAATCGTGTACCACAAGATAATTTAAATGCATTAGATGAGTTTGGTAAGCACCCTGCATATAGAAAGCAACCTATGACTGTTCCTACTCATAATCACCAAGAGTTTGATGGTTATTACGACATGAGTGATGAAAGTGCACGTAACAATACACCTTTTGGTACAAATATTGGTAATGGTGCGCCATTTGAATTAGATACTGAGAAAGTTAATAAATCAATAGCTGAATCAATTCGCAGAAATCTGCGCATGTTAAAAAAAAAATCTAATAGAAAGTAGACCTACAAAATTGAGAGTTCCTGGAGGTAATGTGGATAATATAATGGTACCACCCACTCCTCCAGTACAACCTCAGCCTGAAGAGCTAAATAACATGAATATGGGAATGGGTAGCGACTCTATTCCAAATGATATGAATAATGAAAACCCTTCTGATGGTAATGATGACAGCTCGGATGAGAATGTTAATGGAGTTGACAACAAGGCTCAAAAAGCTGCAGGAGAATTAAGCTATATTTTACCAGACGCTTCTGAAGAAACAGTTGATTATGTCATGGGTATGATAGCACCAGCAGTGGGGAAGAATAGTAACGTTGGTGATAAAGATGTTGATAAGTGGTCTGAGAAGATGACTAACAACGATAAAAAGTCTGATGAAGATGATGATGAAGACGGTGAATTAGATTCTAAAAATGATAAAGATGATGAAGATAATTTACGAATGGAGTCAAAGAAAATGATTAAAAATATTATTACCGAAATTTTGAATCAATATATTAATTAGTTCAAACAATTTAGCTTAGGTAGTTAGGTCTGAAAGAGAGAAGGTGTATTTCTTCTCTCTTTTTTTATTTAAATCAATTAATATTTATATTAAAGTTTGTATTAATATGAGAATTTATACTAAGATAAATGGTCAATTGAAAGAAGGTATAAGCTACAATAAGAAACAGCTTAAATTGAGAGAGGTAACGAATACAGATGCAGTTTCCGCTTCTATTGGTAATAATGTTAAAACACCTACAGATGCAATTAATAATGCTGCTACTACTCTTAATCAAAACCATAACGTAAATAATGTAAGTTTTCAACCTAATCAAGTTGATGGACAACAAAATACTAATACGGGAGAGGGGCAGCAGATAAATGTAGATGTTTCCAATAAAGCCGAAGCAATTAAACAAGTGACAGATGCTGCAAAAGACCCATCTAAGAAAGATGCTAAAATAGTAGCATATAATAGTAAAACATCTCAACTTAATACAGTTGTTACACCTAAAGGAACAACTGGTAACGTTTCATTGGAAAACTCATCTTATAAAAGAAACGGAAAACTTATAGAAATGAGGAAAAATGCGGTTCGATTTAATAAGAGAGATTTGAATGAATATTTAAAATTATTATAATTTATTAATGTTAGATTATCAAGTAATAGCAGAAGAATACGCAAAGAGTTATGTAGACAAATCGAGAATATATTTTATTGAGAAATATTTATCAACGTTTAATGCAAATGTTGGAAAAAAATCTCAATTCTTATTGTTTCCACGACAGAAGGCATTTCTTCATAGTTTAGCAGACCATAAAGCATCTATTGCTATTAAACATAGACAGGCAGGTATTACTACTGTTTCGTCAGCTTGGATATGTGCTCAAATAGCACTTGCTGATAGTGAAAAACCAGAAACAATACTGTGTATTGGTAATAAATTAGACCTTGCAAATCAGCTTGTTACTAAGATTAGAGAGTTTCTTTTACAGGTACCAAGATGGTATTGGGGTGATGAATTTTATTCTCCAGACCCTAAATCTGAGAAAAACAAAAAAGATATATTTACCAAAAATAGTAAATCTGAACTTCAATTAGTTAACGGATGCTCGGTATATGCAAGGTCTTCTGGAGAGAATGCAGCACGTGGTATTTCAGCTGTATCTATCTTAATTTTTGACGAGGCTGCCTTTATAGAAAATGGTCCAGCCGTTTATTCATCAGCTGTTGCTGCTACTTCATCTTATGGTGATAAATCTAAGATAATAATGGTATCAACACCAAATGGTAAGGATGAGTTGTATTATAATACCTATAGGCAGGCTTTAAGTCATGAGAATAATTATAACGCTGTAGAATTTAAGTGGTATCAAGATTTACGTTATAATAGATTCTTAAAATGGTATAAGAAAGACCCAGAAACTGGTGATAAAAAATGGATTGTAGAGCAAACCTTAGATGATAAAGGAACTGTAGAGTATAATGAAGAAAGGTGGAGAAAATTAGAGCAAGAAGGTTGGAAACCTACATCTCCGTGGTATGAGACTATGTGTCAGTCATTCAATAATGACTCTATGAAGATAGCTCAAGAGCTTGATGTATCTTTCCTTGGTTCTGCAGATAACGTAGTAGCAAGTGAATTTATTGAACAACAGAATACTTTAAATGTTAGAGACCCATTACCTGACTTAAAAGACCCAATGGTAGACGATACTTGGTACTGGAAATCTCCTATTCCTGGTCATAGATATATTTTAGGAATAGACCCGTCAAGAGGTGTATCAGCCGATAGAACCGCTATAGAAGTCGTTGATATGGATGGACGTGACGAGAATGGACAACCAATCATAGAACAAGTTATGGAGTACGTTGGAAAAAAATTAGGTGATGATATTGGTTCTATGGCTGTTTATTATGCAAAACAATATAACGATGCTTACGTTGTAGTGGATTGTACTGGAGGTCAGGGTGATGCTGCAATATTAACTATGATAAATTTGGGGTATAAGAATTTGCATTATGATGATGCTTCTCAAAAAACGTATACCATGCAAAATTTATCAAATTCAGAAAGTAAATATGTAGATAGATTACCTGGTTTTCATTTTCAAGGGAATAGATACCCAGTATTATCTAATTTTGCTGGACTTGTAAGAAATAATGAATTTAAGATACGTTCTGCACGTGTTATTAATGAACTTGATACGTGGATTTTTAAAGGCGAAAATGGACGTATGGACCACATGGACGGTGCGCATGATGATACCATTACATGTTTGGCAATGGCACTATTTGTTATGCAGTATTCACTAAGCAAAATAGAAGCATCTAAGCGTAAGGATAAAGCAATATTAAATTCTTATATGATGTCTAATAATTCGCAATTTAGTAGACCTGCAATGAGATATAGTAAGCCAGTAACACCTAATTCTGGATTACCAATTATGAATAATTCCTCACTTCCTAAGTCATCAAATAAACGAATAGGAGGGAATTTTATGTGGGTTTTTAGTGGCTTAGTTTAAATTTTATTCTCTTGATAAATAATTAATAATGTTTATATTTTATTAAAAATGTATGGCTAAAAAATTAACTGTTTTCCAGCAATTAGATAAAGCTATAACAGGCAACTGGAATAGTAATGATACAATGGCAAGACATGTCAATAATTATGATATGTCTGGAGATAATGTTATATATAAAACAGCTGATAAAGATAACTATGATAAGGTAAAACTTGAATTACAACAAAATAAATATCTTGAGAATAGATGGGTTAAAGCTAATGTTGATTTAGGTGTTTCAGCTTTTGCTGGACTTAACAATGTTAAACTCATGTATCGTGATGCAGATTTAATGGATTCATTTCCTGAAGTAGGCGCTGCATTAGATATTGTTTCTGAAGAAAGTTGTTTGCCATCTGACACTGGTAATATTGTAAATGTATATTCTAAATCTGATAGAATAAAAAGTATATTAGAAGATTTATTTACAAACAGACTTAATCTTCAATTGACAGCGCAAATGGTTATTCGTGGTATGTGTAAGTATGGAAACGATTTCATGATGCTTGATATTGACCATAAGTTAGGTGTTAAAGGTTGGAAGAGATTGCCAGTATTTAATGTAGAAAGAATTGAAAATGGAATAACAAATCCTTATTCAACAGGATATTCTACTGTTGCAGCAAATAATACAACTACTAATACCGACATGTCCACGAAATTTGTATGGTTGGACGATAGTCAATCACAAGTACCGTTTAGGGATTGGCAGATAGCACACTTTAGATTATTGACTAACTCAATGTATCTTCCTTATGGTGTTTCTTATTTAAATTCAGCTCGTAGACATTGGCGTATGCTTAGTTTAATGGAAGATATGATGCTTATTTATCGTCTGGAACGCTCTATTGAAAGACGTGTATATAAGATATTTGTTGGTGCTATTGACGATGCTGATGTACCTGCTTATGTTGAGGAAATTGCTAATAACTTTAAGAGAACACCTATTATTGACCCAATGACAGGTCAAGTAGATTTGAGAAAGAATATTCTCCCAGTTCATAAAGATACACCAATTCCTTTGTTGGATGGACGTACTATAACAATAGAGAATCTTGCAAAAGAGTACGAAAGTGGTAAAGAAAATTTTGTATATTCTGTACAAGATGACACTCACAAAATTGTACCAGGAAAAGTTGTTTGGTGTGGTAAAAACTACACTGCAGATAAATTATATCGTATAACATTAGATGATGATACATATTTAGATTTAGCTGGTGAACATGAACTCATAATGCGTGATGGTTCTAAGAAGAGAGCAGATGAAGTTAGTGTGGGAGAATGTGTTATGCCTTTCTACAGAGATGATACTGATTATGATAGAGTGTTAGATATTTCTTCTATGACATATAGAAATGTTTCTATTAATGAGTCAAGTAAAAATGAATCAGAACCTGTAGAAGTTATGAAATTATGCTATATCAGAAAAGTTGATATCATAGGTGGTGATGATGTGTATTGTATGACAGTACAAGGTCCTAATTGTGAAGAAGATAGACACAATTTCGCTATACGGTCAATCAATTCAGATAAAACTTGGTGTGAAAATGGATGTTTTGTTAGCAACTGTGTTGACCAAGATATCTTCATTCCTGTAAGAGACCCAAGTGCGCCAACTCCTATTGATACGTTGTCAGCAGCGCAGAATTTGACAGCGATGGATGATATCAAGTTTGTTCAGAATAAGGTTTTGACAGCATTAAGAATACCTAAAACATTCCTTAATTTTGAAGAAACAGCTGGAGACGGAAAGAATCTTGCTTTAATGGATATACGTTTCACGAGAACAGTTAATAGAGTTCAACAGGCATTCTTAATGGAGTTAACAAAAGTTGCTTCCATCCATCTTTTCTTGCTTGGATTTAGTGACGAGTTGACAAACTTCTCTCTCACAATGAATAACCCTTCTACTCAGGCAGAATCACTTGAGATTGATAATATAGAGAAAAAGATTACAGCCGTTAGAGATGCCGTTTCAGACCCTGGTGGTGGTATTCCAGTTATGTCCCAAGCACGTGCTTTAAAGACGATTATGAAATGGTCTGATAAGGATATTAAGGAAAATCTGGAAGAGATACGTCTTGAGAAAGGAATTTCCGCAGAACTTGAAAAAACAACTCAAATTATCAAGCGTACTGGTTTATTTGATACTGTTGATAGAATATATGGAGAACCTGGAGCAGAGTATATGGATGACCAAGCTCAACAAGGAGGTCCTGATGGTGGCATGGGCGGAGGTCCTATGGGCGGAGGTGGAGACTTCGGAGGAGGTCTCGATGCGCTCGGTTCACCTGGGGGAGATGAAATGGGGGATATTGGTGGAGAAGAAGGTTCGATACCAACAAGTGATATGGATAGTGAAGCTGGAGCGCCACCTGGAGGTGAAACGCCAGGCGAAGAAAGTTCAGATTCAGGAGGCACACCAATGGAATCACGTCATTTGAAAAAGCCTCTTATTACGGAAAATACTCTAAAGAAAATAAAGAATAGCAATAACAAAAAATTGGATATGTTATTCGAAGATTATCTTAAATGTATTGATAAGAAACGTAAAAAGGCAGAGGAAATTTCATTTGAACGAGCAAATATATATGACAAATCTCTATTGATTAATGAAGAGTTTGATAAAATGATTTCATCATTAGACGAAATGTTTAAAAATAATGAATAGAATAAGAGAGATGGTACTAAATTAGTATCATCTTTTTTATTTAAACTAAACTATTTATATTTGTATAAAATGTTTATTTCCAATGAAGAAAATAGATTATAATAAAAAGATAGATGAGTATATTGCCATCATTAAGGAGTCATTAGCAAAAAAAGATTTTGATATGTATCATAAAGCAATTGATTTATTTGAAGACACAGTTGCAAAAATGGAAAATCAAAAACTTTTAGAAAGTGAAATCAGTGCAAATAATTTTGGTTTATTAAACAATTTATTTGAAAACGTATTGCCAGAGTTATTCAAAAAAGATAGAAAATTGATAGGGCATGTTATGCGAACAATCAAAGAGGATAAAAATCTTTTGTCTCAATTTCAATTTTACAATGCTTTAAGAAACTATAACGGTAATACTGATAGTACTGTTTTTGTAAAGACCGCTTTAAGTTTAACTGAAAATAAATTAGATAAAAAATCGGTTATTAAATCTAATCGTAAGTTTGCAGAGTTGATTAAAGAAAATGGTATTTATCCAGATAATAATTTGTCTGAAGATGAAAAGATTTTCTTTGAAAGCTGTAATAATTTATTAACTAAACGTGAAACATTATCTAATATTAATACCCTTACTGAAAGCTTATGTAATGTTAGTAATTATATTAATAATCATAAAGCCATCACTACTAATAAGGTGGATTTAGATGAAATGTTATCTAAGTATGATAAAACGTTAAAAAATAATCTCAACGAGGAAGAGAGAAGTCTTGTTATGGATATAACCAATATCAATAACAAGAATGCAGATATTAAACGTGAAAAATTATTAAATAAATTTAAAAAAGATAGTCTTGCTGAAATTCAACAACTTATGGATAGTACGGAAGATGGGGATGAGAAAGAAAGTCTTAAATCGCTTGAAGAACAGATAAATAGTATGGAGTACTGTCCTGAAACTATAGTTAAAGATTTGGCTAAATTAATAGAAATATACGATATACTAAAAGATAAGTAATTTGACTTTTATTTTTTTTGATTTATCTTTTAATAAAGGATTATCTCAAAATGAAGAAAAGTGTTAAAGAAATTAAATTAAATGTTTCTGATTCTATAGTGTTAAAATACGGCACTATGAACAGAGAAAACCCCAAAGTTATATACATTAATGGCAAGACTTGGTTAATGCCGTTATATGAGGGCGATTATGAAAATGTTGTCAATCAAGCAATATCTATTTATAAAAAAGACTTAAAAAAGAGGCTTCTTGAAACTGATAAATTTGAAAGAAACATGCTTTGTGAATTTGATATTAGACCAGAAGCGATGAAAGTTAATAAAAAGAAGTTTTTATCTTTTGATATATTCATTAAACAAAAACATTGCTTAGAAATGAAAAAATTAAAAGATGAGTTGTCTGAATGCGTAGGTAATGCTTCTGATATTTTTGCAGATAGTTTAACACAAAATGATTTTTTATTATCAAAAGTAAAGTAAATTTATATGAAACACATAATTAGTTTAACAGAATCTGATATTAATCGTATTGTACAAAAAGTAGTACGTGAGGTTATTGAAGATGACGAAAAATATGATAGTATTCTTAATAACTATGAACCATTTGGTGATGATGAAGGTGATAATGAAAATGAAGAATAAAAAAAAATAGCGAGATTTAATTGTCTCGCTATTTTTTTTATTATGTATTGGATATTTGTGCTAAAGTATTTTTACCGCCTTCAATAAATGCCGAAGCTAAATCTCCTCTTTGGTGATAAACATCCAGAACTTTGTTAATTAAAACTATTACTTTCTCTGGTGACATTGATGAATCATATTCTTTCAGTTGCTTATAGATAGGTTGTAAACCATAGTCACTCCATGCATCAGAACCATCTGGAAGTTTCATCCAATCGTACAAACCCATTTCCTCAAGTTTGTCATATATATTATCTTCATCTATATCTGTAATATCAACACCATTTATTTCTGTTTCTCCTAATTCTTCAACACGGTAATTAAACTCTTCACCTAAATATTCATAAGGATTAGCCATAGTATGACCAGCTAAAATTGTATTATATTCTAACTGTATTGTATTTCTTACCAAAATTCCGACCCACTGATAAATTAGTTTTGTTGGGAAGTTAATAAATTGTCCATATTTAGTAAATTCTTGCAATGCTTGTTTATAAGAATTTGCATCAATAAGAGGTGTCCATGATTGTACACCATTAGGATTATCTAAAAAATTCTGAAATACATTTTCTACATTAAAATCTTCAATATAATCATAATACATATCTTGGAAAGCTCTTTCTTGCAGAATATGTTTAGAAAGTTTAGATAATTGATTTTCAGTTAAAACAATTTTTTTCATAGTTCATTCTGATAAAATTTTATTAATCCTATTAATCTTTTCTGAAACTATTTTTTTATTAAGAGGATTATTATTTTTATTTTCAATATATGTTTCTAAACCTTCAGGACCATTCGTAGTAATATATGCCATAGGTGTTGAAGGGTCTGAAACGACATCCCAACAAATTAACTCAAAATCATCTCCAACAATATATTGTCCAAGCTTTTCTTCAACAGAGCCAACACCTCTTGATGATACACCTAACTTATAGCCATTGATAAGCATGTTAGCGATAGTATCTCCATAAGAAGTGCATATACCATTTCTTCTGAATCCTTCTGTAATATTTAATTCCATCTTTCCAACTAAAGTATGACCTTCCCAATGTAATTCTATAATATTATGAGAAATACGACCTAAATCAATTGTACTTTCTGCAGGGTGGTTACATTCTCCGTATGCACGATGTTCTTTTATTTTTTCCTGATATATCTCTACTTGTTTCTTTAAAACTTTTTCTGGATATATTCTTCCGTTGGCATTTTTAATGTCGAATTTTTGGAAAACAGCATCAACAATGAAAGGATATGGACAATTCCATTTATTGTCTTTAACATCTTCGTTTATTGTTTCTTTATTCAACTGTACGAATCCGTCATTTTCTATTAACAAACCAGTACCTGTTTTATCTTTCTTAATTTCAATTAATTCTGTTTTTTTATTCATATCGAACAATATTTTTTAATATATTTATAAATATCTCATTTGTATCTTAATTTATTTACTGACTACATAATATTTATATGTAAATCTATGAGAATTATGCTTCTTAAGGGTAATATTTTAGTATAAAAAGCATATTAATGTATATTATGCCTTATTTAGTATACTTTTTTTTAATTTATTGATATATTTATAATTAAAATAACGTATTAATTTCGTTTTGATATAATGAAGAAAACTAATAATATTAGAGGTAAAGCAGTTAAAGATTCTTTAGAATCTTATAACGCTCTTGCACAAACTCTGAAAGAAAATACGGAAGATGCTGTAAAGAATATTCTTTCTGAAACAGTACGTGATACATACGCAAAAATTCTTGCCGAAGAGGAAGATGATGAGTATGACAAAGAGGAGGTGGAAGATACTGATGCTCTGACATCAAATGATGATGAAACAGATTCTGATGATATTTTAAAGTCAGATGACGACACGGAAGATTCTGTTGAAGCTAAAGATGAAGATGGTGATGATGAAACTGTTGATGTAACTGTAACACCTGATGGTGACGGTACAGAAGTTGAAAAAACCATAGATGGCGAAGACAGTGATGGTGATGAATGGACATCATTTGAAAAGTACAAGGTTGGGGACGATGAGTATGACTTCTCAGATGCGAATGACGATGAAATCGTAAAAGTTTACAAACTACTGAAAGATGATGACCAAGTAATGGTTAACAAAGAAGAAGATAATAAGGTATCTATCAAAGATAATGAGAATGATACTGAATATCTTATTGACTTAGGTGGTTCTAAAGAACTTAATGATGATTGCAACATGAATGAATCTGATGAAACTCTCTATGAGCTAGCACTTAATGAGTATGATTCAAATGTAGGGTATACCGACAATTATCAGAAGAATGACGTTCTTGACACTAAGGGTCTATCAGTAGCTGATGACAAGGATTCAAAAGATTGGGGTTCAGCAGGTCTTAAATCAAGAGGTAACGAAAAGCCTTGGTCAGGTAAGAAAAATGTTAAAGCTGAAAATCAACCATTTGACAATTCATCAAAAGAGGAAACAATTTTTGAAGTTTATGCTGATGATATTGAAGAGGCTACAAATGTAGGTGGTTTTGTTCAGCAAAATTCTACTTCAAAATCACATGTTCCTAATTCAAGCGGACGTAAGGCACGCAATTCTGGTAAGGGTACAGTCGTACCACGTTATAGCGCAGAATCTGAAGCTAAAGAAACAAATGAGAAACTTATTCGTAAGGCAAATAAGATTTTCAATGAAAACAAAGAGCTTAAAAAAGCACTTTTGAAATTCAAGAAAGTTTTACAGGAAGCTGCTGTAACAAATGTAAATCTTGGTCAAATTATTAAATTGATTTCAGAAAATACAACTTCACAAGATGAAAAGAAAGAAATCATTGCAAGATTTGGCAAAGAAGCAAAAACTATAGAACAATCTAAGAATTTGTATGAGAATATCTCAAAGTCATTAAGAAAGGCTAACAAAATGAATATTACTGAATCAGCTAATATTAGTGCTACAAATTCAAAACAAATCAATGAAACGCCAATTTATAGGTCATCTGACCTTTTGGAGTCACTCGATTTGATGCATAGATTGAGTAGAGTATAAAAAATATCTTAAATAATTATTAATAATTCATTTAACTAATGAGAGAATTTTTAACAAGTGGTCAGGTCGGAAATATCGAGCTGAACATGCAAAAGAAAATACGTGAGGATATTCAGAAGCGCTGGGATTCACTGGGTTTCACTGAAGGTCTTGACGGTTCTATTAAAGAAAACGTAGCTACATTGTACGAAAATGAGGCTAAGCATCTTATCTATGAAGCAACTGCTTCTGATAACTCTGGTTCATTTGAGACTGTAGTTTTCCCAATTATTCGTCGTGTATTCAGCAAGTTGCTTGCTAACGACATTGTATCAGTACAGGCAATGAACCTTCCTGTAGGTAAGCTGTTCTTCTTGCTCCCTGTAACTTCTCAGAGAGAGTACGAACTCCCTGCAGGTGCACAGGCACAAGACCCAGCAGATATTATCGATGGTACTACTGGTCGCCATAAGGGTCTTATGGGTTACGACCGTGTTAACCGTAATAAGGAAGGTCGTGTTGAACCTCGTTACTACTTGCCAGATGAGGTAGTATCACAGTTGGATAAAGAGAAGTGGTATGTACCACAGTTGGGTGAGGATTACACACAAGGTACTACATATCAGGCAGCTCTTGCGAAAGCTCAGGCAGCTAAACTTGGTGTTGAGGCACTTCGTCAGGCTGGTCCAGAGGTAACAGAGTACTTCGAGAAGTCTCTTTACGACTTATTCTACAATGACTTCCTCTATGATAATTCTAAGGGTAAGGTAACTTTGAAGGTAGGAAATGCACTTCCTGTAGTTATGACAAAGGCTGGTATGCGTCCATTCGACGGTGCAAATGTTAAAGATTATGCACGAAGCGGATTCGATGGTACAATCCGTAACATCGTTATTCAGATTGATGGATTCTCAGCTTATAACGCTGCTCGTTTAACTGGTCCTGATGGTAATGAAATGGATACAGAGGGCTTCCTTGCTTCTCTTAAGGTAATTACTACTAAGGAGATTGCTTCTAAGACCATAGCAAATACCAATGTTCAGACTGCAGCATTTAAGAAGTACGAGTCAGTTCCTTTCCGTTTGGCTACACAGAAGTATGGTAAGGGTGTTGTTGAGTACGGTTCAATTTGTGATGCAGAAGGTAAGATGTATATCGAACTTGACCTTGCTAAGACTTGCGCACAGCAGGCTGGTACTATCGACGGTTATGTTGGTGTTGATGCTGATGAGTTGGATGCAGCAATTGTAGCAAACGATGCAGCACAGACTAAGGCAAACATGGCACAGCTCTTTAAGGTAGCTTGGGCACAGTATGATTCACTTGAACTCGAAACTGAAATTGGTGAGGTTTCATTCAAGATGGATTCAGTTACCGTATCTGTTGAAGAGCGTAAACTCCGTGCAACATGGTCTCCAGAGTTGGCACAGGATGTTTCAGCATTCCACAACATTGACGCTGAAGCTGAGTTGACTGCAATTCTTTCAGAGCAGATTGCAGCTGAGATTGACCGTGAGATTCTTCGTGACTTGCGTAAGGGTGCACCTTGGCAGGCTCGTTGGGATGTAAATGGTTGGAGACGTATGGCAGCATTCTCTACTAACTACACACAGAAAGACTGGAATCAGGAGTTGATGACTAAGATTAACCAGATTTCTGCACAGATTCACAAGTCAACTCTCCGTGGCGGTGCTAACTTCATTGTAGTTTCTTCTGAAGTTTCTGCACTCTTGGATAACCTTGAGTACTTCCACGTTTCAGACGCAAGTGCTGAGTCAGACCAGTACAACATGGGTATCGAACGTGTTGGTGCATTGAGCGGACGTTATCAGGTTTATCGTGACCCATACGCACCTCACTGGAGTGTAATCATCGGTCATAAGGGTAAGTCACTGCTTGACACTGGTTATATCTACGCACCATATGTTCCAATGAGTTTGACGCCAACAATGTTTAACCCATTCAACTTTGCACCTGTTAAGGGTATCATGACCCGTTATGCTAAGAAGATGGTTAACAACCGTTACTACGGTCACATTCGTGTTGACGGTCTCGTACACTGGGATATCGCTGAGTTCCGTTAAGCCGAAAGGTTTACGAAATATTAAGAGAGGACTTAATTGTTCCTCTCTTTTTTTTGTTTAATAAAAATTATTTTCGTATCTTTGCAAACATGAAAAAGATTACTTTAACACCCGAACAAGAAAAAGAAATATGTAATATTTACACATCAACAAATAATGGTGTGAATTATATTGCAGGTAAATTTCACATTGGAAAAGTTAGAGTTAAGAATGTTCTTTTGAATAATTCTATCCCAATGAAGAAAACTGGGAAACAGAGTGATATAGAAAAGGTAGAAGATAATTACACTAAATCACCTCACGCTGGCGGTAGAAAGAATAAAACAACAGATGAATTTATTACAGAGGCTATTTCTGTTCACGGAGATAAATATGACTATTCTGAGTGTGTATATGTTAACGCTAAAACAAAAGTTAAGATAATATGTAATAATTGCGGTAATGTATTATATCAACTTCCTAATAGTCATTTAGCTGGACATGGGTGTTCTTGTTATAGTAAGTTTTGTAAAACATCTAATACTGAATCATGGATAAAAGAGGCTAAGAATATTCATGTGGATAAATATGACTATTCAAAAGTTAATTATGTTAATGCAAAAACTAAGATTGATATTATTTGCAAACAACATGGCGTTTTCTCTCAATTACCAATTTTGCATTTAAAAGGTCATGGATGCCCGTTATGCAAGGTTGAAAATAATAAAATAAATGAAGTTGAAAAAAGTAAATTAACTTTGTTAAATAGGACGGAAGATTTTATTAATCAAGCTAATATTATTCATGATGGTAAGTATTCTTATGAAAATATTGGATATATCAATAGAAAAAATTTAGTAAATATTGTTTGTCCTACACACGGTCTATTTACTCAAGACCCACGTAATCATTTAAGAGGTAGTGGTTGTCCTATATGTGCTAAATTAGTTTCAAAAGCGGAAGATGAAATCTATAATTTTTTAGTAGAACATTTAGATGCTAGTATTATTAGGCATGATAGAAAACTACTTAATGGAAAAGAATTAGATATCTATATACCATCTTTAAACATAGCAATAGAATATAATGGAATTAGATGGCATTCTGAATTATGTGGTGTTGATAAGAAATATCATCTTGATAAGTTACAGAGATGCAATGATAAAGGAATAAATTTGATAACAATATTTGAAGATGAATTTATCAATAATAAAAATTTAGTTTTAAACAAAATTCTGCATATAGTTAAATGTAATAATGATTTTCCTAAGATTTACGGTAGAAAGTGTTATATAAATGAGATTGATAAGAATGTAGCGGAAACATTTTTGAATAATAACCATATACAAGGGTTTGTTTCATCTTCAATTTATTTAGGCTGCTTCTTTAATGAGAAATTAGTTGGCGTTATGTCTTTTTTGAAAGAGAATGGTAATGCTTGGAATTTAACCAGATTTGCAAGTGATATTCAATATAATTGTTCTGGTATCGGTGGAAAGTTATTTAAATATTTTATTAAATCATATAACCCATCTGTTATTAAGACATTTGCTGATAGAAGGTGGACATTAACGTCCGACGGTAATTTATATACGTTACTTGGTTTTAAGTTGGATAAGATTCTACCACCTGATTATCGTTATTATATTCCGTCAGTAAGTTCTACAAATAGACTTCATAAATTTAATTTTAGAAAAAGTAAATTACATAAAAAATATGGATTACCTTTATCATTAACAGAAAGTGAAATGACAAAAGAAATTGGTGCCTATAAAATATGGGATTGTGGATTATTTAGGTATATATGGAAAAAGGAGGATAACTGTTTTTCAGTTACTAACCAATGATAATAATTTTAAATAATAACTTGATAAAGCTGTAGGTGTTATTATATTTTATATAGATAATATATTAAATTATATGTTGGATTAGACAAAGAAGGAAACGTTAACAAGCGAAGTTAAAAGGTATGTTTATACAGAGTAAGTACGCAAAGATATTCCAATCAAAGGATATAACTCGTCAGAAATATGACGAGTTATATGACTTTGCCGTACTTATTAGAAATCATAAGAACATTGTGTCACGTTATGTAAATGAAAACTTATTGCATTACCTTGATTGTACAAAGTTCCAATTTTTAAAAGAAATGAGAGAACGTTTCAAAAATCAGATACCAAGTTCCTTTGATGTACAACTCTATACACAAGTATTTACTTGTTATCAGAATAAATTTGAAGCGATACAACGCAGACTTGTATTTGAAGTGCCTATCTTAAAAGGTTTTGAATATTATAAACGTGGTACAAAGAAACATAAAAAAGGTGACTTGAAGCGAGTTCTCATTGAAAAGAAACAAACCAAGCTATCTTCTTGCCTAACTTACCTTGCAAGGTATGGAAATGAAGGGACAATTGCTTATATCAAATCTAATATTGACAAATGCGATGAAAAGAAACGTGACTTCTATAACAACATTATAAGATGTTGTGAAAAATTCGGTTTTGAAAGGTTATATGCACTTGCCTTGTCAAAGCGGAAACGTATAATTAACAAATACACCAACAATCCTATAGAGTTCAGGTTGTTAACCTTTAGTGGTAGATGTAGAAAGAAAAAGATAATTGATTATAATCGCAAGTTTGGTTCAGTTATCAATTCATACATAAGTCTTAGTGGACTCAATAGAAAATCATTTGACATACCTGTATCCTTTAACAAAGGGTGGCACGGCAATATGAAGGATTATAAAAAGAAGAATCCTGATTATGATTATACTCTTACCTTCAATGAAAAGAAACATCAAGTAAACATCAATCTATGTAAGGATGGTGAAAGATATATTCCAGAACCAAGCGGAAAGACTATTGGCATAGATGTTAATTGCAAACATAATTTGTTCTGCTTATCAGATGAAACAACATACGATTATGATAGAAAGTTAGTTAACGATTTCTGTAAGATATCTCTTGAAATTGATAGATTGAAAGGGAAAAATAAAGAATATAAGGTAGGTAAACGTAAACAACAAAAACTTGTTACACTAAAAACCAAGATGATTAGGTCAGAACAGCAACTTATTGCTAATATGTGCAAAACACTGCAATCACAAGGTGTTGGACATATTGTGATGGAGAATTTGGATAATGGGTTTGGTAAGTGTTACGTTAAAGATAGTGACAATGAAGATATTAATTACAATCGGAAGGTTAAATTCCTTGGTTTAAGTAGTTTGAAGCAAGAGGTTGAACATATTGCAAGGAAGTATGACATTGCTGTTTCGACTGTGCAAGCAAGTTACACATCAAAGATGTGTCCTGTATGTGGATGTATTGAAGATGGTAACAGACCAAGCCAAGAAACATTTGAATGTGTTGAATGTGGACATAAAGATAATGCTGATTTTAACGCAGCAAAGAATATAAGAAATAGAGTTCTTGTAACCGTGTTACGAGATAAACTCTTAAAACAACTTGATAGTGATGCTTTTGAGCCAAGAACGCTTAGTCGTGACAAGGTTAAGGAAGTGTTATTATCGTTTCGGAGAAGCCTGCCAAAGGTAGGTAGTGAATGTATTGGAAGTTGTATGACGACTTCTGAATATATTTAATTCTTCGGATTGCGGGCTTTTAAGATATATATGTAAAAGGAGGATTGATGGTCCTCCTTTATATTTTTTTTGCTCACGAAATAAATGTCGTGAGCAAACTCTAACGTGCTTATTAACAATAATTTATCTTATCATAAATTCCAAACAATATCAAACAGTTTGGCAGCTTTTTCAGTTTCTTCTTTCTGTTTCTTCTCTTCTTCAGTTAACTCACCACGTATCATCCTTCTATACAATTCTTCTTTAATGCGTTTATATTCTTCTACACTCAAATACATAACTTCTTAAAAACTATAAAATTATCTTTATTGTGAATTGTATCAATAGATAAAATATAATAAGCACAAAACACATTATCATGAATGCCGTAGGAGAAATCATGCACGAAATAAAATCTTTTATCTTTTCCATATCTATTTATGTAAATATTTTGTTTGCAAAAGTAGATAAAATTTTTCTCATACGCAAATTAAAATAGTTAATTAATTAAAATTTACGTACTATTTTAATGTAACCATTTAATTTAAATGGACTGATAAAATCCCAATCTTCTATATAATTACTATCTACTGGCTTCCCACCATTGTGAGTAAATAGTGTGATATGTTTTATTTGATTAAGAGATGGGCACTCAGTTTTTACGCTAACGGCACATGCTTTATTACTTAAACCTATCTTACTGACAATTATCTCATATTCTTCTCCTTCATGTTCTTGTGCCCACTCTAAAAGACCTTGACTTATATTATTTTTAAAAGCAATCGTCATATGATGACAGAATAATTTAGCATCTTTAATTGCACAATTTCCAATTACACTTTCAGTAATTTTTAATAATCTTTCTCTTGATTTATCATCAAGCAATAAGCCAATATATAAAATATTATTTCCAGTTATTTCTGTTATAATATTTTTAATAATAGATTCTGTTAAATTTTTCATAATAATTTATCAAATATATCTTTTTCTTCAGAAGTGCATACATCATAGAATTTTTGATAATTTATTTGTAAGGTAAATTTAGAGACATCTTTAAATTCTTTAAACATGTTACCATAATATTTCTTGAACCAGATATATCCTTTTTTATCAACCTTGTCAAATATAGCCATATCACCACATTTTCTATTGATGATGTAGTCGCCTTCTTTAAATTTTATTTGCTCCATTTAGTTTAAATAGTTATGTTTTATCTTTCATATAAATATTTATATGTAATAATAAAACGATAAATCTTAAACATAATGGCTTTAAATTATTGGGCATATAGAGAAAGCAATCTACTTAATCCTTTTTCTTTTGGGTGTTGTGGTAATAACAAAAATAATAACCATGACACTGATGATAGACAGGATAAAGAAATTGGTGACTTAAACGGAAAGTTTGGTCAAGTAGAAACTGCTATAACGGCAACTATTGAATCTGTTAATAACAATACTAATAAGATTGCTGATTTAGGTGAGAAAGTTCAACATAACACATCTGATATAGATAATATTAAAGAGAAATTAGCTGTATTAGCTGGTGAAGGTAAACTATCTGATAGTATTGGAGAAATTATCAAAAAGGTAGAAAGTTTGCCAGACAAGTATTATACCAAAGAAGATAGTGATGGGAAATACGCACCTTTGGAATCACTAAAGACTATTAATGATGTTGTTGATGGTATATATAATACTATTGAAGGTATCAATCAAAATGTCGGTACTATCGGTGATTTAAAAGATACTGTAAACAAGAATAGTAAATCTATTATTAATCTATTTACAGATAAGGCTGATAAACTTGCTTTGAATGAAGAAATGGAGCGTGCTAAGGCTGCTGAAAAGGTTAATGCTGACGGTATTCAAACAGAGACTACCAGAGCTACTACCAAAGAGAATGAATTGAAAACTGATATAGATAATCTCTCAACTACAGTTAATACGAAAGAAAAAGGCTTAAGTGATAGATTAGATACATTGGGTAATGACATGACTTCTCGTTTCGCAGACGTTGACAATAAGTTCCAAACTCATAAGGAAGCACTTGACAACGAAAAGTTAACACGTAAAGAAGAAGATGACAAACTCAAGGCACTTATTGATGCTAATTCAAATGACTTACATAATGTACATGATGAGTTAACACGTCTTGACAATGTTAAAGCAAACAAAACAGATTTAGATAATGCTTTAAGTAATGTCAATAGAAAAATTACTGGTAGTACAGCTGATTTGACCAATAAAATTAGTGGTAATACAACTAATATTGATATTCAACGGCAGCAAGTTAATGCATTAAAGACTGTTGTAGATGGGAAGTTGGATAAAACCGACTTTAATAGCTATAGTTCTACAACAGAGTCTTCTATTAATACATTAAAACGTGATAAGGCGGATTTAAGCGCTCTGACCGAATCTAATGACGCTATTAATACTTTACGTACAACAGTTAATACGAAGGCATCAAAAGACTCGCTTGAGAATACTAATTCACGTTTAACAGATGTCGAGAACGCCATTCCTAATTATATTACTAAATCTGCAGCAGATGCTAAGTTTATGACTTTACTTAGTGGCGCAACTCATGATGAAGTGACCTCTTTAGATACTAAAGTAAACGCCTTGAATGATAAGTTAGCTGCAAAGGTAAATGTATCTGATTTAGATGATAAATTAGGTCCGTTGACATCTTTATTGAGAGATAAATGGCAATCAAATATCAAATCTAAGGAACTCAATGTAGATGACGTTATACGTGATATTAATAAACTTGATGGCAGTAAAGCAAATAAAGAAGATGTTTATACTAAGTCGGAAGTAGATGCTAAGCTGACTCAAATTAAAAACGATTTAACGAGAGAATACGATGATAAGATTCGTGAAGCAACTGAAAAAATAACTAAATTAACCAAAGATATAGGTTATATTTCTGAGTTAAAGAATGTAGAAACAGGTATTGCAAATTATGATAACTCAGGAAATGGTATCTTAGATGTTCTTCATAAACGTATGCATGAAGCGTTTGCAAATTATGATTTCCAAAATGAATTAGTTAATTTAATTCATAAGATGGATGAAAGAATAAAAACTTTAGAAAATAGATAATATATTTAATATATGGTTAAAATTAAATACAACCCGTTAGTATCATACGGTTTTAAAGAACAGGATACTTTCAAAGGATTATCTACTAATTGTAAATGTAGTAGCAATAGTGGTGGTTCTACATCTGCAAGTGGTCATGATTATTCTGCTGATATTACAGCTCTTAAAAACAAGAATCAAGCACAAGATGCTAAAGACCAAGTTCTTGAAACTAAGAATCAGGAACAAGATGCAGCAATAGCAGCTTTAAGTGCAAGTACAGCCTCAACTATTTCATTGTCTGATGGTGTAGCACCAGCTGGCGTTTCTAAACGCTATATTGTTTCACAAGGCGGAAATGCGGTTGGTAATATAGATATTCCAACAAATAATGTGATAGAATCAGCTTCTTATAACCCAGCTACGAAGAAGATAACTTTCGTTGTAACAGGAGGAAATAACTTGGAAGTTGACGTTCAGGATATAATTGGTGATGTTGTACAAAAGAGTGCATATGAAGCCAAAGTAAATGAGCTTAATGCAAATATAACAAGTTTAAAAGAAACTGTTGATAATTTAAAAGATACTTTGGATGTTGAAGGTAATACTTCAAGAGACACTTATTAATAATAAACAAAATATAAATAATTTAATATAATATTATGGCTGTAAATAAACACATTCAGTTATTTAGAAATCTTACGCCTTCTAATTCAAAAGAAGATGCAATCGCAAAATTAGATGAATTTGCAACTAATAAAACGATAGAAGACGGTGTACCTGTATTAGGTCGTTATAAAGAAGGTGCTGAAGTTAAAACACTCTTAGCTATTTTCCATACTACAAGTGAAAAATCATCTTATACCCTTTTATCTGACGGTTCAGCAGGTTCTGTAGCTGAGTTAGAACTTAATGATTTAAAGGCTAAGTTAGGAAATGGATTTTCTGCTACAGAAACTGTAGCTAAAGTAGTTGCAGCACTTAAAGGAGATACTACAAACGATACAAAGGATAGTGAATCAGTTGTAGGTGCAAAGAAATATGCTGATAATGCAGTTTCAGAGTTAAAGGGTGCTGCTACTAAGACTGTTAAAGAGTTAGAAGATGAACTTGCAACATTGAATGGTGATGATTCAACAGTTGGCTCTGTTTCTAAGAAAGTAAAAGATGCTGTTGCAGATTTAACTCTTGCAGCTGTTTCTGAAGAAGGTTCTGTTATTACATCAGTAGCACAAGAGAATGGTAAAGTAGCAGCAGTAAAAACACCTATTAAAGATGTTAAATTAAAAGGCTACGCAAAAGGTACAGAAACTGGTGCTATTGCAGAAGAAGATACTCTTGTACAGGCATTATCAAAGATAGAAAATAATGCAGCAAATGCTTCTGTTTCAATTAAGGCTGATGATAAGATTTTATCTAAAGATTCTAATAATGCACTTTTTGCAAGCGTAACTCTTTCTGCCGTAACACCAACAGATACTGCTGTAAGAGAAGAATATACCATTGTAGGTAAAGATGGCGCTGACTTAGCCGAGGGTAAGCATATCAAAGTTTACAAGGATAGTTCTTTAAAATCACTTGAACTTGTAGCAGAAAACGATACACATCAAGCAGGTCAATTCTTAAAGTATGTTTATGTTGATGTAAACGGTGATGACCAAACTGTATATGTTGACTGTTCAACACTTTTAGCGCAATCTGAGTTCAAGAATGGTTTGCAGGTTAATACTGCTGGTGAAGTATCTGTTAAATTAGCTACAGATACTGAAGAATATCTTACTGTAGATGAGAATGGTATAAAGTTATCTGGTGTTAAAACTGCAATTGAAAATGCCAAGAAAAATGCAGCAGTAACAGTTTCTGCTGATACCAATCAACATGTATCTGTAGTAGAAAGTGCTGGTGCTGATGGCGGTAAAGTATTTACTGTATCTGATAACGTTGCTGGTGATAATGTTAAGATGAAGGGTTTCACTTCTGACGCTAAAGGTTTCACTGGTATTACAGAAGATAGTACTATTTCGCAAGCTATCAAGAATGTTGAAACAGAAATTATTAAAAACGAAGAAGTTGTAGCTGCGTCTTTGAATGATTTGAAAGATACTAAACTTGATAAGATTCTTTTAAATGACACAGAAGTTTCTGTAACTAAAAATTCTGATAAGATTTCTACCGCTAAGTTGGTAATAGATGGTAGTACTATTACATTGAAGAACTATACAACAGCAACGGCTGCAGAACCTGCTGAGGGTGATACTATCAATGCTGCTATTGCTAAACTTTATGCATCAATAGGTAGTAATAGTTCTTCAGTAAAGGCTGGAGACGGTATTAAAGTTGCTACTGACGACCCTTCTAAGGTTTCTGTAAAAGCAGCTGATGCAATTACAGAAGAAAATATCGCTAACTTTGGCTTTGCTGCTGATGGAACGCTTATTTTGAAGAAAATTGACGGAGGTACTTATTAAAAGTAATTATTTTAAAATAGGTGTGCTTCTATGTGAGTACACCTATTTTGTTTAAATCTTATTTAAACTAATATTTATAACATAGAACAAAAGTCTATATTTTATAAAGATTAAATATATTATTAAATAATTATGGGAAAGATTCTTCATTTAAAATCAAAAGATACCAACACAGCAGCTGTTGGAGTTGTTACTCCTAAATTACCAGATTCTTCAGTAATGGATTATGGAGAGATTGCTGTTAACTATGCCGACGGATATGAAACTTTAAGTATAAAAAACAGTGCTGATAAAGTTGTTTCATTTTCATCTACAGACCATTTAATTAAATATGCTGATTCATTGGTAGGAGATGAAAGTGCATTAGCTAAAAGGGTTAAGGCTTTAGAAGATAAGTTAGTTGGTCTTGATGAAGCACTTAAGAAAATAGTAGGAAAGGGTGAATAATGCGAAAATTAGCAATTTTTTTCACTTGGATAGTAAATAACGTAGAGAAAGATAAGTTAATACATAAAGAAGTAGGTTCTTTAGTGTTTTTTTTAGCTTGTATTGCGTTAATAGTATTAGGAGTGGGTATTTATTCGTCTTTAGTATTTTCAACGCTTATAACGGCTCTTTTTGCATTTGGTAAAGAATATTGGTTTGACCCAAGATACTTTAAAGGAAATATACCAGATAAAAAGGATGCATTATGGACTATGTATGGTGCTATAGAAATGGTTATTATAATCTTATTTATGAAAATGATTTTTATTTAAATTAATAAAAAAATAACAGCATATATATAAAAACATATGCTGTTATTTTTTTATGGTACTGCTGTTAAATAATTTTTAAGTGGAAATTCCCCATCAGTACATTTAATAACAGCTAAATTTGATTGAGTCCACCAATTATTGAGTTTTTTAATTTTTTTCCACTCTTCTTTAGTACCATTGTAAACTACATCAGTTAATTTGGGATGTGCGTAAAACATACCTTGTCCTAAAAATTCTTTAACTGAGTGTGGTATTACTATTCTTTCTAATTTCTGGCAGGCATGAACAATACCCTGTCCTAATGTTTCAACACCTTCTGGAATAACAAGTTCTGTTATATTGTTACAGCCACCAAATACATATTGTCCAATAAATCTTACTGTATTAGGTATTGTAGTGTTTGTTAACGATACACAATTATTAAAAATTCTATCTTCCAATCTTGTTATACCATTAGGAATATTAGCCGTTTGTAGTTTAGTGCACCCATCAAACGCACTATTGCCAATATAATTTACCGAGTCTGGTATTGTAATTGATGTTAAACTTTGATTTCTATTAAATGTTTGAGGTTCAATGCGTGTTACCTGACTTGGTATATTACATGATTTAAGTTTTACGCAACCACTAAAACACGAAGTACCTATTTGTTTCACGCTTTCTGGCAATGTCATACTGGTTAGAGAACTACATTCTTGAAAGCAACTGTTTCCGATAGATGTTACATTATCAGGAATATTTATACTTTCCAGTAAATTATCATTTGTAAAAATGTTTAGTCCAATACTTACCAACGTAGACGGAAGGGTAACTGCTGTTAAAGATTTGCAATTAAAAAATAAATTATTTTCAAGTTTGGTTACTCCTTCTGGTATAGTAATATTCTTTAAATTGGTACATTCTCTAAACGCTGAATCACCAATTGATTGAACGCTATCAGGTAGAGTTATAGAAGATAATGCAGTACACCCAGCAAAAGTTGAATTACTAATAGTTGTTAAATTAGATGAAAGATGCACATCACTTAACTTGGTACAGTTGTTGAAAGCAGAACCGCTAATTAATGTTACTGTATCAGGTAATGTAATTGAAGTAAGACTGGTACAATTCTGAAACATAATATACGCTATCGTAGTAATACCATTTGGTAGGTTTATGTCTCTAAGTTTTGTACAGAATTTAAATGTTCCTTCTATTAAATTGATTACAGCATGTTCTGGAAATCTTACTCTTTCTAAATTAAGACAATAAGCGAACGCACCATTTCCTATTGTTGTTAATGTATCTGGGATAGTCACTTCCGTCATAACTTGATTATATGCGAAAGCTTCTCTACCGATGTAATTTAAATTTTCTGGTAGAGTTACGTTACCAAGTTTTCTACAGTTACTAAAAGCACTATCACCAATTCTTGTTACCATTGATGGAAATTCAAAATTGGTGAATGTTCTATTATTAGCAAAAGTGTAACTACCTATCTCCTTTATATTTGTAGGTAAGGTAATTCTTGGAAGATTACGACAATTATTAAAAGCACCACCACCAATATATTCAAGGCTCTGTGGTAGATTAATTTGTCTTAAATTATTACAACTATTAAAAGCATCATTACCTATTTGTTTAACACCTTCTGAAATAGTAGCAGATGTAAGAGAGTTGTTATTATAAAATGCTCTTTCACCAATACTTTGAACACTTGACGGAACATTTATACTTGTAAATTTAGCATTTGGGAAAGCATAATCGCCTATTTTGGTAATATTATCTGAAATATTAAAGTTTGTAAAATATTCATTACCAGTATCTCTTTCGGTGATTAATTTTTCTAAGTCTGTATGATATAGTGTAAAATTTTCGCCACAACTCCCACCAAGCCCATTAATAATCGTTTTAAGATTATATTTAATGAGTTTTAGTTCTATTAATCTTTCAGCTATTGACATGATAACATTATATATACTTATTATTTAAATCATCAACAATGGTGAAATGTAATGAGTCATGATGTATAATACTTTGCATGCCATAATTAACTTTTATATCGATATAATAATTTTGTGGAATTAGCATATTGGTATTAACTATAACATAATTTTCATTATTTGTTTTATTAACATATTCAAATGGTATAATGTCAAGTTCTCTTTCACCATCTTTTGTATACAATCTCCATTGCATTCCGTCAATTAAAGAAGCGTCTGCTTTTTTAAAATCTACTTTTGCAACAATAACAACTTTACGTATATCCCCACGCTTAATTTTTTCATTTGCTTTAATACCACTTAGTGCAGGTGTAAAATTTTGAGATTCTGTTATACTAGAACCTATATTAAAGTATGTTTTAGGATTTTTAGTTGTAAAGTCTAATTCTACATCATTAAATGTATTTCCTTTATAAATAATATTAGACCAAGTATCATAAAACATTGTATCTGGCTCAAAATTTCCTTGCGGAAGATTTACTTCTACGTAATAAACCCCATTACTATACTGCTTTGACTTTACATTTTCATATTTAGTTCCTTCTGCCCCAGTTATAATCTCTTCACTTCCATTTTTAATTGTTACTTGAGGATTTTCATCTAGATTGGTTAAAGTCCCACCCATTGAGCAATATAGGTATATTTTGTTATTCTTGTTTAAAACAAAATTACTTCTATCATCTGATATATAGTCACAATATGTTGTTTCTATAAATGGTTCAAAAAAGGTATTAGTTTTATCAGTAAAGAATCCAACATATTCCTCCATTGTGTGCATGTCAAAACCAGTATTATTACCGATTCTTTCTAACCGTGGGGAAAATGCTATTCCGATACCGTTATTTTCTATTTCATTATCTATCATTTTATGTATAATAGATGTTATATCTAATGAAATATTTTCATTTCCAATATCAAAATGTTGTCTTCCTATAATAATTTTACTCCCTTCTTCTGTGCCAAATTTATCGTATTCTTTAGAAAGGGTATCATTACTATATATTCCTTCTTCGTTCCATTTGAAACCATTTCTTGCTTGATACCAATTACAACCATCTGTTGAAATAAGTCTATTGGGGTCAGCCTGTTTGTTACTATAGAAATCTATATTAAAAGAACTTGTTGAATAGTCAAAGCCTTTACCTCTATCCCATTTTTGAGGAACAAGGAAAAATATTAAATCAAATGATGTAGCACGCTGTCTATTACAATCGTGTATATTACTTGTTTCCTTATTATGAAGTTGAGTAAAATCTACAGAACCAGCATTTGTTATGCGTAAAACATGTTTTATTTTATTTCTATCAGGCATCGTGCCATTTTCGATAAGATTCTTTATATTATCAATATCGAAATAGCACAGAATACGTGTCGTACTCATTCCGTAGCACAATTCAGCTATTGGGTTTAGACCTGTATTGAAATTTTTACCCTTTATTATAGTGTTGAACTTTGACAAATATGTTCTTTCTAACATGATTACTAATTTTTATAATATAAATAGTTTACGATAATCTAATATCTTCTGATACTATTTCGTCTATACTATAATCTTTTAGTTTATTAATTGCACCTACCCAATCTCCGCATTGTTCCATTCCAGCCCAAGGATGTACGTGTCTTAAAATAGATTCTCTCATTATTTCTAATAACTCCATAAGTTTATCACCTTTTACTGCTGGGTGTAACGATGACATTAAGTCTGGCAGATGATTGTCTTTTATTAAAGATTCATTATCGTGTATATGTATATTAGCATCATTATCTTTATTACTGATAAGGTTTATTTTATCAGCTACAACATTAATAACACTATTAGCAGCTTGAGAAACTTCACTATTATCATTTGATGAAGTTATTAAGTTTTTCTTATATTTTAATTGAATATATGCAGGGTCTATAGAGTTAAAAACAATGTTACCTATTTTTGAATCATCATTATCATTTGCTTTTAGTCTTATTCCACTTCTTAAATCAATTTCACTTTTTTCTGTGTCTGAATCATATTTCAATATAATATCCTCTTGTCCTCTACCTATTACTGCAACGTCATTAGTTTCTGGATAAGAACCTTGTGTTGAATTATCATTAGATATCTTTTTTAAAGGGTCATTTACTTTTTCTTGCGTTAATGATAATGCTTTTCCCTTAGAATCACTTAACTCAAAATATTGTGGCTGAGATATAATAGGACCGATATAATATCTTTGACTTCCTGTATTTCCAAGTTCAGTTGTTAATATTAAAACATATTCTCCTATTTTTGGAACCGACTGGAAAACTTTAGGTAATATTGGAAAAGCCCAAGGAACTTGTCCAAGGGTATTATCAGATGTCGTTCTGGCTTTAATTCTTAAGCCATCAGAGCCATCTGGAGTATTTTTATCTTCAATAGCTTCAACTTTTCCAATAAGAAATATTGTTGTATTCATATAAATTAAATAAATTCTTTCTTATTTTTTTCTAACTCTAATTGTAGGTTATTATATTCTTCGTCCAGTTTTGTTAAATCATTTACTAATTCAACTATCTTATTCTTTTTAGATTCATATTCATCTTCAAGAATTTTCATTTTTAATTTAATTTCATTATTTGACAATTTCATAAAGCATTTTTTTATATGATTAATCCATATCCAGGTCCAGCATTGGTATTGACACCTTGTACAACAACTGGACCACCAGCATTAGCACCCATTCCTGTAAAAGTGGTATTTCCAGGCGTTACGGATGTTTGAATTTTTGCATCTTCGTGAAATGTTCTCACAATTTCTTTCCATCTGGAGTATTCTATACCTACTGTCAGGTTAGGACTTCCGTCTGGCATATCACCCACTGGTATACCCATTTTATTCATTTCTTCAACTACATTAGCTGTTGAATTTATAGTAGATAACCCCTTTCTTTTTGCTATAGCACAGATAATTAGAATATTAGATACTTCTGGAGCTGGTTTTCTTACTCTATCGAAGAAATTCTTTATTGTATTACATATTTGTTCTATTCCCATCTGTATATTATTTAACAATTATTAGTTAACGGTTTTTCTACAATCGTTTCTGATTTATCAATATCCGCATAATCTACTTCTCCTGTACTTGTATTTTCAAATACATTTTTCATCCATGGTAGATTCAAGCTAAAGCTACATTCAGCAAGTATTTCTCTCATTAAATCTCTGTAATATCCAAGTGTTTCTTGGAGTATCATATCTCCCATTAATTTAACGATTGGTGAAAGTTTATCAATCAATAATTTAAGAAGTTCCTGAACTATTGCATCCTTAACTTCTTTCACGATAGAAACAATTAAAGACCTCATAGATTTAATAACATCCTCGAAACTGATAGACCCAATTTCACTTCCCATGATTTTTTTATTTACCATTATAACCATTATAACTTTAGGAGTTAATAAGGCATTAACTAAACTTGTTATTAGATTTTCTATAATGTTATTTATAAAATCAAATTGGACTTTTTGTTTATTAACGCTTTCTACAGCTTCTGATTTGGTAATAGATGCTTTGGTTATTAATCTCTTTAGTGTTTCTTTTTGCTCATGTAGAGTTGCGTTATTGTCAAAATTATTTATACTATCTCTTAATTCGTTATAACTCTTTAGAAGATTGATATTGTTGCTAAAGGATATTTGTTTATGATACATATCCTCACTATTTCTAAGCATTTCATCATATACTTCATTAGAAAATGAGAAATAGCAATCTTTTAGTTCTGTGTCATCAGACTCTATAACTTCTTTTACTATTTTAGTAACCGCTTCAATTCTTTGTTGCTTTTCTAAAGATATTTTTACTGAACCACCAAATCTTGCGCCAAGAGAAGATTCAACTAACCTTGAAATGATATTTTTAGCATCGAACAGTTTCATTCCCATTACCCAGTCGTAATTAAACTCATAGATAGTAAGTCCTTTATATACTTCTTGTAAATAAGGTAAAATGTCCTTTTGCGGATTTGGCGTATTAATGACTTTATAAGACCCACTTTTCTTATCTATACTAATACCTATTTTTTTAGGGTCTTTATTTAAACAATATTCGATAGTTTTGTTTTTGTTCAAACTATCTTCCTTGATTGTTTTAATAGACAATTTCCCATCAGTAATTACTGGCGGTACTGTTTTTTTAACATCATTATCTTTAGGTAATGGTCTGATTATAAAGTAAATTTTATACTCACTATCACTATTAAGTTTGTAGTATTTATAACTATACCCCTTAATTTTTATTGTTGTTTCGAGTATTTTTTTTAAATTATCTACTTTATAAATTTCTATATCAGTAGCGTAAGGATTACCATTAGTTACTTCTATCCAATTATATGCAGTAACTGGAGTAACTGTTCTTATACTATTAGTTATTTTTTCATAATCTGAACCATCTGTTATTTCAGTTACTTTTGTAACCTCTTTTTCAATTTTTTCAAACTTACCAGGATGTATAGAGTATTTACCATTTTTATCAGGTTCACCTTTTTCATTAAACATAATACGCTGGAATCTCCATACTGGTTCTCCTAATTCTGGTATATGTAATAATGGTTTAGGTAATATAGTTAATCTAATTTTATTATCAACAATTCCGTTAATCTGTCCAGTACTTGATGACTGGTCAAAAAATTGCAGATTACAAATTGGTTTTTCTTGTGCAAAATTTCTTCCTTGTGTTAAATCTTTCTTTTTTTTATAAACATCAAGTCCAAGATTTTGATAAAAATATCTTTTTGGATTTACATACCAATTAGCACTAGTCCAATCATCAGATACTGGTACTATTTCGTTTTTTGATACATATTTTGTACCAACTCTATCCTCGTTTCTAATACTATCAGAAGTAATATTATTTATATCTGGTGTATATGCTGTTTTTTCCTCTGCACTAATGCATAAACTTATAACACTTCCATACTTTCCATCTTTCTTCTGTACGAATGTATTACCTGGCATTATACATGTAGTTTGTCCAGTCACTGATAACGGCTCTGGATATTCTAAAATTATATCTTGAAATAAAGAAGTAACACCTTGATTAACATTACCTTTAGCATCACGATACCCAATAGTTATTGGGTCTATAGTATTGTTTAGTCTAAGATTTTCTTTATATCTACCACTAAACCAACTATCTAAATTTTCATTATTAACAATAGATGGGCTTGGAAATTTGGCTTTATGTATAACAAACCATAGAAATGCATCAAAATCATCAGCACGTGCTAATTGATAAGCATTTGTTATTGACTTATTATCTATACCGAAATAAAAATCTTTTCCCTCTCCAAATGGCGATTTAGATAGCATATCTATAAAGTCAATAGATTCTATCCCTATATCAATTCCTCTTCTATTTGTTTCCGTTGCATCTTCTCCCCTAAGATTGTATTTTCTAAACGATTCTGGTATTCTTGGGTCATACGCACACGAAATCATATTTTTTAGATTAGCAAGCAGTAGTGACTTAACACCTACTTCCATAACTGGCATAATATAAGTTAAAAAGTTACTAAGAAAATCTATTAATTCTTCTTTAGTTACACCTACTAAATTAAGAAGTTCTAATAACAATTGTATAACATTATTATTCTTTACGCTTAATTCTGTTCTACCTCCATTATTAGACGCACCCATAGATATACCAAGGCTATCGGTAGTTCTTTTTATTGTACTAACAATGCCTTTAGCTGTAGCGATAGATGTTTTTACCTTTTCACTTAGCTTTTTATTCTTGTAACTTAAATTACTGTTATGGGATACTTCAGCCATTATTTATTTTTTAATTCAATTGTTTTAGTTTTATCTTTATTATTATAGATATCATCTACCGTTTTTCTGATAAAATTCAAATCAAATGACCCAGCGCTTCCTTTACCTTCATCACCTAAAGCACCTTTAATGTCACCATTATGCTGGTAGATATCTGTTAATAATTTTGCTATGTCTATTTTTTTGGAAATCGCTTTATCTTTAATGCCCATAAAATCATTCATAGCCTTAGCATATTTTCCCTTAGAATCCATTACTTCTTCTTGTAGTTTAGTTGAGTTTGCAAGCTTATTAATTTCGTTTTGAGCTTGCGTAATCTGTTCATCAGCTAATCTGTAAGTTTCTTGTAATAAATCTTTTATGTTATCAACATTATTGATTTCAATTTTTAAACGTCCCATATTTATAATTTTACATATAAATAGTTATAGCATGTTTTTCTTGATATCGTAATAAATAGCCTTATATCTTTTCATACCATCTCTAATTTCCTTTGTTCCTAGATTAGTAGTTTCTTTTAAAAATAGTAAAATTGAACTCTTATTAAAGTTATTACTTCCCATTTGAATGAATAAATCTTCCCAATTACTCATTAAATTAATAAGTGCATTTCCAACTTTTCTTTCATTTTCGTTAAGATGTATTTTTTCTCCTTCGTTTATAATTCTTTCTATCTTATAAACTGTATCTTTCATTAAATCATGAAGAAAATCTAATCTTGAATTCTTATTATGATATGAATAATCTATATTATTTTCAAATTTAGTTTGCTGTACATCATAACGTTCTGTTCTCATTTGATTCTTAATATCCTTATTAATTCTACCAATCAAATAATTTTTGCATATTGTACCACAATAGGAATAAGCTTTTTTATTTTGTTCTGGTTTGAATTTATAGATATTAGTCATAAGGAATGATATTGTATCATTAAATGTATCATTAAAGTCTTCGTCTGCTGGACAAAGCCTATATCTTCTTATAATTGATTCTATCATTTTTGTAAAAGCTGGTAGAAGGATAGTGTTAAATATTTTATTTTTAGTCGCTTGATTATTTGAATTTATATAATCTACCACAGCTTTTTCTTGCTCTTCATAGAAATACCCTTTTCTTTTATCAGATGGCTTTCTTCCTCTCTTTGCCATTTAAAATATAATATTGTACTTTTATTACATTTTTTTATAGAGCTATTTTATTTGCATTGTATTTATTTTTTTTTACAACCCACTTTCATTAACACATTTCTTAAGAAACCATTGTGTTGCTCTTTTAAAAATAAATGGCATTATTGCACAATAACACCATTTATTATATTTTATTTATTAATCTTTATTATCTGATTTCTCTTCGTTTTCATTTTGCTCTTTCAATGAATCTTCATATGTTTTATTTCTGTCTTCTTTGAAAAAGTATTCTTTTTTAGCAGTTTTAAACCAGAATGATTGTTCTTCAGGTGACATATTTTTCTTATATTCTTCAGTAAGGCTACCTTTACGCCCCATATAATGATTATAACCTACTTTTGGAATAACAAAAAATTTCTGTTCTTTATTAGTAGCACGAAGCATATATTCGTACCAAAATGTTAATTTAACTGAAGGCTTAAGTCCACCAACTTCAATCCAATCATCTGTATTGAATACAGAACCTGTCATATAGAAATCAAAGAAATTCTGTAAACTATCAAGGTCAATAAAACCGATGTTGTTAGAAAACGCTGAAGCCCAAGGTGCTTCATTTCCCATACCGATATACTTGTTATCATTTATGTCAACAATATCAGTTAATGGCATAAATACACTTACATCTGGCATTGATTCAATATATTTTTCTACATTTGTGAACCAAATTGGTGTATATTCATCATCGTATTCTAGAATGGAGAAATATTTAGAATTAGAAATTGCATTATTAACAAGTGAAGCAAAATCACTTTTATCATTAGTAACGTATTTAATGTCTGTCCACTCTTTTAGATACTTTTTAATTTTAGTATCTAAACCTTTCTTACAAGAAATTCTAACTTCGATATTCTCTGGTACTGAGTTGATAGCATTATTTAGTAATTTACCTACCTCTTCATTAAATTCATGAACAGGAATTACAACAATTAAATTATTTTTATTTTTGCTCATTCTCATCAATATTTTTATTGTTCTTTATTTGAATAAGAAGTTCTTTCATATCATTCTTACGATTTTCAATCACCTTTGAAACATAATCCAAAAATTCTTTTTCGGTCTTTTCGGAAGAATAAGAATTTCCTACCTTTTTGCTTTCTTTATAAATTACTTCTGGCACTTTATCTGTAATCCAAGAACGTACAACACTTGCGATTTGTTTCTGAACCTTATTGAAGTCATCAAACCATACACAACAGTTCTTGAACTCACCATCTTTATTAGTCATCCACTCTAACTTATTATCAGGAATCTTTGCAATAACAATAGAACCACTCTTCATTGCCTCTATTGCTGAATATCCAAAACTTGTTTCTTCATCAACCCAAATAGTAATTGCAGCTTCTCTAAGGCATTCTGCAAAACGTTCACGACTAAATCCTCTAAGGTCTCTAAATGATACCCATTTAAATGTAGGATACTTCCAATAAAATGGTTTAACTATCTTATTAATATCTTCTTGATTTCTGGCAACAATATTAATAATCATCTTCTTTAAATCTTTATTATTGCCAAAAACATTTTCTATGCAAGGTGTAATGGTTGTCGTTTTTACATAATGGAATACACTCTTTACTAAATCTGCATTCTCATTTGTATTTGTAACGCAATCAAACATTCCAAAATCACCCCATTGTCCACTGAAAGGCATTTGTTCTACCATGTAGTCGAAATTTTGAAGAATAGCGATTCTCTTACATGGGAGTTTCTTGGTTTGATTCATTACCTGTGCGAAAATCTCTGGTATAAAAAGAATGTCACTAGGGGATACATCTATATCATCTTTTGAAATATTATAATGAGGTATTTCTGTAAACTCTAAAGGCATCCAGTCACCTACTCCTACAAATTCATCTTCTTGATGTAACATTGCAACCTTGTAATTATTCTTTTTTAAGAACATCGCTAAATTGTAAATGTATGATAAACTTCCACTTGGGTTTCCCTTTGTGTCAATTACAAAGAAGAAAATATTATTTTCATTCTTATCTATTTTCTCTATTTCAGCATTAATTTTTTCTAATGCTTTATTTTTCTTTTCATCCATATATGATAGATATTTTTTTGTTTACTTTTTATTATTGCTCATATAATCCAAAAAATTTTTATCTCTAATGATATCATTTAGAGAATCATAATTAAGCATTGTTTTTGTAGCATCCTTACTTTTTGTACCATTGTTATTTACAAGAATACGTTTAGTTTTTATTGGACTATTTAATAATATTTTTTTATCACTTGTAATAATAGCATCTGCAACCTTATATACTTCTTCAATATTTTTAGGAAGTATTACATTTCTTACCCTTGTTCCTATTTTACTAAGAAAGAAATATGTGGACTGAATTGTTAATGCATCTTCGTAAAGACTAAAATAAATTACTCTGATATCTTCTTTTTCGTAATTACTAATATTGTATAACCATGTATTAATATTACCTGGTAGGTCTTTATCAATAGGATTTGCACACCCAAATATCTCGTATGGATAATCTTCGTATAAGAACTGCATTAAATCACATTTATTTTCAAAATCAATGTATTTATCTAACACATTTTCTTTTACACTATCTATTTTTTCATACTCATCTTCTGTTAATGAAGAATTATAATCTCTAAAATAATATTTAGCAATCTGCTTATTTATATTACGAATTACATGATTTAATTCTATTGCTATTGTTTTCATATATAAAATATAATGTTTAGTTTTTATAAATCAATTATTTTTTATTATATTTTTCCATACATTCTTTACAAATAGCTTGACCATTATCAAATACCTGTATAGAACCATCTTTAGTATTGCATACTTTTCCACATACAGAACATTTAGCAACTTGTAAATAGTTATTTAGAATAAGTGACTCTTTTTTAGGTTCCTTATTCTGATATCTTTTTTCTTGTTCTTCAGAATAATATTTTTTAGTTAAATTAAGAGGTTGACGTATGTATTTATCCCATTTGAATAAAAAAACAATTTCATTACTTGTTTCTTTACGATTTATTAATGTAGGATTTAAAAAACTATAATTTGTAAAATCATCTTCTTCTTCAATATGGAAGCAAGTGAATGAAAGATTTAAAATTGAATCTGTAATTTCATTTTTTGATAATGCATAGCTATTGTCAATAGGTATTTCAAGGGCTTTTTTAAGTTCATTAATGAATGGCATTGAAGTTCCGTCATATGCGTTAGGAATTTTGCTGAAATGAAGTTCAGTGTTAATTATATCTTTTTTATCATTAATGTCTACATCTATTGAAGTTATATATTTTTCAATTCTAAAACGTGTTAAATATTTTGTTTGTATTTCAACTGTATACATTTCGTTATCGTAATTTTCTAAATTACTAATAGTTTCAAGTATACCTTGAGTTAACTTTTTATTTGGTAAATTAAATTTATATCTACCTTCTGTAATTTTACGACGTTCTTTTTTTATAGGTGTCCCATCTTCTAATATTTTATACTCCCTCGCCTTATCAGTTATTTTATATAAAGAGTATCTTAAATTCTGTACTTCTTGACTCTCTACTTCATTTAATAAGTCATTAGCTAAACTTTTATTTTCTATATTCTGATTAATAGTGATAGGCGTACTATTACCTTCTTCTGTCTTATTAATAATTTGTTCACCAGCCTTGAGCGAAGCAAATGTATTTCTTATTAGATTTTTTAATTTATTCATTGAAATAATCCTCAATAGTTTTATTAATTATATTTTCTTTGATTACACTTAGTAAATTTTGGAATAAAATTAATCTTGAATATTCCTTCTTTTTTAACTCATCCATATTTTGAAAATCAACATCATTTGACATCATAGCGTAATCAGTTAAATTGTTTGATAATTCCGTAACAATATCATTTACAATTGTTTTTAATGATACTAATTCATTAAATTTAAGTTTTGAAAGCTTATTTCTATCTATCTTCATTTCTTTATTTGATTATAATAGGAAAATTATCTTCGTATTTTTCAATTATGTATTTCTTATTATTCTCCCAGTCTTCGTTAATTTCATCTTTAGTTTTATGGCATATACGTATCTTTGATGTTACACCAATCTTAGTTTCATTAGAAATAAAATTTGCCAAACAGAAATCAATATCGTATAAACAAAAACCATTAATATTTTCATCAAACATTTCTGATATTCTATTTCTTTCTATAGCTATAAAACATCCATCAATGACACAAACCTCTTGAATATCCTTTTTAAATAACTTTGAATAAGACGAAAGCCATTCTTTACCTTCATTACGATATAGAATTTGACCGTATTTATCAGGATAAACCCACCATGCACATTCTTCATCGAATTGTCCTGAACCTGCAACTCCTATAATACCATAATCTTTATGCTTTTTAAATAATTTGAGTAACTCAGTACCCCAACCATCATTAAGTATCTCTACATCATCATGCATAAAAACAATAATATCATCAGGAATACTATTATTGGTAATAATATTATTATAAACAACGCTAAGACTTTCTCCTGAAGGATTTTCTACCCATAGTATATGCACATCGCATCCACTATTTTTTTGAATTTCTTCAGCTAAATCATACTTCTCACTGAAACTCTCTCTTGATGGTATAACTACAGTTAAGCTATCGTACATTTTTTTATTAAAAAGTAAATATATTAAAATAAAAGTAAATAAAAAAACTTGAGAGATTTATCTTATCTCTCAAGTTAATATTTTACTTTTTTAAATCAGTTGAACCAAATCTTCCTTCTCCTCTTTCTGTTTCAGTGAGTTTGTCTACTTCATTAAAAATAACTTTAGTATATTCACTAACAACCATCTGTCCTACAGCTTTAGATAAATCTTTATAAGGAGCAAACTCTAATTTTCTAATTCTTTCTCTCATATCTTTTTCAGCTTTTTCTTTCTCTTCTAAAGCATCATCTAACGTAGATGTTTTTAATGTTTCAAAAAAAGCATCATAACCTGCATTCTTTATTCTTACATCTGAAGAAGTTCTATCTTTGAAACAAAAAATAATTTCACCTCTATAAAGCATTATATCAGCTATTCCTACACTATTTGCAAGATAACAATTAGTTTTGCGATTGGAGCTTCTTGGAAATAGAAAAGCACCTACTCTATTCAAACATTCCATTTTTAGACCAGTATGATATTCATAATAATCTTTTTCTTCATTCCAATTATATGATACCGCATACAAATCCATGCCAACATCACCATCATGTGCGTACTTTGGAATCATAGCATTTGGATGAATCTTTACAAAATTAACTGTTATAATTTTTTCTTTAATTGGAGAATATTTAGTTGTTCGTTGAAAATTCTGAACCATACCAAAAGCAGTCTTACTGTCTAAAATCTTTGTCATATTATTTATTTATTAATTTTATTTCTTTCTCTGTAAAAAATATAATTTTTAATGTTCGCTATCCTAACAATCTCTGCACACACTGAAGAAAAGAGGTTACTTTGAGAATCATTTTCTTCTTTATCAATAATTGTAATAGCTTCTATTTCATCTACAGTCAAAAAGATTCCACACTCATGTAGAATAGCTACAGAATGAAGACCAGTTCTAAGCGCAGGGTTATTTTCATTATACTTGAAGATAACTTTTCTTTCTTTAATTTCCCATGCATTATCGTTTTTAACCATTCTAACAGCTTTCGAAATGTGTTGAAGTAAGCAAATCTTTATGATTTTGTTTTTATCAATTTTCATTTCTTCAAAAGTATCATTCTCTTTCAACGCAATTGGGGTTAAATGATATAGTATTACATATAACAAACTACCTTCATACGCAGTCCCGTCATAATTTCTACTTGAAAAAGATGCATACTTTATAGCTTCTCCGTATCTTTCTTGAAGAATATTTGTTTCTATACCAATCTCTTTTAGCTTTGATATAAACAAATTGTAATTTCTGTCTATTTTTTCTTTTTGAAGCATAATAAGTCTATTGAAGTTAAACAACACTGCAAAGGTACAAACTTTTTTCTTCAAAACAAAAAATATAATAAAAAAAATCTATAATATATTATAATTAAAATTTTA